>WNFG01009116.1_pt1 | contig 11160 bp, 12 predicted proteins | sample 5400431 | NCBI WGS metagenome assembly WNFG01 (sample SAMN13153346, study PRJNA577476) | soil metagenome | isolation source: 120 cm saprolite under Douglas fir tree site 2 hole 3 replicate 2 | place: USA:California | collected 2015-04-18
CAGTGTCTATCTCGGCTCAGGTGAGAAGTATTACATCAACGGCCGGCCGGTGCCGCGGGAAGCTCTGGCCGCAAACCTTCAGAAAGAACTAAGCCATCGCATGGTTTGGACGGTCTACTTCGAAGCCGACTCCGATACCCTGTACGCGGACGCAATCTATGCGATGGACACGATTCGGGGATGCAGAGCCAAACTCGTCTGGATCACTCCAAGAGTCCGGCAGGAACTCCAGCAAACGGACCAGCCTGCGCGGAAGCGACTCAATTGAGGTAGGCAAATATAGAATGAATCATGCGTACTGGCGTTATCGGAAACTGATGACCCACTATTAGTGCTTTTCCACCTGTTTGTACATCTTCGCGGGAGCTCTTGAAGCAATCCACGCAGCAATCGTCGCGAACTTTTCGTCCTGAGACCAAGGAGAGCCAAAGGGGCGGCCCAGCTCGGTAACTCGGCCCATCAGATCATCGCTCTTGAGACGGAAAACCTTTCCGGCACAGTCCAAGAGTTCCCGCTCTTTAATTCTGAAATCGCCGAGGCCGCAGCGAGCGCTCGCATGGAGAAGCGCTTCGCGGAAGAGTTCGCCGTCCGCCGTGTGAATCAGCGCATGGGAAGCAAGAATCTTCTCCAACGTGGGAAGCGGCCTGCCAGAGGCAAGCAGCAGCCCGCATCGCGTGAGTTGCAGCCCCTGTTCTTGCGTTCTGGATGCAAGCTCCCGGATCGCGCTGTAGGCAAGGCGCCTTGCCTCGGCCTGCATTCTGGAGATGAATTCGCGGGCTTGTCCGTCCAGCATTTTTTCCGCCGTGTGATACGGCTGCCGGAATTCATAAGTGAAAGTCTCGACGAGGTGGACTCTCTGCCGCGCGAGCACCGCGGGTGAACCTTTTTCAACACACACCGCGACAGCCGCGGCCCACCCCGAATGCACGCGAAACCCAATCGCCGCTTGTTTCGAATGAGCCACTGAGAAAAACCTACTCGGGCGGAGCGCCTTCCACAACTTCCCGCACAATCTCCCGCGCCCGCTTTTCATTCGCCTCGGAAACGTAAATTCGCGTCTGCTCCCCGGGATTTTCCAGGTGGATGGGGATTTCGTTTTCCTGCATCGCCGCGGTAAGAAATTGTGCGATCCGCTCGTCGCTTCCATTCCAAACTTCCACCGCAGGATGCGTTTCGGTAGTCACCACGAGCGGCGGCTCCGCTGCGGCCGCGTCGTCCTGCGCGGGAATTTCCACATCGGCGGGCTCTTCATCGAGCAGCTTTTCAAGCACTTCTTTCGCGGCGCCAAGATCAGTGGAAAGCACCGCCACTTCGAATCCAAACCGCGGCTTCCAATCGATCGGGAGCGGATCAGCCGTCGGCGCAACTTCATCATCGCCGAGACTCTTGTCGGAAAATGGAATGTCAGCTGCCTGCAGTTCTTCAAGCAACGTCGCATGCACCGCGGGATTTTCCCCCGCCCACAGCAAGACAAAAGAACCTTGCGGAACTGGTTTGGATGCCATGGCCGCCTCCTCTGCACCGCACGCTGAGTCTACTACTTCTCTGCTACAACCTGTGTATTGCTCAGAATCTGCCACTCACCCTCGGGTGCGCCGCTCCAAATTCATTCCGGCTGCGGGCCGTGAATGACTTCCTGGACGAGTTCACGGGCCTGGGCTTCATCCTCCGGGTGACTGAATATTTTGGCCGTCCTCAATTGCTCTGTCTCCACACGGTAAGGGATTTCATGTTCCTGCAGCGCCCTTCCAATGGCGCTCACAGACCCGATATTCTGACCGGACCAGACCAGCGCCGAAATGTCTTCGGGCAACCAGCCGTTTTCCGTCGCCCGCACAGCCCAGTAGTCAAGTAGCGGATCCCTCCCAATCCCGAATCCGGCGCTTGGCTCGAACTCCCAATGTTGCAAAACCTGCGACAGCACTTGCGTCGCGCGTTGGAAGTCTTTCTTCAAAACCAGGACCTCGTAATTCGGTCCGTAGCGCCGGCCGGAAATAAAGTCGCCATAGGAAATGTTCGCGTTGTTAAAGGGGATCCCCGCCGCATGCAGCGCCTTTCTTAATTCCGCAATGAACTTCGGATGCGCGAGATTGCAAAGCTCTGTCCCCAAATCCTCCGCAGCCACTTCTGCCTGCGGGGAGTTCAGCCGTACTCCGCAGTTCGGACAATAGAAAAAAGCCGACGTGAATTCGCCGAAGCACAAGGGACAAACACCTGTCGTCCCAGGAGATACTTCGTCTGCCGTTGTCTCCACGCTTGCCGTGCTCTCCTCAGGCACTTCTTTCTCAAATTCTTCCTTGGCTGAGTCGAGAATCCACTTTGCGATGGGTAAGCTCTCCTCAGAAACCCAAACTTCAAAGTTCCCCGGCTCGGAATTACCGGACTGCAGCCGCGTCACGGACTCGGGAATCGGCGGATACTCAGGCACCCCGTAACACGCAATATTTTTGTTCCAGAGACTCCACAATAGCCCCACATAAAAATGAGGATCGTTCCCATGCCACAACCGAGCCCCGTACTCGTCCCCCACGGCCACTTTCTTCGACAACGGGTGCCGCGCCGCTTCCACGTAATTCTCCACCAGTTCCACGTCGCAGTCGGCGCAGCGCGTAAACCCTTGCCGGTACTCGGCTTTGCATTGCGGGCAGAACATAACAGCGGGAGTCTACTACACGAAGTAATCACCCTCGCTAGAAACACGCCCCGAAGATGCGCTGCTACACAGTGCGCTCTACCCCTTCGTTTTCTTCTGTTTGCGAAATCATTCGAAACCGGCCCCAAATTGTTCTATCTAAATACTTTATTTGTTACTTGACACAATATATATTTAATGTTAGCATGAGTCGTGATGTCCAGCATCGATTCACGCCGACCCACACACTGCCGTCACGTGACGAAAATCCCGTCACCGCAACTCCTTCTATTTCCTGGACTTATAAACTGTGACGCCCGTAACCCCTTTAGAATCCGCTCTTACGAGAATTGCCGGGTGTTTGATATTCATACAAAATGCCCGGGGGGTGTACCCCGTACGCCGCTGTGGCCCAAACCTCTCTCTGTTTGCTTGCGTCTTTTCAGCACGCCTCACCGTATACCAGTTAGAATGAGCGCCTCAATCTCATGTTTGACCCCACAGCGGACCAGTTTCTATGGGATCCCCGCCATGCCCGGTCCAACTCTGCTCTTCTCCACGCTGATGGGCGATGAAGCAAAGAGCATCGCGCGCGGCCTGCAGCGGCGCGACCCCGATCTGCTCGACCGCCTGATCGAGCAGTATCAATATCGCCTGTTCCGCTATCTTGTCTACATCACGGGAAACAAAGAGCGCGCCGAAGATTTTTTTCAGGAAACCTGGATCCGCGTCCTCGAGCGCGGCCACCAGTATGATGGCAAATCGAAATTTGAAGGCTGGCTCTTCGCCATCGCGCGGCATCTAGTCATCGATTGGCAGCGCTCAAAAAAACCCCACAGCCTCGATATGTTGACGGACCCCGAACAGGAACATCCTCTGCAACTCGTGAACGAAAACGATCCCTCGCCACTGCAACAGGTACTCAGTCAGGAAAGCGAAGAAAACGTTCAGCTCTCGCTGCGGAAAATTCCCGCAATTTATCGCGAAGTACTTGTCCTGCGCTTCCAGGAAGAATTGCGGATCGACGAGATGGCGGGAGTGCTCAGCGTTCCCATCTCGACGGTGAAGTCGCGCTTGTATCGCGGCCTCGAAGCGCTTCGCGGAGCGCTCCCAGGAGGCGCCGCATGAAGCGAAACCGGAACGCCGTCGCGGCATACGCGGTTGTGCTTGTAGTGACGCAACATGCTGCGCCACTACAAGAGGAGATTTACGGATGAGCGACGGCGTTCACGATCGCGCACTGCAACTGATCGCCCAGGCACGCGTTGAAGGGATTGCGAAAGCTGAAAGCACGTGGCTCCGAGCGCATCTGGAAGAGTGCGAGTTATGCGCCGAGCATGCGCTTCATACCGATCGCGCTTTGCGGTTGATGCGTACCGCGACGATCCCTCTGCCGGAAGGGCTCGCCAGCCGCACCCAGTTCCGCGTGCGGCTGCGCGCCCAGGAATTGCGCGAGCGCGAGCCGAGGCGCCGGGCGCTGTGGCTTGCCTGCGCGCTCTCCTGGGCGTTCGGAATTGTCAGCGCACCGTACGTCTGGCGGCTCTTCGCGTGGTTCGGTGAGCGCGTCGGCGTTCCCAAACTGGTTTGGGAGGTCGGCTTCGGCTTGTGGTGGACGATTCCGGCGCTCTTTGCCGCGGCGGTTCTGCTGATGGAGAGCTCGCGGAAAGGCGAACAAGCCGATTGGATCGGGCAGGGAAGCTAACCAGGACGAGTGGAGAGAGTGAGAAAAGGAATGTCCGACTACCAACAGCGCGTGACCGATTCATTCAACGAGAGAAAGCGGCTGATCCGTCTTCGGCGAAAAAAGGAAAACCTTCGCTTCTGGGATGAGTTTCGCATCATTCCGCGCTGGCTGATGGCATTGGTGGCCATTCTCTACATACTTGCGCTGGTGATCGCCATTACCGTAAATCTGGCGGCGAGCCGCAACCCTAACGGAAATGACATGTTCCCGCCGGAACTGCGGGACAATCCAGCCTTGGCATCGCTGGCGCTGGCTGGAATCGTCACCGCAGTAAGTCTGAGCCTCGCGATCATTATTTTCCTGATTGCCTACGTCAACCGCGATGCCTCGCGCCGCGGAATGAGCGCTGCTCTGTGGACGATTCTGGTGATTATTCTCCTGCCGGCGTGGGGGTTCATCGGTTTTGTCATTTACTTCCTGATGCGCGAGCCTCTGCCCTATCCTTGTCCACAATGCGGAAACACCGTAGGCGCCCGCTTCAACTTCTGCCCCAATTGCAAGTGCAACCTGCATCCGTCCTGCCCGCAATGCAAACGCGAAGTCGCCGAAACCGACAAGTTCTGCCCCTATTGTGGGAATGATCTAAAGAAGGCGGTTGTTGCCGATGTGCGGTCATCGGTTGAGCCGGCTAGCTAGACACTGAAGCCGGGGCAGGAATCCAAAGTGCAATCAGGCAAGCGGCTTTAGCGAGGCCACGGTGCCGAAGGCTCATGCTACTCTGCGAAAAGGAACGCCACGTTTAATTCCTTTCGAGGAACGAAGTTTGCCTTATGCGCCTCAAAATGATCCTCGTCCACGCGGCGAACCGGACCATCCCAACAAAAGCTTACGTAGGACTTTTGTTGACCTTCTCCGGATGGCCGCTCCACGACCAGAGTAAAGTCTTTGATTGGCGTCTTCCAAGAATTTGCTGTCGAAAGTATATACTCCACCCAAACCACGGCCACCGGTCGGGTACCGACATCCTCCGGTTTGAGCGTTTCTTTGTAGAGTCTCTCAATTTTTTCCGCTTCTTCCGCCCGAATTTTTCTTGCCAAGGAGGGGTCAACGCACAGGTTGTCGACTTCTTTTGCCATGTAGAGGTACACCTCGTCGCTGTCGCTCCCGGGCGAGCCTTTTTCGCGCGCAAGCGCCACGGCAACATTGTCTTTTCGCGTATCGGGATCCAGATCTTCTGTGTTTACATGGTTGTGGCCCACTGCCGGGGGGTACTCATGGCGAATGTGAATAGTTCTGCGTGCCGGAAACGTCTGGTTCCAGTGGTATGTCTCTTTAACCGTCCACAAAGGCATTAAGCTTTGCTCGTCAATCAATCCAAGTTCTGCTAGATGCTTGACATCCTGCTGCGGCAGATGAGCAATCTGGTAGCCTTTGGATATTTCGAAGTTTCCGTCAAGGTCAATGTGACCGAATGAGGCGATGTCGATCCCAAATTTCTTCAACTTTTCAGCATAGTCGCGGCCGTTTACCATTGCCTTAGCTTCCCGTTCGTAGCGTACCTCCATGCCATCGACCCAGACGTGGAAATCTGAAATGATCAAGCCTCCACAATAGCCACTGCAATCGAATGGAGGGATCGGAAAAGCTATTTCGGTCGTGATGTCCTCATCAGATTCATTCAGGAAATCGTAGTCGACCGTAACCTTTCTCTCGCTGATGAATAATCGTTCCTTTTCCATCGATATGCGCGGCTCGCGCTTGAACTGGATGCCGCCGACGGCGACAAGGGCTGCGGTGTCATTGGCTGCTACGCAAGCCGGAAAGGCAAAGCTTAGGCAAAGCACAAAAACAGATAAACAGTTTTTCATTTTGAGTCGGTCTCCAAGGTGACGGGGTTGCTCGCAAGACCTAGAAACGCTCGACGGCGAGCGCCACGGCGTTGCCGCCGCCGAGGCACAGTGCGGCGATGCCGCGCTTCAAGTTGCGGCGCTGCAATTCATAGAGCAGTGTGACGAGGATGCGCGCGCCGCTGGCGCCGATGGGATGGCCGAGCGCCACCGCGCCGCCATTGACGTTCACCTTTTCGGGATTGAGCTTGAGGTGCCGCGTAACGGCGATGGCAGCGACGGCAAAAGCTTCATTGAGCTCGACGAGATCGACATCTTTGTCGCGGTCCCATCCTGTTTTCGTGAGCAATTTTTCCACGGCATCGACCGGCGCCATCATCACCCACTTGGGCTCGAGGCCACTGACAGATTGCGCAACGATGCGCGCGATGGGCTGCTTCCCAAGCCGCGACGCATTTCTTTCGCTCGTGACGATCAGGGCTGCCGCGCCGTCATTGGTGCCGGGCGCGTTGCCCGCGGTGACCGTGCCGTCTTTCTTGAACGCCGGCTTCAATTTCGCGAGCGCTTCCATGCTCGTGTCCTCGCGCGGCGATTCGTCGTACTTGATGACGATCGGATCTCCTTTTTTCTGCGGCACTTCGACCGGCAGAATCTGCGCTTCGAAAAAACACGATTTCCGCGCACGCACCGCTTTCTGGTGGCTTTCGACGGCGAACTTGTCCTGCTCTTCGCGGGTGATCCCGTATTTTTCGGCGACCAATTCCCCGGTCATGCCCATATGAAAATTCTCGTAAGCGTCCCAGAGGCCGTCGTTGATCATCGAATCGACAAGTTTGCCGTCGCCGATGCGGTAGCCGGTGCGCGCTTGCGGCAGCAGATACGGGCAATTGGACATGGACTCCATTCCGCCCGCCACGACAATTTCCGATTCGCCGAGTTGCACCGCCTGCGCGGCCAACGCAACGGCTTTCAAACCGGAGCCGCAAACTTTGTTGATGGTCATCGCCGCAACGCGCGCATCGCAACCGCCCTTGAGCGCCGCCTGGCGGGCGGGATTTTGTCCAAGCCCCGCCTGCACAACGTTGCCGAGAATGGCTTCGTCAATTTGATTGGAATCGAGGCCCGCGCGGCGAATCGCTTCGGCGACGGCTTTGCCGCCAAGTTCCGGCGCGGAAAATCCGGCGAGACCACCTTGAAATTTTCCGATAGGGGTGCGGACGGCAGAAAGGATAACGGGAGTTTCCGTATTCATGGTAAACCTCCGGAAGGGCGACGCGCTTCATTATACCGCGATGCAAGGAAGGCGACTGTGGCGGCGGGAAAAACGCCGGGGGCGGAATGCTCCGCCCCCGTTCGAAAAGAGATACTAATTCGCGGCGGCTTCGGCTACGCCCGGCTGGCCTTCGTCCGCACTCGGACCGTAGAGCCCCGGCACAGGGATGCCCAGCAAACGGTAATACACCGTGAGCTGCGCGCGATGATGGATGATGTGGTTGAAGATCATGCCGCGAAGACACGCCACGCGGGGCATGGTAAAAATCTCTTTGCCGCCCGCGAGGAGCTTCCAGGGTTTCATTATTTCCTGATCGCTCACGCTGGCGAGTGCCGTGCGGGCTTCCGCAACGTTCTTCTCGAACACGGCAAGCAGTTCCTTGCGATTGTCCGTTTTAGGCGGCTGGTAGGCCGGGCCATCCACAGGGGCATAATCTAACTGGTCGGTCGTAAGCGTCACCGCAGTCCATCCGGGCATGGTGGCGATGTGGCCGGCAAGCCATCCGACGGTTCCGGACTTCTCATGAGGTTTCCAATTCCACTTCTCGTCGGGACATCGTTCCAGGGTCTTGCGCGTGTTCTGCATTTCCTGGTCGAACTCACCAAGCATCATCTGTCCAATGGTCATGACTTCCTCCCTTACAGAACTCGAGATTCGGGCACAGCGATACTAGGCGAACAAAAAGCGAATTGTCAAGCTCTTTTTTCACCCACTTCGACTCCCCGTCTCCAAGCTAGTCGGCTGTGCCCTGCTTAGTTGCGCGAACGCGGCAATTGTCACACGGAAATTGCTTCGCCGGATGAGACTTCGCGGATGGGCTTGACAGCCCGCAAAGAGGGGACAGAATGGCGGTATGGCGCACCAATTTTCCACCTCTTATTTGAAAGATTCCATGGATGTTTTTCGCTATTACAAGAAGCTGGGCGAGCGGGCCATGGCGCAATGCCCCGACGACGCGCTCTTCACCGTTCTGGATGCCGAATCCAATTCGATCGCCATCATCGTGAAACATATGGCGGGAAACATGCGTTCGCGTTGGACCGATTTTCTAACCAGCGATGGAGAAAAGCCCGACCGCAACCGCGACACGGAATTTGAAGCGCCTCCAAAAACCCGAACGGAATTGATGGAAATGTGGGAACGCGGGTGGAAACTTCTCTTCGGCGCCTTGGAGCCCCTGAGCGATGCGGATCTAACTCGGACAATCACCATCCGCACCGAACCGCATTCCATAATGCAGGCCATCAACCGCCAGATCGCTCACTATTCCTATCATGTAGGGCAAATTGTTTATCTTGCACGGCACTTCGCAGGCGATAAATGGCAAACGCTCACCATCCCGAAAAAGAAATCAGCCGACTTCAACCGGCAGGTTGCCGCCGGCGAGAAATCTCAGCGATGATAGCTCGAACTCGTTTTTTTTAAGGGAAGATTGCCGACCGACAATGAGCGTGTTACGCCCCAAATATCGAGGAACAAAAATGAGCAATCTGCGGCATAGCGAATTAGTCTTCGAAGTTACGGACGAGGCTGACGGCGGATACGTCGCGGAGTGCTTGACGGAGAACATTTTCACACAGGGTGATACGTGGGAAGAGTTACGAATAATGGTCAAGGACGCCGTGAACGCTTATTTCTTTGACGGCCCGAAACCGCAGTGGATTCGGCTGCATTTGGTCCACAATGAAGTCCTCTCGATGACACGATAAAGTAGAACGTCGCACGCGGTTTCCTCTTCGCTTTGAAATCCGATACCCTCTTAATCGATGGCAACCTTGTTTGAGATGGAACCGCTCGGTGAGAGCGGCTTGAAACTCAACGAAGCGCAGAAGCGCGCAATAACGCACGGCGACGGGCCGCTGCTGGTGATTGCCGGGGCGGGAACGGGAAAGACGCGCGTTATTACCGAGCGGATCCGGCACCTGCTGCAATCGGATGAAAGCCTCTCCGGCGAAAACATTCTTGGGCTAACGTTCACGAAGAAAGCGGCCGGAGAGATGAAAGCGCGCGTGGTGAAGGCCACGGGCGAGCGCGGCAAAGCGGTGACGCTGGCTACGTTTCATTCCTTCTGCGAAACGCTCCTCAAAGAGGTGGAACCAAACCGCAGGGCGCTGGAGCAAGTCGACCACTGGATCCTGCTGCGCCGGAACATGGCGCGGCTGAAGCTGGACAAGTACCGGAGGCTCGCGGAGCCCGGACAATTTCTCAGCGACTTCATCCAATTTTTTTCGCGTTGCCAGGATGAGATGGTGTCCAGCGCGGATTACCAGCGGTATGTGGACCACTTGGCTGCGACGCTCGAAGCCGAGCGCACCGTGCTGGATGAAGACACTTTCAAGGAACGCGCGGAGCAGGTGGCGCAACAGCAGGAGATTTCGCGCGTCTATCGCGCCAGCGAAGAACTGCTGCGCGCGAAGAATGCCGTGGCTCTCAACGAGTTGATTGCCGAAGCGGTCGCGCTGCTGAGAAAAGATCCGGGCTTGCGGGCAAGACTCCAGGAACGCTTCAAACATATCCTCGTGGACGAATTTCAAGATACCAACATCGCGCAGCTGGAATTGCTGCATCTGCTCTCCGCCGAGCCGCGCAACATCCTGGTGGTGGGCGACAACGATCAGGCCATCTACCGATTCCGCGGCGCGTCTTTCGGCAGCTTCCAACTTTTTCTGGAAAGATTCGCCGGGTGGGAGACCGGCGCGGATTCAACGCCGTACCGCGTGACGCTGACGGAAAACTACCGTTCGACGCCGAATATTCTGCGGGTGGCCACGCAGGTGATTGCGCAGAATGAAGTCAGCGCGGATTTCCCGAAAAAGGTGCTGCAGTCGACCAAGCCGGAAGGCGAGCGGATTCGCATCGCGGAGCTGACCACCGCGGATGACGAAGCGCGCTGGGTTACGGACCAGCTCGATCGGCTTCATGCCGCGGGCCACCGCTGGAAGGATTTTGCGGTGCTCTACCGGCAGCATGCGCACCGCGACAAAATTGTCGAAGAATTATCACGCCGGAAAATTCCTTTTGTCATTTCGAAGCTGTCCATCCTCGAACATCCCCTCGTGCGGGACGTGCTGGCGTATCTGCGGCTCATCGCCACACCCTTCGATGACATCGCGTGCGCCCGCGTCCTGGCGGCGCCGGCCTGGCACCTCGAAGCCGCCGATTTGGTGCGGCTGGCGGAGCGGGCGGCAAAAAAACGAGGCACAGCGCTTTACGACATTCTGCAGGCGCCGCAATCGGAGCTGCCGTTCGACGCCTCGCCTAGTGCGATCGCCGAGCTGCTCGAGTTTCTTTCGAATCACCGTAAAACGCTGAAGCGCCGGACCGCCCGCGAAATCCTTTCCGATCTCATCGAATGGCTGGAAGTGCCGCAGCGCGCGGGAACGCAGGACCGCAAATACGTCAATCAACTGTCCCAGTTCGTGAAGGACTGGGAACCGAAAAGCGAAACGCGCGGACTGGCGGAGTTCCTCGAATACCTCGATTATTTCGAACAAGCAGGTGGAACGCTAAGCCTTGAGGATGACGCACCCGGCGACGCCGTCCAGTTGATGACCGTGCACGGCGCAAAGGGACTGGAGTTTCCCCACGTTTTTCTGTTACGCGTGAATCAGGGCGCGTTCCCCGCGAAGAACCGGTCCCCGCTCTTTGAATTTCCGACTACGTTGATGAAAGAAGCCTTGCCGCAAGGTGACTTTCACATTCAGGAAGAGCGGCGGCTTTTTTA
>WNFG01020159.1_pt1 | contig 11159 bp, 12 predicted proteins | sample 5400431 | NCBI WGS metagenome assembly WNFG01 (sample SAMN13153346, study PRJNA577476) | soil metagenome | isolation source: 120 cm saprolite under Douglas fir tree site 2 hole 3 replicate 2 | place: USA:California | collected 2015-04-18
TGGCGGCGAGGTGGGCAACGGCAGCATACAGCGTGATTTTTTTGCATGGTTCGCCGGTTCAACACAAAGCTCGTATGCGGGGGAACTGTTGTTTCCCGCTCTGATGCTGCTGTTCATGGTGCAGTACGTGGAAAACCCTAGACTGCCTCTTCTCTTTGGAGTTGCTGGCTCGTACGCGCTGGTGGGCGGTGTGCGACCTTCGGATGGTGTGTTTCTCGGCTTAGCTCTTCTGTATTTCTCCTTACGCTATGTGCCTTCCTGGAAGGACCGAATCTTCATGGTAGGGGTTGCCGGGGCACTATGCTTGCTCTGGTTTATTCCTCAGAAGCTGGCGTTGGCAGCGACGGATAAGCCCACGATTTCCGGCCAGTTTTGGCCATTGGCCCAGCGTTCGTCCCTGATCGTGGCGGGGGTCTCCAAACTTGCGCTGGCGAACATTATCCGGGTGGCGCTTCCCTTGGGGGTGGCCTTCTGGAGTTTGCTGCCGGTGATCTTTTTTGCGCGCGCGAATCGGTTCAAGCTGATGTTATGGATTTGGATCATTCCCGGAGTTGCTTTTTTTGCGCTTTTCTATATTTCCGATGCGCCATATCTGTGTTTCCTGGCGCCTGCGATCATTCTGCTGGCCCTGACGCCTCGCCCTGGTACGCTTACGTACGCGGGGTTGGCGCTGTGCGTGGCGTTCAACGCCACATTTTTCCTTTTCGCCCGACCGGCTCCGGTTGATAACACCCGCTCGTTGGCTATGGCCATCTACAGCGCTGATGGCCCACATTACTGTGCCTGGGCACTTAGGCACCAGTGGCAGCACCAGCTAAGCAACTATATGGACGTCCCGAGCATTAAGAAGGAGATCAAGTAGGAGGGCAAGGATTGACCGAATATCCCCAAGACTTCACTTCGGCCGCCGCAAGCACAAGCGCTTTCTGAATGGCGCGTTTTCGCCAAGGGACTGGCGCTCCAGCCTATTTCGAGTCCAAGTGCGCTGACTTCCTGCAGTTGAATTCCCCATTGAGGTATTTCCCCAAGCCACGTTAGGGAATCCCTCTCCCTCTGGTTACGATGTTCGCCGGATTGTGAGGGGCGTCCTACCAATGGTATTAAGGCGACCAGGGCTGCTTCCCCGGGCGTTGCGGCTTAGTGCGCGGGGTTCCTCTCGGGGGCGCTCGAAGGAGAGAAATCTATGAATGACAATCGAGCCTGGTTTTGGGACTCCAAGATTCAAAGTAGAAACAATGGATTGAGCAAGTTACGGCTGCTTCGGTGCCTGGCGCCACTCCTGCTAGCGGTCTTGGGGTGTGTTCCAGCGGCGGCCCAGTGCACGGCCTATGTAACGGCCCACAAATCGAATAATGTTGTAGTGGTTGACACGTTCCTCGACCGCGTGGTCGCCGTGATTCCGGTGCAGATTCAGCCCCTCGCGGTGGCCATTACGCCGAACGGGGCCTTCGCCTATGTCACTAATTCTGGATGGATATTTGGCTCCAACTCCGTCTCAGTGATCGACACAGCCAGCAACACTGTCGTGGCCACGATCCCCGTGGGAAGTTTCCCGGTCGGCGTAGCCATCACGCCGAACGGGGCCTTTGCCTATGTGGCGAATCTAAACTCCAACTCCGTCTCGGTGATCAACACGGCCACCAACACTGTCACGGCCACGATCATGGCGGGAACTGGTCCCTACGGCCTTGCTATCACGCCGGACGGAGCCTTTGCTTATGTGACGAACTTAAACTCCAACGACGTCTCCGTAATCAGCACCGCTACCAACACCGTGGTGGCCACAGTGCCAGTAGGGAGCGGTCCTGTTGCAGTGGCGATTACGCCGAACGGGGCCTTCGCCTACGTGACAAATCAGTCGTCAAATAACGTTTCGGTGATCGACACCACTACCAACACCGTGGTGGCTATAGTGCCAGTGGGAGTTGGTCCTGTTGCCGTAGCCATTACGCCGAACGGGGCCCTCGTCTATGTGGCGAATTCCGCTTCGAACACTGTCTCGGTGATTGGCACGGCCACCAACGCTGTAATGACCACGGTCACCGTTACATGGGCACCAGATGGAGTAGCCACTACCCCGGACGGGGCCTTCGCCTACGTGGTCAACGAATTTGCCAACACGCTCTCAGTAATCGACAGCACGACTAACACCGTCGTGGACACGGTACAGGGGGTAGCGATGTACCCCGTGGGTATTGCTATCATGCATTCGAGCAACATGCCCACGCTCAAATGCAGGTAAAAAGTAGGGCGGTCGGTAAGGAGATAAGCAGGGCCGGCCGTTCCTCCGGGAGGTAAGGTCTAACTGTGCGCCAGTTCAGCGCGTAAAGGGCGGGTACCGGCGCCTGCCCTGCGGCGTAACCGCTTTTCGAAAATGCGTTACGCCAACTAAACTCTGCGAAGCAGCGGAAGAAACGCGCCCGGCCAATTTTGTCTCATGTGTCTTTATTCATTGGCAGGTTGCGCTGCCCCAGAGTCTGCCAGCGCGTCACCAACTGGGCCCATCTGTGCGTTTGGAACATGGAGGTCTCGTGCATCGCAGCGCTGGATCAGTCGCCTGGAGGTTGTTGTGTAGCGGTAGATTGAGCAAATTCTCTAGTACCTCATTCTGACGGTCTGCAGAGTCCAAGATGCGCATTTGGGCAAACCGGCGCTGGTCCCTGGCTTCCAAACGGGTGCTCCTTTGGGTGACACTGGCAATTGGCGTGGTCCTGATATTTTTCTTGATATCTATTCACGGGTTTCTGGCAGTAAGCAATCCGGTTGGGGAGGGAGTCCTCGTAGTGGAAGCTTGGATCCCTGCGAAGGCACTGGAAGAATCGGCAATGGTCTTCAATTCCGGACGTTATCGTTGCCTTGCCATCGTCGGTGGCCCGATGCAGGGAAGCGGCAGCAAGTCCAATGATCCCTCGACGTGGGCCGACTTGGCCCTGAGCAGACTCGAGAAGCTCGGATTTGACACTAAGAAGGTTGTTCAGATAAACGTGCCGGCCGTGTCGTCTGGCCGTACCCTCGCGGGAGCCACGGCGGTTAAACGCTGGCTCGGCAGTTCGAGGATCTCCGTCTGCTGCGTGGATGTCTTCACTGTAGGAGCGCATGCAAGAAAGAGTTGGATCCTTTCCCGATACGCGCTGGGCGACGGTTATCGGGTCGGAATCATCGCGGGATCCCCGGACTCTTACGATCCGAGGTTTTGGCTGGCATCAAGAAGAGGTATCTGGGTCGTCGTTCGCAACTTAGCGGGCTACATTTACTCGAAGTTCTGGATTCAATTTCACGGGAAAGTGTCACCAAGCTAATCGCCTTCTTTTCCAGCCGAATCCGATTTTGCGATTCCCATGAACTCGGTGCGAAGAACTGAGAATTATTCGGCTAGCTAATGTGCCTGAACTAAATGAATTCACACCCAGCGGCCCAGCTTCTGCATGCCCCAGCGGACTACCCGCCGTGCACGCATCTCCAGGGGTCCGCGGCGCCGATAGCGAATTCTATCCTCAAGTAATCGAGCCATTTCCGCCCCGAGTTTCCAGCCTGAGGCGCCCATGTTTTCCACAACGTGTTCGACGGAGGAAGCCTTCGGAATCGCGATCAAGTTCTCGTTGCGAATACTCCAATTCAATGCAACTTGAGCTTCGCTCTTGCAGGTCGCTTCAGCAGCTTTGCGAAGAACCCCCTCGGGATCCGCTGCCCTGATGTTTGCGAGGCCCATCGCCAGTGGGCTGTACGCAATAACCGTGATTCCGTTTTTCTGGCAATATTCCAGCAGCCCTCCTTCAATGGTTCTCTCAATGAGGCTATAACGTACCTGATTTGCGACGATTCGGTGTTTTGAGAGGACCGCCTGCGCGTTCACTAGGTCGCGCACGGAGAAATTGCTGACTCCGATGAACCGCACTTTGCCGGCATCTACGAGTTCCTCCATCCCCCCCATCGGCTCTTCGACGGGAATGGCGAGGTTGGGCCAGTGGAGTTGGTAGAGATCGATATGATCCGTGCCCAGCCGCCGGAGACTTCTTTCTGCTGCCGCAATCAAGTCGCGCCGCCTGAAATTCCGGGGAAGCGCCTTGGTTGCGAGAAACACCTGATGGCGCCGGCCCTTGATGGCCTCGCCGACGATCTCTTCAGTTCCATATGACTCAGCAGTGTCTATTAAGCGTGCCCCACACTCAATGGCCGCTCGAAGTGGCTCGACACCTCCGCGGTAATTCCAGGTCCCGAACCCGATTTCGGGCAGTCGTATGCTCAGGTTGGCCTGTTCCTTTGAGGGCGCAGACAGATGTTCAATTTTTTCCGAGGATGGTTTGTGCAGGATGCGCGGAGTTCCCATGTCGGCCATTCAAGCGGCCGCCCCACCCAAGGGGCTTTTTGACCAGTCGATGGGCTCGTCTTGGAACCGTAATCCGACTCCAAAGCGCCCATCGGGTAGGCGTTGACAGTAGACGACATGGGCAAGAGTTCGCAGCTCACCCACCAGCGAACTGATCATCAGTCGTTCGTTCAAATCTCTAGCCCGCCGCGTCAAAATGCGTATTCCGAGCGAGCACACGTTTTCCGTAGCAGTTCGCTCCGTCGCGGCCGGGTCCAGCAGGTTGGTAATTTCCACCGGGACCGACAGCCGAATCCGTTTTTCAAGTCGTCCAGACCGCGCAGGCATTTGTCAATTGACCTTTCTGGCTGGGCTCCGTTCGCTTGCACCGGGCTGTGCGGTGCCAAGCGGTTGCCGGAACCAACAGGAATCTCTGACGATACTTATCTAAAGCTCATGGGGCTTGCTCAGATTGAACGTTGGTCTCCGTCTGGAGAAATTGCTTTGACCGTCGCCGCTTCCGCTCGTACATGGCTTGGTCAGCTTTCACCATCAATTCTCCGATTGACGTGCTATTGCTCGGATCGAATCGGGCAACACCGAAACTAAGAGAAATTTCGTAGCCGGGCTGCTCCGCACCGATTGCGCGCAAACACTCGAAAAGTCGAGTCTTGAGTGCGGCCTCGCTGTGCCCGGATGCCTCGATCGCAAGAACAGCGAATTCATCTCCCCCCAATCGCGCGACAACATCGGAATCCCGAAATGTTTCTTCCAATGCGTCGGCCGTGCGCTTTAATGCTCGGTCACCCTCCGAATGGCCGAACGAATCATTAATGTGCTTCATGCGGTCCACGTCCATCACAAAGAGCAGCATTCCGCGGCCGGATCGGCGCCCAAGTTTCAATTGGCGTTCTGCCACAGCCATGAAACCACGGCGGTTATACAAACCTGTGAGTTCGTCGGTGAGCGCAAGATTGCCCAGTTCTGCTTGCAACATGTATTGTTTCGCGGCGCAGCGGACAGCCCGCATCAGTAGTTCGCTGACCGGCTGACCCCCAGTGTCGCCTTGTGCCGTGGCGTTAGACTCCATGCGCACGTCTCGCAGCAAACTTGCGAGTTCCCGGTTTGCTTCCGCTAGGAGGGCTTGAAAGACTTCATCAATTTGTTCCCTTTTTCCGCCAGGCAGCAAGCGCGGGGCGCCGCGCCGAAATAATGATTGGGAATCAACTGTCATGCTCAGGATGGCGCCGTCAGACGGATTGTTTGCGAAATCGGAGCCCGCCTGTCGTTTCCGCGAGTTGATGGTGAACCTGTTTGAGCTCATTGGCATTTGTGCGCATCCACGAGACGCGCACGGTCCTCCGCTGGGATTTCCCTCTTATTTGACGTTATCCCCACCGCAGATGGCGCCGTGACGCCCGGGACTCTCACTTCCGCCGGCAATAGCTGTTCGTCTCCTACTGGAAGAAAGTGCCAGTGGCGCGCGTCCGCGTTTCATTGCGAGAAGCGCGACCATGTCACGGAGTAAAGGCCCCATCGTTTCTCGGCATTGGGATTGGCCGGTTTGCCCGGCACGAATTCCCATTCGCTTCTCCTGCCTTGCCCTCCAAAGTGCTTCTGTCACCAAATCCTCCAACCCGTCGAGTTCGGCCCGCCTCCGTGTCAGCGCAGTTCGGCAATCGGGGTGATCAAGGTGGGGGCCCTGTGCACGGAGGCGGCCCGCTCCTTTCGCTGGAGCATAGCCGTTCGCCAAATGAATTCAATCCAGTGAATCACCCATTTCGACTGGGTGAAGTGACCGATAACGGTCTACAGGCAAGGCCTCCGGGCGTGGTCTCAGGCCTGGACCAAACCCCGGCGAATGGCATAACGCACCAGACTTGCAGTTTCGTGGATGTCTAGCTTCTTCATCAGTCTTGCTCGGTGGGATTCGGCGGTTTTTACGCTGATTCCCAGGTGCATGGCGATGTCTTTCGTGGACATGCCTTCACCAACTAATTGCAGGACCTGACGCTCGCGCCCAGAAAGCGGGTCGCTCGAAACATACGTTTTGGATAGATAGGCATCAACAACTGCCCGCGATATTTTCGGACTGAGATAGACGGACCCGCGGCAGACCTCCTGTATCGCATGCACGAGGTCGGCCCCGGCTTGACTCTTCAGGATATATCCTCTGACCCCAGCACGCAGAGACTCGGTGACGTACTCATCTTCGTCGTGTTGCGTGAGCATGATAATCTTGGTCTTGGGAGAAGATTTCTTAAGTTCACGAGCGGTATCAACGCCATTCAAGAGTGGCATACTGATGTCGATAATGGCCACGTCAGGCTGCGTTTTCTGTACCGATTGCAGTGCTTCTTGGCCATCCGACGCCTCGCTGACTACTTGAAATCCTTGTCCCTCCAGCAATGCCTTTAGCCCCTGGCGAATTAGGGCATGATCGTCGGCAAGCAGGACGCGTGTGGGCATCGTACTGCTGGCAGATTAAGGAATAGCCGTGCTCCCCGGCAATCCGGTGGATTTCTCAATTCTTATGAGGTGAATACCCGATTGCTCAGAGGATTGGTAGGGAAGGCAAGCCAGGGACAATCCTCTATCCTGCTGAAACTACACGACTTGTAAGGAGTTTGCCTGTACGTTTACAGTTCCCCCATCGAGGCCTTTCATCAGTGAGAAAGTCGGCCCTGCAGATGAGATGTAGAATCACTTTGTTGAGTGATTAGTTTTTGTGCTCGGTTGAGCAGAGCCTAAATGGCGCCCTTAGCCGAAGATCAACCACGGTCGATTTCAAGGAGGCCTTGAGCATTGATGGAATTCGAACGTCGCCGCGCTATTAGAACCCGGCCGGAAGTATTGTCGTATATTCAGTTCGAACCGGAGGGCGGGGGCATTGTGTTGAATGCCTCGGAAGAAGGTCTTGCGTTTCAAGCCGCTGCTGCCGTGTGGCACCGTGGCCCAGTTCGACTTTGTATCTCGCCGAATCCCGAGCAGCGGATTCGGCTTACCGCCGAAATCGCTTGGATGGATGAAGCGAAAAAGTCTGGTGGCCTGCGTCTCAAGGAAGTTTCGGCGGATACCGGCGACCAGATCCGCCGGTGGCTAGCGCAAGCAATTGAATCGCAACCTCAGCAGAAGGACTTAGGGCTGTCGGCTCGGGCAGTTAACGAAGCGCCTCCAATTCCCTCGCCCGCGCGTGACAATGCTCCTGATCTGTTGCCGCTTGCGGCTGCATCTCATGAGCCTGCGCCGGCCCACGCGGATGCCGTCCAGATGGCGGTTCCTCGATTCGCTGGCATTTCAAATCCTGCAACGCTCCCGCAAGGGCTTTCAGCAGGGAGCCGGAGTTCAATCTCAAATTCACGAGCGATGCGTGATTTCGCCACGGGATTCCTGATTCTGATTTTAGTATTGATGCCTATCCTGTTCTTCCAAAATATCTTCTTCCAAAATATCCGAATCGAGCTCGGCAATTCGCTCATCCGAATCGGGGAAAAACTGAAAGGCACGAGTGATAACCCGATCGATCCTGCCGCCGCAAAACTTGCTCCCGTCCCAGCTCAAGGATCGCCGGACGCATCATCTCTTCCCGCTCTGAGCCCAAAGACTCCCGCAACAGAAACTGCGTATCCATCTGATCAACCTTCAGCCGCTCAAACACAGCAGGGAACTGCTCTGCCTGCGGACGCCAACGTGGCGGACCACCAAGACCCTCCGCAACCTACCGCGGACATGCATCCAAGGAACGGTCGCAGCGCTCTGGCACGGCAGCTTTGGTCCGCAGTAGAGGCAGGGGATAGTTCGGCGGAAGTTGAGCTCGCGCAGCTTTACTTGATGGGTGATGGAGTCCCGAGGAATTGCGAACAGGCGCGAGTCCTCTTGAGGGCGGCATCAAAAAAAGGCAACAGTGAAGCGATGCAGCAACTGCGGAAAATCAAGATCAGCGGCTGCCGGTCACACTGAAAGACGTGAAGATAACACCAACTTTGGAAAATCAAGCATGCCTGAGAATAATCTCGGCATCCGCGTTATAATTGCGACTTGAAGTATTCCCTTCAGGATTTCACCAATCCGCCGCAGTGGACTTCCCAATGCGATAGTGAGCAGGCTTTTGCCCGTGGGATTGCTCACTTCGGTGCCATCTTTGTCGGCAAGAAACTCCAGCCAAGCGAGGATTTCATCCAGGAAGCCTTCTTAGCGGTGTTCCTGGGGTAGCCCATGCGTCCAAGAGGGCTCGGCGCAGGCGGCTGCGAGTTGCCGCCAGTGGGATTCCGTGTATTATCGTGGCACACGTTGCGTCAGGGGAATCCGCCAGCGGCGATCTTTTCCGAGACCAGACGGGGAATGCAGTGTCTCAGGCCTAAAGGGAGCGCTCACGTGAGCCGGAGTAGTCTACTACTCAAAATGGAACTGCGGAGCAATCCTGAGATGCTCTGCGTGGTGCGAAATGCGTTGGGAGAGCTCGCGGCGAAACTGGGATTCTCCGAGGCCGAATGCCGCGCGGTCGTTCTGGCCGTCGATGAAGCGCTGACAAATATCATTCGCCATGCCTACCTAGGAGATCACGAGCAGTCCATCGAGGCATCCTTCCGCCGGATTCATTTGCCGAGAGATGGCAAGTCAGAAGATGCTCTGGAAATCGTATTGGAAGATAGCGGCGCGACAGTGAACCCAGAAAAAATGTGCGGGCGCGCGCTAGAAGATGTGAAGCCGGGGGGCCTGGGGCTGCACTTCATACGCCAAAGCATGGATACAGTAGAATTCAGCCGCAGCAATGGCAGGAATCAACTCCGCCTGATTAAGATCTTGCACGTACAGACGTCCCAGAAAGGCTTCTGAGGAGAACCAAACTTGCAAATTGCCGCGCGCCATTTAGACAAAACCACCATTTTTGACATTTCGGGAGATATAGATCTCGCGACTTCCCCGGTATTGCGGAAGGCGCTCTTGCACGAGCTTCGGGATCAAAGAATTCCACGGGTCGTTCTCAACCTGGCGGGCGTTCGCTATATCGACAGCTCTGGTGTTGCTTCGCTGGTGGAAGGGCTCAAAGCTTCTCGGGATGTCGGCTCACGGTTCATCCTCTTCGGCCTGAATAAGACGATCCGGGAAGTCCTGCAGCTCTCCAAACTGGTTAAGATCTTTGAGATTTACGAGAACGAAGAACAATCGGTAGCGCCCTGAACCTGCCAATCCCACAAGCCGAGGAAGCCCAGCGAGAGCAATGTGGAACTGACGACGCAAATTGGGGAATCGGTCACCGATGGGCTTGCGTACCTGGGAGCGCTGACTTCGCTAGGCGGCCGCGCCGCCTATTTCACATTCATCGCCCCTTTCCAGGGAAAGCCGCTGCGCCTGCAGCGAGCCGTGTCACAGGCGATGCAGGCCGGCGTCAGGGCGCTCCCCATACTTTCCCTGATTACTTTTTTCATCGGGCTGATTCTGGCGCTGCAAAGCGCTTACGAGCTGCGCAAATTCGGGGCCTTGAACTTCGTTGCCAGCGCGGTGGCGATTTCCATGACGAGGGAGCTTGGGCCGCTGATTACCGCGATCGTGGTGATTGGAAGGTCCGGGTCGGCGTTCGCCGCGGAAATCGGCACAATGAAGGTCACGGAAGAAATCGACGCTCTGGAGACCATGGCGATCGATCCGATCCACTTCCTGGTGACTCCGAAATTTATCGCCATGATCGTGATGCTGCCGTGCCTGACGATCTGGGCGAACTTCATGGGAATTCTGGGCGGGGCGCTCTTTGGCGTGGCGCAAGCGGATTTTACATGGGTCCGTTACATTCAATCTTCCCTGGACGCGCTGTTTCTGCGCGACATCATGACCGGATTAGTCAAGAGCGTTATGTTTGGCGTTACCATTACGGCCGTGGGTTGCCACGAAGGGCTCTCCACGGGCGCGGGCGCCGAGCAAGTCGGCCGATCAACCACGCGGGCCGTGGTGGTTTCGATATTCTTAGTAATTCTCGTGGACCTTGTATTTACGGCGCTGTTTTTCTTTGTGAGTGAAAAGTAGGTTTGGAATATCTCATGGAGCAGATCGATAGCGCATTGATGGAACCGGAGGCGATGATCTCGCTTCGGAATCTTCGCGTCTGTTATGGCGAACGCGAAATCCTCCACGGCATCAATTTTGACGTGATGCGCGGCGAAACCATGGTGATTTTGGGCGGTTCCGGTTCCGGCAAGAGCACGCTGTTGCGCACTCTGGTGGGGCTGGAAAGGCCAAGTTCCGGTGAGATCTGGCTCAAAGGAAAAAATATCGCGTCGATTTCCTCGTATGATATGGACGAAATCCGGAAGAAAATCGGCATGTCTTTTCAAGGCGGCGCATTGTTTGGGTCGATGACCGTCGGTGAAAACGTTGCGCTGCCACTGCACGAGCACACCAAACTGGAAGAGTCCACTATCGAAATCATTTTGCGCTTGAAACTGGATCAAGTCGGTTTGTCTGGATTCGAAAACTACATGCCCTCGCAATTGAGCGGCGGGATGAAGAAGCGCGCCGCGGTGGCTCGCGCCCTGGCCATGGATCCCGAGATTCTTTTTTTTGATGAGCCTTCCGCGGGGCTGGATCCTATCATTGCCGCCGGGGTGGACCAGCTCATTCTCGAGCTCAAACAGGCATTTCATATGACCATTATCGTAGTCACCCACGAGCTGGCCAGCGCTTTCCTGATTGCCGACCGTATGGTGTTGATCGACAAAGGCAATGTGGTGGCCATCGGAACTACGGAGGAAATGCGTTCGAGCACGCATCCGCGCGTGCGGCAGTTTCTCGACCGCATCGCCGAGCCAGCAGTTTCGGAAGAATTGGATTATCTGCAAATGCTGACGGAGGAACACCG
>WNFG01004997.1_pt1 | contig 11157 bp, 9 predicted proteins | sample 5400431 | NCBI WGS metagenome assembly WNFG01 (sample SAMN13153346, study PRJNA577476) | soil metagenome | isolation source: 120 cm saprolite under Douglas fir tree site 2 hole 3 replicate 2 | place: USA:California | collected 2015-04-18
TTCGGCAACGGCCGGTACGAAGTATTACATCATGGTGGCGCCTTTCGGCTCAGACGCGGGCGGCAAGACCGTTCTAAACGTCACTAACGGAAATCCATCGTCTTTGAGCGCTTCACCTACTTCCAGGACTGTGGCCGCTGGGTCATCCGCGACGTTCACGATCTCGGACTTGGGAGCCATTTCGTATGCTTTGTCCTGCTCCCTCCCATTGCCCACTGGCGTGGTCTGTCCCAACGTTACTGTGCAGGCGAACCAGACGGCTTCTTTGGTCATCACCACAACTTCACGCATATCGGCCGTACCTCCATTGCGCCCTAATGGGCGACTCCGCTTTCACTTGAGGCCTGAAGAGCTAACGATTCTGGGGATCTTAATGTTCACTCTGCTTGTGGCGCGGAAACGCAGAGTCTTGAAGTTGATTCCCGTAAGCGTGTTTGCTCTGTTAGTACTGTTCGCGGCAGGCTGCGGCTCCGGCGGCAGCAACAGTGGAGGCACTCCCAATCCGAACGGAACTCCCGCCGGCTCATACGTAATTACCGTCACGGGAACGTCCACTTCGGGGGCGCAGACCACCAGCGTTAACCTTACCCTTACGGTAACTTAGCATGGACCTAATGCGTATTTCTCACAAGCGTTCTAGGGGAGCTCCCGGCCGCTTTTACCGCAAGCAGCTACTGCGTGGGTCTGGCGCGGTCCAGTAGCACAGGCTTCAGCCTATGTGGTTTGAATTGCGGCACATCGGCAGAACACAGGCTGAAGCCTCTGCTACTCGAGACCTTCGTACACCGCGGCGCAATTCGACGCAACAAGCTGACATTGAAGAGCAGATCCGTCACGCACTCGTGACATATCCAGGCTAATTATGCTCTCGTCTTCGAAGAGCAGAGCTCAATATTGTGGGCAATGAGAGGGCGAAGGACGAGAAGTCGACTGAGGATTTACACGGGTCAAGGCCACGGGTCACGAGTCACAGATCACGGGTCACTGGTCACGAGCCACCGGTCACCAGTCACTTTCCTCCGTCGCCCTCTGCATTCTCGGTGTTAAATCTTTTCCCTGTTGCGTTGGCATCGCGTCAGGGTCCACATTCCCGCCGGAAAGAATGACTCCAATCCTGCGGCCTGGCGCGCCAAGCTGGCGATGCAGCGCGGCGGACGCCGCAACTGCTCCGGAAGGTTCCACCGCGCACCTCAGGCGTTCGACAAGCAAGCGCATCGACCGCACGATTTCCTCTTCACTGACGAGAGCGATGCGGTCCACGCGGGCGCGCAGAATGGAAAACGTGCGTGGAGCGAGGGTCGCGCGAAGCCCGTCGGCGATCGTGATTGTCTCCGCGGCGGGTTCGATTTGTCCGGACGCCAGCGAGCGCGCGGCATCGTCCGCGTTTGCCGGTTCGCACCCGATGACGGAAATCTCAGGGCGGAGTGACTTCGCCGCGATGGCGGTGCCGGAGAGAAGGCCGCCTCCCGAGACCGGCGCGCAGATCACATCGAGATCGGGTATCTCCTCCAGGAGTTCGAGTGCGGCGGTGCCTTGTCCCGCGATGATGCGGTCATCATCGAACGGATGAACCAGCACCGCGCCTGTTTGACGCACTAATTCCGCGGCAGTGGCCTCGCGCGACTCCAGCGTCGGTTCGCAGAAAGTGATATCTCCTCCGTAGGCTTCCACGGCGCGAACTTTCACCTTCGGTGCGTTACGAGGCACAACGATCCACGCGCGGACGCCGCGCATTTTCGCGGCCAGCGCCAGCGCCGCTCCGTGATTGCCCGATGAATGCGTCACCACGCCCCGCGCCGCTTCCGCCTCGCTGAGCGAAAAGACCGCATTTGCAGCACCGCGAATCTTGAACGAGCCGGATAGTTGCAGGTTTTCACATTTGAAATACAGCACCGCCCCGGCCAGTTCATCCAGCGCCTCCGAAATCATGACGGGCGTGTGTTCGATATGCGGCGAGATGCGGCGATGCGCTTCCCGGATGGCTTCGAGATCAGGTCCAGCAAAATGCTGCGTAGTTGAGGTGTTCACAATGAGAAAACTCTTAGACCGGTTGCATTATGGCACAGCTTGTCCCGCCACGGACCACGCTCCGCGAAACACGCGCAATTCACTTGCACTCTAATTGCACCGCGCTAAAATCGCAATCACCCCCTTCCTAATCTCAAAACCGCGCGCACACATTCCTGCGGGCGGGGAGGACACCATGAACTCAAGAGAGCGTCGCATTGATACGCGCGTGAATATCCGGGTGCCATTGCGTTTTCGCGTGCTCAATAATCCGGGATCGCCCGAACTGACCGCGGAGTCGGAAAACATTTCTCAACGGGGAATTCTTTTCGCAACGGCCGTTCCCCTCAAGGTGGGCACGCCTCTCGAGGTGTCCCTTAAAATGCCCCAGGAGCTGGCGGGCCAGGCTTCCAGCGACGTGAAGTGCGTGGCGCGTGTGGTCCACGTCCAGCCCAACGCGTTCTTCGGCGGCAAGGCGGGAATCGGGCTGCACATTGAAAGATACGAAGCAAGAGCCGCCGTGGGGGCGGGAGCGGGAGCGGGAAAAGAACGCTGGGCGAGCTAGATGCCATCTCATAAATCGCTAACCGTAAGACTCGTGAATTCGGATTTGCACGCCTTTGGATTTCGGCGCTGAAAGCGCCGCCGCAATCCAGCCCAGGGCAACGCCCTGGGTTTCGGAATCGATCGGTGCGCCCTGCAAGGGCGCGGGAATCCTCCGCCCTGGCAGGGCGGAACTTCGGCTCGGACAGGTCCCCGGGGCGTTGCCCCGGGCTGACATGCTCCGCGCCGTTGGCGCGTTATCGTGGCTGAGTTCTCGAACGCAGAAAACTGCTACGAAGCGATTAATGAGATAGCTTCTAGCCTTTTCGGAGCGCGTTTCAGGTCGCGGGCGGTGGTCAGCCTGCCGCGTCAGTTTCCACTGGCCGGCACGCGGACCGTCGCCTTGGCGCTGGTGACGTTTTCAAACTGATCGTACACGCGGATCGTGACGGTGTGTTCCCCAGGCGTGACCTTCGGTAGCTGGAAATCGTAATTTTCGCGGGACGAATCGCTCAGTCCGCCGGCGGGAAACACCAGCGACCAATCTTCCGCATCCAGGCTGTACTGAGCGCGCGCGATGGAACTTGCGGGATCGCTCGCCTGGAATCGCACGCGCACGGCTGCAGCGCCACTCGCATATTCCGCCGTCAGTTGCACAATCGCGGGCGGTGTGTTGTCCACTTCGAAGCGGTCGGATTCGCGCTCGGAGGTCAGCCCTTCGCCAGCGGGATTTGCCGGCGCGTCACTCGCTACAATCTTCAAGTAGTAGGCGCCGTCGGGCATCATCGTTGTATCCCACGAATAATAGCGGGTATCGAGCTTGTCCTTCAGCAGCTTCCAGGTCGTTTCGTTTTCCCCGCGGAAGTAAATCGAAAATTCGAGTTGGTCATCGTTGGGATCGTCGGCGGTCCATACAACGGATTGGTAGCTCTTCTGCACGAAACCCTGCGGCACTGCGTCAAACCGCATGGAGTTGGGCGAAGCGCCCACATTCGCGACGGCCGCGGCGGCGAAGGCCGAGCTGAATGACGACGTGGGCGCCTGCGGCTGCGGCATTCGAACTTGCACCTGCGTCTGTGATCCTTGTCCAGCTCCCGGAATGGAAATTCCCTGAACCCGGACGCCGGGATTCTGGATGGCGATCCCGGTCACTTCCGGCGCCACGTTTTTCGGCAGGTAGGCGACGCTCACCCAGTCGAGTTCGGGGGCGGCTCCTCCTGCCGCACCGTGTAGCACCATTTTCCATTGCACGAACCGTGCGGATGGAGACTCGATCTTGTCGCCTGCGGCGTTCGAATACGGACCCACCCACGGGCTCCAGTTCTTGCCGGGATCCGAGGTGTTGCCCGACCGGGCGTAGAATTCGATCCGCGCGCCCGTGCCGCTTTTTGTGGCCGGGGCACTTTGTCCCCACCATTGCAGGCGCCCCCAACGCGTGAAAAGGTGTGCGTCAAAGGGTTGCGACTCGTACGAGCCTTCGGGTTCGTTATCGGGGCCCAATGCGAAAATCTTTCCAGGATTTGCGGCGGCAAGGAACAGCTTTCCACCGGGACCCGATGCTATGGACGTCACTTGTCCCGAAGCCGTCTTCAGCAGGCGCGAGAAGATGTGATTGCCTTCGAGCTCCAGCACGGCGCCCTGGTTGCCGGTGCCGAGTAGCAATTTGCCGTTCGGACGCAGCCCCAACGCGTAAACAAGATCGTCGCGAGAGCTCCACAGTTCCTCGGGTGAGCCATCCGAAGCGATTCGATACACGGAACTGGAAGTCACGGTTGGAATCGGCGCAAACGGAATGCCCTGCGTTTGCTGGAACGGAATAGCGGCGCCGCCTATCGTAAGATTAAGGTTTCCAGTCGTGGCGGGCTCGGCACCCGGCGCCCGAGGCAATCCAGGTGTCGCAGGAGTCTTCTCGCCCGCGGCCGCGACGTACAGGTTGCCGCCGGCGTCTTGCATCAAGGCCGTAATTTCCTTCTTGGCGGTTTCGTACAACACGAAAGCGCTGCGTGGATTGGCGGTCTTGGAGATGCGCAGCACTAGCCCGCTCGGTTCGGTGCCCGCCAGGACATTGCCGCTTGCATCGAGCGTGAGCGTGCGAATGTGCGTTTCTTCACCGCTATAAAAAACTTGTCCCTTTCCGTCGGGTGCGACGGAGAAAATCTTTCCCGTGTCGCCCGTCGCGACGTATACGGTCCCATCCTTGTCAACAGCCAGGTCCCAGATGTATTTCGTTTTCGGGTCGAAGAAAACGGAGGATTGTCCCGCCGGCGTGACCTTGTAAACTTTCCCGTCAGGAGAGGTGCCCACGAAAAGATTGCCGGCGGCGTCCACCGCCAGCGTCTGGGCCGCCAGTTCGGACGATTCGAACACCGTTGTTGCCTTGCCGCTTGCGTCCAGGCGCAGGACTTTCGCGTTCGCTCCGCCCGCTGCGTAGAGATTTCCTTTCGAATCGGCGCGCAGGGCCAGGAGATACGCGAGGTTCGCGTCGGCAAATTCGGCGAAGCGCGGAGCGAGGAAGAGCTTGCCATCACTGCGCAGCGCAACCCCTTTCGCCGTGCCCTTGTCAAAATCTTCGAATGAGGATTGCCGCCACCAGTGCGTGTGTTCGGCCAGCACCGGCCCAGCGGCCAGCAGAACGGTGGCCACGGAAATTACAATCGTTCTCGCAAGAGTCAATGAATTGGCGCCGCGCAGGCCGCGGCAATGGGGGAAGTCAATGCGCATAAGACTCCTCGGGGGTGACGCTGCGCGCCGCCCGCTCGCTTACTTGATTCGAATCGTGATGGAGGACAATCCCTGAACAACTTGTTCGAGCGGCACGGACCATTCTCCGGCCGCCGATTCCCGCACCACGAGCGAGCTGGCTGGGCCGCCGCGCTGGTCGAGGAGATTAATCTGCGATGCGGGTACGTTCGGCATCACCTTGTCCTGCACCACCATGGTCGGCGATGGCCCGAGCAGCGTGACGTATAACCGGTTGTTGCGCCGCTCGCGGTTCAGCACCGAGATGAGCTGCTCAAGATTCTGCAGGCGTCCCTGCGATCCGGATACGATACTCATGCGGTTCAAGGTTCCTGAATCGCTGGCCAGGACCTGCATGGTCGTGCCGCGCACGGCTTGCGGCGGAATCGTGATCTGCATGTCGCGAATCACGGGCGAGCCGCGATAAGGCCGCAACTGGACTTTCACGTTGACCGTGTCACCCGGCGCGGCTTCCGATTTATCGAGCCAAGCGCCTTCAATGGTGGTCTGCCGGCGATCGGGGAGGGCTTCCATGCGCAGCGTCACGCGCTCGATCTTCGCCGTCTCGTACGGGTTCGAAAAAATTCTCTGAAACACGCCTTGCACGGCGCTGGCGACCATGGTTCCGTCGGGAGTAAACGTATCGGTGGGTGCAAACAGATTCTCAAGGGTGACGCTCGAATGGCCTGTGATGTCGATTGCGCCGGTCAGCCGCAGCGTCGTGCCTTCGCCATACACGCTGTTCTGCACCAGCCCGTTGAGCGCGGCAATTCCCATCAGGATCGGCGAAATTTTCGGATTGGAGATCATCCGGAAGGCGCGATGCTGATCTCCGGCCGCCGTCACCACCGTCATATCGATAGGAATCAGGCCCGGTGCCGTGCCCAAGTGCCCCATGACGGCCGTAACGCGGTCCTGGTCAAACGCGCCGATCGTGCCGCCCACGTTAACGATTTTTGTGGAATCGAGGTCCGAGCTGAGCGTCGTCAGCACGCGCCCGCGCGCCATTGGCATCTGCACCGGGCCGAAGCCGAACAGGGGATGCCCGCATACATAGATGCGCCCGTCCACAATCATCGTCACCGTGCAGGACGCGTCCAGGGAAAGATCTCCCTCCATCAGCACCGCACTGACCATCACTCCAGGCTTGATGTCCCCATCGTCGGGCCGCGCATCGGTGGTGCCACCCTGCGTCGCCGCCATGCCGAATCCGGCGAGCTCCCCTGCGTATTGGCGGATCGCTGCCGCGCTGAAGCCTGAAAAGACCAGTGGCGTATCGATGGGCTTGAGGAAGCTTCCTCCCGGAACGCCCAGGCGTGACGTCCAATTCGTGGGGATTTCGAACTGCTGCGCCGTCGAGACCGCTTCCGCACCCAGCGCGCCTTGTGGCGCTTCCGCAAGGATCGTCCCGGGCGGCTGCCCCTTCGGCAGACTCAGCATGTTTTCAATGGGAGTGACGCCGGCCAGCGGTTCTTTCGCGAAGATACCGAGCTTCAGGGACAACGCGCCTGCAAGTTTTCCTTCGAAGTAGACCGGGCTTCCGCTCATCCCCGCGACTACGCCGGTGTGCTCCACCTTGGGTCCCAGAAGCTGCACCAGGATGATGGATTCTTTCGGCCCGAGGAAATTGGGCATCACGCCGATTACCACCAGATCGAACTTCTCGATCTGGTCTCCGGCAAATATCGTCAGGGCCTCGCCCTTCATTCCCGGTTTGACTTGCGACAGCGGGAAAATCTCCGGGTCCGCTGCAAATAACGCAGGGGAAATTAGCGAAAGCAATACGCCGAGAACCAAGATGCGGTTTAAGAATGCCGGCGCCCATTCGTGGCGTTTCGTTTGAGTCGTGTTCATTGTGCTACCCATGATACGCGGACACTTCGCGGGAATCAATCGGGGCACCGGTTTGGTAAAGGGTCATCAGTTTGGACACCAGTTGTTGGGATTCAGGCTTCCATTGTGTGCGAGGGTTGCAGCCCCGATGGCTCGAGATTTGGCAGGAAGGCAGCCAGCAGGCCAACCGCCGGGAGAAACGAGCAGACTATATATACGAAATTAATGCTGGTTATATCGGCCAACTCACCCAGAACAGCGGCGCCCAGCCCGGCCATGCCAAACGCGAACCCAAAGCAGAGGCCGGAAATCATTCCGACTTTTCCGGGAACCAACTCCTGAGCATAAACGACAATCACTGAAAAAGCCGACGCGAGAATCAGGCCAATCACCACGCTGAGAATTTCAGTCCAGAGCAGATTGGCATAGGGCAAAACTAAGGTGAATGGAAGAATGCCGAGAATTGAGCACCAAATGACGCGCTTGCGGCCGATTCGATCTCCAACTGGGCCGCCAACGACCGTGCCGAGCGCAACGGCGCCCAGAAACACAAATAAATGGATCTGCGCGCTCCGCACGGATACGTGGAATTTATTCATTAAATAAAATGTGTAGTAGCTCGTCAGACTCGCCAGATAGACGAATTTCGAAAACAGCAGAGCCATCAAGACCGCAATGGATAGCACAACTCTTCTGGTAGACAGAACGGTGCGCCGCTCATGATCGGGTGCGCTGGATTTTTTCACATTCGATCTGTTTCTTGTGGCCCACCCGCTTACCTTCGTGAGGATGAGTATCCCCGCCAATGCCACGACCGAAAACCAGGCGATGCTGGATTGTCCCCTCGGCAGCACGACGAACGCCGCCATCAAGGGCCCGAGAGAAAGTCCCGCATTGCCGCCGACCTGAAAAAGAGATTGCGCCAGGCCGTGTTGCCCGCCTGAGGCCATTCGAGCCACCCTGGATGACTCGGGGTGAAACACGGAGGAGCCCGTGCCCACTAACGCCGCGGCCATGAGGAGTGTGGCGAAATTTCCGGCTATCGACAGGAACAACAGTCCGGCAAGCGTTAGTCCCATGCCGACCGGCAGGGAATAAGGCGTTGGCTTCCGGTCGGTATAGAACCCCACTAGAGGCTGCAAAAGAGATGCGGTTGTCTGATACGTGAGCGTAATCAAACCCACCTGCGCAAAATTAAGGTGGAAGGAATCCTTCAGGAGAGGGTAAATCGAGGGCAACAGCGACGAAAGCATATCATTCAAAAGATGGCAAACGCTGATAGCCCCCAAAATATTAAAGGCGGTCTTGTTTGCAACGTAGATTGAACTCTCCGCCTGAGTCGCAGTCATGTTTCTTTCCCCAGACGCTTAAAAATCCGCGTGGTAATCCGGTTCAGCGTTATGTAGCGCCCGCTTTCAAGCGGGCATGTGGTTGAGTCTGTACCGCCCCGACTCAGTCGGGGCGCCACAAACCCGGCACGGATCTGCGTGCCACACGAATTCTCAAGCCAGTATCTCGATTGGCATCCTAAACAAAGGCGCGGGCCCGACTATGAGCCCGCCTGAAATATATTGTACAACGGATTGGTTTTTTGCAAGTTGGAGTACGTCTTTTGAAGGCAGTCTGCGTGTCGAGTGCGGCTCGCCGTCCGCTTGGCTCAACGACTCGAGAGTCTGTATCGCAATTTGGTTTTTGAGGGCCTTTGTAGGGCCCGCCTTCAGGCGGGCGCTGTAGATTCAAGCACAGGCTCACCTATAGGTGAGCGCTACAGGGGGCCGGAGCGGAGTTGCCACCCAGACTCTCCAGACCCAACCACTCACTTGGCCTGGATCGAGAGAAGTTCGACCTCAAAAATGAGCGTGGAGTTGGCACCGATCGCGGGGGTTGGACCGCGCGGGCCATAGGCCATCTCTGATGGAATGAAAAGTTCCCACTTGGATCCAACGGGCATGAGTTGCAGGGCCTCCGTCCACCCTTTGATGACTTGTCCCACGGGGAAAGTCGCAGGCTGGCCGCGTTTGTACGAGCTGTCAAATTCCGTCCCGTCAATGAGCGTGCCTTTGTAGTTGCAGACGACAGTGTCGCTGGGTGTGGGCTTGGGCCCCTTACCTTCCGTCAAAACCTTATATTGAAGACCGCTGGGCAGCGTGACGACGCCATCCTTCGCCTTGTTGGCAGCCAGAAATGCCTCGCCTTGTTTCTTGTTCGCCTCTCCAGCCGCCTGCATGGCCTGGTCCTGCTTTTTGTGTAAATCTGTTTGGAGCGCCGTAATCAGGGCCTTTGCCTCATCTTCCGTTATGAGCGTCTTGCCACCAGCCAGCGCATCTTTCAAACCCTGCGTTACGATGTTCGCTTCAACCTCTACGGCATCTTTCTGGAGGCTCCTGCCGACATTCACCCCGATGGCATAGCTGAGTTTGTCCTTCTCCGTCTTGAGTTCCATCGCGTCTGGGCTTTTCGCCGCAGGCGCCTTCACTGCAGCCGCTGTGCTCCCGGTCTTTGCGGGCGCCTTCGTCGCCGGTGAAGTGGTTGTCTTTGCCGCCGCTGGTTGTGGAGGTTTCGACGCCGGCGTCTCTTGCGCTCGGGCATTCCCAAGCAGCATCAAGCCAGCCGCTATCACTGTTACCGCTGTTTTGTAGGTTTTTCTCATGCGAGCATTCTCGCACTGGTCAGGCATTTCCGCAAATCGGCGTTTTCTCCGCGAGGACTAGAAAGTTACTGGGCCATGGGGAGCCAATTCTTATCGGCTCCATGAATGGAACGAAAGCACTGTCGACCTTGAAATAACACGGGCAGTGTTCCGAGGTGCTCGCCGTCAATGATGTTGCTGGTACAGACCTATCACATTTCCTGCTGGGTCGCGGAACCTCGCAGTGATCTCGGGCGCATCCGCGCCGATCGGCTGCACGATGTCCCCTCCGTTGGTGACGACGGCGTCGAGGGTCTCGGCCACATTGTCAACCATCACGTAAACGAGAAGGCCGGGCCGTGAGGCGGGCGAGCGGTGGAGTACCCAGGTGCCGCCCACTTCGCCGGTCGTGTCGTCAAAAGAGATGGAACCATCACCTCGATGTCTGATGTTCCACCCGAAGACCCGCCCGTAGAATTCGGCGGAAAGCGCTATGTCGGTGGCGGGTATCTCGATGTAGCAGATCTTGCCGTTCGCAAGCGTGGGAGGCATCGGTGTGCTTCAGGGCGTGGTTATTCTAGCACGCTCTTAAACCCGGTGTTCTTGAAGCGACTCGGTTAATTCGGCTGCGCTTCCCTCCGTTTGATCAAGAGTTCGCTCTAAGTCATTTCCTCCGATTGCCTTACAGTGGGCATCCCCTACCCTCAGGAATGTTTCAAACCTAGTAGCTAATGCGGCCCCACCTGACCAGGGTCGTTTGAAAGTGTCGAGAACGCCCAGCGAACCCCAGCCAGAAAGGTGAGAATCATGCGTATCGCACGCTTAATCTGTTCGTTGCTACTTGCAGTTGGAATGTTGGCGATACCGGTTCAATCCCGAGCACAAGTTGCCGTGGGCATCTCCGTTCGGGTTGGTCCCCCGGTGTTGCCCGTGTATGTACAGCCCATCTGCCCTGGACCTGGCTACATTTGGGTTCCCGGCTATTGGGCTTACGGCCCGGGCGATTATTTCTGGGTTCCCGGCACCTGGGCCGAGCCGCCGGAAATCGGTCTGCTCTGGACACCCGGGTACTGGGGATGGCAGCAGGGTCTCTACGTATGGTACCCGGGGTATTGGGGGCCGGAAGTCGGCTACTATGGCGGCATTAACTACGGTTTCGGCTACACCGGGGTCGGGTTTTTCGGTGGTTACTGGCAAGGGGGCACGTACTACTACAACCGCGCCGTGACCAACGTAGACGTCGCGGTCGTTCGCAACACCTACAACACGACAGTTATCAACAACTCCACAAACAATTATGTCAGCTACAACGGAGGCCCGGGCGGAACGTCCGCACGGCCAACATCCACGGACATGGCTGCGGCTCGCCAATATCATGTCCAGATGACGTCCATGCAAATGCAGCA
>WNFG01005000.1_pt1 | contig 11155 bp, 13 predicted proteins | sample 5400431 | NCBI WGS metagenome assembly WNFG01 (sample SAMN13153346, study PRJNA577476) | soil metagenome | isolation source: 120 cm saprolite under Douglas fir tree site 2 hole 3 replicate 2 | place: USA:California | collected 2015-04-18
CGACGTGATCGAATAAATTCGGCTCTGATGGCCGGTTTGGGTCATCTTCAGCCGTCGTGCGCCGTCCCCACTGACGGCAGCTTATCGCCAGATAGCTTCCGGGCCAAACGGATGCTGCTGACGGCAGAGTCGGGCCATAAGGCCATCCTGCACAGCTTAAGGAGTGAAGCCTTGACCGATTGGTTTGCCCGCCCCGTCTTGTTCGTTACAGATGTCGATCGCTCGGTTGATTTCTACGTCAATCAATTAGGGTTCACGCAGAGTTGGCGGTACGAGGAAGATGGCAAGGCGCTTGTTGCACAGGTCGATCGGCAAGGCTGCGCGCTCATCTTGTCATTGCAGTGGCGCTGCGCTCCACCCGCACCGGCGTGAGGTTCCTAGTACCGGGGGGCTTCGCCGGAACTCGGCTAACCGGCCGCCGCGAGGCAAACGGGCCACGAGCGCCGAAGGCTTCGCCGACGAGGGTTCCGCGGCCATCGCTTTACCAATCCTGTGCCCCGTCGCCTCCGCAAAAGTGCCGCCGTGACAGTCTACGTCCAAGTAGCTCCCGTAAGCGCGCGGTCATGTCCCATCGAACACCTGCGGACCGCGCATGGGAGCAAACGCCCCGGCGCCTTCACCCGCATGACAGGCGCCGGGGACTTGCGTGACTTTGAGCGATGCACCGCGCGCCCTGATGGCCCGCGTCGCCCTTGCGCAGGAAAATCGAGCGCGTTGGTTCGAAAAAACGAGCCGTCTCACGAGCGGTGCAGCCGAGAGGAGAAACAAAATGCGACTATTTACACGATCACTTGCCGCGGCGACCCTAACTGCGGGATGTTATCTTTCCATCCCGACGGTGAATGTTCTAGCCCAAGCGCCTTCGCCGGGTCCTTCCATCTCCGCACGGGACTTGTCAGACCAAAAACTCAAAGCAGTGGCAGCCGCCCTTCAACGCGTCGCAAGTCTCCGAAATGACTACCAGCAACGGATCGCCGAAGCGGAAGCACCCGCTGAGAAAGAGCGTATCGTAGCGGAGGCCAACAAAGAGCTTCCGAAGGCCGTGACCGAACAGGGTCTCTCGGTTGAGGAGTACACATCGATTTTGGATGCGGCACGAGACAACCCTGAAATTCGGGATAAACTTCTTCAGCGCATTCGTCCTTCCGACAAATAGCTGCCACGGGACGACGTCGTCAGTTTGAGTCGGATCGCAGAAATGAGCAGCTATGCTTCGACCACCACGACGTCGGACGCTCCACAAGCAAGCGAATGGAGTCCGCAATGAAACTGAGTTCCACGCAGGTCGAACAAACGCTGACCCAGTTCGAAGCTCATGTGATCCCCGAGGACCACCCGTTAGTTCCGAAATTGAACGAATTGTTCGGCGACCACACGTTCTTCCTCGACGGCAACGGATTGAATGTCGTAGAGCCGAATGCGAGTGCCCACACGGGCGCGCCGGCAGGGACGGTGGTAAATGTTGCCAACTGGAGCGATGCGGAATGGACCAGTCTGACGCCCCACGAGCCGGAGCCGACGGAAGTCGTCGTCATACTTGAGAGCAGGCAGTGATCGGTTGAACTCTCATTCCTCCTCCGACGGAAGCTTCGCTAGCAAGTGAGGCCAGTTGCGAGCGACAATGCCGGGTATTTCGTCGTCGACGGCAGCCATGACCTCGAAGCCTTGGCATGGGAGCCCAACCCGCGACGCCGTCAAATCAATAGGGACGCTTGACGTAGCCGTAAGCGGGATTTTGGTAGCAATGGCCGCTCAGACCGCGCGCTGTCTCCATGCATTGGGAGTATGTATCAAAGCTACAACTGCTATACTCTCTAGACGAGCACCAAGGATATTGCCCGAATCGTTGGGCGGCGGCAGGTGCGGCGTCGCTCGCAGCGACCAATACTGCCGCTGCGATTAGCAGGAAGCGTTTCACCTGATAGCTCCCTCATTGAGAATCTTCTTCAGCAACAGGTGCGATTGCTGCATGGTTCCTGGCATCACCGGGATTTTCCACCCACATTACCGGCTTACCCTCGCCAAAAATCGTTAAACCTGTTCGGCGCCAAGGCCGTATAGATGCTTTTGCGGCTGGTAGGGGCGATGGCGTTTGACGCACAGGCGGAGGCTGCGCGGTGACGGCGGCGCGCAGGCAGCGAACGCCCCGGCGTCGAGCTGGGGGTAAACACGCCGGGGCGCCCGCACGCGGCCCAGCAGGAGTTGGGCCGCACCACCAAAGCAAGGCGATGAAGCTACACCCCGACATTTAGCTAGAACTTAGCGATGGTCGCCCACTGATGCCAAGCCACGCCTATCCGTGGCATCCGCCCTCTCACCAGCCATAGCCACCGTAGCCACCGTAGCCACCGTAGCCGCCATAGCTGCCGCACCAGCCATGGCCACGGCATCCGTCATAACCGCCACAGCCCGCGTAGCCGCGATAACCACCGCACCCGCCGTAGGCGCCATAGCCACCATAGTGGCCGCGGTCATATCTCGGGTAACACGACGTGCGATAGCAACCGTCACCCCGATCAGCCTCAACGGAGCCCGCTAGGGTCCCCACTATCAGCACTGCGAGAAGTCCGCTAAACATGACACCTCTCCAGCCTCCTTGGGAGTCCGCATCGTGGGCATACTTGTCCGTGCGCGTGAATCCGGCAAGCCATCGATCGGAAGTTGGTAAATGCCGTGATTGGGTTCGCCGGCCCCATCAATAGCCAGCTTCCATCACCCGATAGAGGCTCGCCCGGCCGATGCCGAGCGCTTTGGCGACCTCGGCGAACCGAAGCCCGGGATCTCATTTCGTGCACCCGGCGAGACATTTATCGACGGTGGGGTGGGCCGTAAAATGCTATTGAGCAGACCCGACCGAGGAGTAGCCGGGGCGTTTTTGTGCGTCGATTGTTTCCAACGGAGGGAGGCATGAAGCAAGTGGCGCGTCTTGCCGTGGGTTTTGCGGGGTTGGCTGCGGGCTATGAGCTTGGTTCCTTACTTGCCCCAACCGTCGGCCGCATCGGGTTCTGGGTCGTCACTCTCGCGACCATGTTTGCGGTGGCAGGCATCGCAGACCACATTGCGAAACGCCTTTTCCGGATACGCCTGTGAGGGTGGCCTGGGCGCATCCTCTCGCCTCGCTCCCGCTGCACTGCGACGCTCGTGGGGATTGCGGACCTTGATCCAGACTGGGCATGCTCCGGATCGATAGGCGCCGTCCACCCGCTTGGAGACGACTGCCCCGGTACCAAGGCGGCCAAGAACCCCGGCCCTCGGAGATGGGGAAGAAAGCCAACGAGCCGGGCAACGCGCAAGACTCCTCTTCCGCGCAACCGTAGATCAGCACGGAAACCGCGCGCCCCGCCCACGATCCTGCACTGCGCCGCCCTGGAACGATCTGGTTAGCGAGCGCATTGGTCATGGAGGCAAGAGAATATCCGGATGATCCCGCATGACAATTGAGGACTTCATCATTTGGCTGGTCATCGGTGGGGTTGCCGGCTGGCTGGCGGGCTTAATCGTCAAGGGCTACGGCCTCGGACTCATCGGCAACATCGCGGTCGGCATTGTCGGAGCGATCATTGCCGGTTGGCTGTTGCCGCACATCGGATTTGTTCTCCTCGGCGGCATCCTCGCGAAAATCCTAAACGCTGTCATCGGGGCGGTGATTCTCTTGCTTGTGATCGGTGTCTTTAATCGGCGACTCTGAGGCTCACCGCCGTCCACCGCCATTGGATTTGCGGAGCGCATATGAGATTTTTTGGCGAGCTTGCCACAGGCAACCCGGTGCTCGTCGGGTACCTAGCTTATATCGCCGGTTTGTTGATCGCGATCGCTGCCGTGAGGGCCACTGAAGCTTTGACGACTAGTTGACCGGCGCGGCTTGCTCGGCCTTATGCATCCATGGCGCATATGAAATCCCGACGATCACGCCTTCAGCAGTTTGCATTCTGGCCACCGTCTGTCCCCAAGGCTCCGTGCGTGCGCCGTGCAGCAGCGCGAACCCTCTTGCTTGCAGCTCATCAGCAGCGGAGGCCACGCTGTCCTTGTCGGCCACCTCGAACTCGAAGCAGGCGTGAGGGATTGGCCGGTCAGGAGGCCAGACGGTCGTGCCAAAGCAGGCTTGGGCAGCCTGCGATAACGGCCAGACCCCGAAATGCTTGCTGCCATCGATGCTTTCGCTGAAATAGTATTCGTCGCCTTCGTGCCGTTTGAGCGGCAGCCCCAAGGCATCCATGAAGAGCTTGCGGCTCTCTACCGGGTCCGGAGTGACGATCGCGACGCTGGCAATGAACAGGATTTTCATTTGGCCTCAACCGGGTCTTGTGCCGCCGCATAGTAGATGTCCCAGCGCGCGGACGGTTTCGCCGTTTGGCCATAGCCAGCGTGTGACCCTCTATGTTCGTCCTCTGTTGCTTGGCGCCCAAAACTGCAGTGGTTTTCGTCTTATTCCGTCTTTTTATCCCGCTTTTGTTCGTTATTTCGGTTTTTCGGCGGAAGCGCGGGACCGGCCCAAGGTCTTTGATTTATTAGTGAATTTCTGGTCGGAGCGCCGAGATTTGAACTCGGGACCCCCAGTCCCCCAGACTGGTGCGCTAACCGGGCTGCGCTACGCTCCGAATGGCCGGGACTATAGTGGTTGGGGGGAAGCGGCGCAACCGATTGCCGAGGCGATTGGCCGACACGGTGCGCGCGGGCGCCCGGATCGCGGTGCGGCGCATGCTCATCACGGCCGCCGGCCGCCGTGCCCTCGGCTGCTGCCGTAGCTAGGGCAGTGCCCTAGGGAAATGCCCGGAGGTTCATCCCGTCGCCCGTTCTGTTTAACTCGTAGCAAGCCTAACTCGTCTTCTCGGGCCAATGAGTTCGGTCAGGTCCGCCGTGGCCCTCCACCCCCTCCACGGCGGCCGCAACCAAACGAAATTGAAGCTGAGAAAATTCCGCACAGCTCGCCAAAGCACTCGGAAAGTCTCGCTAACTGCCCCCATGCTGGACCTGCTCACAATGCCAGAAACGGCGGCAACCCTGATCGCATCAGCCGGCGCCATCGTGTTCGTGGTGGCATGGCGCTGGTGGGGGCGGGACTAGGGAGGTTGTGCCAAGCCGGAACACTGCCGCCGCCCCGAACCGTTGTCGCCGCGATGTGTCGGACGCTTCGATGATCACGGTTGCGTCAGACACTGCCGCCATCACCCGATTTCTGATCGGAAAGTTCGACCGGAACACGGTCGCGCGTTCACGAAAAGCGTGAGTAGGAGATGCTCGCGCCAGATCCTCTCTTGCGATGCGGCGTTCTCAGCGGGATACGCTTTGCTCAAAGGGATCCCAATCACGGCGACCGTGCGCCCACCGGCACAGAGCCCCGGCTCCAAAGAATGGAGTGGCAAAGCCGGGGCCGCGCGCGGAGACGCCCCAACCGACAACCGCGCGCACCCGAACGTTAGCACGGAAACGGGCTCACCTCTTCGATTCCAACTTCGATGACGCGCAGACTGAGCGGGGGAATTCGAGCGGCCCCGACCTCCGCGGGGATTGGGGGGTAGAAACGGAAGCCGGGGCCTACGAGCGGCCACTGGATGGGTTGCAACCGCACGCAACCCTAGATTAGCACGGAAACAACCGCCCGGCCACCTTCGATTCCCGCCTCGCCCGTAACCGGAACGGGCAGCACATCCACCCCCGACGCCCAAGGACGTCGCGGGCCAAGGCATGGGGGCAAAGGCCATGCGGGACCTCACGCACCCGAATCCGACGGAATGTCGCAGCATGCGTCGGGTTCCCGACATGGTTCTGTAAGGGCCGGTTTTCGATCAATTTTAATCCGGCGCAAAGTTTGCGAAGCGGCACCCGCAGTCAGAAAAATAGATAATTGTAACAATTTGTTATGCCGGTTATCCCCAATGTTATCCACAGCGATGAGATGGGGCGACCCCTTGGGCGACCCCTCATGGTCGCGCCGTACCCGGCCGACGCAATGGATGCGTTAAGTAGCGGCCTGATCGCGCCCCCGTCGAGTTCCATGACGCGTTTTTACCAATCTGGTCCAGGGGGGTGCGCGTGCTCAGACCGGGCGGCCAGACTCGCCGCTATTGGCGTTGCGCAAGTCCGCCGCGATGCAACGGTACTCTCCGGTGGCGCGGTGCGGGTGAAGTTTACGATCGTCGAGTTCAATCCCGCGCCGGCGATGAGCAATAACGGGAAGCCGGAACCGGCCTCCCCAAAGTGGATGCGAACGGGGCCTTTTTCGTAGAACGACACGGCGGGAGCGCAGATAATCCGGGATAGGCCGTCCCCGGATTGTGCTGCGCTCCATCCGGGCTACCGACCGAAGCCGCTCGGCCCCTTACCGCAGCGGATCCTCGTCAAGCACAAAACTACCGTGCGTGTTGTCTCTCGTTGCCGGATCAGGACCTCGTCCATCCGCAAATGCAAACTCCTCCATCCGCCGTCCGTGCAGCAGCCCCGGGAGGCCAAAATTTCCTTCGATGCAGCGCGGCTCGATATAAAGTCTGTTCTCCTGGTCGCTCTGCTTGGTGAACTCTTGGCGGACGGTCCAGGCCTTCGTCCACACCGTCGGATCCTCGATGGTCACCACGTATTCAAGCATGGTCGCCGAGATGCGCGTCCAGCGCTCGACCAGATGCAAGTTCTCCCGTGAGCCCTGAAAATCCGTCTTCGGACTGAAGTTCGTCACGTCGATCACGAGCGTGTTGCCCTCGAAGCGGCCACGCGAGTCGCCATACCACTGGCGCACATTGGCCGGCAGGTGTGGACGCCCATCCATGACGATGTTGCGTTGCCATCCTTGGCCTTGACCTACGTCATAGAAGATTGAGACGCCGCCCGGCGTCTGAACGATCCGGCGAAAGCTGCCGGTCGGGCCGCCAAACTCGGGCAGCCCGCCGGTCAGGCAGCGCTCGGCGAGCGAACTGTCCTCCGGTCCGTCATTGCGATTCATGCGCGCGGTATTGTAGCGCGGCGGCGGTTCGGCGCGCCGCGGCGAGGGCGCTGGATCGTATTTGCCGCCGCTGCAGGTCGCCGACTTAGTCTTGCAGGTCTCGGTTGATTGCAACATGGCGAGACGAAATTCCCGCTCCGCCGCAGCCATATTTTGAGCCTGTGGCATCAGCGCTGGCGTCCGGCCATTGGGCGGATCGGCAATCAGCGACGTGCGCGCGCCGATGCGCTTAAAGGACCAGAACGCCGAGTTGTAGCCGCTGGCGACGTCATTCTCGCTCCCGCGCTCGGCCCGCCTGTCGCGGCCGAGCACGGCCGCTCGCGCCTCATCCAATTCGGCTCGCTGTGCTGCGGTGAAAAATTCTTGGGCAGCGTACTTGGCGGGCCGCTGCAACGGCGTGTCGCTTTCGTCGGTCCAGATGCCCTGCAGATCAGGTTCGCCCCACGGCGTTTTCAGCGCCGGGGCCGGCGCCCCCGCAAGCGGCGCCTGAGCAGACGTCCGCATGATGCCACCAAACATCACGGCAACAGCCGCCGCAATGGCGAACGTTTTCATCGAGCCTGAGCATCTCTTGCGCACGATGGTCTCCTTTGCGTTGGAGTCATGGCCGGGCTTGTCCCGGCTATCCACGCCTTTCTTACTGAAACCCGGAAGAGAGACGTGGATGCCCGCGACAAGCGCGGGCATGACGGCGGAGAGGTGATGCGATCTCATCGGAACGCGCTCTAGCGGTCGTTGAGCAGCGGATCTTGTTCCGGAAAGCCGACAAAAGCCGTGGCGCTGTCCTTGGTGGCCGGATCAGGGCCTTGACCCTCCGCAAAGGCGCGGTCTTCCATGCGCGCTCCACGCAGCAGCCCCGGGAGGCCATAGTTTCCCTCGGCGCAGCGCGGCTCGTAATAAATTCTGTTCTCCTGATCGCGCTGCTTGGTGAACTCCTGCTTTACGGTCCAGGCCTTGGTCCACACCGTCGGATCTTCGATGGTCACGACGTATTCGAGCGAGGTCGGGGAGGTCCGCGTCCAGCGCTCGATGAGGTGCAAGTTCTCGCGCGAGCCCCGATAATCGGTCTTCGGACTGAAATTCGTCACGTCAATGACGAGAGTGTCACCCTCCCAATGGCCGCGGGAGTCGCCAAACCACTGGCGGATGCCAGCCGGCAAATGGGGGCTCCCGTTCATGACGATATTGCGCTGCCAGCTTTGCCCCTGACCGACGTCGTAGAATATCGAGATGCCGCCGGGCGTCTGCACGATCCGGCGGAAGCTGCCGCCGAATGCGGTTCCAAACTCGGGCAGCCCGCCCGTCAAGCAGCGCTCCGACAAACCGCCGTCCTCCGGGCGGTCATAGCGGTTCATGCGCTGGGTGTTGTAGCGAGGCGGAAGGTCGGCGCGTCGCGGCGAGGGCGTCGGATCATACTTGCCGCCGCCACAGCGCGCCGACTTGCTTTTGCATGTCTCGGTCGCTTGCAGCAGGGCAAGACGGAATTCCCGGTCGGCGGCAGCCATCTTCTGCCCCTCCGGCGTCAGCCGTGGAATCCGGCCATCCGGCGGATCGACAATCAGCGACGTGCGCGCCCCGACGTGCTTGTTGGACAAGAACACCGCGTGATTATACGCGCGGGCGACGTCGAACTCGGTCCCGCGCTCCGCGGGCCTCTCCTCGCCGTAGAGCGCCGTTCGCTCTTTGTCGAGTTCTTCCCGCTGTGCTGCGGTGAAAAATTCCTGGTTCGCATATCGGGGAGGGCGCTGGAGGGCCGTGTCAAATTCGTCCGTCCAAATTCCCTGCAGGTCGGGTTCGCCCCAAGGCGTTTTCAGCGCCACCCCCACCTTGCCCGCCCCCTGAGCCGAAGCAGGTATGACGGACAACGTAACGGGCACCGAAGTGGCGGCGCTGAGGGCGGCGGCGGCAATGGCGACAGTTACCGTCAAGCCCGAGAAGCGGTCGCGCATGATGACCTCCTTTGCCGTGCAGTGTTCTACTGCAGCGAAATTCCTCCATGGACGCACATCTGCCCTCTGTGTGGCTTGGTCTTAGTGTACCGCGGTTCGGTTTGCCGGGAAAAGATGGTTTTGCGTGGCGTCTGCGCCAATGTCCTCGACCAGCGGACGAAGCGGCGAACATCTATTTCCGGGCTAGGAGCGGCGTACCCTGCCGCTGATCATCCGCCCCAAAGGAGGCGGCAAAAGCCTCCTCGGCGGACGCAACCTCGGAGTCCGTCATCCGTTCGAATTGCTGCTCGCGCGCGCGCTTCGACAGCCTGCCGCCGTTCTGTTGAAGGAAGCGGAACAGCAGGTCGATCGTGTTGTCCGGCATCTCCACGATGTTCTGGATGCGCGCGCGAAATTGATCATAGCGCCGCAAAAAATCGGTCTCATGCGGGAGATCTTCCTCGATGGTCTTGCGCACGCAGGCATAGAGAAACTCGGCATGCGGGGTCGCGTCGAAGAAGCGATAGTAGTCTGCGGTGTCGTTGAGGACGCGAACATTGCCGTCCGGGGTTGGTTCCCAGCTGATCAGCGGCAACAACCGCCGCGAATAATCCTCCAGCACGCTGCGGTACTCCTCGATCCGCTCCAATATGGCAGCGGAGACAGGAAACACGACCCCGGCCGGATTGAAACCGCGCTGGGCCAGCACATGGTGGATGAGGTAGCGGTGAATGCGGCCGTTTCCGTCGACGAACGGATGGATGTAGACAAAGCCGAAGGCGAGGACGGCGGCGGCGATCACCGGATCGAGCTTCAAGGCGGGGCCGCGGTCAAACGCTGCCATGCCGTCGATCAGCGCAGGCAGATCCTCATGCCGTGCGCTGATGTGGTCCGGCAAAGGCATGCGGGAGTCGCGATCGTGCTCGCCGACAAAGCCGCCCTCCGGCCGAAGTCCAAGCGTCACGAACCGCGCGTCGCCGACGACGATGCGCTGCAAGCGCAGGAACTCATCGAGATCGATCGGACGGCGGCCGGCTTCGCCGATAGCGCGTCCCCAGCGCTGGATGCGATCCTGCGGCGCGCGCTCGCCTTCGATGGCGTAGCTGGATTTGGAGTCTTTGAGGAGCAGGAATGCAGCGGTGCGGGAGAGTAGATCGCGCGGCACGTCGGCAACGGCCGCCTGCGCGCGATGCGCAAGGTCCATCGCGCTGAACTCCGCCAGCGCCTTTGTGCGAAACACCAGCGGGCAAAAGGCAGGTGTGCCGGGCAGATTGTTGCGGACGCGATGGCGCGGCGAGTTCTCTCCTTCGACGCACCATTGCTGCTCGATGTCGACGACCCGCACATAGGTGCCGATATCGATGTCAGGCAGGTCTAACCGCGTCCCGGTCAGCCACTCATAGAGGAACCAGATCCGCCGCGCATAACTGCCGGTTCGCTTGGCGCGCACCAGCTCGGCGACCGCGTCGGCGCCGACGGCGCGAAACAGGCGGTTGAGGACGGCGAGGTCGAGCCCTTCATATTTGAGCGCGAAGGTGAGATGGCCTTCGAGATCGGCTACCGGGGCATGGCGCGGAGTCAGCAACCGCCAGCCTTCCCGTTCGGTGACCCGGTGGTGCCGGCCGATCGCGCTCAGGGTGCGTGGAAGGGGAACGGCCAGCGCATAACGATCAATGAGCGCCGCGTACCCGGCAGGCGTGCCGATTTCCGGCAGCGGTCTCTCGTGAAAAACCGTTACCGGGCCTGAAAAACCGTTTCGTTCCCGACTTTCCATGGAAACCAGCTTCGATCTCTGAAATACGATTTCCTAAGGTCGATTCCTTGAAAAACAGTTATAAGCTATGAAAAACGACTTCAATGGCTTAATATCATGAAAAACGACTATGACCATCCGCAAATACCATCCCCTCGGGCCACAGGGGTGTCACGCGTTCGATTTCCTGGTACCCGCCTCGGCGAGCTGTTCAAGCTGGCCGGCTTGTCGTGCTCTGCAAAGCGGGATAACAGGATGAATAAGACGAACACCGCTGGGGAAACCACTGAGTTTTCAGTAGGACAGAGCAGGACAGAAGGGACGCCGAACATTGACGAGACCGCGACTTGGTGGCAAGCGGCGGCGACCCGAACCGAAGCCGCTTGAGCATGGGACATCTACCGTGCGGGCAACCAAGCGCGGTCGGCCGACGGATCATGTTGGTTGAGCATAAACGAGAGTTAACGGTCCCATGACCGTCCGATGGCAGCCGTCCAGCACCCATGAAGCGTTATGCGGCGCGGAAGCAGGAACGCGCAA
>WNFG01007689.1_pt1 | contig 11153 bp, 13 predicted proteins | sample 5400431 | NCBI WGS metagenome assembly WNFG01 (sample SAMN13153346, study PRJNA577476) | soil metagenome | isolation source: 120 cm saprolite under Douglas fir tree site 2 hole 3 replicate 2 | place: USA:California | collected 2015-04-18
CAGCAACTGCTCCAGCAGCATCTTACGGAAGCTTCCCGGATGGGTGACCGGCAAGCCGATGTATTCGTCGAGATGAAAAGTTTCCACCCTGGACCAGTCGATCCCCGGCGCCTTGGTCAAGGCATCCAGAAATTCGAGCTGCGACGCAGCCGTCGCAGCAACGATCCGCGCATTGCCCCGTTCTGTGATGGCGCGGCGAATGGCCGCCGCCGCCTGTTCGGCCGCCGCCCGTCCCAGCGCGAGCCGATCATGGAATACTTTGAGCAGCATGAAGAATGCTCCGGTGGCATAGCGCGGGATTACGCTTGCTCAGAGACGGCAAATTATACAGAACAGTGCTGCCAAACAAACGCGAGCCTGAACCCGAGTTTCATTAGGTGAAAGGCGCCGGCGTCGGGCGTGGCAGTAGCTCTGCAACTTGATGTATGACTCTTACGCGGGATTTCGCTCAAATCCTACGAGGACCACGCCATGCTACGCAGCCTGTCATTTTTGTCCCAATTGATTCAGCGCAAAACGCGAAACGCTGCTGTTCTCCTGGGGGTCGCCCTCGTCTGGCCAACGCATGGAATGGCACAAACTGTTCTCGTCGATCGAACTCCGAGCCACGTCGTAAACACCTTCAGTCCTCTCTACTCGCTGGGATCGACAGTGGACCGCGTCCCCAGCAACGCCACCGATATGTTCTTCCGGCCCGATCAGATCAAGCAGGTCCTGTCCGCCGGCTGGGGAGTCATCAGTTACCGCCAGAACACCGATTTATTTGTACAAGCCTGGCATTGGAATCCCAAGGGCACGTGGAGCGATCCCGCAGGGAAGGGATATTTCACCGGCGACGCCACTCCAACGAAAGAAATGATCCGCCACTCCTATGGCTACTCGCTCCGTCACCGGGGCTTTACCCGGAACAACGGAACGGAGTTTGACGGCTTCTCGCGCCTCGATGATGGAGATTTCCAGTCATATTGGAAGAGCAATCCATATCTCACGAAGGACTTCACGGGAGAGGCCGATTCGCTCCATCCGCAATGGGTAGTGATCGCTTTCGACAAGAAGGAAAGCCTCAACGCGATTCGCATCGCTTGGGCAGAGCCCTACGCCCGGGCCTACGAAGTGCAGTACTGGGTCGGGGAGGGCGACGCCATGGATGAGCAAGACAAAGGAGCATGGAAGACCTTCGTCTCAGGAACTGTGACCGATGGAAAAGGCGGCACCGCCACGCTACGACTGGATTCCTCGCCGGTGACCGCGAAATACGTGCGGGTGTTGATGACCCGCTCGTCGAATACCTGCGATACCCATGGCTCCGGTGATCGCAGGAATTGCGCCGGCTACGCCATCCGCGAGCTTTATGTTGGAGCCGTCGACGAGAACAACGAACTAAAAGATCTACTTCATCATTCGCCCGATCAGAAGCAGACACTGACGCTGTGCTCTTCGGTGGATCCGTGGCACGAGCCCTCAGACCTTTTTGTAGCGCCGGACCGCATGGAATCGGGAGACCAGCCGGGCTTTGACCTGTTCTTCACTAGCGGAATCACCCGCGGTCTACCTGCCATCGTTCCCATAGCCATGTTGTACAGCATGCCTGAGGATGCCGCAGCGCAGATGACGTACATCAAGAAGCGTGGTTATCCCGTATTGTACATCGAGATGGGCGAAGAACCCGACGGCCAATACATGTTGCCCGAGGACTATGCCGCCCTGTATCTGCAATTCGCCACTGCTCTCCACCGTGTCGATCCGGATTTCAAACTGGGCGGACCTGTCTTGGAAGGAGTCACCGAGGACATTAAGGTCTGGCCCGATGCGCGGGGCCGGACTTCCTGGCTCGGGCGCTTCCTCGACTATCTGCGGGCTCATGACCGTCTTCAAGATCTCGCCTTCATGTCGTTCGAGCACTATCCGTACGACGGATGCGAGACGCCATGGGAGAACCTTTATCAGGAACCGGAGTTGATCACTCACATCATGAAGGTCTGGCGTGACGACGGGTTGCCTTCCGGGATCCCCCTGCTCGATACCGAAACCAACGATCACGGCGGCGAGGCCGCGGTCGACATCTTCGGTGCTCTTTGGCTGGCGGACTCTTTCGGCGGATTTCTCACCGCTGGCGGCAAGTCCACGCACTTCTATCACGACTTGTCCTACTCTCCGCCCCATCCCGCCTGTGCCAACAGTTGGGGAACCTACCACATGTTCATGGTTGACGAGCATTACCGGATCCAGCAGAAGACCTCCCAATTCTTTGCCGCGCAACTCATTACGCAGGAGTGGGCAGAACCCAAAGACGCCGAGCATAGGCTCTACGCCGCGTCCTGCGAGGTCAAAGACTCCGACGGACACCTCCTGGTGACAGGCTATCCTCTGCAACGCCCGGATGGTCAATGGTCGCTCATGCTGATTAACAAGGATCACGACCATCCTCATCGAGTCCGGATCGTATTTCATGATGCAGACAGCAACCGCGACACGTTTTTCCTGGGCCTGGTGGCGATGATCACCTTCGGCAAAGCGCAATATCAGTGGCACGCCGCCAGGAAGAGGGGCTACGCCGATCCCGACGGTCCGCCTGCAACGTCGCAACTCACGGGCGCAGAGAACGCCCGGTACAACTTGCCCGCCGCTTCTGTCACCGTCATTCGCGGAAGACTGGCGGCTTCTGAGAGTTCCGGAGTAGCCAAGTAAGATTCGCTTCATCGAATGAGCCCCTACAGACCAGGGTTTGAAAAAAGGCGGTTCTGTAACTGCGCCCCGGCGGCGCGGGGGCAACCCAACGGTGGATCGTTGCTGATATGTTGCCTGGCGAGATCGGTTGCTGCGTCCTGCGCAATCTCTTTTACCTCGAGCGCGGCATCGCCCACGGCAATGGCGAGGCCAGCGCGGCGCAATAGTGAATATCAGGGGTTCATCGCCGATTCGGAGGCGCCGGTTCTTCGAAGGGAGAACAGCTACACCCCCCCGGCACGACGTCACTCAAGGTTTGTTGAGCGAAGGTCAGTCGATGAGTGCAAAAATTCGAACAACGGTAGGATGCGAAGAATCCTCAGATTATTGTCAAAAAGTGAGCAATTCTGAACAGTCAGAACGTTTGGGAAACAGTATTCTATCAGCTGCTCTAACGTGGCTTTCCGCTGCGAAGGCGGACTGCCCCTTGGGGGCGGTCATGGGTTAGCGTCACTGACTGACATTCGGACCCTAACGATCGCCCCAGTTTTCCCTCCTGGGGGGCATCCATCCGACAGCGCAAGACTCCACGCCCCAGTTCGACAACGGTTGCGCAGAGGCCCAGCATCCTATTTGAGCCAGCACCGCAACACCGCTTCTTACCTTTCAGGTTCTCTGAGCTTTCACGAAAAGCGGTGCCCGGCTCCTGCGATTGCGATTCTGCGCGCAGTTGAGCAACTCTACAGAGGGATCGACCGTCTGGACTCTAGTACTCGCTGGCGGAGCAATATTCCGCCTTCTCAGAAGCACCTATCACCATATCGGGAAGCGTTTGTAATACGGCAGCTCGGTTGCAGGTTCTGGTCGCGACGGGGGTCACTGTCCGGCGTAGATGCAGCACACGCCTGATTTGCTGATCGCTGTCTTCTTGCGTTGCGCTCGCGATCGCGGCGTAAGCTAGTCGTGAAGAACGATATTTAGGAGCGAACTATGGACTTGCAATCCGCTCGCGCCGTAGTCAATGAAGCCTAACGTTCTGAATCTATTCATGAAGAAGCTGACCCGCGAACGGGTTGTGCCGATCATTTCCGCCAGGGTCTCCTGGCTGATCTTGGGAACCACGGTCTCGGGTGCGCCCGCTTTGCCAAAATGAGCCAAAAGCAAAAGGATTCTCGCCAGCCTCTTCTCGCTCGAATTGAAAAGTTGGTCAACTAAATCTTCTTCGTATCGAATGTTCCGCGTCAGCAAATAAGCTACGAACATATCGGACAAAGCGTGTTCTCGGTGGAGAACATCCATCATGGCCTTCTTGTCGATACGCAGGAGTTCACAATCGGTCATCGCAGTCGCGGCAGCCATGCGCAGCGCCTGACCGGCGAGGCAGCCTTCCCCAAAAAAATCACTGTCACTCAATATGCCCAGGGTTGCTTCCTTGCCATTGTTGGACACGACCGTCAACTTCACCTTACCGTGCTGAATATAAAACACTGCGTCAGCCGGGCTCCCTTGCGCGAAGATTGTCTGTTTCTTTTGAAAAGGGACAATCGTCCTGCCCTTGCCAATCGTGGCAAGAAATGTACTGGGGTCAAAATCGCGTATTTTATTAGTCGCAATAACAGGAGTCACGGTCGGCCCCCAGGGTTAAGTGAGTCCAAAGCGGATTTGAGGGACTCCCACTTAGTTCAAGAAAAATGACTCAAAAAAAGGCGGGAACAACCTACGGCTACGAGGCACTACGCTCTGCTCATGATGGCTTATGGTGCCACTTTTTTAGCCGGGAGTCAATGCACGGTCGTGCATCCGCGTGCATCCGCGTGCATCCGTGCATCCGGGTGCATCCAGTGCGTCCGGGAACACCAGCTTTGCGCTGCATTAGCGATCGTCCGCTAAACTACCTCTTTGTTAAGCATGGCTGCAGCCTCAGCAAGTGTCAGGTCATCAGGTACCCTGTAGAAGTCGCTGCGGTGTTCGGTCTCCTGAACGGTGATGGTTTTGAAGAAAAGAGCTTTGCCTTTCATATCCACGCACATGTTGATCATCTCCCAGAGACCCGCGGCAACTTCTGCTTGCCTAACCTCAAACTTTCCCCCTTTGTCCAGGTGTCCGAGCAGTCCGCCTCCGAATTTCACGTCCTGCATGAGTCGAGCAGCAATCCCCGCCATTCGCTCTTGTTTGCTATCAATCTTCATCTCTCCTTCCATGTCGTGGAAAACACGTGCTTCAAGGGAAGGCGGCTGAAAATCCGGATTTGGTTTGAAGGCTAGCTTCGTCAGTTCGCCCTCGCGACCCGCGTAGTCGAACACAAATGCATCGGGCAGAATCTTGAACAATCGCGTCCCCGGTACTGCCTTCTTGTTTCTCTCCTGCTGCAGTTTCCACTGTTCATCTGGATGGTTTACGAGCCTCTGAATACGCTGGTTCTCCTTCTGCCGTTGTTTGGCGTCAAGCAGGCGACCATTGATGGAGAGGAGCCGGCTAAGATAGCCGTATTTTGTCGGATGATTTCCTGGACCTGCTTTTTGTGGATTCTCCTTTCTCCAGGCGGTACATCCAATGAACCTGATCCTCATCCTGGGATTTTAGGTCATTGCTGACTCCTTCCATGCCAGTTCGTTAGCCGACATTGCTCGGCCAACGGAATCCGATTGGAGAAGTGTGGCGCCTCCGAGCAGAATGACGCTTACTAAAACAGCGCAGCGCTGTGCCCCAGTCGCATGACTGGTTCCCGCGACAGAACAGGATAGGTTTTGACCGGGCTGATCATTGAACCCTACCGCGACGATTCTGAGCGAGTGGTCGGCAGCTCGGATTATTGCGACCTTCCCGATTTGCCGCCCTGATTCGAGAGTGCGCCCCGCCTCTTACTTCTGGCAACTATCACTGACCATCGTCAAAGCCGTCGCCGTCATGTGGCCGTGTTCTTTGGCGTCTTTGTCCATGCCATGCTCTTTCATCTCGGCTTTTGCGTCTTCCTTCATCGCATGTTCTTTGTGATGAGAGACGACACCGGTCACTGCAACGCTATGTCCGACGTGTTCGTCGAGTTTGACACTGTCACTCTTGATCTCCCAGGTGGCGCCACTCTTTGTGGTCAAATTGTACTCGTCGGCACTTTCACCTTTTTGCAGACACCCCGTGAGCGTCCGTGTTTTCTTGTGGGTTGCTTTCGTTGTGCTCTGCGCCGTCGCCAGCCCGACAACGGTGGCCAACATCATTACCGCAATAAACCCTGCTGCGATCTTACCCTTCATTGTTTTTTCCTCCGTGAGTTGCGTCAATAAACCTCGTACAAAATCGACCGGGTCAGCCTTGGAGAGCAATAGTCGCAGAATATTAGGCGCTTCGCAGGCGCTCAACATCCTTGCAATTGCGCAAGTGCGGGCAACAATTCACTTGCCAAACGATCCTTGGCTACGAAAGCGTCGACACACTGCAGAGCCTGCGCAGGAACCTCCCCTGCTCCGGATAGCATGATAATGGGCGCTTGTGGCCTAAGCCGCCTCATTTCGATGGCAACCTCATGACCGCTCATCTCGGGCATGGAATAGTCGACGATTACAACATCCACCGAATAGAGGGAGGCCAGTTCCAGTCCCTTGCCTCCGCTGGGAGCGGTCAAAACTCCGTACCCAAAGCTTTCCAGGAACGCCTTTTCGCAGTCCAGCATGTCTTCGTTATCGTCGATACAGAGAACCATTTTGCTTTGGGGTTTCAAGGGGACGGGCGAGCACATGGACCCGATCAAGCCTCAGTGTCCACATTTTGTCCTCGAGGAACTGGTCAATATTGCTCATCGTAGTCTTCCCCAGGATCCCAAGTTCTATTTGCCATAGTGAGCTTTACTGACCATCGGAGATTCATCCCGTTGCCGGATAATTGATGTAGGAGACATCTCCCTGCTGGTTGGGGGTCCTTTGATGAAGCAAATCACGCACCCCAAGAAAAAATTGGATTTCGATCCTCACGCCTTTCTGTCAACCATTGGGAAGGGCCGGGATATGGCGTCGTTTCAGAAGAAGAGCACGATATTCGCTCAAGGCGATTCGACCGACGGACTGTTTTTTATCCAAAAGGGGAAGGTACAGCTCAGTGTTGTGTCGGAAGGCGGGAGAGAAGCAACCCTTGGCATTTTGGGCGAAGGCGATTTCTTTGGAGAAGGCGGTCTTGCCGGTCAGCTTTTGCGCATGTCGTCTGCAACCGCGATGACCGATTGCGTCCTTCTGCATATCGAGAAGAAGGCGATGATGCGTGCGTTGAGTCTGGAACAAAAATTGTCGGCCATGTTTCTCAAATATTTGCTGAAGCGAAACATCCGATATCAGGATGATTTGGTCGACCAACTTTTTAATTCCAGCGAAAAGCGACTGGCACGTGTGCTTCTGTTGATGGCGCAATTCGGTCAAGAAGGCGTGTCCCAAATGTCGGTCCCCCGACTAAGTCAGGAGACTCTGGCAGAAATGGTGGGGACGACCCGTTCGCGCGTCAGCTTCTTCATGAACCGATTCAGAAAGCTCGGCTTCATCAACTATGACGTAGGAGATATCTTGCATGTCCACAGTTCACTGCTCAACGTTCTCCTCCATGATGACGACGGAACAGCCGTGACCCCGGACACGAAGCATTCAGCTGCCCCTGCCAACAAAGGTCTCGAACCACCTGCTGAGCCCGGCGGCCCGCCGGACAAGGAGCGTGCCAGAAGGCCGCCCCTCCCCCGTTTTGAATGGCGGAAGCCGAACGCGGGTGTAAACCCAAAATTATGACTTGCCCCGCATCGCCGTTCAGCTGCCAAATAGGCACGTGCGGTGAACTACTTTCACCGCCAGGAATCGTTTTGACTGTCCCTTTTTTGCTCAAAAGCCCAGGCGGCCACCTGCTATGACTGCAGCCGGACCTGAGTGTAGCCGGGATCCTTGCCAGCGCGACTGGAGCTTGTCCTGTTTAAGAAACTGCCAGACCTCCGTTGCCTTACTGGTTTTTCTTGTTCCGAGAATCGCCCTATGCCAGGCGATGCCAACTGAGCCGCTCCCCCAGGGAGTCAGAACCCGTCGAAACGCACACCCAAATTCAAACCCAGATCCAGCCACTCGCCCGGCCACGTGGCCCCACCCCGACAGTGGCAGCGACTCAGAAGTTGGCCCCTGAGGCGCCTCGCTCCGCCATCATCGACCCGAATCAGGAGATCCTGCACCAAACTCCACGGATAATGGGAATTCTTCCCAATTTCACGGCGGTCGACTCCAATACCTATCTGCCGCGCCTTTTCACCGGCGAGAAATTCAATATTGCCGCGCATGACAGCGTCGACTACTCGTCTTTCCTGCTGGTCGCCGTGCTCGCCGGCAAAGGGCTCTATTCCAATACCATTCCCGCCTTCGGCACCGGACCCGCCGGCTTCCGCCGTTACTACTGGCGAGAGTTCACCGACCAGGTCTCTGGCACCTTCTTCACCGAGGCTATCTTGCCCACTCTTACGCACGAGGACCCCCGCTACTACACCCTCGGCAAGAACGGCTTCTTCAAGCGCGTCAGCTATGCCGTCAGCCGTAGCTTTATCACCAGGAACGACCGGGGCACCAACGAATTCAACATCTCCGAGATTGGCGGCAATGCCTCGGAAGCCGCTCTGTCGAACCTCTACTACCCCGCCTCCTAACGCGGCTTCGGCAAAACCACCAAAAACTTCGCCACACAGATGATTATCACTGCCGGCGCCAATGTCCTTAAAGAGTTCTGGCCCGATATCCGCAAGAACGTCTTCCGAATGAAAGAAGAGGAATCTTCACCTAGGCCCTAACATGACGCAGAGGATGGCGCGATCGATTGCTACGCCAAGCTCGCTTTCCCCGCATTCTCAATGAAGGCTTGCACAGCAAGATTTGAGTGGAGTAATTATGATTTCTCAAACAGTGAACCTGGCGGTAACCGCTACCATACCGATTGATTGCGATTTCTGGTCGGAAGACGATGGCTGGAAGGGATGCTGCAAAAGTCCGTCGGTCACGGTCAATGGCCGTAATATCGAAGATGCCAAAAAGAACATGGCAACTGAATTACAGACCCATATCGAAAGAATTTTGCGCCCAGCATCCTAAGTGGGCAGCGACTGGTGTGAGCCTTATCGCTCAAACGCCCAAAGCCCAACCGAGGACAGCATCAGTTTTTCGAGCGTCAGCCAACGCCCGGGATGGTGCGCCCAACCAAGCCCTTGACAGAGCCCCGACACCTTCATAGCCCGTTACCACTGCTACCACTGCTACCACTGCCAGGCTGCTTGACAGCGCCCCCGCGTAAGACTAGGGTTGCATTGAGGCGGTTACCACCTTCTCCTCTTTCAGGTCTCCTGAACTAAGTCAGTCCATCTGAAGTTTTCTTTCTTAGCAACCCCAACCTAAGGAGGTTGCCCATGTTTGCACGCAATGTCTCGATTCCTTCCTCTGCTTCGTAAACAGAATGGTTTCAAGGACGAAATCACATTCGCTGGTGCCGGCGGAGTGGATGTGACTGCAATCAGTTTGTGGGAAAACAAAACTGATGCCGAAGCTTACAACACCAATACCTATCCGCAAGTGTTGAAGACGATGGCAAGATTTATCGAGGGTTCGCCGAAGGTTCAGGGCTCTGAGGTTGTCAACTCGACCTTCCACAATGTTGTTCCCGTAGCAGCGTAGAATTGTGAGCTTGCACGGGAAGGCGGCTAAGTCCGCCTACCCGTGCCTCTCTTTTTTGGCCCCAAGCGTCGTTGCTCTATCGCAGGACGCAAGCGTCCAGCCGAGCGCTGGACTCCCGAGTCCGCTTAACATCCTTCCGCCGTGCCTCGTTTCTGGGCGAAGGTTCTGGTGCAATCTGACGGATTCGCATCGAAGGCTCTCTCTATGCTGCTTACCAGCACGCAGGTTATACCCCGATGGCAACGTGAGGATGGACGCTCGGCGTTGTTGCTCCGCCAAATCGAGGAACTAAACAAGAATACCGTCCTTTTAATCGCTGACGCTGGGAAATTAATCCAAGAATCGAAACAGCTTTCGGAACGGATCAGATCTTTCGAACACTTCAGCGCGAAGCCAAAGCCGCTCCTCTCGAGGCACGATTAATTAGGGCGCCTCTCCGAGCTCCTTATTTTTGTACCCGCCGATTCTTGGCAATCGAAATTTAGGAGTCGAATGCAGGCGGGCGGACTCTTGCTAGCTTCGAAAATGCCAGCTGCGACTGCTGCCACGCTGGTCGACGCCATGGAAGATCCCGAAGAAGATAGTATGGCTAGTCCGCATGCGATTTCCCATACCCCGGTTCATTGTTACCTTCAGCATGTGGAAACATTCGCTTATTGATTGTCGTTCGCCGTAGCAGACAGCCTGTTCGAGCCAATTGGCAATTGCACCCCTCCAACGTCTGAGGCTACACGACCGCGGCGATTACTCGTGGAGCACAATGTCGAGGAGCGAACTGTGAACTTCCAGACCGCCGCCGTTGTAATCAATGAGGCCGAGCTGTCTGAAACGATTCATAAAGAAGTTCACTCGCGCTCGCGTGGTGCCGACCATTTCTGCCAAGGGAGTCCGGGCCAGCCGCTTCTCCGCAGAGTTGAACAGCTGATCCACCAGGTCTGCCTGAGTCTGGTTGTAACGTCCCACGACGTATGCCACAAACAAGTCTGAAAATGCGTTCTGACGGTGGAGCACGTCCATCATCGCCTTCTTTTCAATTCTTAGCACGCTGCACTGTGTGACTGCGGTGGCAGACGCCACGCGCAGGGGCTGATCCGAGGTAATGCATCCCTCTCCGATGAAGTCTCCGTCGCCTAACAGCGTGATCGTAGCTTCCTTGCCCTGAGGGGATAAGACCGTAAGCTTTGCACGTCCATCTTGAATATAGAAAACCGCATCGCTAGGCTCTCCCTGGGCGAAGATCACTTTGTCCTTTGGGTATTGCATGATGGTTCTGCCTAACCCGGTTTGAGCGAGGAAATCCTTGGGGTCAAATACCCGAGTCGAGCGGAAAGCAAGTCCCATGTCTGTTACGAAATCTGAACCGGCAATCTGCTACTCGAGCCAGCCTCGCGTCCAGGGAACCAACTGCCTCAATAGTTGGGCACTTAGGGCTGTGCACTTTTGAACAGACAGAATTAACGACTGAGATTATCGTTTTCGGTACATCAGCCTTTCTCAGAGCGGGGGAAAGAAGTGCAAGGATGCCTAGGATTTTACTAGCGGAGGACGACGACGCAGTCCGCAGTATGCTACTGGCAGTGCTGGAACGGGACGGGTTCGAGGTAGTCGCCGTCGCAAATGTACGGGAAGCGCTCAGCCGTATCGCCAGCGAAAGCTTTGACGTACTGCTCTCTGACCTCCACATGCCCCACGCCGGTGATGGTTTCACCGTCGTCAGCGCCATGCGCCACACCCACCCGAAGGCAGCAACCCTGGTGCTCAGCGGATACCCGGAGCTGGACGAAGCCCTGTCCGCTATCCGCTTGCAGGCTGACAAAG
>WNFG01011050.1_pt1 | contig 11153 bp, 11 predicted proteins | sample 5400431 | NCBI WGS metagenome assembly WNFG01 (sample SAMN13153346, study PRJNA577476) | soil metagenome | isolation source: 120 cm saprolite under Douglas fir tree site 2 hole 3 replicate 2 | place: USA:California | collected 2015-04-18
CTCCGAGAGCTTCATCTGCGACACCACCGATCTCGGCGAGGACGGGCTCGAGATCGGGAAACTCTATGATTACGACATTATCATTCTCGATTTGATGCTCCCCGACATCGATGGTTATGAAGTGCTTCGCCGGCTGCGCGCCGCGCGCGTCCGTACGCCGATCCTCATTCTCTCCGGCCTCGGCGAGCTCGACCACAAAATCAAGGGTCTCGGCTTCGGGGCCGACGATTTTCTCACCAAGCCGTTCGACAGGCGCGAGCTGGTCGCCCGCATCCAGGCGATCGTCCGGCGCGCGAAGGGGCATTCGGAATCGGTGATTCGCACCGGCAAGCTGTTGGTCAATCTCGACAGCCGCGTGGTCGAGGTCGAGGGCCAGCCGTTGCACCTCACCGGCAAGGAGTATGGCATCCTCGAGCTGCTCAGCCTGCGCAAAGGTACCACGCTCACCAAAGAGATGTTCCTCAACCACCTCTACGGTGGCATGGACGAACCCGAGCTGAAGATCATCGACGTCTTCGTCTGCAAGCTGCGCAAGAAGCTCGCCACCGCAACCAATGGCGAGAACTACATCGAGACGGTGTGGGGCCGCGGTTATGTTCTACGCGATCCGAGCCCGGGCGAGGCAATTCCCGAGAAGCACGCGATGCGCGCTTAAGCGTCGCCACCTGATTCGAAGCGCTTCGACAAACAGGCGCAGCCGCCAGGCTGCGCCTGTCTCATTATGTCGGCTCAGCCGGCGGCGGCGAGGCGCGGCGGTGGAGCGGCGGTCACCAGACCATAGATTCCGCGCTGCGCCGGCACCGGCTGCAGCTTCTCGCTGATGCCGAGAACTGTCTCGGCGCCGCCGAGATAGAGATGCCCATCCAGCGCCATCTGTCGACTGAGACGCTCGAGCACCAACGTCTTGGTCGGCTGGTCGAAATAGATCAGCACATTGCGGCAGAAGATGACGTCGAAGCGACCGAGGGCGGCCATATCGTCGAGCAAATTGAATTTCCGGAAACTCACCATCGCGCGTATTGCCGGATCGATCTGCCATCGTTCGGCCTGCTGCTTGAAGTACTTGACCAGCAGCTGTATGGGCAGGCCGCGCTGCACCTCGAATTGCGAGTAGAGACCGGCCTGAGCCTTGTCGAGGATCTCGGTCGACAGGTCGGTGGCCAGAATTTCGATGCGCCAGCCGGCGAGTTGCGCGCGCTGCTCGCTGAGAATCATCGCGAGCGAGTAAGGCTCCTGACCGCTCGAGCACGCGGCGCTCCAGATACGGATGCTGCGCGTCTTGGCACGTGACTGCAGCAGGTGCGGCAGCACGAAGCTCTTGAACTGGTCGAACGGTTTGACGTCCCGAAAGAAGAAGGATTCGTTCGTGGTCATCGCCTCGACGACGTCGCGAACCATCTCGCTATCGGCCAGACCGCGCAATGCCCCCGCGAGTTCGGCGAGAGATTTGAGGCGCCATTTACGTGCGACCGGCAGCAACCGGCTCTCCAGCAGATAGGCCTTGTCACGCGTCAGCACCAAGCCGGATCGCTTGCGCACGAGGCTGCTCAGCACGTCGAATTCGTCGCTGTTCATGCGGCGGCCCGCTTCGCAAGCTTGGCGATATAGGAGCTGATCTCGACGAGCGGCAGTACGGCGCTGCATAGACCGGCGGTCGCCACCGCCCCTGGCATGCCCCAGACTACGCTGGTCGCCTCGTCCTGCGCCACCACCGTGCCACCGGCGGCCGTGACCGCCGTGCTTCCATTGAGGCCGTCATGCCCCATGCCGGTGAGAATCACGGCAAGCAGGCGCCGACCATGGATCTGCGCCAGGCTACGCAACATCGGGTCGACCGCAGGGCGACAGAAATTCTCAGCCGGTGCCTTGTTAAGCCTGATGACCTGGGCACCGCCGCCGGGCGCCGACTCGACGAGCATGTGAAAGTCGCCAGGCGCGACATAGACCCGCCCCTGCCGCACGATCTCCCCATCGCACGCCTCGGCCGCCGACCAGCCGGTCGAACGGCAGATATGCTCCGCAAGGATCATGGTGAAGGTTGCCGGCATATGCTGGGTGATGAAGATCGGCCGGCTCAGCGTGCCGCGGAGAGCGGTGAGAAGCTGGAAGAGCGCTTGTGGTCCTCCGGTCGAGGATCCGATCGCGAGCGCCTCGAACGGAGCGAGCGAGGCGGCGCGCAAGGCTATCGGCCGTGAGATGGCGGGGCGGAGCGGCGCCGTGCGCGCCGTCTCCAGCCGCGCGCGCTTTGGGGGCTGCTCGATGCCGGCCGTTTTCCGCTTCGCCTCGCCCAAGGCCTTTATCTTTTCCACCAGCTCTTGCTTGAAGCCGTCTGCGGTGGTCAGCGCCGTGGAGCCCGGCTTGGCGATATAGTCGGCGGCGCCGGCGGCGAGCGCCCGCAGGCTGATATCAGCATTGCGGCGGGTCAGCGTCGAGGCAATGATCACCTTGATGCCTGGTCGCGCTGCGATGAGAAGGGGCAGCGCGGTCAGCCCGTCCATGACCGGCATCTCGATGTCGAGCACGACCACCTCGACGTCGTAGCGCGATAGTGCATTCACCGCCATGCGCCCATCGCCGACCGAGGCGACAACCTCGATTTGCGCATCGCTTTCGAGCGAGCGGATCAGCAGACCGCGAATGACGGCGCTGTCGTCAACCACCATGATCCGGTAAGGCGCGCCGGAAGAACCTGCCGACGGCGGCGCCCCGGGCGATGCCGAGGCCGGGCTGGTCACAGCAATCCCACCTGTTGAAATTTCGCCTGGAGGATGTCGGTATCGAACGGCTTCATGATGTACTCATTCGCGCCGGCGCTAACTGCTTCCTGGATATGCTTGATATCATTCTCCGTCGTGCAAAAGACGACGACCGGCGCGGCACCCCCTTGCATCTGGCGCAGGGCGCGCAGGAAGTCGATGCCGTTCATCACCGGCATGTTCCAATCGAGCAAGATTGCGTCCGGCATCTGACGCTGGCAGACCGCCATGGCGATCTGCCCATCGGCGGCCTCCTCGATGGTGAATTCGAGCTCCTCGAGGATCCGGCGCGCGACCTTCCGGACGACGCGCGAGTCATCGACAATCAGGCAGGATTTCATGTGCCTACGTTCTCATTGGTGCGAAATGCGACATCATGTCCTAGGCCGCTTCCAGATGAGTGGAGATGTCGAGCAGGCGTGTAACCTCGAAGACTACGAGCAGTGTATCGTCGAGCCGATAGATGCCCGCGGAGACTTCGCGCCACCGTGGATCGAGCGTCGCCGGATTGCGCTCGAACGTCGCCTCGGACAGGCTCAGCACCTCGCCAGCCGAATCCACCACCAGACTGTAGAGCTCACCGCCGTGATCGACTACGACGCTCATCCGTGCCTTGCCGGCCGACTGCTCGGCCGCGCGGGGCGGCAATCCGAGACGCGTGCGGAGGTCGATCGCGGTGACGATGCGGCCGCGCAGGTTGAGGGAGCCGGCGACCTCGGGCGGGGCGAGCGGAACGCGGACGAAGTCGTTCGTTTCGCGCAAACTCGATCCCTTGCCATGGCGCTGCCCGACGGGGGCGGCGGTCTCGTGGTTCATGCGGCACCTCTGTGCAGGTTCAGCGTCTCGGACAGTGTCGTCAGCAGGGCGTCGCGGTCGAACTTCTTCACATAGTCGCTGAAACCGACCGCGCGGCCCCGATCGAGATCCTTGGCCGAGGCGTGCGATGACAGGGCGACGAGCGGCGTGTTCTGCCATCGAGCGGAGCTGCGCACCGCCTCGGCGAACTGAAATCCATTCATGCCCGGCATCTCGATGTCGCTGACGATGACATCGAAATCCTCACCGGCTTCGCATAGATCGAGCGCGCGATCCGCCGATTCGACAGTGGTGACCCGATAGCCGGCCACCGCCAGCAGCGGCGCCAGCAGATTTCGGAAGAATGGCGAATCGTCGACGATGAGTATGCGCTTGGCATCGTCGTCGCCGTCCAGCTCCCCGTGCGAACCGAACCAATTCTCGAAAGCCCGCGTGAGGTAGTATCCGGCATCGATGACGTCGGTCGCATTGCCCGCAATGACGGCACTGCCGATATAGCCCGGCCGTTCGGCGACGAGCTCGACCGCGAGTTCCTCTTCGACGATGTCGAGAATCTCGTCGACGACGAGACCCATCGTGTGCTCGCGATCGGCGAAGACGAGAACGGGTTGACGGCCTTTGTCGCCAATCTTGTAGCTCGGATCGATGGTGACGAGAGGCATCAGCTTGCCGCGATACTGCACGACCGGCTTGCCGTCCGATTGCTCGATCTTCTCGAGCTCGACCTCCTCGAGGCGGGCGATGAGAGCAAGTGGCACAGCCTTCGGCCCATCGCCACCGGCCCGGAACAGCAAGAGGCTGGTCCGCTCGCCGCCCTGACTGGCGCGCGCCACCGCCTGTTCGCGGATGCCGCTCTCCTCCACGGTGATGTCGCCGCTGGCGGCGGCGATGCCGTTGGGATCGAGGATCATGATGACGCTGCCGTCGCCAAGAATGGTATTGCCCGAGAACATCGCAATGTCGCGCAGGATCGGAGCGACCGGCTTGACGACGATTTCCTCGGTGTCGAAGACGCGATCGACGATGATGCCAAAGCTGTAGGTGCCGACTTGGGCAACGACGATGAAGGTTTCGCCGCCGCTCGCCCTGCGGGTCTCTGGACCGTTCTCCTCGCCGCTGCGTAATTTGAGCAGGCTCTGGAGCGATACAAGCGGCAGCAAGCGGTTGCGTAGACGCAGGACCGGCGTTCTGTTCAGTTGTTCGATGCGGTTCTCTGAGTTCGCCGCGGCGCGTACCAGCTCGACGACGCTGATCTGCGGGATGGCGAATTTCTCGCCGGCGCACTCCACGATGAGCGCCGAGACGATGGCAAGCGTAAGAGGAATCTTGATGGTGAACGACGAGCCCTTGCCTTCCTGGCTCTTCAACTCGATGGTGCCGCCAATCTTCTCGATATTGGTGCGGACGACGTCCATGCCGACGCCACGGCCGGAGACGCTTGTCACCTTGGTGGCCGTCGAGAACCCCGCTTTAAAGATGAATTGCTGGATTTGCTGATCGGTCATGCCGGCAAGCTCGGGCTCGCTCGCCAAGCCGCTTGCCAAGATTTTCTTCTTGATCTTCTCGAGCGGCAGGCCGCGACCATCGTCGTTGATCTCGAGCACGATGTGGCCGCCTTGATGATAGGCGTTGAGCGTAATTGTGCCATGTTCCGGCTTGCCGGTACGCAAGCGTTCGGCCGGCAGTTCGATGCCGTGATCGGCCGAATTGCGCACCATGTGCGTCAACGGATCCTTGATCATCTCGAGGACCTGGCGATCGAGCTCGGTGTCGGCGCCGAGCATACGCAAGTCGACTCTCTTGTCGAGCTCGAGCGCGAGATCGCGCACGATGCGCGGCAACTTCGCCCATGCATTGCCAATGGGCTGCATGCGCGTCTTCATCACGCCTTCCTGCAGCTCAGTCGTGACGTGCGACAGCTGTTGCAGCGGCGTGGTGAATTCACTGTCCTTTTGGCTCCGCAGAATCTGCATGAGCTGGTTGCGGGTGAGTACGAGCTCGCTCACCATTGTCATCAGGTTCTCGAGCAGATCGACGTTGACGCGGATGCTCTGTCCCGCAACCGCCGATTCCTTCGTGGCCTCGGGCGAGCGCGCCGCGCCGGCCGTAGTCTCCGCCTGCCCCTCGACAGAGCCGGCTGGTTCGCTCTCCTTCTCCGTCGTGGTGCCGGGCGTGAATTGCTCGTCGGTCGGTTGCTCCGTCGCTTTGGGAGGCGCCGCCGCGGGCGCGAGGCTCGCTGCGGCCGGAACTGTGGAATCGGAGGGTACCGCATCGCCATTGGCAAGCTGGTTCACGCGTGCGATGAGGTCGGAATCGTCGCCCGCGGGCTCGACTTCATTGGCCTCGAGCTCGCCCATGATCATCTTGATGCAGTCGAGCGATTCAAGGATGAGGGTGACCGCCATGGGCGACACTATCAACTCGCCGTCGCGAACCTTGCCGAGTACGTTTTCTGCGGCATGCGCGACCGATTCGAGGCGCGGCAAGCCGAGAAACCCACAAGTTCCCTTGATCGTATGCACGAGACGAAAGATGTTGCCCAGCAAGGCCGGATCGTTCGGATTCTGCTCGAGCTTCACAAGCTCAACGTCGAGCACCGATATGCTTTCGTTTGCTTCGGTCAAAAACTCGCTGAGCAAGTCATCCATACGGAGATCCTGGCTAATGGCATGTGGCGTCAGTGGGACGCGACCCTTCGCCCGCCCCGTACGTTTGTGCCAAATGCATTAAAAAGCAGTTACGGCGATGGGTGGATTCTCGGTCCTCGGCGGGGCGTATCTTGCAGCCGTGCCTAGGGCGCGGCGGCGATCAGCCGGACTTGGTTCGTTTCCAACTCCGCTAAAGAGAGCGCCGCGCCCAAAGCCTCGGCCAGCCGCGCCGCGAAATAGCCGTGAACCGTACGCGACGTGAGTTCGTCCACCCCCACTTCGAGGGTGAGCGCCGCGCGGCCCTCTTTGGTCACGTTGACCACCTCGCCCGCGGCGGAGATCTCAACTCGGGGCAGGGTGGAGCCGCCGCCGGCCACCGTGATCGCACCGCCCCGTGGTAGTGCCTCGGCGGCAAGCAGAACCATGTTGGATGCGAGCTTCAACCATCCCGCCGGCAGTGCCAATGCATCGGCGCTCCACTCGCAAGTCACCTTACCCCCGTCAAAAAGCCCGATGACCAGCTCGCGGAGATCGGTGCCGGCCGAACCGCCAGTGGCAAGAGAGCCATAGGCGAAACGGTAGAACTGGAGACGTTGCGCCGCCTTCCGCGCGCTTTGCGCGATCAGGGCCATGGCGTCGCGCACGAATTCGGGATCGTCCTCACCGAGGAGCTCGACACCATTGGCGATAGCGCCGATCGGGCTCACCAACTCATGGCACAGCCGCGCCGACAGCAACTCCACGATCTTCAGGTCAATCAGTCTATTCGTCATCCGCCTCTGCCCTTGCCCTCAGCGGCTTCTCGCTGCGCGCCCGATGATCTATCCTCCGCTATCTATAATGCGCAACAGCAGGGCTCACAACCGATGCTTGGGCACGACAGGACCGACCATCGGACGATGAGGTGACGGGATGACGGGTCGTCTCGTTCCCGGCATGCGCGTGCGCCACCCAGGTGAGCCCGCCTGGGGCGTCGGCCAGGTGCAGTCGGTCATCGGCGATCGGGTGACCGTGAATTTCGAGCATGCCGGCAAACGCCTCATCAATGGCGCCATCATCCAGCTCGACGAGGTCGTACCGGGGTCGGAGGAATCCGATGGCGGCCAAGCCCGATAAATCGGCGCCGCATCGATGAGCGAGCCTCGCGCGGATCGCGACGGCATGCCGGCGAAGGCGGCGAGCGGTCAGCGCGATCTGCGCCTCGATTTTTTTCGCGGGCTCGCCCTGTTCTTCATCTTCATCGATCATATCCCCGAGAACGCTCTGAGCTATTTCACCCTGCCCTCGGTCGGCTTCAGCGACGCCGCCGAGATCTTCATTTTCATTTCGGGCTATACCGCTGCGATGGTTTATGGCCGCAGCATGTTGCGGAAAGGCGTGGTCTTCGCAAGTGCACAAATCTATCGCCGCGTCTGGCAGCTTTATGTTGCCCACGTCTTCCTATTCATGATTTTTACAGCCGAAGTGTCCTATACTGTTTTGACCTTCAATAACCCATTGTATAACGATGAGTTACGGGTGGGGGATTTTTTGGCCGAACCACATATCGCCATCATCAAGGCGCTGCTGCTGCAGTTTCAGCCGACCTTTCTCGACATTCTGCCGGTCTATATCGTCCTGCTGGCCAGCTTTCCATTGATTCTCTGGCTGCTGCGCCGGGCGACCCTGATCGCCGTCCTACCATCACTGGCCCTTTACGCGGCCGTGCAGGCCTTCGGCCTTTCGGTGCACGGCTACCCGGAGCACCAAGTCTGGTACTTCAATCCGCTCGCCTGGCAAATCCTCTTCGTCATCGGTGCAGCGTGTGGATTTGCCCGTGCCGCCGATCGCCCGACACTCCCGTCCAACTGGTGGGTTCTCGGACCGGCAATCCTCGTCGTATTTGCTTCATTGCTCATCAATCTAAGCTGGACCATCCACGGCATCCACGACCCCTTCCCCGCGATCCTGCTAAAATCTCTTTGGCCGATCAACAAGACCAACCTCGTGCCGATTCGCCTCGTGCACTTCCTTGCTCTCGCAATCGTCACTATTCACCTCGTCTCGGCCGACAGCCGATTCCTGCGCTGGCGAATGGCGCGCCCTATCGTCCTTTGCGGGCAGCATTCGCTTCAGGTCTTCTGCCTCGGTATTCTCCTGTCGGTGCTCGGCCACTTCGCGCTCACCGAATGGTCCGGCGGATTGCCGATGCAGATCGCGGTAAACGTCATCGGTTTCGCGTCGATGATCGCCACGGCCGCCCTCATTACCTGGTACCGTGCGATGGAGCGCAGCGAGGCGGCCGGTTCTCAGCCGCGTGTCCGACCCCTTGGCTCACCCTAGCGCGATGAACCGCAGCCTCGCCAGCGCCGCGCTGCTCGTCATCGGCGTCCTTCTCATCGCACCCTTCGCCGCCGCGCAGGAGCAGGAGAAGGACTGCGCCGCGCCGTCGGAGCTCATTCAGGACGATCCCAAGCTGCCGCTGCTCGCCGCACGCCTGAAGCAGCACAAAGCGGTGAAGATCATTGCGATCGGCGGCTCGTCGACCGCCGGGGCCGCGGCGCAGTCGCCGTTGCAATCCTATCCGCAACGGCTGGAAGAAACCCTCGCGGAACGCTTTCCCGACGTCGAGATCTCGGTCGTCAACAAGGGGGTGCCGCGGCAGACGGCGCAGGAGATGGTCGATCGCTTCGCCAATGACATCATTGCCGAGGACCCGGTGCTGGCGATCTGGGAGACCGGCACCACGGATGCGGTGCGCGGCATCGATGTCGATTCTTTCACTGCGACGCTCGAGGCCGGGATCGCCGCACTACGCGCCCACGATATCGAGGTCATGCTGGTCGATATGCAGTATTCACGCCGCACCGCCTCGATCATTGGCTTCGATCGTTATCTCGCGACAATGCATCGCGTCGCCGATGTCGACGAGGTTTACCTGTTCAAGCGTTTCGAGATCATGAGATTCTGGAGCGAGAACGGAACTTTCAATTTCGAGGACGTGCAGAAGGGCGATCGCGGGCGCCTCGCGGCCGACGTCTATGATTGCCTGGCGCGCCGGATCGCCGACGCCATCGACTACGCCGTGCAATGAGGGGAGTGACCGATACGATGCGCTCGGCTGGATTGGCACTTTCGCTTACCCTGCTGCTCATCGCCCCAGTGGATGCCGCGCCGAACAGCAAGATCTGCGCCGCTCCCCATGAGCTGAGGCAGCTGCGCGGCGGCCTCGCGCGCACCGCCACGCGCCTCGCGCGTCAGGAGCCGTTGACGATCGTCGCGATCGGATCGTCCTCGACGTTCGGTTACGGCGCGAGCTCGCTGGCGCTCAGCTACCCCAGTCAATTGGCCGTCGAGCTGCGGCGCCGCATTCCGGCGGAAACCATCGACGTCCATAACGAGGGCGTGAGCGGCGAGACTTCGATCGAGATGCTGGAGCGCTTCGATCGCGACGTCTTCGCGCACCAGCCCGACCTCGTCATCTGGCAGGTCGGAACCAATGCCGTGCTGCACGATTTCGAAATCGGACACTATCGGCAGGTCGTGCGCGACGGGGTGGAGCGGCTGAAGAACGCCGGGATCGACGTCATCATCATGGACATGCAATTCGCGCCGAAGGTGCTGGCGCATCCGCTCTATCGCGAGATGGAACACAGCCTTGCCGAGCTCGCGAAGGAAGAGGGCGTGCCGGTGTTCCGGCGCTTCGCGCTGATGCGCAACTGGGTCGAATCGGGCCAGCTCGATTTCGCGACAATGTTGTCGGCCGATGGGCTGCACATGAACGACCTCACCTATGGCTGCATCAGCCGCATCCTCGCCGATGCGATCATCGAACGGACCGAAGCTCCGGTCATCATCTCGCGGCCTCAGCTAATCCCAGAACGCCTCCGTCCGCCTAAGGGCGCGCCAAGCTGACGGAAGCTTGTCGAGCTTAGCGTCCAACTGTTTCGCGCAGGCGCCATCCACCGCTGCGATGGCCTCGGCGAGCGCGCCGTCGGAGCCGGTCGGCAGGCCGGCGATGAGGCTCCGGGCCACCGCCAGGTCGTTGATCGCGCCGAGCACATCCTGCACTCGGGCGAGCGCGGCGAGCATGCGTACGACATGCCGCCGGCCAAACAACGAGGCAAACCACGTGGCACCATAACGGAGCGTCTTCAACCGTTTGCGCAGGGCGTGGCGCTGCTCGGTCGACATTTCTTCGATCCTCTTGCCGGCCTTGCGTAGCGTGCGGGCGCGGCGCGCGAGCACCGGGCGCGCATATGCCCTGATAGGACGCGCCGAGAGCGCCTTCTGCCGAGCATCCAGGCCGACGCGCCAGCGTTCCTCCTCGACCCAAACACCCAGCGACAGGACAAGCGCCGCATAGCGTGGCGAAGTGAGCGCCGCTATGGCGCGTTGGCGGGCCACCATCCGACTATCGGCCGCCGCCTTGCGGACGAGGCGCGTCGATTTGGCGTGGCCAAGCCGTTTCCGGCAGCGCGGAAGTATCTCCTTCGCGAAAACGTTCCAGTCACGCGCCGCCGCCAATTCGCCCGCGAGCCACCGCAATTCGGGTTTCAACTCGGCCCGCATCTCCGGACCGAGAAGCCCGTCGAATAGCGCCAGCGTCGCCCGCAAGCGGCGCAGCGCAACGCGCATCTGATGAATGGCCTTGCCGGAGCCGCGCTCCGAGACATAATCCTGGTTGTCCAGGAGATGGCCGATACAGCCCCGCGCGATCGTGCCGAAAGCAGCGGCCGCGTCGTCGCCGGGATCGAGGGCGAGAGGCGCCGTCCTCCTGACCCGCGCCGGGACAGCGGGCAGCAACGCTAGGCGCTCGCGTGATCCAGGTTCGGCCATGACCGATCATCGGCCCCTATCGCCGCATCCGGCAAGTGGCTTGATCCGCGTCTCTAGCGCATGGCTATGGCGACAAAGGCGGAGAACGCAATCCACGCCAGCACCGTCACGATCG
>WNFG01005003.1_pt1 | contig 11151 bp, 11 predicted proteins | sample 5400431 | NCBI WGS metagenome assembly WNFG01 (sample SAMN13153346, study PRJNA577476) | soil metagenome | isolation source: 120 cm saprolite under Douglas fir tree site 2 hole 3 replicate 2 | place: USA:California | collected 2015-04-18
CGGGTCGAAGCTGAGTCTGGAGACGGCCGCCACTGTCGCGTAGGTCGACGAGATCATCGTGAGCGTGTACCCGTCGGGTGGCGCCTTGAGCGCGGCCTCGGTGCCGATCACTCCGCTGGCGCCGGGTTTGTTCTCGACGATGACCGGTTGCCCGAGCACCGTCGTCAGCCGCTGGCCGAAAAAGCGGCCGGCGATGTCCGTGCTCCCTCCCGGTGGAAACGCGACGATGATCTTCACGGGCTTGGTCGGGTACTGCTGGGCCGAAAGCGGTGGACATGCGACGAGTGCCGCCGTGGCCAGCGCGTACGAAAGTGCTACCCGGACTCTACGCATAGGACTCCCTCCCAAGGACTAGACGCCTCGCGGTATGGCTGGGAGGCCCGCTCGGCGCTCCGTGCCATCACCGCATAACCATGTTGAAACGATACGCGGATGGCGTATAAATGGAAGCTGGAAAGTACCCGCTACCCTATAGGGAAAGCTGATGTCTCCGACTACTCCGGACTGGGAAAGCCGCATCGGACGGCGGTTGCGGCTGCGTGACCTGCATATCCTGACGACGGTTGTGCAGTGGGGCAGCATGGCCAAGGCGGCCTCCCATCTCGCGATGTCCCAACCCGCCGTCTCCGAGGCGATCGCCAGCCTCGAGGCGGCGCTGGGTGTCCGTCTGCTCGACCGCACGCCGCGCGGCGTCGAACCCACGCGCTATGCAAGCGCCCTGCTCAAGCGCGGGCTCGTCGTCTTCGACGAGCTGCGGCAGGGGATTAAGGAGATCGAGTTTCTAGCGGATCCGACCGTAGGCGAAGTCCGGATCGGATGCATCGAATCGCTGACGGCCGGGTTCATACCGGAAGTGATCGATCAGTTCTCGCGCAAGTATCCTCGCGTGCTCGTTCACGTCGACGTCGCGCCACTGGCCACGCAAGAGTTCCGCGAGCTGCGCGAGCGAACCGTGGATCTGTCGCTGGGCAGGATCCTCAAGCCCGTCGCCGACGACGAGATCGATACGGAGGTCCTGTTCCAGGACGAGTACTTCGTGGTGGCGGGCTCGCGCAGCCCCTGGGCGCGCCGACGCAAGATCGCGCTCGCAGACCTCGTGGATGAACCGTGGATCCTCGTTCCGCCGAATAACGTCTTCGCCCCGTTCATGGCGCAGGCCTTCAGCGCACAGGGCATGGAGCTGCCGCGCGCCGGCGTGACCTCGTTCTCCGCCGCCATCCGCATGCACCTGCTCGCGACGGGGCGCTTTCTCGCGATCATGTCGGGCTCGATGCTGCGGCCTAACGCCGAGCGCTGGGATCTCAAGGCGCTGCCGATCGCGCTCGATGCGCTGTCCTTCCCGGTCGCCATCTTCAAGCTGAAGCATCGCACCGTCAGCCCGGTGGTCCAGAAGTTCGTCGAGCAGTTGCGGGCGGCGGCGAAGTCCATGGCCGCGCCCGGTCAGCGAACTTGAGGCGGCGGGCCGAACCGCTTGCCCGCCTGGACGAACGCGGCCTTCAGCTCCTCGTAGGTAAACGCGACAGGGGAGAGGCGAGGCCCGTGCTCGTCGCGGAGTGGATTACGCGGCGGCACCAATAGGCCGCGCACTTGCGCCACAGAAGTTGTAGGATGGACGCCCAGAACAAGAATTTCCGCAGCGCCCGTGGACAACTCCCTCGCCTGGCTGATCGCGGGCTTCATCCTCATCATCGCCGAGCTGATGACGGGAACGTTTTACCTGCTCGTTCTCGGCATCGCGGCCCTGGTCGGCGCGGGCGTCGGCTACGCGAGCGGCGCGCTCGTCTGGCAGGCGAGCGGCGCCGCGATCGTCGCGGTCGCCGGAGTGATCTGGGTAAATCAGTACAAGAAAAAGATGGCGCCGAAGCGCATGCAGGGGCTGGATTTCGGCCAGCCGGCCGCCTTCGACTCCTGGGTCAACAAGAGCGCGGGCCACGCGCGCGTGAAATACCGCGACGCGCTCTGGGATGCACAGATCGCGGGCGACGCCTCCGGCGAGCCCGGCGAGATCTTCTACATCACCTCGGTCGATGGCAGCACCCTCAAAGTTTCCAAGACGCGGCCCGCCTGATCTCGCGCACGCGGCGGACGAAATCTCACGCTCCATGGGAGGCAGCATGCTTTTCAAGATAATCGCCGTCGTCATCGCCACGGTCCTTATCTACGGATATCCGCCGATCCACGCGCTTTGGATCCCGTTTGCCATCATCGCGCTGGCGGTGGTGTTCGTGATCGAGGGCGTGCGCGTGGTGCCGCAGCAGAGCGCCTGGGTCGTCGAGCGGCTCGGAAAATTCCACCAGATTCTCGAGCCGGGGCTGAACGTCATCATCCCGTTCATCGACCGAGTGGCGTATCGCCACTCGCTGAAGGAAGTGCCGCTCGACGTCGCCGAGCAGGTGTGCATCACCAAGGACAACACCCAGCTCGTGGTGGACGGCCTGATCTACTTCCAGGTCACCGATCCGCGCCTGGCCTCCTACGGGACTTCCGACTACGTCACCGCGATCGTGCAGCTCGCGCAGACGACTCTGCGCTCCGAAGTCGGCAAGATGGAGCTCGACCAGTCGCTGCAGAGCCGCGACGTGATCAACCGCCAGATCGTCGCGGTGCTCGACGAGGCGGGCCGCTCCTGGGGCGTGAAGGTGCTGCGCTACGAGGTGAAGAACTTGACGCCGCCCGAGGTGATCCTGCGCGCGATGCAGGCGCAGATCACCGCCGAGCGCGAGAAGCGAGCGCTGATCGCCAAGTCCGAGGGCGAGAAGCAGCAGGAGATCAACCTCGCCGAGGGCGAGAAGCAGGCGGCGATCCTCACCTCCGAAGGGCAAAAGCAGTCGGCGATCAACAAGGCGCAGGGCGAGGCGACCGCCTTGCGCGTGGTGGCGGATGCGACCGCCGCTGCGGTGAACGTCGTCGCCGAGGCGATCGGCAAGGAAGGCGGGCTGCAGGCGGCGAACCTCAAGGTGGCCGAGCTCTACATCGGCGCCTTCGGCAACCTCGCCAAGACCAACAACACGATGATCGTGCCTTCCAATTTGTCGGACGTGGCAAGCGTCGTCGCCTCCGCCATGACGGTGCTCGACAGGACCCGGGCCGGCGCGAAGCCGGCGTAAAACTCGAGAATTCCTAACGCAATCCGCTTTTGGGAGAGGCCAGTGAGAAGCAATCTATCGTGGGTGGTCCCGGGTGTCGCCTTGATCCTCGCGGGTTCAGTCGCCGCGCAGCAACTCCCTGAAGTGCGCCGCGTCGTCACCAAGATCGACGCTTCGGGCAAGGCGGTGGTGATGCTCGACGGCCAGGTGCAGCTGACGAGCTTCCGTTCCCCGAACCCGGCGAGCGAAATGTGGGTCACCGAGAGCAGCCCGCCCGATTTCTCCTGGACCGCGGACCGCGGCAAGACCAAGGTCGGGCTCGTCCCGCCGAAAAACGGCACGATCTTCCGCATCGTGGAATTCGTGCCGACGACGCTGAAGATCGAGACCATGGACATCAACACCATGATGAAGGTGGTCGGCGATCACGCGCCCGCGAAGGGCCTGCCGCCTCGTCACCCGATGATGCACCGCACGCGCAGCGTCGATTACGCGATCATCATGTCAGGCGAGATCGACATGCTGATGGACGAGGGCGAAGTTCACCTCAAGGCGGGCGACGTCGTGGTGCAGCAGGCGACCAACCACGCCTGGGTGAACCGCAGCGGCAAACCTTGCCGCGTTGCTTTCATCCTGATGGATTCGCAGGAGCCGTAAAGCGCGTCCGCTGCCGGCCCGGCATGAAATTGATCGGCATCGTCGGCGGCATCGGTCCGGAATCCACGATCGATTACTACCGGCTTTTCATCTCGACCTATCGAGAGCGCAAGCCAGACGGGGGTTATCCCCCTGTCGTCATCAACAGCATCGACCTGGCAAAAGTCCTGAAGCTCGTCGGCTCGAGCGACTTGGCGGGCTTGGCCGCGTACATGCTCGAGGAAATCCGCCGCCTCGCGCGGGCCGGCGCGACGCACGGGCTGTTGTCCTCCAATACGCCGCACATCGTGTTCGACGAGGTCCAGGGCACCTCGCCGATCCCACTCATCAGCATCGTCGAGACGGCGTGCCGGGAAGCGATCGCCCGAAAGCTCAAACGGCTGGGGCTGTTCGGAACCCGCTTCACCATGCGAGGCGGCTTCTACCAGAGCGTTTTTGCGCGCGAAGGGATGGAAATCGTGGTCCCCGAGGCGATCGACCTGGAATTCATCCACGACACCTACCTGAACGAGCTCGTCAATGGAGTGGTCCGGGCCGAAACGCGCGAACGCTATGTCGCGATCGCGCGGCAGATGAAAAACCGGCAAGGCATCGAAGCGCTGATCCTCGGCGGCACCGAGCTGCCTTTGTTGTTGCGCGACGCAATCGACATCGGCATGACGCTGCTCGATACCGCGCGGCTGCACGTCGAGGCGGCCGTGAGCGAGCTCCTGTCGGACGAGGCGAGGTGATGAGCGACGGCGTCGCGATCCCGGCCTGGCTGCTCGTCCTCATGGCGGCGCTCGCCCTCTGGGCGCTCTACGAGCACGTGCTCGCGCCCGCGCTTCGGTTCCTCGTGACGCATCCGGCGAACCAGGTGATCGACGAGCTGGGAGAGCGCCTGCGCATCGGCATCCGTCCTTTCCAGCGCACCAAGCGCCAGGCGCTCATCCACAGCCTGCTCGCCGACCGCAAGGTGCAGGCCGCCGCAGAGCGGTTCGCGAGGGACAAGGATGTGGCATTGCCCGCCGCGCTGCGCAGGGTCGAGCGCTACGCGCGCGAAATCGTCCCGGCGTTCAACGCCTATTTCTACTTTCGCATCGGCTACTGGATCGGACGCTGGATCGCGCGGTCTCTGTACCGCGTGCGCATCGGCTATCTCGACTCCGAAGGCATCGCGAAGATCGGGCCGGAGGCGACCGTGGTGTTCGTGATGAACCACCGCTCGAACATGGACTATATCCTCACCGCGTATCTCGCGGCCGACCAGGCGGCGCTCTCCTACGCCGTGGGCGAGTGGGCGCGCGTCTGGCCGCTTTCGGCGCTGATCCGCGCCATGGGCGCCTACTTCGTGCGCCGCGACTCGAAGGACGAGCTCTACCGGCGCGTGCTCGAGCGCTATATCGCGATGGCGACCGAGGCGGGCGTGCCGCAGGCGCTCTTCCCCGAGGGTGGCCTCACGCGCGACGGCCGCATGCGCGAGCCCCGGCTCGGCGTGATCGACTACATGATGCGCGGCTTTCGCATCGAGGGCGAGCACGATCTCGTTTTCGTGCCGCTGGGGATCAACTACGACCGCGTGCTCGAGGACAGGAGCCTGCTGCGCGCGCTCGACCCGAGCGCAGCGAGCGTGGGCCGCGTGAAGGCTCTGTGGAACGCGCTCGCTTTCGCCGCGCGCAACCTGAGGTTGATGCTGAAGAGCGAGTGGTACCGTTTCGGCTACGCCTGCGTCAATTTCGGCGCTCCGGTTTCGATGCGCGCCTACTGCCGGGGGCGCGGCGTGGATTTCCAGCGGCTCGCGGGCGAGGAGCGCAGGCGCGAGACGGCGGCGCTCGGCGAGCACCTTATGCGTTCGGTCGGCCGCGTCGTGCCGGTGGTGCCCGTGCCCCTGATGGCGACCGTGTTCGTGCGCAATCCCGAGCGCAGACTATCGACGCTGGAGTTGAAGGCCGAAGTCGGGCAGCTGATCGGACGGCTCGAGCGCTCCGCGGCGCACGTGTACGTGCCGCGGCGCGACCTGGACTACGCGCTCGACGTGGGGCTGCGGATGCTGCTCATGCGGCATCTCGTAGAGGAACACGAGGGGATCTATCTCGCGCGGGAGAAGGAGCTGCCGCTGCTGCGCTACTACGCCAACTCCATCGCGCACCTGCTGGAGTAGGACCCGGGGCGAGCCGCTCGGGTCCCACGTTGATATGTTGGCCGCGTGCGACTAGGATTGCCTATCCGCACACCCGATGGAGGGCGCCATGGCCGCCGCGAAAAAGAAACCGAAAGCCAAAGTCAAACGCAAGAAAGCGCCGGCCGGGAAACCGGCGATCCGCAAGAAGTCCAAACCGCTCAAGAAGGCCGCGGCGAAGAAGCCGGCGAAACGCGCTGCGCCAAAGCCTCCTGCGCGCTCGGCTTCCAAGACTCGGGCCACACCCGCGCGCCCGGCTCCGAAGCCCGCGGCTGTCGCTCCTGCGCGCCCGGAACCGCTCCCCGGCGAAGAGCTCATCGGCTTCGTGACCCACTACTACGGTCATCTTTCCGTCGCCGCGATACGGCTGGAATCGGGATCCTTGAGCGTCGGCGACACGATCCGCGTCCTCGGACACACGAGCGATTTCCGCCAGCGCGTCGAATCCATGCAGATCGAGCACCAAGCCGTCACCGAAGCCGGCAGGAGGCAGGAGATCGGCCTGAAGGTGACCGAGCACGCGCGCGAGAACGACCTCGTGTACAAGGTGACGGCCTAGCCGTCAGTGAATCTCCGGCTCGGCCGTAGGCGCGGTGCCCTCGAGGAAATCGAAATCGCAGCCCTCGTTCGCCTGACGGATGTGCTGCGAGAAAAGCGCGCCGTAGCCGCGTTCGAACCGGCGCGCCGGAGCTTTCCACGCGCGCTTGCGCTTCATCATCTCGGCGTCGTCGATCAGGACCTGCAGGCGCCGCCGCGGCACGTCGAGCTCGATCGTGTCGCCGGTCTTCACGAGGGCTAAAGGTCCGCCGACCCAGGATTCGGGCGCGACGTGCAGCACGCAGCAGCCGTAGGCGGTTCCGCTCATTCGCGCATCGGAGATCCGCACCATGTCGCGCACGCCCTGCTGCAATAGTTTTTTCGGGATCGGCACTTCCCACTCGGGCATCCCGGGCGCGCCTATCGGTCCGGCGTTCCTGAGCACGATCACGGAGTTCGCGTCGACATCGAGCGCCGGATCGTCCAGGCGCGCCTGCAGGTCCTTGTAATCCTCGAAGACCACCGCGCGGCCCTTGTGCTGCAGCAGCCGCGGCTCGGCCGCCGCGGGCTTGACGATGGCGCCGTCGGGCGCGAGGTTGCCACGCAACACGGCAAGGCCCCCCGAGGGGATCAGCGCCTTTTCGCGCGGCAGGATCACATCGGGGTTGAAGATCTTCGCGCCTTCGAGGTTCTCGCCGAGCGTCTTGCCGCTGACGGTCTTCGCCTCGAGATCGAGGAGGTCGCCGATCGACGCGAGCAGCGCGCGCAAGCCGCCCGCGTAGTAGAAATCCTCCATCAGGTATTTGCCCGACGGGCGCAGGTTGGCGATCACGGGAGTCTTGCGCGAGATCGCATCGAAGCGCTCGAGGTCGAGCGGCACGCCCGCGCGCCGCGCCATCGCGATGAGATGAATGGCGGCGTTGGTCGAGCCGCCGCAGGCGAGCACGCACGTCACCGCGTTGTCGAACGAGGACGGCGTGAGGAGATTTTTCGGCGTGGCGTCTTCCCACACCATCTCGACCGCGCGCTTGCCGGTCGCAGTGGCCATCTTCGCGTGATGGGAGTCGGCCGCGGGGATCGATGCCGAGCCCGGTAGCGCGAGGCCGAGCGCCTCCGCGGCCGAGGTCATGGTCGATGCCGTGCCCATCGTCATGCAATGCCCGGGCGAGCGCGCGATGCCTTCCTCGATTTCTTCCCAGTCGTTCTCTGTGATCGTTCCGGCGCGCAGCTCAGCCCAGTACTTGCGCGAATCGCTGCCGGAGCCCAGCACCTGCCCGTGCCAGTTGCCGCGCAGCATCGGCCCCGCGGGCAGGTAGATCATCGGCAGCCCCATCGACAGCGCTCCCATCACGAGAGCGGGCGTGGTCTTGTCGCAGCCGCCCATGAGCACGCAGCCGTCGGCGGGATAGGAGCGCAGCAGCTCCTCGGTCTCCATCGCGAGGAAGTTGCGGTACATCATGGTGGAAGGTTTCTGGAACGGCTCGGCGAGCGCGATCGCCGGCATCTCGATCGGGAATCCGCCCGCCTGCCACACGCCGCGCTTGACTTCCTCGGCGCGCGTCCGGAAATGCGCGTGGCAGGGGTTGATGTCGCTCCAGGTGTTGATGATGGCGATCACGGGTTTCCCCGCGTAATCGCTCTTGTCGTAGCCCATCTGCGCGGTGCGCGAGCGGTGATCGAAGGTCTTGCGGTCGCCCACGCCGTACCAGCGGTGGCTGCGCAGCTCTTCGGGGCGTTTTCTCGCGGGCATTCGGACGGGTTTTATTTTGAACCGCAATTCTACCCGGACAGGGCGAGCCGCGCGTGCTGCTTTTCGCCGGCAAACGCGATATCCTCCCTGCTCTCGCGGAGCGAATCGGCCGCGACCGTAGGAGGATCAGGAATGCCAGTCGCGTGGGTCAGAGGGAAGGTTTTCGTTTTTGCGGCGCTCGCCGCGCTCGCATTTCCGGCCCTGGCGCAGGAATGGCCCAAGCAGCATCCCGTACAGTTCATTGTGGCTTTTGGCCCGGGAAGCACGACTGACCTCGTCGGGCGCCTGGTCGGACAGAAGCTCGGCGAATCGCTGGGGCAGACCGTGGTGGTGGAGAACAAGCCGGGCGCGGGCGGCAACATCGGCGCACAGTACGTCAAGCGCGCCGCGCACGACGGCTACACGGTGCTCGTGATCAGCGTCGCCTACGCCGTCAACCCCAGCCTCTACGCCGACGCGGGCTACGATCCCTTGAAGGATTTCATCCCGGTCATCCTCGGGCCGAGCACGCCCAACATCATCACGGTGCATCCTTCGGTGCAGGCGAACAACCTGCGGGAACTGATCGCGCTCGCGCGCAAGGAGAAGCTCGCCTACGCATCCTCGGGCATCGGCACGACGACGCATCTCTCGATGGAGCGCATCAAGATCGCGACCGGCGTCGACATCACCCACGTGCCCTACCAGCCGGCGCAGGCCGTGACCGCCGCCGTCTCGGGACAGACGCAGATCTCGAGTACCTCCATGCCGCCCGCGGTGCCGCAGATCAAGGCGGGGAAGCTCCGCCCGATCGCGGTGACGAGCGCCCAACGCTCGGCCGCCTTGCCGGACGTGCCGACGGTGAACGAGCAGGGCTTCAAGGATTTCGACGACCTGACCTGGATCGGGTTTTTCCTGCCCGCGGGCACGAGTGCCGACGTCGTCAACCGGATGAACGCAGAGATCAACCGCATCGTCGAGCTGCCCGAGGTCAAGGAAAGGCTTGCGCAGAATGGCCTGACGCACAAACGCAACAGCCCGGCGGAATTTGCCGCTTTTGTCCGCGAGGAAATCCCCAAGTGGGCGAAAGCGGTGAAGGACTCGGGCGCGAAGGCGGATTGAGCGCCGCGGGCATGATCGACAAGATCGTTCCCTCGCTCGAAGCCGCGCTCGCCGACGTGCGCGACGGCTCGACGATCCTCGTCGGCGGCTTCGGCGGCGCGGGCGTTCCTGAAGAGCTGATCGATGCGCTGATCGCGCAAGGGGCGAAAGACCTGACCATCGTCAACAACAACGCCGGCAACGGCGAGGTCGGCGTCGCGGCGCTCATGAAGGCGGGACGCGTGCGCAAGATCGTCTGCTCGTACCCGCGCCTGGCCGACGGCCACGTTTTCGAGGCCCTCTACCGCGCGGGCAAAGTGGAGCTCGAGCTCGTGCCGCAGGGCACGCTCTCGGAGCGCATGCGCGCCGCGGGCGCGGGGATCGGCGCCTTCTACACGCCCACCGCCTACGGCACCGATCTCGCCAAGGGCAAGGAGACACGGATCATCGACGGGAAACACCACGTTCTCGAGCATCCGATTCACGGGGATGTCGCGCTCGTCAAGGCGGAGCGCGGCGACCGCTGGGGGAATCTCGTCTACCGCAAGAGCGCGCGCAACTTCGGACCGACCATGGCGAGCGCGGCGAAATGCACGATCGCGCAGGTGTACGAAATCGTCGAGCTCGGTGCGCTCGACCCCGAGTGCATCGTCACGCCGGGGATCTTCGTGACGCGCGTGGTCAGGGTCCCGCGGAAGAAGCAGCCGACGCAGGTTCGGGAGAGGGCCGCGTGAGCTACGCGAAACTCACCCGCGACGAGATCGCGAAGCGCATCGCGCTCGATATCCCCGAGGGCTCGTACGTCAACCTCGGCATCGGGATGCCGACGCTGGTCGGAAACCATCTGCCGAAGGACCGCGAGATTTTTCTGCACAGCGAGAACGGCATTCTCGGCATGGGCCCCGCGCCCGCCAAGGGCGCTGAAGACTGGGACCTTATCAACGCCGGCAAGGAGCCGGTGACTCTGCTCACCGGGGGCGCGTATTTCCATCACACCGATTCGTTCGCGATGATGCGCGGCGGGCATCTGGACATCGCGGTGCTCGGAGCGTTCCAGGTGTCCGTGACCGGCGACCTCGCCAATTGGCACACCGGCGGCGACGCGATTCCCGCCGTGGGCGGGGCGATGGATCTCGCGGTCGGGGCGAAGAACGTCTGGGTGATGATGGAGCACCTCACCAAGGAAGGCGCCTCGAAGATCGTCGAGCGCTGCAGCTATCCGCTGACGGGCATCGGCGTGGTGAAGCGCATCTACACCGATCTCGCCTTCATCGAGGTCTCGCCGCGCGGCCTTGTAACCAGCCGGCTAGTTGAGGGTCTGGCCTTCGAGGAACTGCAACGCCTGACTGGCTTGCCGCTGTTGTCCTCGGGCGCCCGGGCCGCGGCTTGAGTGTGCTTAAGCGCGTTGGTCGCGGGGGGTCATTTCGCCGCCCGCCAGACGGAACTCGTAGGCTTAGGTTTCCTCAAGATGAAGGGTAGCAGCACGGCCCCGAGGAGCATGCATGCGACCGGCAGCAGCGCGCCGCTATAGGACCCGGTCACGTCTTTGACTCGCGCAGCAAACAGCGGGCCGGCGATACCGGCCACGCCCCAGGCGGTAAGAATCGCGCCGTAGTTGGCGCCGATATGGCGGGCGCCGAAATACTCGGCGATGATCGACGGCATCGTGCCAAAACCGCCGCCGAAACACAGCAGCACGATGGCGTAGGCGGCCGCTACTGCGAAGAGGCTGTGGATTCCGTCCATCAACCCGAACACCACGACTTGAATTCCGAATATCAGCGCGAACGTGCGGACTGACCCGATGCGGTCGGATATGGCGCCCCAGAAAAACCGGCCGAGGGCATTGAACAGCGCGACTCCGCCGTACGTCGCCGCGACCA
>WNFG01013662.1_pt1 | contig 11151 bp, 10 predicted proteins | sample 5400431 | NCBI WGS metagenome assembly WNFG01 (sample SAMN13153346, study PRJNA577476) | soil metagenome | isolation source: 120 cm saprolite under Douglas fir tree site 2 hole 3 replicate 2 | place: USA:California | collected 2015-04-18
TTCGCGACGTGAAGTTGTTTCTGGAAGGCCGGCAGGGCGATTTGTCGAAATCCCTGCGCGATCGTATGGCTCGCGCTGCCGAATCGCAGGAATTCGAGCGCGCCGCCAAGTATCGCGACCTGATTTCGACCGTCGAGCAGCTTCAGGAAAAACAGCGCATCGCCGCCGTCGAAGGCGACGACGCCGACGTCTTCGGATATCACTTTGAAAACGGAATGCTGGCGGTAAACCTCTTTCACATGCGCGGCGGCCGCGTGCTCGACCGCCGCGAGTTTTTCTGGGAAGACCTGCCGGAACTAGAACCTGATTGGGGGGGGACGGGCGTCCCCGCCCGTCCAGCCGAGCAAAGCTCGGCTCCAGGTTTCGCTCCCGCCGAATTTTTCTCTTCCCTCCTGAAGCAGCTCTACATCGGCCAGCCCTACGTTCCGCGAAACATCTATGTTCCGGCTGACTTCGAAGATCGCGAGATGCTCGAAGAAGTGCTCAGCGACCAATTAGCCGGCGAAGGCAGTCGTCTCACCCGTGTGCATATTCTCAATCCCCAGCGCGGCGACAAACGCTCGCTCATCGACCTCGCCGCCAGCAATGCCAAACAGCTTTACGACCAGCGCTTCCGTGTAATGAAGCCCAACGCCCGCTCTATTCAGGAAGCGTTACAGGACGCGCTCGCTCTTCCCGAACTGCCACGCCGCATCGAATGTTTCGACATCTCCCACATCCAGGGCGCGGAGACCGTGGCCTCCATGGTCGTATGGGAAGACGGCCGCATGAAAAAATCCGACTATCGCAAGTTCATCATCCGCACCGTGGATGGCGTGGACGACTTCGCCTCCATGCGCGAAGTGGTCACCCGCCGCTACCAACGCATTCAGGAGGAGAAAAAAGAAATGCCCAGCCTGATCTTGATTGACGGCGGCCTCGGCCAACTGAGCGCAGCCGCTGCGGCGCTATCCTCTTTACAGATCATCAATCAGCCGCTCGCCGCAATCGCCAAGCGCGAAGAGATCATTTACGTCTTTGGGCAGGAAAGTGAGCCCGTAGTCCTCGATCACCACTCTCCGGTCCTGCACCTGGTGCAACTCATCCGCGACGAGGCCCACCGCTTCGCCGTGACCTTCCACCGCAAACGCCGCCAGATTCGCGACCGCTCAACCGAATTACGGGAAGTCCCCGGTGTCGGCGAACGCACTACGCGCAGATTGCTGGAACACTTCGGCAGCTTGCAGGCGGTAAAGCAAGCAGATGTGGCTGCGCTTTCCGCGGTGGTGACGAAAAGCCAGGCTGAGGCGATTCTGCAGCATTTCAGCAAGTAATCACTGCCCCGAGTTCCCCATATCCAGCGCGACCTTCCAGCTTCCATCCTTCTGCTTTTTCCAGATGGTTGTGTACTTGCCGTGGTTCACAACCGGCTTGCCGTCTTTGTCCTGGGAGCGGAATTCGTACGTCCCGTAGGTGTAGCCGAGATCGCCGGAAGCGGCAATGCCCGCGCCCACCGGCACCCACGTCAGGTGATTGTCAGGATTATCGAGGAAGCCCATGGTCTTCGCGATGTTTTCTTTCCCTTGCAGAAACGCGGCGCCGTTCGGGACCTCGACCGCATCGTCGGCGTAATAGGAGAGATATCCCTGCGAGCCATGTGCGGCGGAGGCTTTCATGAAGTCATCCTCGATCTTGAACAGCGCCGTGGTGCCAGCGGATTGAGAATTCGCCAGCGCGCCCAGCATGAAAGCGGCGAGCAAGAGAATAAGCCAGAATTTCGTGTTCATTCTTGATCTCCAGATAATGAGCTGTTTGACTGTACAAGAGTTGCAAGCCGTGGCTCCGGCACGATCTCCCGCAGAAACTCCGCAGAGAAATTCCGCGCCAATTCTATCGCACGGTCCAGCGGCAGAGTCTCGCTTCGTAACAGCGCAATCTGCACTTCCCGCCGCAGTGACCACTTGCGATGCTCGCTAACCAGCGCAAACAGCGATTCCGGAGCGTTGTGTTTCATCAGGGCCGTGACCACCAACGCCTCCACCAGACGCGAGTTGTCCAGTGCTGTCGAAACGACGCGGATCTCCGCATCCAGAAGAAGCGCCGCCGCGACCCGACCCGAAGCTCGCCGCGCCAGCGAAATCCTTTCCCCAGACGATAGCGACTCCAAGCGGTTTAGGATTTGTTCTTCGGCTGCCCTTTTAACGTCCGCCGCAACTGTGGGCGCAAGCGCAACTTGCATCAGATCGAAAGTGAACAACCGCCTCAGCATCGGGATGGTGATATGCCGCGGCGTGCGAGGATGCGTGGCCAGCGCCAGCAACACCTTGCGGCTTTTTATCGCGCTTGGATTTCGCCCGAGTAGGGCAAGATCTGCGGCAGTCACATCGGAGCGTTTTAGCAAGGCGAGCGCCTGATCCTCGGTGAGTTCTGACGCGACGGCATTCGCCGAATCGTCCAGAACAGGCTCGCCGGAACTACTCTTCGCCATCGCTTCAGCGCTTTCAGCCGGATTGTTGTCTGCCTTCAAGAAATGCGCCTTCAAGTTTGTTTCGCCATTAGAGATCCGCTGGCGCCTGATCCCAATCCCCTTCTCGCCCGTCCCAGAGCTCCCTGGGCAGGGTCAATCTCGCGCGAAATGAACCGGGTCCGCGGATCCCTGGTCCTCAAATGCTCGACCAAAGAACCCTTGACCTGAGCGCTGCTCGCAAGAACTCCTCCATGAGTAGCCACACAGACTTCTTCCGCTCCATTGAACAAACGTCTGATCACCGTCTCTCCCAACTTCGCCAGCTCATTGCCGGCGTATTCTAAAACCTCTTTGGCAGTCGAGTCGCCCGCGTCAGCTGCCGACACAACACGTGGAGCAAGTGCGGTTGACAACACCACCGGAAACAACGAAGCGAAATCCGGCGCCGGACTCGCGTTCACCCTGACCACCAGCTCTTCCGCCGTTTCCACTCCCAGCGCGTTCATCAAGTCTTTCAGCAGGCCGGAATCGTCTCCCCGGTCGCGCGCTCGCAGTGCGGCCCGGATCGCAGCCACGCCGATCCAGTGCCCCGATCCTTCATCGGAAATGGCGTGCCCCCAGCCCCCCGCCCGTGCCGTCTCTCCCCGCGCATTTTTTCCGTATGCAACCGACCCTGTCCCCGAGATGATGATCACCCCAGGTCCGACGCCGAACGCGTCTTCAAACGCAGTCTCCATGTCGCCGATAATTTCAATTTCGCCGCCCACGATTCCTGCCAGCAGCCGCCGCAGAACGCTGGCTATCTCCCGCCTTCCGCCGCCCGCGACGCCCGCACACGTCCGCACGATCTCTCGCGGCGAGACCCCCGACTGCACACAAGCTTCATGGATCGCTGCCTGAAGAGAACTCTGCGCGCAGGATTCCCCGACGCGCAACACATTGCAGCCGGAAGAGCTCCCCGACGCGAGTAATGAATTTTCGTCGCCGAGACTACAGCGGGTCTTACTGCCGCCGCCGTCGATTCCAAGGAAGAAGGGCACCAAAAGATTTTAACCGCAGAGTTCGCCAGGGCGGCGCGGATCTATTGAGTACGCTGCACCACGGTCCCCGCAATTATGTCGTGCAGAGCCTGCTTGCGCTGAGTGAATCCGGCCATGATGTAGCCGATGAGAAGCGTCAGGTTCGAGACGTACTTCGCGAAGTGCCGTCCGGTGGCACGCGCGAAGGAAAGCCGCCGCCCTTCCAGGTCTGTGACCTTAAGGCCAAGTGCCATCTTACCGACCGTGGCTTGCTTTGAAGAACTCTCCATCGCCGCCTCGTAGATCCAGTTCGCCAGCACCCCGACGGTGCCGCCAATAATGAAGCTCACCATACGAATCCCGATTCCAGGCATGTCCACCGCGTATCCCGCGGCGCCGATCATTGCCCCCACCACAGCCCCAACCGGCAGCACCACCAGCTCCACCAGAATTCCGTCAATAATCGCCGCCACAAACCGCACCCAGAACCCGCCGTACCGCACGACGGGAACCGGCGGCACAAGTGCCGCGTAGCTCACCGGTGGCGGCTGCCATGCAGGAGCCGCCGGCTGTACAGACACCTCGGGCGCGGGCTGCGCAGCCGCCTGCTGCAGCTCCGCTGAAAACGGATTGCCGCAATTTGCGCAGAATCGCGCCACTGCCGAATTCTGCGTCCCGCAACGATTGCAAAAGATAGTGCCGTCGGCCATGAGTCGAGAATATAAACAGGTCAGCCGCCGAAGTAAAGAACACCTTGGATAGGAAAGCCTGTACTCCGACGGCGCTTCGCTCGCCTGGTGCAGCGCGTAGGTTCGTGAAGAACTCCGCCCTCAGAAAGTCTCGTCAAGCGCGGACGGCTACGTCAACGTAATATGCTGCACCATCTCTTGCAGCTTTCCCCGTTCCTCATTGTGCTTTTGTTGTAGATCCCCGATTTCCTTCTGCAGAACCGCCAGCCGGTCTTCCTGCGAGTCGAGTTGTTTCGTGTAGCGCTGCAGCAAAGCTCTCTCTTCCGGGCTGCCCTTCAGCGCCTTCATGTTTTCGCGGATGCGTTCCTGGTCGCTGTTGATGGCTTTTACTTCTTTGGTCCGTAAGTCGATCTGCGATTCCAGGTCGCGGATCTTGTTCTTCTGGTCGAGCACGCTGCGGAAGGCCGCTTGGAGTTCGGGCGTGATGTTGTTTTCGGCCACGAGCACTTCCACCTGATGGTCGGTCAAGTCGGTAAGCGCTGACGTAGTGGTATCGGTGTGAAATTCTTCTAGCGTCAGCTCGTTCGTTTTGTTCGGCTGGGTCGCGACGCGGAAGCGATAGTGCGATGCCGAGGTCTCCTCGGGCTTGTTGGCTTCAACCAGCTTCCATCCATCGCGTACGGGATGTTCGATGACCACTTGGCGCGCAGTAGTATCTGCGTTGCGCACCGTGTATTTGACTTTGTTGCGGTGCTCGCGCGAAATAAACATTACGCCCTTGAGCACCTGAATGCGGCTCACCGGCTGATCTTTATATTCCGACTCCGACGTGACCCGCACTGCCGTGTCCGCCGCATATGACAGCAGCCGCCGCTCGTCCGGATGCACTGTCTCGATTAGTCCCTCGCCCGCGAACGTCCCGCTATCAATGATGTTGAACGTCCCTGAATCGAGCGTCTGCCCGCTGGCATTCTTGATCCAAAGCGCGCGCAGCGGGGGCTGATTACTGTTTGCAGTCCAGAGCGTGACTTTTTCAGCTTCGATCCGCGACTGCAAGATCGGCACCAGCGCCGATTGGTTCTTGCCAATGGTGATGCTCTGCTTGAGGTTGTATTCGAAGTAGTCGCCGAGGTCTTTACTTTCAGCGGCTGCTTCAAGTTTTGCGAATTGCTCGAGCCGGTCATATTCTCGAGGCGAATTTGCCGGCCCACCGTTCGAGATTTGGAAGGACTTCTCGGCTCTCAGATCGAGCTTGCCAGCCGTACCGTAACTGAATGCTCCTCCAGCAATCCCGTGCATGCTACCGCCCGTCACACCGCCTGGGACTCCACCCACGACCCCCGCCGCGGACACCGGCGAAGGCGGAGGCTGGGCCTCTTCCTCGCTCATCGTCGCCTCCTGCGTCTGCGGCGTCAGCATCGCTGATTGTGGCAACGGCACGACCGGCCGGCGGCCATACTGCGGCTGCGAAATGTCCTGAATAAACGACTGCGGCGCCCCCGCGATCAGAGACAACTGCACATCCTTCCAGTCTTCTCCGATAGTGTTGTCCACAATCGCCCAGCCCTGCAGTAACGGCTTCTCTCCGGCCTTTTCGGGCAGAATAATGCGGTAAGTGCTCTTCCACACCGGCACTTCACTGATGTAGCTCACGAAGATGTCGCGGTCTCCGCTTCCAGCGGCAGAAATTGACATGCGCCGTAAATCACGTGCTCGTGACGATCCGATCAGGTTCAGATAACGCCCTACCTCCTGGTTCAAATCGCGCTCCGCCAGCCGGACCGAAACCGCCGGGCCCAGTTCGAAATTCCGCATCTCTCCCGAGTCGGTCATGACTGAGAAATCCGTCACGTGATACGTTGTGCCCGAGTCTGTTGTCCTGTCCTCCTGCTCCACGCTGAGTAGGCGACCACTCGTAGTTTCTCCCTTGCTGCGAACCTCAACCCGCGAGCCGCGCATGGCAGTCAGAAAATCCGTGCGCGTCACTTGCTCCCCAAACGGCAGCCGCAACGTCTTCAGACGTTCTTCAAGCGGCGCGATCGAGTTGTAGCGCACTCCGGAAATGCGCCCGTCGCCCAGGTCCACCACGGTCAGGGACTTCAGCACATCGTTCAACTGCGTCGTCGTGAAATCAATTGCCAGTTCCTGATTGCCATGCACCCGCGCCGAGTGCTCGAAATATCCCACTCCATTCTTGTAAAGCACCACCCGCTTCACCGGAAGGCGAGACGCGTCGTCACCGGTCGAAACTTGCGATACAGGTTTGAACGTCTTAGGACTTTCGCCTCTTTGTTGTGCGTGAGAAAAAGCCCCGCATGTGAACAAGGCAAGGACTACCCAAGGTTGCGTGCGCATCTCCACCTCCCCGCGTGAGCGGCACTACCCCAGAAGAACGATGAGAACGGACAATCTTGCGATGTGAGTAGCTACTCAGTTGGTTGCTTTCGGTCTCGTCGAATTCGGCTTCGCCACTCAAGACCAGCGCTCTTTCTAAAGACAACGCTAGAGACACCGCAACCTATGCCGGAGTTCCCGCCGCCAGCCCGGCAGCACTCTTGAAGTCCCTCAACGACAACTCAATCCCGCCGAAATCCGGGTGGTCATTGTGGTCGAGGGTAAACGCAACCTCCATCTGATCGCCCGGCAAAAGTTTCTCCTGCGCAACCCGTTCTGCCAGGCGCCAGCCCACCGCATTATGCGTCAGCGAACGCCGCCACCCATCCGCCGCGTCGTTCGTCGCACTCGCAGACAACATCGCCCCCGGTGCCAACTTCAAGCGAACATGTTTCTCTTTCAAAACCTTTCGCAACGCCTCGAACATCTCCGGAGTGATCGTGTCTAGCGGGAGCTCGGCGTCAATGTTCAGTACCGGCTCAAAATCGGCCGCGCTAAGTCGCGCTCGTGCGTACGCGTCCAAATGCGCCTGAAGTTCCGCCACCCGGGCCGACGGAAGAGAAAATCCCACCGCATAAGCGTGTCCGCCAAATCGTGTAAACAAACCTCCGCACGATTCCAGCGCGTTCAGCAGATGGAACGCCGGAATTGACCGTCCCGACCCATGCGCCTCGTCGCCGTTGCGCGAAACCACAAGCGCCGGCCGCCCATAGCGTTCGACCACCCGCGTGGCCGTAATTCCAATCACTCCGCGATGCCATCCCTCGCCGTCAATGACCATGCAGTACGAATCGCGCAGCGCCGCGTCTTCAGTAAGCCGCTGCTCGATGGCGTCCACAATCCTTCGCTCCTCCTCCTGGCGCTCGCTGTTCAGCTTGTCCAACCGCTGAGCAAGTTCGCGGGCCCGCGCCACGTCCTTCACACTGAACAACTCAATGACATCCTTCGCAATGTCCATCCGTCCCGCGGCATTGATTCTGGGTGCAATCCGAAAACCCACTTCGCCCGATCTCAAAGGCTTGCCGCCCAGTTGCGCCACTTCCAGCAACGCCTTCAGACCTGGGTTCACCGCCGAGCGCAACGCGTTCAGCCCCAGGCTCGCGATCACGCGATTCTCTGCCACCAGCGGAACCGAATCGGCAATGGTGGCAATCGCTGCAATTTTCATGAACGACACAAGAAGTTGCGACTGGTCGCGGTGCGGCAGCCTTCTCTCCATCAACGCCTGCGCCAGCTTGAATGCAATGCCCGCTCCGCACAGCGACTTGCACGGATACTCACAACCCGACTGGTTGGGATTGACCACAGCAAACGCGTGCGGCAAGCCGTCCTGCCCCGGCAGGTGATGGTCGGTAATAATGAGGTCCACACCGGCCCGCCGCGCACTCTCTGCCGCAGCAAATGCGCGAGTGCCCGCGTCCACGCTGATCACCAGCCGAATGCCTGCAGCCGCCGCGCGCTCGATCACATCTCCGCGGAGGTCATAGCCCTCGCGGATGCGGTGCGGAACATGGAAGTCCGCCGTGCCTCCGCAGAGTTCGATCGCAGTTTTCAAAATCACGACCGCGGTTGTGCCATCGACGTCGTAGTCGCCATAGACCAGAATTCCTTCTTTTCGCTCGATGGCGGCGTCAAGACGATCAACCGCGGCTTTCATTCCGGTCATTAAATACGGCGAGTGCAGATGAGTGATGGAGGGTGAAAGAAATGGCAGCGCCGATTCGGGAGAATCAATTCCCCGCAAGACGAGCAACTTCGCGAGGGTATTTCTCAGAACCAGATTCGTCCGCAGGAACGGCAGGGACGCGATTCCGTCAGCCAGCGCCTGCACTTTTCCCGGCTGCGTTGGTTTTAGGTTCCAGCGCACGGCTAGGGTTCGTCGTCCGCCCCGGACTCGTCAATGGCGATGCCGCCGAAGTCTTCGGAAACTTCGATCAGCCGCTGGTAGTGGTCATACCATTCGGTTGATGCCTCGTAGAGCATCATCACCCCTTGGAATGCGAATCCAAGCTGAACGAATCCGGTCTTTCCTAGATACGTCCGCAGCCAGCGGGCGTCTTCCAGGTCTTCGTCGCTGGTGAATTCGGCGTTGCTCAAGCGCTGGATCATCCCTTCCAGCTCTTCTTTCTCCAGTTGCCACGAATCCATCGTCAAAAAAGGCGATCCCGAAGCCTTGGCGAGTTCCACAAAATCTTTCCAGCCGTCCAGGTCGTCGCCCGGCTTCCACATCACCGTCTGGACCTCTTCATGGTCCACGTACCCAGGAAAACGTCGCATGCCATGGCCTTCGATGAAGGCCACCATGTCGTCTTTCAGGGTCGCGAGATCGTCCGGAAGCTTGGGCATATCCAATGCAGCATTGTATGCCCATTGGCCATCAGCCGTCAGCTATCAGCCGTCACGAAAACCGCTCTGGGCTGTTGAGCTTCGTCGTGCAGCCTGGCTCCTAATTGGTTTTTGGTTTACCTGACGGCTGACGGCCGATGGCTGAGAGCTATGCTAGGCCGCCTCCGAATTCATCGAAACCAAATCCTTGCCCTTGGTTACGGAAAAAGTGCACGCGGCCATGCTCGAAGATCTCTCGCTCGAAGACCGCATCAACGATGAGGTCAGGGTGATTCTCGAGGCCTATTCCGATGAGATGCGCAACTCTGGCGCCGACTATCAGGAAATGTTCCGCAAAGTAAAAAGCGAGTTGGTGCGGAAATACAAGGCGGTACTATGAGGCTGAGCCGCGACAAGGTCAACAAAGTTGCGCACACTGTCACGGACACCCTCGCCACCCTCGACGAAGTGGATTTTGTCGAAGACCGTAACACCATCCGCCTGGAAGTCCGTAAAATTCTGGAAGACCTGCTGAACCAGGAAGCACGAATTGACCAGTCCGCCCGCCTGAAAATCGAAAGCCAGAAACGCACCATCCTCGAAGGCAGCCAGGAGTGGGACATCCTCTACCGCAAGTACTACAACGAGGAAGTGAAGAAACTCGGCGTGTAGGCTGGCCTTTCTTAAGTCATCAAAAAATGAGTTCTGTCATTCCGAACCGCCGCAGGCGGAGAGGAACCTGCTTTCCTGCGCACGACCAACCCTGTCTGCGCGCGTCTTCAAAGCCGCGAGATAATAGAACCTTGCCGGAAACAAGCCGCATCTCCGATTTCATCAAGCGCTCCTCCCGCGAAGCCGGATTCGACCTGGCCGGCATCTCTTCCGTCCACGAATTCCCCGAGCTCGCGCGCTTTCCGGAATGGATTGCCGCCGGCCGCGCCGGTGAAATGAAGTATCTCGAATCGCGCGACGGCGCAGGTCAGCTTCGCAGGGCTTCCCTGAAGCCTGCTTTCCCCTGGGCGCGCAGCGTCATCGTCTGTGCGGTGAACTACAACACCGCTCATCCCTACTCTACAAACGTCAGCAAACCTGGCCACGGATGGGTTTCCCGCTACGCGTGGAGCCGCGAGGACTACCACGAATCCGTCCTCCGCCGCCTGCGCGAAGTAGAAACCAAACTCAAAGAATTCTGCGCTGATGGACGAACAAACGACCCAATTGATGCCCCGATCGAAACCCGCGCGTACGTGGACACCGGCCCCCTCGTCGAACGTGTCTATGCCAAATACGCCAGCGTTGGATGGCTGGGTAAGAACACTTGTGTGATCAATCAAAAGATCGGTTCATGGCTCTTCCTCGGTGTGATCGTCACTTCGCTTGAACTATCTCCCGACCTGCCCGCGCCTGACCGCTGTGGTAGCTGCACTCGCTGCATTGATGCCTGCCCCACAGACGCCATCGTCGCGCCGTATGAACTCGATTCCAACAAATGCATTTCGTATTTGACCATCGAAAAGCGCGGCTCCATCTCCGAAGAAATGCGCGAGGGCATGGGACATCAGGTTTTTGGCTGCGACATCTGCCAGGATGTTTGCCCTTGGAACAGAAAAGCTCCAGCCACGGACAAGCCGGAATTCCAGCCGCGTGAAGGACTCGTCAATCCCGCGCTCGCATGGCTGGCAGAAATTTCCGCGGAAGAATTCCGCGAGAAATTTCGCGGTTCTCCGGTGAAGCGCGCCAAGCACTCCGGCGCGTCTCAGATGATGCAGATCAGGTGATCGCAGACGCCGCCCGATGGGCGAGGCACCGATTGACGGAGAACGATTGACTTAGAAAGACTGACCGAGAACCATTGACCGAGAACGATCGACTCAGAAAGATCCGACTTAGTCCGAGCCGGGACGAAATTCCGCGCTCAGACGCAAATCTTCCAGCGAAGCCAGCAAATGGCCTGCTGCTCCATCGAATTTTGAGAAAACCTCCTGGATTCCGGCGTCATGTGCGTCGTCCGACAGTGGTTCGCAGTCGTGGGCGGTAAACATCACCATTGCAGTGGTCGGAGAAAGGTGGCTAATCTGGCGGGCTGCCTCAAGGCCGTCCATCACCGGCATTTGCAAATCCAAAATCACCACGTCGGGATGCAGTTCCTTGACCTTTTCAACCGCCACCTTGCCGTTCTCTGCCTCGCCACATACTTCCCAATCGCTGTTTTCCTCGATGCACAGGCGCAGGGAATGGCGAATGAGTTCGCTGTCGTCCACTAATAGAATGGTGTGAG
>WNFG01006850.1_pt1 | contig 11150 bp, 12 predicted proteins | sample 5400431 | NCBI WGS metagenome assembly WNFG01 (sample SAMN13153346, study PRJNA577476) | soil metagenome | isolation source: 120 cm saprolite under Douglas fir tree site 2 hole 3 replicate 2 | place: USA:California | collected 2015-04-18
TCGCTGCTCAGACGCGAGCGCTGCGGCCATGGTGATGTCGAATGCAGCCCAGGCAAAGGAGATACAAACCCAATCAAAGCTGGTCTTCAACCGATATGGCAACCGCTATTTCCTTTCGCAGGTTTGGGCGGCAGGCTCTATACGCGGAAGGCAACTCTTGAAATCGTCCCGAGAAAAGGAAATTTCGCAGTTGACGAGGATCGAGACGAAGAGTGAAGTTACGCTGGTAGCCCGCCTGTCCCCAGCCAGGCCGTGACAGCCTCCCAACCCCAATGGCAAACCAGCGGACCGGAAGCCGGAGCCCTCAGCTCCGGCTTCTCTTTGTTTCAGGAACCGCCCCGCTGAACCAGAGTTTTCCTACCTTGTTGACCTGCAAGCGGAAGTCAAATAGAAACTCACTCGTGGCGCAAGGCCACTATAGGATCCACCTTCATGGCCCGCCAGGCTGGTACTCCGCACGCTATGACCGCCACACCTGCCAACAGCACAATTACTCCCAGATAGGTAACGGGGTCGAAGCGCGATATGCCGAAGAGCATCGCCGCGATGGCCTGACTCGCCGCAACTGCTCCGGCCAGACCGATCGAGACACCCAGCACCGTGAGGGTCATCCCCTGGCGAACTACCATGGCAAGGACACTCTCACGGGACGCGCCAAGTGCCATGCGGACTCCAATCTCGCGCGTGCGCTCGGCCACGCTGCCGGAAAGCACGCCGTAAATTCCGGCGGCCGCGAGAATCAGTGCAACCAAAGCAAATGTCTCGAATAGGGTCAGCGCGAAGCGGCGCTCGGCAGCCGTGGAAGCCAGCAAATCGTCCATGGTCGCCACCGCGTGCGCGGACCACAAGGGACTGTACATTGTCCACATCGGACCAGTGCGTGGTCGTAATGTAGAGTGCATCCGAATCGCTCGCCGCCAGCGACACTTGCTTCACGTCGCCCACCACACCGACGATGGTGTACCAGGGCCGGTCCGGGCGGCCAATATCGGGGCCCATGCGAACACGTTGGCCGAGGGGATCTCGGCCGGGGAACTTGCGCATCGCCAAAGATTCGCTGATAAGCACCGCCACTGGTGAGTCAGCCATGTCGTGCTCGTCGAGCAGACGGCCGAGGCGGAGCGGGATGCCCATTGCTTCGAAGTAGCCTGGGGTGACGGCATATCGAAAGCCGGCGTAATCACCGTTGGGACTGTTGTCATCCTCGAACTGTATGCCATATCCGTCCAAGTCCCCGCTGAGCGGCAACTGGCTGGTGAACGCCGCCGTCTTAACGCCGGGAACGCGGCGGACGGCTTCGAGGGCCTGAGCGAAGAACCGGTATCTGGCACTGTCGTCGTCAAATCGGCGGCCGGACGCCTGCACCTGCATCGTAAGTACGTGGGAAGGATCGAGTCCCGGAGCGATCGCGAACAGATGATCGAGACTGCGCAAAAGCAATCCCGCACTAACCAGCACTACCAAAGCGAGCGCAACCTCCGCAACGACAAGCGCACGACGCGCCCATTGGTGGCCCCCCGCGGTGCGCTGCGAGCTTTTCTGCAGTCCAATTTGTGGTTCATTGCGAGACGCGCGTAGCGCCGGAATCAGCCCGACGACCAGCCCGATCAGCGTGGTCACACACAATGCGAAAGCCAGCACCGCGCCGTCGACACCTATCGCACCAACGCGTGGCAGCTCCGATGGGCTGAGTGCTACGAGCACGCGTACGCCGAGCTGTGCCACGGCCAGGCCGGCAACACCGCCCGTCACGGCCAGGAGCAAACTCTCCGTGAGGAGTTGTTGGATTGGTCACGTTCACGCAAGCGATGATCAGAACGAGCAGGACCGCTCCAAGCACCGCGAGCAGGGCCGGACGAACATTTTCGGTAACGTCGTGTTGGAGGGAATTCGCGGTCAACCCCAGCTCGAGGGACGCCCACGCCGGCCTGGGGAACTCCCGTACTGGATTGCACGCGATGGTGTCGAGTTCCCGCCGCAGCTGCTCGCTTCCTAAACCTGACCGTAGCCGACCCACCATTCGCAAGTGATGGCCCCACTCCCTGGTCTGAAGGGAAGTGATATTGCGTGTGTCGTATTGCAAAGGCGACCAGAGCTCGGCCAAGGAAGCCAGAACATTCTCGAATGCCGCCGGCAGCACGCCGATGACGGTATACAGATTGTCGTCAAGCGTGATCTGCCGTCCGACAATCGTGCGGTCACCTGCGAAGCGTCTCTTCCACAGCACGTCGCTGAGGATTACCACGCGTGGCCCGTTGAGCTGGTCATCAGAAAGATCGAAGTCCCTCCCTAGGGCGGGTGAAATGCCCAGCGTACGAAAGTACGTCGCGCTCACGCGCTGCCCATCCAATCGTTCCGGTTGCGTTGTGCTGGTTAGAGTCGGACGCCAGGGTTTCGTCACCGCCATCGCCTCGAACGAACGGCTCCGCTCCAATACTTCGCGATAAGTGTGGAACGTCACGTCGAGTCGCGAGCCGTCGCCGCGTACATCCGAAATCATCATGATCTGGCTGGCGTCCGGGTACGGCAAAGACTGGAACAGGATGGGGTTCACCGCGCTGAAGATCGCCGTCGTTGCGCCAATGCCCAGCGCCAGCGTGAGTACGGTGATCGCCGTGAACCCCGGCGTACGCATCATGTTGCTTGCGCCATAGCGCAAATCCTGCAGTAGAGATTCAACGAGGTTCACGCCCCGCGCTTCGCGGCCTTCTTCTTTGACACGTTCGACGCCGCCAAACTCAATCCGCGCGCGCCGCAGCGCTTCTTGATGCGGCACTCCACCACGCACCAAATCCTGCGCGTATGCTTCCATGTGGAAGCGCAACTCCGCCTCCATCTCGCTCTCCATCCGCGAGCGTTGTAGCATCGCGTCCAGCCAGGAACGAATTCGGCTCCACAACGTCATACTCCCTCCGCCGCAGCGACCAATGTGATCACCCCATCAATATCGTAAGCGTCGGCAGTAAGTACGCTGTTCACTCGTACCTCAGCGCGACCATGGGATCGACGCGCATCGCTCGCCGCGCTGGAAAATAGCTTGCGGCTAACGCCAAGAAAGCCATGGCCAAAGCGACTGCGGCAAAGGTCGGTAGGTCACTCGGTTTGACTTCAAACAAGAATCTCGCGAGCACGCGCGTCAAGGCGAGCGCGCCCACCCCTCCTATAGCGATTCCCACCGAGATCAGCACGAGCGCTTTTCTTAGCAGAATCCGCAACACGTCCACGCTCTGAGCGCCCAACGCCATGCGCACGCCGATCTCCTGCGTGCGCTGCGCAACGGAGTAAGCCAATACGCCGTAGATGCCTACGATGGTGAGGGTTAATGCAATCAGCGCGAACGTGGCCAGCAATCTGACCTGGAACCGCGTTTCGGCAGTCGTCGTGGCAATCAGGCTGTCCATGGAGGCAATCGATATGGGCTGATTCTTATCGACGTCCCGCAAAACGGTGCGCATCCCAGCAGCGAAACTTTCCGGACGAGAAGCAGTTCTCGCCACGAACGTCATGTGACTTAGAAAGAATGAGCTTGAGACCTGAAGATACGGCTGGTAGATAGCCGGGTCCGAGTTTTTCGCCAATCCCTTTTGCTTCACATCTTCCACAACGCCAACAACGGTGACCCAATCTTCGGGCTTGGGTTCATCTTCCATCGAAATCCGCTTGCCCACGGGATCTGCGCCCGGCCAGAGGGTTCGCGCGACCGACTGGCTCACGACTACCACACCTGGAGCAGTCGCGTTATCACGTTCCGTGAACTCGCGTCCCAGTAACAATTGGATTCCCATGGCCTTAAAATAACCCGGGCTAATGCACGGTTTATCGACTATGAAACCCCTTGGCCGGCCGCCTTCTACTTGAAAAGTCCCCATCGTTAATTCTCCGCCAAGGGGAACCCAGTCTACGGCGCCTGCAACAAGTACCCCTGGCAGCCGAGAAAGCTCTGCGAGCGTTCGCGTATGAAACGCTTGCATCTGACCCGCAGTGCGATAGGTAGAATCCGGCAGGTCAACAGTCATGGTCATTACGCTGCGGGGCGAAAAACCAGGATTCACAGCCCGTAGCCGCAGAAAGCTCTCCAGCATCAAGCCTGCGCCCGTGAGCAAGACCAGCGAAAGGGCAATTTCAGAAATCGTCAGCGCGCTTCGTATTCTTTCATGCCCCGTAATCACGCTGCGTCCAGCCTTGCTCAACGATTCCCGCGCACAATGCCGGGTAGCTTGAAAGGCTGGCACCAAGCCGAACACAATGCCAGTTATAACCGAGAGGCCTAAAGTAAAGGCGAGGACCCACCCGTCAATTCGAATCATCTCCATCCGGGGGACTTTTCCGGCGGGAGCCAGAGCGGTCAAGGCCGGAACGCCCCAAATGGCCAGCAAGATTCCAGCGGCACCGCCTGCCAGGGAAACCAAGGTGCTCTCCGCGAGTAACTGGCGAACCAAGCGCCAGCGGTTTGCGCCTAGAGTGCTACGCACCGCCATTTCCTGTCCCCGGCCAGCGGCCCGGGCCAAGAATAGATTGGCTACGTTCGCACACGCGATCAGGAGTACGAATGCCACTGCGCCAGCGAATACCAACAACGACGGTCGAATGTCTGCGACCAGTAGGTCTTTCAGCGGAATAATCTGCGGCAACCGGTCTCTTTTGCTTTCACCCAGACTCAGAGGCAAATGATCGGCGAACGTTTCCAACTCCGCTTGCGCTTGTTGGGACGAAATGCCGGTTTTCAACCGCCCCATTACAGGCCGAGTGAACGAATTGTGCTCATCAATGCGAATGGCCAGCGGCATCCATACCCTGACGTCGGGGAATGCAAAGCCGGGTGGCATGACACCGATCACCGTGCGGCTAACGCCGTCTAGCCCGATTGTCTTTCCTAAAACTTTGGAGTCTGAACCAAATCGCTCTTTCCTGAGTTCGTTGCTGAGCACAACGACATTGTCGTTCCCCGCTTCGCCTTCCCCGGCAAGAAATGCTCGGCCGATTTCCGGATTTGTTCGAAGCAGGGGGAAAAACTCTGTCGTCACATACGACACCGGAATTTGGGCAGGATCGCCGGCGCCCGTCAGATTTGCGGTTGTTCCTATTGTAAAAGAGGCGATCCGTTCGAAGGTCTGATCCTGATCACGAAACGCGAGGTAATCGCGGTCTGAAACGCCGGGGGCCCATCCGAGCGGGCCGATTCGAGCAGCCAACGAAACGAGGAATAAGCGACGCGCTTCCGGGAACGGCATCGGCCGCAGCAACACGCCGTTGACTACCGTGAAGACCGCCGTGTTGGCGCCGATGCCGATCGCCAAGGTAAGTACCGCAACCGCCGCAAATCCAGGGTTTTTGCGCAGCATGCGCAGGGCGAAGCGCAAATCTTGGAGAAGGCTTTCGACAAAATTCAGCCCACGCGCCTCCCGGCCTTCTTCTTTCACGCGCTCGATTCCGCCAAACTCAATCCGAGCCCGCCGCATGGCTTCTTGACGCGGCACTCCGCCACTCACCAAATCTTGGGCGTACGCCTCCAAGTGGAAACGCAACTCCGCGTCCATCTCGCTCTCCATCTGGGAGCGCCGCAGCGTCGCGTCCAGCCACGAACGAATTCGGCTCCAGAAAGTCATACTTCTTCTGCCGTCGTCCCTAAGATTCCTTCAATCAAGTCCGCCATGCGATTCCACTTTTCTGATTCCGCCTGCAACCTCCGTTTCCCTGCGGGTGTGAGACGGTAATACTTGGCCTTGCGCTTGTTTTCTGACTCGCCCCATTCGCTGGCAATCCAGCCTTGATGTTCCAAGCGGTATAGCGCTGGGTAAAGCGAACCTTGTTGAATCTCCAAGCGATCTTTCGAGATTTGCTGAATACGCAGTAGCACGCCGTAGCCGTGCAACGGGCCGAGGGACACGGCCTTGAGGATCAGCATGTCCAGCGTGCCTTGCAGCAGATCCATTTGCTTGTCCATGGAGTGGTCTCTCCTAACCCGCCTAGGAATATAACCGCACTCTCCTAGGCTGTCAAGGAGAAGAATGCGGAGGTCGGACTTCACTTCGAATCAGCGGGAAGAATCGCCGCTTGTCAGCTTCGGCCGTACTGCATAAACTCCTCCGAAGCACGCGAGCGACCCAAGGTGAAACTGCGGCATGAGCGAAGAAGACCTGCAACCCGGTGGAGATCGCTTTCCCCCCACGCGGCGTTCGGTGATCGAGGCGGCGCGCAGCATCGATGCAGGGGAGCGCGAGCGCGCGCTTGAAGCGCTTTGTGCCGCTTATTGGAAACCCGTCTACAAATATGTGCGCTGGCAATGGAATCGCCCGGCGGAAGCGGCCCAGGATCTCACCCAGGGATTTTTTGCGGAACTATTGGAGAGAGAGCTGCTCGACAAGTTCGATTCAAACAAGAGCAGGCTGCGAACGTACCTGCGCGTTTGCGTGGACAGCTTTGTAATGAATGAAGACAAAGCCGGGCGGCGCCAGAAGCGTGGAGGAAGTGTCCCCCACGTTGCTCTCGATTTTGCCACCGCCGAAGAGGAACTGGGCGCAGCGGTGATCGATCCCGCAAAGATCGCCTCGCCGGAATCCCTTGAAGAGTTCTTCGAAAAAGAATGGGTGCGCAGCCTCTTTGCGCTGGCGGTCGACGACTTGCGCGAATTATGCGAGCAGCGCGAACGCACTCGCACGTTTCATCTTTTCGAAGCGTACGACCTCGAGGGCAGCGAGAAAAGCTCTTACGAGCAGCTGTCGAAAGACTACGGAATTTCTTTGACGGATGTGACCAATGCGCTCGCCTGGGCGCGCCGCGAGTTCCGAAAGATAGCGCTCGACCGTCTGCGCGAACTGTGCGGCAGCGAAGAGGAATTTCATCGTGAAGCGCGCGCCGCATTCGGCTGGGAGGCAAAATGAGATTCCTTTCTGACAGCGCGCTCGAAAGATTGCGTGAGGGCGCAGATGTGCCAGACCTCGCGGGCACGCGCTATCGACTGCTCGATCGTATCGCGCGCGGGGGCATGGGCGTGGTGTATGCCGCGCAAGACGAGAATCTCCAGCGGCGCGTGGCCCTGAAAGTACTCGACCTCCCCGGAACAGACGGCGATTTCGCAAACCGGCTGATTCGCGAGGCCCGTGTGCTGGCCGCTCTCGAGCATCCTGGCATCGTGCCCGTTCACGACGTGGGCACCCTCACGGACGGCCGCGTGTTCTACACCATGAAATTTGTGGAAGGCCGGCGGCTGGACAAATACATTGAATCTATCTCCTCTTTCCCGGACCGCTTGCGGATTTTCCTCCGCATCTGTGACGCAGTTGCGTTCGCCCACGCCCGCGGCGTCCTGCATCGCGACCTGAAACCAGCCAATATTATGGTCGGGCCGTTCGGCGAAGTGCTGGTGATGGACTGGGGCCTCGCCAAAATTCTGCGCAGGGAAGCCAGCGCCGGCGAAGCCGATCCAGATGCAACAATCTTCGAGAAGCCCACTCAACCCCGTCCCGCCGGTGTCACCGCCGAAATCTCTGTCGTAACCGGACACGGCACGGTCATGGGTACGCCGGGCTACATGTCGCCAGAGCAAGCGCGCGGCGACGTGGAACGCTTGGACGCACGCAGCGATATCTATTCTCTCGGTGCGCTGCTGCGATTCCTGCGCACCGGCCGCCCCGAAGCGGCTCCCAATTCAAGTGGCCCTCGCCTCGAAAAATCGTTGACCGCCATTTGCACAAAGTCGACCTCCCCGTCTCCCGTGGACCGCTACCCCAACGTTCAGGAGATGGCCCTGGATGTTTCGCGCTACCTCGACGGCCTGGCGGTCGGCGCCCACCGCGAGAACATTTTGGAGAAGGCCGCAAGGTTTTACCGACGCTATAGTGTAGCTATCCTATTGATAGCAGCCTATTTGTTCATGCGAGTTATCCTTCTTCTGGTCTCGCGCCGTTGAAGGTAAAGGATTTTCTTCTTTTGTTGTAGAGATAACTAGAAGGCAAGAGAATCTCGGACCGACGGAGGAGTCCTTCATGAACAAGATTTTGCTGGGAGTGCTTCTTGGGGCAGTGCTCGGAGTCTTCGACGGCTTGACGTCTCTCTTTACCCCGGATCCTAAGATTCGGGCAGGCCTTGTTGGCATCATTATCGGCTCCACTGGAAAGGGCCTGGCGGCTGGCTTGATCTGTGGCCTTTTCGCAAGAAAAGTAAAATCGATGGGTGCCGGAGTCGCTCTCGGCCTCTTTCTTGGATTTCTCTTTGCCCTCTTTGTTGCTCTTGGAGTGCACAACTACTATGTCCGGATCATCATTCCCGGAAGTATCGTGGGATTGATCGTGGGCTACGCCACGCAACGGTATGGCGCCGCTCCGGCAACAACGCCTGCGACGCGATAGATCCAGATTTCAGAAAAGACAAAAACTCTGTTCATTTAAATCAGGAGGGAGAACTATGTCTCGAGTCATCCATTTTGAAATACCGGCGAGTGACCCAGAACGCGCCTCGGCCTTCTACAAAAAAGTGTTCGGCTGGAAGATTGAGAAATGGCCAGGCCCCATGGAGTATTGGATGGTGACCACAGGGGCGGACGGATCGCCAGGGATCAATGGCGGCCTCATGAAAAACACGGAGGTCAAGACAACCACTAACACGATCGGAGTGGATTCCGTTGACGCCTCCGTGGAAGCGGTGACCAAGGCTGGTGGAATACTGGTCATGCCGAAAACAGCGATTCCAACTGTCGGATACTTCGCCTACCTCACAGACACCGAAGGGAACCTTTTTGGCGTGATGCAGGCCGACAAGAATGCGAAGTGAGATGTGCACGCAAGAACGCCGATTGACCTGGGACCCGCCCTCTCGAGGATTCCTAAACCCTTGGTGGGACTTGCGGTGGGAGGATTCCTGGGCCTCGTCGACGGCTTGAGCGGATTTTTCGAGCCGGCACTTGCAGCGGTCATGACCAGCGTGATCACGTTCTCTTTGCTGAAAGGATTGCTAGCGGGCATTGCGACTGGATATGTTTCGCAGCGACTGCATTCGATGTTGCTGGGAATCCTGGCGGGAATTGGCATCGCCGCTGCGCTGAGCCTCCTGGTGATTCTACGAGCGGGAATGGCGCTGTTTTGGGACATTTTGCCGCCGGGAATGTTGCTCGGCGCCATTGTCGGATTCGCAACGCAGAGGTTTGGCCGAACAGGAGGATCTACATTGGCGGTGCGATGAGCTTACATTTCGAGTGGTCTTATTTCCATGTAAGAACAGACAAATTTGAGGTCGGAGTAGGGATCATGATTGCTCACAACCCCCTCCACGGATCCGGACAAGCGGCACTACCGCATCCGGCTCTTGCCTTAGGTAACGACGCCTATGCGGCGCAGGGGATAAGGATGGCAGATGGTAGGCAGAGGCAGCCAGCGAGCCATAAGGCGCAGCATGCGATCCCAAAGAACGCGGCCGTTCTGGCTGCGCCGCGACAGCGCGCGGTGCCAGAGCCGCCCTACCTGGAATCGAAAGAGCCGCAGTGCCGGGGTGTTCATGGGCACTCCGTAATATCGGATGTGTCCACGCACCACCGCTTGCAACCACTTGCCCAACTCAGGAATGGGTTCGTGCATGCGTCGCTGAAGCTCGGCTTTCACCTCGTTCAGCTTCGCCTGCAACCTTTTGCGTATCGTTTGCCGCAACACCGTAAACCGTCCATTGCTCCTCTTCTTTATGCAGATATGCGTAAAGCCGAGAAAGTTGAACGTCTCCGGCTTCCCTTCTCCACGCCACTGTCGTTGGTCGATCGCGAACGGACCGAACTCCAGCAGGCGCGTTTTCTCGGGATGCAGTTCCAGGTTGAACTTCCTCATTCGTTCCGTAAGTTCTGCCCGGAACTGATCGGCATCCGCTTTGCTGTTAAATCCGACCACGATGTCGTCCGCAAATCGCACCACGATCACATCGCCGTGCGCGCGCTTCTGACGCCATGCTTGGACCCACAGGTCGAATACATAATGAAGATAGACGTTTGCCAAAAGCGGCGAAGCACTTCCGCCCTGGGGCGTCCCTTCCTCCGTCCGTATTCGCTTCCCATCCTCCAGCACGCCGGCCCTCAGCCATTTCTGGATGAGGCGCACGACGCGCCGATCTGCAATCCGGTGCTCGACGAACTTCACAAGCCATTCGTGCGAAAGGCCATCGAAAAAGGCTTTGATGTCCAGATCGAGCACCCAGTTCACTTTTCTCGTCAGCAGCCCCGTGTACAGAGCATCCAGCGCTTGATGCTGGCTGCGCCCTGGTCGGAACCCGTACGAGAAACCAAGGAAGTCCGTTTCATAGATGGCGTTCAGCACCTCGACCGCCGCGCGCTGGACGATCTTGTCTTCCAGCGCCGTGACTCCGAGCGGTCTTTGCCGCCCGTCGGCCTTCGGGATAAACACCCTTCGCACCGGCTTCGCTCGATACGCTCCTCGCTTCAGCCTTTCGGAAAGGTCCTGGAGATTCCTCTCCAGTTGCTCGCCATAGTGCCGCCACGTTTCACCGTCCACACCCGGAGCGGCTTCCTTCTTCAATCGGAAGTAGGCCATGCGCAACGTTTCCAGGTTGTAGATGTGGTGCAGGAGCGCCGTGAACCGCAACTTCTTATCCTTTCCTGCTGCTTGACGTACCCGCTCCAGCGCACTAGGCACGTCTTTCCGGCTCGGTGTCCGGGACGCGTTTTGCTGTGGCAGGTTCCCTTTGGCCAGTCCTCTTCCCTCCATCCCCTCCGCCACCGGTTGCCCGGCTTTGTTCGGAGACTTCTCAGGTACTACAGGGCTGTCCGACTTCCCAGGTCCGTTCGTCATCGGCGTACGTCCTTAGACTTCCCGATGCGTCCCAGAGCAACTGCTGCCCTGGACGAACTTGGGATCTCCCGGTTCCCGAGCGAGGTGTCTCCGTACGTGCACGGGGTCTCCGACCGCGCGGGACTCTGGCACACCTCGCGATATCGGTGCACCCGATGAGGCCTTCCGCTTTCTCCTACAGCGTCGGCGTCCCGGAGGAAGAAACTTACGCGGCTGAATACCCGGCCCGCACGTTCCCCTGTCAATGCTTCGACGCCGCCCTTGCGAGCGGCTCCGCATGACTCGGGGCCGATGTGGGTCGCTACTTCACATTCGTATGACTTTTGCATTCACTACACCTCGCCGGTTTAGCCGGCGCACAGGAGA
>WNFG01005005.1_pt1 | contig 11149 bp, 13 predicted proteins | sample 5400431 | NCBI WGS metagenome assembly WNFG01 (sample SAMN13153346, study PRJNA577476) | soil metagenome | isolation source: 120 cm saprolite under Douglas fir tree site 2 hole 3 replicate 2 | place: USA:California | collected 2015-04-18
GGCCTTCCAGGAGATCGTCCGACAGGAAGCGCACATGGGCGCGTACGTGCTCCGGATTGATGGTGTCCATGGCCGCAAAGGCTGCCGAGGGCAGGCGCGCAGCGTTGGCGGTCGAACTATTCTTTGGACTCGCCGCTGTCGCCGCCCGCAGGCCGGCGGTCCACGCTCCCACACTCAGGAGAATCAATACCAAGACAGCCAAAAGCAAAGCAGAACTCTTCCGCATGATCTATCCGACTCCTGCATTAGTTGAATGATGTGTTGGAAAACTCTCTATTGTACGGGAAGGAAAGGCAGTAGACGATAGATCACACGAGAAAGATGGAAACCGAAAGTAACGATACTGTCATCAAAGCCGGCAAGCAATAATCTTTCCTGTGTCGCGTCCTCTTGGCTCCCGCGACCGCGGGATTAGTTCTTCGACCCTCAAGCGGCTCGAAAATCCCGGACCTCTTCGCCGGGCTGGAATACCGGAGCCTGAACCGTTTCCGCAAATTCTGCGATTTTGCGGTTGATCTGTTCAAAATCGTTCTTGACCCAGCCGACGCTTGAAATTTCTATCTCTCCGTCCCCCGCGACCCAGAAAATCGTGGGCACATTCGTCAACCCATAAGCATTCGATACCGGATAGCTATGGACGTCATCCAGCAGCACGGAGAATGTGACGCCGTATTCTTTTACGAATGCCGCCGTGTCCTTCCTATCGTTCTGCGATATGCCTATTAAGGTCACATTCTGGTTTCCGTAAGCTCTGTAAAGCCGCTCCAGAAATGGGAAGGTATATTGGCAAGTAGGACACGACACCTTGAAGAATGCAGCCACTACGGGCCCGCGCTGAAGAGCTTCTCTCAATGAGAATTTCTTGCCATCAAGAGTATTCAGAGTGAAATCAGGCGCGGTCTTACCAGCGCTCAAAGTGGGCATTTCTCCCCCTCCAAAAAGATTGCTCAACCATTTCATAGTGTCGGCAGACTTAACATATTTAGATGAGCGTCGATGCCCGCAGGATTTTCCGTGCCAACCCGGTCAGCGGCAGCGTACGGACCTTTGAACAGGGCACCCATCGCCCCCTGGCACCCGCAGGCGGTGGCCCTTTGACGACGAATACCGTGTAATCGGTGACGGTGATTGAGTGTCGGATCTTCATCCATGGCGATTCGATGCTCGTAGCAGAAATTTCCGGCAATTCCCACATGCGTGGCATTAGGGAGGCGTCGGCAGAGCGCTGCACCAAAAATACCGAACCGTCCTGCAGATCGAGAGTGTAACCGATCCGCCGCTTCTGTTGGACGGAAGGCTTTCGCGGATTTGCGGCTTCCCCCCTCGTGTTACACAGCCCTCCCAAGGGACAAGTCAGGCATTTTGGTGCTCGCGGCAGACACACCGTGGCACCCAGTTCCATGATCGCCTCATTGAAATCGCCGGGACGTCTTCTGCTCAAAAGGCGATAAGCAATTTCCCATGATTCCTCATCCGTGAGATTGCTGCCGAGCAACCGCTGCAATACTCTTCGCACATTGCCGTCCACCACAGCGACGGGTTCATCAAATGCGATGCTGGCAACGGCCGCTCCCGTATATCGTCCAATGCCTGGAAGGGTTCGCAATTGGCTGGCGGTTTCGGGAAATCTTCCGCCAAGTTCATTCACCACGATTTTTGCCGCCGCGTGCATCATGCGGGCACGACGGTAATAACCCAGTCCGCTCCAGACCGCCAACACGGACGAGAGTCGCGCTCGAGAGAATGCTTCTAATACTGGAAAGCGCTTGAGAAAGCGCTCATAATGCTGCACGACGGCGGCCACGCGCGTCTGCTGCAGCATGATTTCCGACACCCACACGCGGTACGGATCATGGTTCACCCGCCAGGGGAGATCTCGCCTGTAGCGGTCGTACCAGCGGAGCAGACGCTGCCTAAAGAGCCGGCGCCCCTGGCTGCTATTGATCGGATGAGTAAAGTGCTGGGATTCATCAGAGCAGTTCATCGCCGCAATCCCCAGTGTGAATCAGTTTCAGCCATCGAGTGCGTTTCCAATGGGCCTATAGCACGCAAACCGGATATTGTACGTTGGGGGCGTTGGGGAGATTCAGTACCTCTGCCCGAATCAGTCTCGAGTGACTTGCGCACGTGTACTAAAGCGGTATACACGATAGCAGCAACAATCTTGCAGCAACTGGGTTTAAATTGAATGCATCGTACTTAGCACAGCAAGCTGGAGCGAACGACGTGATCTTAAGGGGTTGGCAGCATACCTTTTGTCTTTCACGCAATTCGTGGGTACTGGTTTGTGTGCTGCTGTTATCGTGCGGCGGCGGCAACTCACCGCCACCGCCGCCTCCGGTGTCCGTAAGCGTGTCCCCGGCGAGCACAGATGTCGTAACCAATGCCACTCAGCCATTCACTGCCACAGTCACCGGCAGTAGCAACACCACAGTGAACTGGAGTGTTGGCGGCATGGCTGGAGGCAATACCACAGTAGGTACTATCTCCACTGCTGGACTGTACACAGCTCCTGCTTCGATCCCCAATCCAGCAACTGTTACGGTGGCCGCTGTTGCGCAAGCAGACACGACAAAGTCCGGAACTGCAACAGTCACGGTGGTTAAACCAGCGATAAACCAGCAGGCAGAGAAGTTTCCCATTGCCCTCGGCACTACCGGTGGCAATGTCAACGACTTCAACGTGCAGGGAGACACCATTACCTGCTGCTCGGGAACTTTGGGGTCACTGGTCATGCGCGGCGGAGCTCAGTTTATTCTGAGCAACAATCATGTACTGGCGCGCTCGGACCAGGCGGCACCGGGTGAGGCGATTTCACAACCCGGTTTGGTTGATGACAAATGTAAACCGGGTAACACAGTCGCTAACCTAACACAAGCGGCACCGCTAAAGACCGCTCCCGGCAATGTAGACGCAGCGATTGCCGCAGTTGTGCCTGGAGCGGTAAACCCCAGCGGGGCGATTCTCGACCTTGGCAGTCCAAGCGGTCAAGCTGCCCCGCCAGCGAGTACGCCGGTTACGGCTGCCATCAGCATGCCAGTCGCAAAGAGTGGCCGCTCTACGGCTTTGACCTGCTCAACTGTCCAATCCATCCTGGCAACGATAATGATTGATTATCAAAAGGGCTGTAATACTGGAGCAACATTCACGATCACGTACAACAACCAAGTGGTCGTGAATGGCGGCAGTTTCAGCGCTGCCGGCGATTCGGGATCACTAATAATAAAGTCGCAGACCGCGCAGCCGGTCGCCTTGCTCTATGGCGGAAATAGTACCAGCACGGTTGGGAACCCCATTCAAGATGTCTTCACGGCACTGAAAGACCCAACGACCGGTGCAATTCCTAGTATCGTTGGTACGCTCACGCAGCATGCGATCTCCTGTCCTCCCGCTGCGGCGGCGCAGACTATTACGGGTACGATCTCAGAGGCGGAAGTGGCGCGCGCTACAGCCGCAAAGAATAAGCACGAGTCAGCAATCATGGCTGATCCCGCGGTGATCGGAGTCGGCGTTGGATCAAGCGAAGACGACCCGGTCGCGGCTGCGATGGTCATCTACGTGGACAAAGAAAAGGCTCACGCCCCGATTCCTGCTGTAATCGATGGTGTCCGAACCAGGCTGATCGTCACAGACCGGTTCCGCGCAACCGCGAACACTTCTCATGAACAACCGCGAGGCCAAGTGACGCAGGGGGAAGAAGCCTTGTCCGATTCTGAAGTTGCGCGCGCAACCGCTGCGAAAGAGAAACACGTAAGCGAATTGATGTCCGATCCCGCGATTATTGGCGTAGGCGTAGGCCGAAGTGCCGACGACCATGCCAGCGCCGTAATTGTGATCTACGTCGACAAGGGCAGGGCGTCGTTCCCGGTGCCCCCTCAGATCGATGGAGTGCGGACGCAAGTGATTCGAACCGATCGCTTCCGATCGTTCGGCTGGGGCGAACCAACAACAGCCCATGCGGCCTGCGTGCGCCCAGTCACGCCCGCGCATTGAAATCGATCTATCAATCGGATGAAGTAACGCTTCCGAAGCCCATCCAGGACTTGATCGCACTTGACTTGATCGCAGTTGACTCCATCGCGAATCAGTTCCATCCACGAACCATGCTCCCGATTGCCTCGAGCACAGAACGGCCCTTGTACCTAATGCGCCAGCGCGACATTCAGAGCGTGGTCCACGATAAAACCGCAAGTAACTTATGCCGTTGGTTATAGCGTGCGCACAATATCAGGAAGATCTTGCAACTGGATTTAAATCGAGCGCATCGTACCTTGCACAGCAATTAGGAGCACACCTGTGGATTCAAAAATTTGGAAGGCTCTGGTTGTGCCTTTTTGTTTATCTCTCATGGCTGGCTGCGGCGGAGGTGGAAGCGGCGGTGGCAGCGTAAGCACGGGTGGCGGGGGGAGCGGCGCGGTAACCATGCCTGTCATCGTCACTGTCGCGGCCGGAACAACCGCCTCCGGCGTGAATATCACAGTGCCGACGCCAGCATCGAATCCCGCCCCCAACGCGCAGGCACTTGGAGTCGGCGGCAACACAGCTTTCTCGACTGGAGACACGGTTTTGCATGGAGTTAATACGTCCCTGCTGATATTCGGTCCCGGCGTTTCGAGCAGCATGCAGATCAGTTTTTCCGGTCCTGCCGGCGATATTACAACCAGCAATGCGATGGACGTGGCAACGAAAAGTAACCCGCCCGTTCCGGGCGTTCAAATGGATATGAACGTGTCGAGCACTGCCGCCGTTGGAGCTCGCACTGTCATCCTGCAAGACACAAACAATGACATTACAACCTTCACCGGCGGATTGGAGGTCCAATGAAGCCTGGGCGACCTATGCCTATCTTAGTCTTGGCTACCGTACTGCTCTCGCTCGCTTCTGCGACTACTGTCATTCCGATGTCTGTAGAAAAACTGGTTAGTGCTTCCAGCCATGTCGTTGAGGCAACGGCTGTTCAGGCGTGGTCCGAGTGGAACCCGCAGCACAGCATCATTTTCACCTATACGAAATTTCAGGTGACGCGACATCTGAAAGGCCAAGTACCAGCAACCATCATTGTCAAGCAGCTCGGAGGTTCTGCGGGAGGCTACACGCAGCGAGTTGCCGGCGTGCGTCACTGGAGGTCCGGTGAACAGGCGGTCCTGTTTATCAGACCAAGCCAGGATCAGGACGGCACCTTGGAGGTCACCGGCTTAATGCAGGGGAACTTCATGGTTCGGCAGTCGCCAAGCGGCGAAAGCTTTGTCAGCAATGGGGTACCTGAAGTCTCTGCCTATCAAATTGGTTCTCACGAAGTGTCCCCTTTCCGCGGAACTGGCATGAGGCTGGAAGAGCTGGAATCGCGCGTTCAGAAGGCGGTGCAATGATGCGACGCTCAAAATTAAAACTGGTGAGCCTGTTGCTTCCGCTCTTGCTGGCGGCTTCGATGCTGGTTGTCGTCACGCCGGGATATTCGTTTTTGTCCGAGCTCACAATTCCCGCCGGGGGCGGGACTCCCGCAGCTAACCACTGGAGCATGAGTTCCTTCCCTGTGCAGTGGAACATAAATCCCTCGACGGGCTCGAATATTACCGGCACGACCAGCGTCACTAGCGTTATCAGCAACTCGTTTAGCACGTGGATTACAGCCCCTAATACCGCCCTCACTGTAACCCCCGGTGCCATTTCAAGCATTACTCAGGAAAAGAGCGCGCCATCCAATATCAACCTCATCTGTTTCGTCTGCAGTGACGTGAGCTTCGGTGGAACGGAGACTCTGGGGATCACTCTGTCGACCTCTGTAAACGGCGCTGGGATGCCCGATGGACACGGGGGCACTACCCAATTCGCCGGACAAATCATTAAGGCCGACATCGCGTTCAATCCCGCGGTGACCTTCGATGCTGGAGGGGGTACCGGCGAAGACCTGCAAACCGTCGCTACTCACGAAATCGGCCACTTTCTTGGTCTGGACCACTCCGCCGTCGCGCACGCGGTTATGTTCCCACAAGCGCCGCCGATCTTAACGACTCTGAGCTTCGACGATGTGGCTGGAATCTCGTCCCTTTATCCAAAGAGTTCGCCCGATGTTGGAACCGGCTCAATCTCCGGGACCGTGGTCATGCCTGGCGCATCGGCGGTTTTCGGGGCGCACGTTTCCGCTAATTCGACCACTGGCGCGAATCCATTTGTCTCTCTGCCGGGCGGAATTCGTCCGGGTCCGATCGGCGCCCTGAGCGACCCAGCCGGGAACTTTACGATTTCAGGGGTTCCTGCGGACTCCTATCTAGTCATTGCGGAGCCATTGGATGGGCCCGTTGCCGACTCAGACGTGGGCTGGGCGGCCGCCTTCAACAAACCGTCAGTACAGACTAACTTCACTACGCGTTGGCACTAGGATTTGGCAGGGCCCGAATCTGACCAGACGAGAGAGCTCGTCCAATGATGCTGATAACTCACTTGGTCTCGGGCGCCACGATCGAATGGGCAATCGCCACCCAGCCAGCCTTCTGCTGCTGCCAGACTGTCATCATGTGCATGGGCCCCTCCGGAAGCGGTTGACCATTACTGGTGCCGTGCATGCTGGCGGTATAGGTCACGACGAAAGTGTTGCCATTGAGTTCAGTCTGAAACTCGCCTAGAGAGTAATCCTGCAATCGCAATTGCTTCAAATGCTCGAGAGTCACCGCCCGGTCCTGTGGCCCTGACGGAGCGACCGAAACGAAATTAGACGCCAGGCTTCGCTCCACTTCATTCCAGCGCTGGGCCTTCACTTCGCGCCAGAACACACGCTCCAGCCCTTCGCCGCCGGTAGCATCGGTAAAACTTTTTGCCGGCCGCTCGTTCCAGACCGTACATCCTGGAAACATAGCGGCACCGCACAGCAAAATGATCGTTAACCATCGAACCATGGCGCGATTCTACCGCAACTTGCTCGCGACACGAACAAGCTTAGCGTCCGTTGAACTTTCCGCAGTTGCCAGAAAGAATGCATTTGGGTTGACCCGCCGCTTAAGACACGAAATAATGATCGGGCTCGGCGTCCGCAATCCAAGCGTGAAAATTGTCACGCCTATAATTTCGCAGGAAGACCATGAGCGACTTCGACCGCAAAGTGGACGAGGCATCCGCCCGGGTGAACCGGTCCGTGCACAACGTGGTCGAGAACCTGGAGAAGGAGACCGCGGAACTTATCAATTACCTCAACAACGAGGTAGTACCTGCCGTCCGTTCGCATTCCACCAAGGCTTTGCGTGTAGCGGCGGAGAAACTTTCCCGCCTCGCCGATTACATGGATCAGCACAAAGCTCAGTAGTTTTTCCAAGATTTTGCGCTTGTTTCATGATGCTTATGGCAATCGCCCTGCTGATCGGATGCGGGGAGCACAAACAAGCGCGCGTCAATACGCCACTCCCCCCACCGATCGCCCGTCCTGAACCGCAGGCGGAAACTCGGCCCCCAAACGCTAAACCCCCAGAAGAAGAGCCCCCAGAGTCGCCAGAACAGCCTGACGCTATTCCACTCCCCGCGAACACTAAGACAATTTATGAGGAGACCGGGATAGCGAGTTGGTACGGCGCGCCATATCACAACCGCCGCGGATCGAATGGCGAAATCTATAACATGCACGCCATGACCGCAGCCCACCGCACCCTGCCCCTAGGATCGGTGGTTCGGGTCACCAATATAAAGACCATGCGCTCCGCCATTGTCCGAATAACCGACCGTGGCCCATTCATCAAGGGACGCATGCTCGATCTATCGCTGGCCGCTGCGAAAGCAGTGGACGTGTGGGGTCCGGGCCTTGCCCAGGTAAAGATGGAAGTTCTGCAAACCCCCGCCCCTTTGGATAGTGGTGGGCGCTGGGCGGTGCAGATCGGGGCATTCGAACGTGAGAAAGCAGCAGATGATGTTGCCGACCATCTCTCCCGCCGCTACCGCACCGCCAAGGTACTGCGCTTCAGCAGTGTCATAGGCAACTGGTGGGTACGAATACGCGTACAAGGCGACGATCGCCATCGTGCCGAGGAGATCGCGCGCGATACCCACACTCCGGAAGGCTCGATCTTTCTCGTCCGGCTGGATTAGACCAGCGAACACGTACCTTCGATGCGTGCTAAAATCCGGCCCCCGCATGTCTGTATTCAGGAGGACGGCGTTCATGTGTTGCAAACGCATAATCGCATCTCTGCTCTTGCTGTTTTGTACGATTCCAGCCCGGTCCCAAGCAAAACTCTCGGTACATTGGGAGGAATTAACCGGCGCCGACTTCCGCGACGGCATTCGCCAATCGCAAGGCACCTGTCTGCTGCCTTTTGGAATCCTCGAGAAGCATGGTCCGCATCTCCCTTTGGGCACCGACCTTCTCAATGTGCGCTACGCCGCCTTGCATGCCGCGGAGCAGGAGTATGCTGTTGTGTTTCCCGAGTATTACTTTGGACAAATTTTCGAAGCTAAGCACCAACCCGGCACTGTCGCCTATAGCATGCAGTTGCAGCTCGCGCTGCTGCAGGAAACTACCGACGAAATGGCGCGCAACGGCTGCAAAAAGGTCGTCATCGTGAACGGACACGGCGGCAACGAACACCTGCTGCCGTTCTTTGCCCAGGCACAACTGGAAAAGCCCCACGATTACGTGGTGTACGTCTTAGGGACCGTGGAGCCTCCGCCGGGCGGTCCTGCGGAAAAGAGCAAGGTGCCAAACTGGCATGCTGGCGAAGGTGAAACGGCGAGGATGATGATTTCCCGTCCTGACCTGGTCCACCTCGATCGGGCGGCCAGCGAGTCCGGGGCGGATCAGAAACGCCTGAATCTGCCGGAGAACGTCTACACCGGAATCTGGTGGTACGCCCGTTTCCCCAACCATTATTCGGGCGAAGGCGCACTGGCCACCCACGAATTAGGCGACTACGACATGAAGGCCTGGATCGGCGGAATCGTGGGTACGATTCGCGCCGTCAAAGCGGACCAGACTAGCTTGAAACTTCAGAATGAGTTTTACGAGAAGAGCAAACATCCGCTGGATACGCAGCAGTGATAGTCAAAATTCTAGCGGGCAGTCTTTGTCTTTTCTGATTTCTTGCTTTGTGGCTTCCGCAGCTTATTGAAGTCCCGCATGTATACCCGCAACCCGAAAGCAGGCGTTATCTTCGTGTACCCGGCAACCAGCTGTTCCTTGTAGCGATCGAGATAAAAATCGAACGGGTCCTGAGGGTCCATGTCGATGAGTACCATATCTGTGTCTGTCATTGTGAGCTTGCCAAACCTCAACTGTGCTCCCCGGTAGGCCATGTAATTGCCACTTTGCTGTGAGCCACGGTCCTGCGATTTGGTGCCAAAGAATTGGACAATCTGAGTACCGTTTACACGGACATTCGTAAGTCGCCCTTGGATTTGCGGTGGAGGCAAGATTTGCTCAGGATTAAGTACCAGGTCGTCGCCTTCAGTCCGAACGCCTCGCACCTTTTTCGTGCTAATCAGGTTCGAGATCTTGACGCCAAGCAGGTCCATCAGTCCTTTTACGGGCAGGTGTCCGGCCTTGATTCTCTCTGGATGGATCCGAATTTCACCTTCGGGGGTGACTGACATTTTGCCTACCATCTCGAAAGGAATGTCGCCTTTCGAATGCAATTTCCCTTTAATCCGCAGAGCATTGCCTGCGCTCCCCACCTCAATCTGCTTCAGCGGCGCATCAGACGCAGCAAACACATCCTGGTTGAGCACATTTGACATCACGTCGGTCGCAATGGAGATTTCGGCAGAACCGATGGCGAGAACAAAAGAGTTTTTGTCATCAAAGACCGGAATAGTCCCCGCGGTGGTAGGGATAAGCTGGCCTTCAAGACGGGAAATATGGACTGAAATGCTGTCGGTGAAGTGGTATGTTACATTTCGCATCTCGACTCGCACCGCGTCCGGTCGATGCTCCGTCGCAACATTCTTCTGAGCATTCCCCGCCGTCGCGGTCGCGAGGCAGATGGCTACGGCGAGCCTTAGCTGGGCGCTTCGTACGGCCTTTCCCTTGAGTTCCGAGACGTGGATCAAATGAGACCTCTTGCTAAAACAGAAAAAGGGGCACTTAGGTGCCCCTTTTCATCCTTAAGCGGCAAGCTTAACGCTTTACTTCAATTTCGTTCAAGACCTGCCGCACATTGGGTACACTGGCAGCTACCTGCTGCGCCTCTTGACGTTGCTCCAGACTGTCTACCCGACCCTTCAGGGTGAGCACTCCGTTTTTCGCATCGAACCGGATGTGTTGCTTATCGAGGCCTCTTGACACGAGCGCGGCCTTGAAATTCTTTTCAATCCCGCTGTCCAGGTTCGACGAGATGGTCTTGGCCTCCGACTCCGTGCCAACTGGCCGCACGGTAACTTCATTGGCGATGATCCGGTTTCCCGCGGCTGCCTTCGCGACTTCCGCCGCCTGTTGTTTGGCATTTTCGGAGTGAACGGTGCCGCCTAATGTGATCGTATTCTTGTCGCGATCCTCATCTACGGTCACGTCTTTCAAGTCGGCCTGTTCCAACGCCTTCTTAACTGTGTCTTCGTAGGAAACATCGTTCGGATTGCTGTCAGTGTTGTTGGCGTGCGGGTTGGAAGAACAAGCAATACTTATCAATAACACGGGAATTGCTCCGCACATTAGAAGGCTCTTGAGCCGCAATTTTCCCTCCTTTTGCAAACCTAGACCCGGGCGCGCACAAGGCACGCCTTGCGACGTCTGCGGTTTTTGTCTGTCCCGGATCTTACGGCCGTTCTGTTTGTTTGTTTTGTTTGTTCAGACGGCCGTGCTGCGTCCCGTAAGCAGATTAACAATCAGTACAATCACGGCAATCACCAGCAAAAGGTGAATGAGGCTGCCGGCCACATGGAAACTGAAACCCAGAAGCCACAGGATCAGGAGAATTACAAAAATCGTCCAAAGCATAGCTGTCATCTCCAGTTACAAACACCCCTGCAACTTTCGCAGGTGTCGCTTAGTCTAGGGTGACTGAATACCCTCTACCATCGGGTTGTTGCTGTAACTGAAGTCTCCCCGTGCCGGCTTCTGAAAGGAGTTCTACAGGAGCCAATCCAGCCGAATCAGGGCAAGCCTGAGACAAGTTACCCATGCCACAACGACCTGGCTTCTCAATTTGAGTCAGAACTGTACCTTAGATTGCCCAGC
>WNFG01005006.1_pt1 | contig 11149 bp, 10 predicted proteins | sample 5400431 | NCBI WGS metagenome assembly WNFG01 (sample SAMN13153346, study PRJNA577476) | soil metagenome | isolation source: 120 cm saprolite under Douglas fir tree site 2 hole 3 replicate 2 | place: USA:California | collected 2015-04-18
CCGCTCCATCAGATCAGCTCAGATCGCGAGCGCACGTTTCAGCGCCTTCTCGTCGATGTCGGCGCGCGTGCTGGCGTAAACGACCTGGCCGCGATCCATCACGGCGAAATGGTCGCCGAGTTCGCGGGCAAAGTCGAGATACTGCTCCACCAGCACGATCGCCATCTCGCCGAGACCGCGCAGGTACGCGATGGCGCGGCCGATGTCCTTGATGATCGAGGGCTGGATACCTTCGGTCGGCTCGTCGAGCAGCAAGAGGCGCGGCCGCATGACGAGGGCGCGCCCGATCGCGAGCTGCTGCTGCTGCCCGCCCGAGAGATCGCCGCCGCGTCGGCGCATCATGCCGTCGAGCACGGGAAACAGCGAGAACACCACCTGCGGGATCGTGCGGTCGTCGCGCTTGAGCGGCGCAAACCCGGTTTGCAGGTTTTCCTCGACAGTGAGCAGCGGGAATATCTCACGGCCTTGAGGCACATAGGCGATGCCGCGGCGTGCCCGCTCCGACGGCCGCAGCATGGTGATGTCGTTGCTCTCCCAAGTGATGCTGCCCTTGCTCACTGGATGCTGGCCGACCAGCGCCCGCAACAGGCTGCTCTTGCCGACGCCGTTGCGCCCGAGCACACAGGTCACGGTGCCGGGCGCGGCTTTGAGCGAGATGCCGCGCAACGCCTGGGCGGCACCGTAGTGAAGGTCGATGGCGTTCACTTCGAGCATGGGTTTGACCTTGCTGTGCCGACGGCTCAATCCATCTCGGACCTCATCCTGAGGAGGCCGCCCTCTTGGGCGGCCGTCTCGAAGGATGGCAACAGGCACGGCCAAGCAAGTGGCCATCCTTCGAGACGCGCCGCAAAGATGCGGCGCTCCTCAGGATGAGGTCCGAGATTTGTGGCGCGCCCCTGTTCGGCATGAAACACCAAGTTCACCTCCCCAGATAAACCTCGATCACCCGCTCATTCTCGGAGACCTGATCGATCGAGCCCTCCGCGATGACCGTACCCTCGTGCAGCACTGTCACCTTGACCCCGAGTTCGCGCACGAAGGTCATGTCGTGCTCCACCACGACGACGGTGCGCTGGCGGTTGATCTCCCGGAGGAGCTCCGCGGTCTGGTGCGTCTCGGCATCGGTCATGCCGGCGACCGGCTCGTCGACAAGCAGGAGCTTGGGTTCCTGGGCGAGCAGCATGCCGATTTCGAGCCACTGTTTCTGCCCGTGGGAGAGGCTGCCGGCGAGGCGCGAGCGCATCGCGCCGAGCCGGATGGTCTCGAACAGGCGATCGATGCGCGTCTCCTCATCGAGGCCCGCCCGCCACATCAAAGCGGCGTGGGCGCGGCGGTCGGCTTTGAGCGCCAGACGCAGATTGTCCTCGACCGTATGACTCTCGAACACCGTGGGCTTCTGGAACTTGCGGCCGATGCCAAGCTCCGCGATGTCGCTTTCATCAAGCTCAGTCAACCGATGGATGCCGTCGAACAGCACGTCGCCCTTCTGCGGCCGGGTCTTGCCGGTCACAACGTCCATCATGGTGGTCTTGCCGGCGCCGTTCGGGCCGATGATGGCGCGCATTTCGCCGGGATCGATCGTGAACGACAACGCGTTGAGCGCCAGAAAGCCGTCGAACGAGACGGAGACGCCGTCAAGATAAAGTAAGGTGGAAGTCTCGCGTCCGTCCATCGCGGTCACTCCGCCGGCGCCGGCGCACCGACCGGCTCCGGGTCGGGATCAGGCGTTTCGGGTTTGCGGCGGTTCGCCCACAAATGCTGGATGGTGCCGACGATGCCGCGCGGCAGCAGCAGGGTCACGCCGACGAAGAGACCGCCGAGCACAAACAGCCAATAGGGCGCGAGTGCGCCCGAGGTGAAGGAGGTCTTGCCGTAGTTGACGACGACGGCGCCGAGGATCGCGCCTGTGAGCGTGCCGCGGCCGCCGACCGCGACCCAGATGACCTCCTCGATGGAATTGGCGGGCGCGAATTCGCTCGGATTGATGATGCCCACCTGGAGCACGTAAAGCGCGCCGGCGACGCCCGCCATGCAGGCTGACAGCGTGAACACGAGAAGCTTGTAGGACTCGACCCGGTAACCGAGAAAGCGCGTGCGCGATTCGGCGTCACGGATCGCGACCAGCACCTTGCCGAATTTGGACGCGACGATGGCGCGGCACAAGGCGAGCGACGCCGCCAGCACGACGCAGGTGATGCCAAACAGCGAGCCGCGGGTGCCGGCTGCCTGAACGTTGAAGCCGAGCACGTCCTTGAAGTCGGTGAGGCCGTTGTTGCCGCCGAAGCCGAAATTGTTGCGGAAGAAGCCGAGCATCAGCGCGAAGGTGAGCGCCTGGGTGATGATCGACAGATAGACGCCGGTCACGCGGCTGCGGAACGCGAACCAGCCGAACACGAAGGCGAGCAGACCGGGCACCAGCAGCACCATCACGGCCGCGTAGGCGAACGAGTTGAAGCCCCACCAGTAGAACGGCAGCTGATCCCAGTTCAGAAACACCATGAAATCAGGCAGAACCGGGTTGGCGTAGACGCCGCGAGTGCCGATCTGGCGCATCAGGTACATGCCCATGGCGTAGCCGCCAAGCGCGAAGAAGGCGCCGTGGCCGAGCGAAAGAATTCCGCAATAACCCCAGATCAGGTCGATCGAAAGCGCGAGCAATGCGTAGCAGGCGTATTTTCCCCACAGCGAAACCAGGTAGGTCGGCACGTGGAACGGCGATTCCGGCGGCAGCGCGAGGTTGAGAGCAGGCACCGCCACCGCCAGTCCGAGGATGACGAGAATGAAGGCCGCAATCCCCCTCCCTGCCCTCCCCCGCTTGCGGGGGAGGGTAGGGAGGGGGCCTCGAGCAAAACGGGACGTCATGCTTCGACTGCCCGGCCCTTGAGCGCGAACAGTCCGCGCGGGCGCTTTTGGATGAACAGGATGATCAGCACCAGGATTGCAATCTTGCCCAGCACGGCGCCGGCCACCGGTTCGAGGAACTTGTTGGCGATGCCGAGCGTCATGGCGCCGACGAGGGTGCCGAACAAATTGCCGACGCCGCCGAACACCACCACCATGAAGCTGTCGATGATGTAGCCCTGGCCGAGATTGGGGCTCACGTTGTCGATCTGCGACAACGCCACGCCGGCAATGCCCGCAATGCCCGAGCCGAGCCCGAACGTGAGGGCGTCGATACGGCCGGTGCGAATGCCCATTGCTGCCGCCATGGCGCGATTTTGCGTAACGGCGCGCATTTCGAGGCCCAGTCGCGTAAAGCGCAACACGCCGAGGAGCGTCACGAACACCGCGAGCGTAAAGCAGATGATCCACAGCCGGTTGTAAGTGATGTTGAGATGGCCGACCTCGAAAGTGCCGCTCATCCAGCTCGGGTTTGAAACCTCGCGATTGGTCGGCCCGAAGGCCGTGCGCACGCCCTGCTGGAGGATGAGCGACAGGCCCCAGGTGGCGAGCAGGGTTTCGAGCGGCCGGCCATAGAGGAAACGGATGATGCCGCGCTCGATCAGCATTCCGAGGAGCCCCGCAATGACGAAGGCCGCCGGCACCGCGATGATCAATGAATACTCGATCAGTCCCGGATAGGCCGCGTAGGTCGTGCGCGCCACCTCCTGGATCACGAACGTGACGTAGGCGCCGATCATCACCATCTCGCCATGGGCCATGTTGATGACGCCCATGACGCCGAACGTGATTGCAAGCCCGATCGCGGCGAGCAGCAGCACCGAGCCGAGCGAGAGCCCATACCAGGCGTTCTGCGCCAGCTCCCACAGCGCAAGCCCGCTCCCCATCGAGGCAATCGCCCGCTTTGCCGCCGCGACGACCGCCTCCGGCGTATCGGCCGGCAACGCCTGCAGCAGGGCGACAGAATCCTGGTCGCCTCTGGCGCGGATCACCGCGACGGCGGCGAGCTTGTCGGCCTCGCTGGCGTCGTCCGCGTTGAGAATGATGGCTGCGCGGGCTTCGTTGAGGGCGCGCTTGATGCGAGCATCGGTTTCCTTGTCTATCGCGGCCTCGATCGCCGGCAGCACGTTGGCTTCATGCGACTTGAACACCGCCTGGGCGGCGTCGTAACGCCGCGCCCGATCAGGCGACATCAGGGTGAGGCCGCCAAGCGCGGCATCGAGGGCGCGTCGCAGCCGATTGTTGATTCCAACCGTATCCATATCGGCCGGCCCGTTGTCCGCCGTCGGCATCGCGGTCAAAGCGTCGAACAGCCGGCCCGACTGATCCTTGTAGAACACCCTCTTCTGTGCGGTGCTGTAAAACAGGCGCTCGTCCTGCAACGCCTCGAGGATCGAGGCGGCGCGGGGATCGCCGCTTTCCGCGACCGCCGTGATGCCCGCCTCGATCTCGCCGTAGTCGTCAGTGGCGAAATGGGCGAGCGCCTCCTCAAGGCCCGCGGCCCGCAGCGGGGGGGCCGCGAACGCCAGCGCCATGGCGAGCAGGACTGCGACCCAGCGACCCGGATGGAAGCCGCCCTTATGGAATTGCATCGTGGAAATTTCCCGGAAAACCGCGCATGCCGCCTTGTGGGCTCATATCATAACACAAGCAAAGCCGGTGCCATGGCGGCTCGTTTGCAGGTCGGGCCGCAAGGTCTGTTTACGATCCGTCAACCCCGCAGTTGTCGCACGCATTCAACAAACGACCACCTCATCCTGAGGAGCGCCGCATCTTTGCGGCGCGTCTCGAAGGATGGCCGCGAGCAACCGAAATCGGCTGTTGCCGATTTCGGCGATCTTCGTGCGGAAGTCGGGCAGGCCCGACTTCCGTGCCGTGGTTCCATCCTTCGTCCTTCGAGAGCCTCAGGACGGCCGCCCATCGAAATCGGCTGTTGCCGATTTCGACACGTTAAGATTGCCGAAGTCGGGCAAGCCCGACTTCGGTGCGCGGCCTCCTCAGGATGAGGTCCGAATATTCGGTCGATCAATCCCTCTCCGCGCAGGCGGGGAGAGGCGCAACGAAATTCACGTCGCTGGCGTTACGTCGCCGCTACGACGAGCCTCCGCACTTCTTCGTCACCTTGTTGTAGTTGCCGCATTTGAGCGTGACCCAGTCGGCCTCCAGGTCCTTCGAGTCGGGCAGGAAGTCCGACCACGCATCGCCGGGGACAAGGCCCGGGGTCTTCCATACCACGTTGAACTGGCCGTCGGCCCGCACCTCGCCGATGAAGACCGGCTTGGTGATGTGGTGGTTTGCCAGCATCTTCGAGGTTCCGCCGGTGAGGTTCGGCACTTCGATCCCGGGCAGCGCATCGATCACCTTGCCAGGGTCGGTCGACTTTGCCTTCTCGACCGCTTTCACCCACATGGCGAAGCCGATGACATGAGCCTCCATTGGATCGTTGGTGGTGCGCTTGGGATTTTTCGTGAATTCGTGCCACTTCTTGATGAAGTCGTCATTGCCTTTGTTCTTGATCGACTCGAAGTAGTTCCATGCCGCCAAGTGCCCGATCAGCGGCTTGGTGTCGATGCCGGCAAGTTCTTCTTCGCCGACCGAAAATGCCACCACCGGGATGTCCTTGGCCTTGACTCCCTGGTTGCCGAGTTCCTTGTAGAACGGCACGTTGGCGTCGCCGTTGATGGTGGAGACCACGGCCGTCTTTTTGCCCTGGGAACCGAACTTCTTGATGTCGGCCACGATGGTCTGCCAGTCGGAATGGCCGAACGGCGTGTAGTTGATCATGATGTCCTCGTCCTTCACCCCCTTTTGCTTGAGGTAGGCTTCGAGGATCTTGTTGGTGGTGCGCGGATAGACGTAATCGGTGCCGGCCAGCACCCAGCGCTTCACCTTCTCGTCCTTCATCAGGTAGTCGACGGCCGGGATCGCCTGCTGGTTCGGTGCGGCGCCCGTATAGAACACGTTGCGCTCGCTTTCCTCGCCTTCATACTGCACCGGGTAGAACAGGATGCTGTCGAGCTCCTTGAAGACTGGCAGGACCGACTTGCGCGACACCGAGGTCCAGCAGCCGAACACCGCGGCTACCTTGTCCTTGCTGATCAACTCGCGGGCCTTTTCGGCGAACAGCGGCCAGTTCGAGGCTGGGTCCACCACGACCGGCTCAAGTTTCTTGCCGAGCAGGCCGCCCTTCTTGTTCTGCTCGTCGATGAGCATCAGCATGACATCCTTCAAGGTCGTCTCGCTAATCGCCATAGTGCCTGAAAGCGAATGCAGAATGCCGACCTTGATGGTCTCCTGGGCCTTGGCCGGCAGCGCCGTCGCCAAGCCCACGGCAAGCCCGGCCACGGCACCAAGCCAGCGGCAGGATTGCGGTCGCGCGGCGACCGCCGGGAATGAATTGAGCATCTCCGAATCCTCTGATTAACGCCTAGACTTTCGTACGAGCGATCTGGCACCGCTCGCATCGCGCTGAGGGGGGCAAGGAGCGTGCCACGCATCTGGAGAGGCTCGATCTTCGAATTGCGGTGGCGACACGACTCGTGGCGCCATGAAGTGGGCGCCAAAATAATAGGCTGCTGATGAGAAGTTGTGCAGGTTAGTCTGCCTAATAATATTGCAGTGACGCCTGGCCACCGGTGTAGGACGGGTCCGAGGAAGGGCACTGCAACGAACGGCACATCGCATGCGCCTCCAGGCTGTGCCGGCCGAGATTCGGTTCATGCCCGGGCCCAGATCCTCTGAAATCGCGCCCTTAGGCACCACCGTCATCAAACCGTGCGCGCCATTGAACCTCGCCTTCCAAACGAGCGACAAAGACAGGAATGAGGCGGCGTGTGCTATGCGACGGCGCGGAGGCTATGTGCCGCCCCATTCTCGCTGTCGTTATTTCCGTCGGCGATCATTCGCTATGTCGCCCCTGTTGGCGGGCATTGCGGCGCGCTCCATTTCGAGGCGGTTGGGGGCCGCTCCGGTAGATACGGTCGATTCGGATGTATCACGAGGACGTAAAGGTCAAAAACGGCGAAACCGTTTCCGGAATCGGAGCGGATTTTGGATACAGGATCACGGAATGGCACAAGATTTGGGACGACCCCAAGAATGCGCCGTTAGTCAAAAAACGCGGCAAGCCGGAACACCTTCAAATAGACGACGTGGTGTGGGTGAAAATTCCGTGGCACACCGTTACGCGACGGCTCACTGCGGATGCGAACGGAGCTTCGTTCCTGGTGCAGCGAAACGGCCAACCGGGAAAGCGGATAAACTGGGTGCAAACGGTCTATCGCGGCAACCAACCAATCGGCCCGAATTCGTCTCCGTTTTGTGTGGACGCTTGCACGCCCGACGACGATCTGCCTTTCTATTGGACGAACGCCGAAGTTGCCTCTCCCCCACAATGGGTCAAGGACTTTAGCGGCGATCCTGCGGTACACCTCGGCAAAACCTTCGCCGATCGGGCCAGTCGCGGCGCGCCTGCCGCGGGCATCGGGACGACCAAGTGGCGGGCCATCGTCTCCATTGCGGTCGTGAACGAAAAACGTGTCACCGTATACGATTCCTGGGTCTGGGGCTTCGACCTCACATCCGCAGGAGTGGCCACCAAAGTCGGCCCCCGTTGCCCCACCCCGCACGAGCGCCAAGGCCATCTGCAATTATTGAAGGGTGGATTGGGAACGACGTGGATTTTCGATCTGGCGACCAAATTCGGATTTCATGTCGATGGGAAGGTGTTAAGTCTGCTTGGATTTGGGTTCGAAGCCCAGGGATGGACATTCCGCCCGGCGCCGTGAACAGGAAATCGGTATGAGAAGAATTGTGGTGCTTGCCGCATCGTTTACCCTCGCGGCGGCGAGTTGCGTGCCGGCGCTGGCGCAAACGGCGCAAGCCGACCGACAGGAGCAGAACGTGCAGGAGAATCACTGGCGAAACCTCGTGGACAGCAAACGAGCGGGAGCAGTTTCGGTCGTATTGCGTGTGCGCCTATTGGAGCGGGAGGGCACCGACAAGATCGGCTGGGACAGAGTGAGACTCATCGGCGTGATCAAGAACAGTTCGCATTTCACGTTCCCCAGTGAGTTCGAAATTGCGCACTATTCCGGCGAGCCGGGCGTTCCCGACGGCGAGAGCACCGTCTATCTCGAGCCTTACAACGCCGCGAGCGAGAGCCTGTGGAGGCTGTTCGGGGGAAGTGGCAAGGCCGGGGTGTCGCATGGCAGCGCTCATGCCGGACCGAGGTAACAAGCCGATAGCACCTTGGCGCCCATTTTTATCTCCACGTGGGTTGTGACGTTCTTGGCATCCAGCAGCTTCCCGGCTTGAGCGTCAACGCGTGCGCGCCACGACGACGGGTCTCTTTGCGCGGGATATTGCGGCAACGCTATTGCACTAAGCGTGACGGTCAATCTCTCTGCCGGATGCCGCGACCGAACCGCGCGGTTCGCTTAAATCGTCTACGAGCGATTGTGAGCACCGGCTAGCGGGTGTAAACGTCCGAACGGGGTGGATTAAGGGTGGTATACGGCGGTGATGAGGGGCGTCTTTGCGTTCGCGTGTGTGGTAGCAGCATGTTGGCCGGCGTCGGCTGCCGATCTCACAACTACTCTCTCCCGGGAAAGCAGGACGATTGCCCTTCTCAATGGCGAGCTTGCGGACGGCGACGCGGGCCGGCTCAGGGACACCATCCGAGGATCGACGAGTTCCGGCCGGCCGGTATCGGGGATAAGGCTGAACTCGCCGGGCGGCAGCCTGCTCGAAGGCGTGAGGCTCGCCGGCGTCATTCAAAATGCAAAAATTGCGACCGTGATCGCGAGCGGGGCGACCTGCGCGGCAGCCTGTTTTATTGCGTTTATCGCCGGCAACCAGAAATTCGTCAGCGCTACCGCAACGGTCGGCGTTCCGGGTGCAGCCAATAGACTTGGTCAGGACGCTGCCGGTGAAGTCCCTGCGATCGTGCGGGTCGTGAAGGAACTCGGACTGCTGGACTCAATTGTCGAGAAAATGCTCGCTGCGCGCGAGGATCAAGTCGTCTGGCTGACGCAGGACGACCTCCGTGCCATGGGCGCGACGACGACCGGGAGACCGGCTCAGGCAAGATAAGGAGATGCACCATAAGCCACGCGTCCGCGCAAGCGACCCGCGGACTCGGACTTGTATTCTTGGACTTGCATTCTTGGACTTGCATTCGTCTGGGCGTAACGTATAGTCCCCTAGACTATACGGAGCGCTGGAGTTCCATGTATCGCACCGACCTGTATCGCACCGACCTGCGGGCTATGGATGTCGTGGAAGCGGCGGGCACGGAGGTTTTGTCCGGCCATCGCGCCAAGGCGGCGCCATCCTGGTGGGAGTCGCTCCGGCCGCGGCTCCTGGTGGGAGGCGCGTGGGTCGTCCTTGTACTGTTCACCTATGTCCTATTGTCATTTCACAATCCGCTGCAACCCGCTTTCACTGCCACAGAGGCCGCACTGGCTCTCGTCTTGCTGGGCCTTGTGATCAGCCGCGCTTAGGCCGCATTTCGATCACGTTGAATCCCATAGTGGCGTCGTCGCCGCGCTTCTTCCGCCGACCCCTAAGTCTCCAGGCACAGAGCCCGCGAGCGGGGGAGAGGGCAGAGCGTTGCGCCAATCGCTGTCCAGGGCAGGGCGATGACGGGCCTCGCAGGATCCCATGCACCGTCTTGCCTAACCGCGGTTTGATGGGATACGTGCCTTAAGTCGACAGCCCTTCTTCGTTTATCGCCGGAACGGCGCGGCGGACCGCCGGACAAGGAAGCCTCGAATATGGCGGAAGGCAACGGAGCGAACCGTGGTGCCAAGATCGCGCTGATCACCGGCATAACCGGCCAGGACGGCGCATTTTTGGCCGAGTTGCTGCTGCAAAAGGGCTACACGGTCCATGGCATCAAACGGCGTTCGTCTTCATTCAACACCGGGCGGGTCGATCACCTCTATGTCGATCCCCACCAGGAGGGCGCGCGGTTTTTCATGCACCACGGCGACCTGACCGATGCCACCAATCTCATCCGCATCGTCCAGGAGACTCAGCCAACCGAAATCTACAATCTCGCCGCCCAGTCCCACGTGCAGGTGAGTTTCGAAACCCCGGAATATACTGCGAATGCCGACGCGCTCGGGACCTTGCGCCTGCTCGAAGCCATCCGCATCCTCGGCATGGAACGCCGCATCAGATTCTATCAGGCGTCCTCCTCTGAGCTTTACGGCCGGGTCCGGGAGGCGCCGCAGCGCGAAACCACGCCGTTCTACCCGCGCTCGCCCTATGCGGCGGCCAAGCTTTACGCCTATTGGATCACCGTGAACTATCGTGAGGCTTACGGGATGCATGCCTCCAACGGCATCCTGTTCAATCACGAAGGGCCGACCCGCGGCGAAACCTTCGTCACCCGCAAGATCACCCGGGCGGTCGCTGCCATCGAACTCGGCCTGCAGGACCGGGTCTATCTCGGTAATCTGGACGCCGAGCGGGATTGGGGCCATGCCCGCGACTATGTGGAAGGCATGTGGATGATGCTCCAGCAGGACGAGCCGGACGACTATGTGCTGGCCACGGGCGAGAAGCATTCCGTGCGCGAATTCGTCGAGCGCGCCTTCGACCATGTGGGCCGCGCAATCGCGTGGCGGGGGACCGGCGTCGACGAGACCGGGATCGATGCCAAGTCCGGACAAATCCTTGTCGAGATCGATCCGCGGTATTTCCGCCCGACCGAGGTCGACCTTCTGCTGGGCGATCCCGGAAAGGCGCGTCAAAAGCTCGGCTGGCGCCACAAGACGAGCTTTGCGGATCTCGTCAAGGAGATGGTCGAGGGCGACCGCAGCGAGGTGCGGCTGGAGAGGGAACGCGCCAACCGGCATGATTGAGGTCCGCTGCCGCGCAATGTCGAAAGCCGCTTCATGACACGCGAGCCTATGCTACGAGGGCTGCCGCTGCCGTTCGATCTGGCCGGACGGCGCGTTTTCGTTGCCGGGCATCGCGGCATGGTCGGCGCCGCGCTGGTGCGGCGGCTTAAGCCGGAGCGCTGCGAGGTGCTCACCGCCGACCGCCGCGTGCTCGACCTGACCCGGCAAGCCGACACTCAGGACTGGCTGCGCGACAACCGACCGGACGTGGTGATCGTGGCGGCCGCCCGCGTCGGCGGCATCGCCTACAACAACGCCTTTCCGGTCGACTTTCTTGCCGACAACCTCGCAATCGAACTGAACCTGATCGTTGGGTCGTTTGCGATCGGGGTTCGCAA
>WNFG01009336.1_pt1 | contig 11149 bp, 12 predicted proteins | sample 5400431 | NCBI WGS metagenome assembly WNFG01 (sample SAMN13153346, study PRJNA577476) | soil metagenome | isolation source: 120 cm saprolite under Douglas fir tree site 2 hole 3 replicate 2 | place: USA:California | collected 2015-04-18
AATCTGGACCGCGGTAATGCTGATGACGCCAGGAACTCCGCTAAATTGGCTTTGCGCCTTGTCTTCCTCTCCCATTCCTCGGTTGCAACGATGACTACCGCAGTGCGACCGTGCTTACACCGTATGCAAGGCCCACTTTGTCGATTCCAGCGTAAGCGTCCGGCGCTGGGCGTCTGGACAGAACTGTAATTGGGCGTCATGCTCGCGATGTGGACAACAAGCGATAGTGTCCATTTGGAGCGATGATGGACACATACACTCAAGCAATCACACCGAAGCGGCGGCATCGGACTCTGGAGGAGAAGCGAGGGATTGTCGAAGAGACATTGGCGAAGGGGGCGGCGGTAGGGCTGGCAGCGCGAGCGCACGGGGTCAACGCCAACCTGGCATTCAACTGGCGCGAGCTGTATCAAGCGGGGCAACTGAGTGGGAGCGGCGGCAGGGCTATGCTGTTGCCCGCGAAAGTAATTGCAGAAGAATCGGCGGCGACTTAGTCCGTATCATCCCTATCATCCTCGCGGGGCAGGATTCACATTCAACTGCAGCATGCGCAAGTGAGCATAGAAGGAAGTGCCGATCCGGGGGATGCTGCGGGTGCTGTTGGAGTGTCTGCAGCGATGATCGCGCCGCCAGGCAACACGCAGATTTGGATTGCCGCGGGTGTGACCGATCTGCGGCGCGGCTTCACCGGGCTGAGTGCACTGGTGCAGACCAAGTTGGAACAGATTCCATCGACGGCCAGCACATTTAAGGAGGAGAAAAAGGCGCAGCCTCGACCGATTTCCATTAGCTATGGGTCGTCCGCACTGTCTCCTGCTAGACTGGCGCCGTGCGTCGTCTGATCGTAAATGCCGATGATTTCGGTTTCACCCGCGGCGTGAACCGGGCCATTGTCGAAGCTCATATCAGCGGCGTGGTGACCTCGTCCACTTTGATGGCGAACGGCTCTGCTTTTGAGCACGCCGCTCAGATAGCAAAGACGGTTCCTAACCTAAGTGTTGGGTGCCACATCGTCCTCCTCGATGGCGAACCAGTACTCGATGCTCAAAATATTCGCACTCTTGTGTCGCACGTATCCGGCAGTGCTCGTTTTCGTGATGGTCTGAAGTCTTTTGCAGCGCTCGCTCTCACCGGCCGGCTCGACTCCGACGAGATTGAGGCTGAAGCATCCGCGCAGATTCGCAAGGTTCAGTCGGCCGGCATTTCTGTTTCACATGTCGATACGCACAAACATACCCACCTATTCCCCGCCGTGCTGCGTCCGTTGCTGCGCGCGGCAGCGGCTTGCGGTGTTCGCGCTCTGCGTAACCCATTCGGATCCCGCCGACCCTTGCGATCGCACGAGCTTTTTGCACGGCCCGGCTTATGGACACGCTACGCCGAAGTTCGCATTCTGCGCGGTTTTGCCGGCAAATTTCGCACTGCGGTAGATCGGGAAGGTTTTGTCACCCCAGATGGCACGCTGGGAATCGTTGTAACCGGAGCACTGGATGAGAAGCTGTTTCGTGCCCTTGCGGAAAACACTCCCGAGGGCACTTGGGAGTTCGTCTGCCATCCAGGCTATAACGATGACGATCTAAGGACAGCCCGGACCCGATTGCGTGAGTCACGGGAGTCCGAACTGGCGGTTCTGACTCGGCCTGAAGCCCGGAAACTGCTCTTACAGGAAGGAATTAAGCTCATCTCATACCAAGACTTGAGACCGCGCTAAATGCTCCTGGAACCTCTGGCCTCTGGTTGCGACCGCCGTACGGACGGAGCTTTAGGGTACTGTCGTAACCTTCGCAAACCGCTCCCGCTAGTATTATGAAGTTAACATCGGCGGGTATCGTAATTGGCGAATTCTTAGAAAAGAGGCTGTATCTCATGTCCGCCTCCGCACCAGCTCCGCGTTCCACTCTTGATCTGACGGTTCGTGTTTGGGGTATGGGCGCCGATGATCATCCTTTTTTCCAGAACGCTACCGCGCAAAATATCAGCGCCACCGGCGCCTGCATTTACGGCATTGAACATGAATTAAAGGTGGGCGATGTCATCGGAGTTCAGTACCAGAGCAAAAAGGCGCGTTGCAAGGTTGTCTGGGTCGTCGATGCTGGTGGGTTAAAGAAAACCCAGGTCGGTGTGCAGCTTGCGGCCGGTCAGGACTGTCCATGGACTACGCAGTTGTCGTTGGACGTGCAGTCAAACATGCTGGCTGCGCGTCATGACAATCGCAGAGAGTTTGTCCGTCACAGAATCTCCTTCCCTTTGGAATTGCGGGACGAACGTGTCAACACGCCCATGAGAGTGAATGCCACTGACATCAGTGGCAACGGCTGTTATGTTGAGACTGTCATGCCTTTGACTGTGGCTACAACTCTGAAGGTAGACTTCTGGATCGAGGAAGAACACCTTTCTGGGTCGGCAGTGGTTCGAACTCGCGATCCCGGAGTGGGTATGGGAATCGAATTTACAGGGCTGACCGAAGAGTCCAAGAATCGTTTCCAAGCCCACTTGGACAAAATCGATCCAGGAATGGCGGCCCAAGGACCAAAATCCACCGGGTAAGGGCCACGTACCCTCGGCGGACCCGCGAAATATATCCGCTACACACCTAGAATCTGCATCCACTATCTCTTGGCGCCATCGAATCCACATAACCCTCGAGAGGGCGGATCTGCCTAATGAAAATCGGGATTACTTGCTATCCCACTTACGGCGGCAGCGGAGTTGTTGCCACTGAGCTTGGCCTGGAATTAGCCCAGCGCGGACACCAAATTCATTTTATTTCCTATGCCCAACCCATTCGGCTGAGGGGTCCAGAACCAAACATTCACTATCACGAGGTCGAGGTTTCGCGTTACCCGCTGTTTGACTATCCCCCTTACGATCTGGCCTTGGCTACCCGGATGGCCGAGGTGTCACAATTGTACGACCTCGACCTGCTACACGTGCACTATGCGATTCCCCATTCCGTGAGCGCCCTGCTCGCCCGCCAGATGCTTGCGGATGGTCCTCGCGGGCGCCGGCTTCCGTTTGTGACCACCCTGCACGGGACCGACATAACGCTCGTTGGCTTGGATCGCTCTCACGGGACCGACATAACGCTCGTTGGCTTGGATCGCTCTTACCTGCCGATCACCCGATATTCGATTGATCAGAGCGACGGCGTCACTGCCATTTCCAATTACTTGCGCGATCGCACGATGCGGGTCTTCGACGTAAAGAACCCCATCGAGGTGATCTATAACTCGGTGAATTGTGATGTGTACCGTCGAAATCCAGAAGCCGCCGCCGAACTTCGCGCGGAGTACGCACCTAACAATGAGCGTCTTTTGGTGCATCTTTCGAACTTCCGCCCGGTGAAGCGAGTCACGGACGTAATCGAGATCTTCGACCGCGTGCGGAAGCAGGTGCGATCAAGGCTGCTGTTGATCGGCGACGGGCCAGACCGCTCCGTAGCTGAGTGGCTGGCGGTACAAAAAGGAATTCACGAGGATGTTTTGTTCCTGGGTAAGCAGGATGAGGTGCAGGAGAAACTTGCGGCCGTCGACATCATGCTGATGCCCAGCGAATTGGAATCTTTCGGTCTGGCTGCGCTCTAGGCAATGGCTTGCGAAGTCGTGCCGATTGCTACGCGTGTCGGCGGTGTTCCTGAAGTCATCGAACACGGCAAGAGCGGCTACCTGGCTGACGTCGGAGACGTGGATACGATGGCGCGTTACGCCATCGAACTGCTCGATGACGAACCGCGATTGCGTGAAATGGGCCGCGAGGCAAGGGTTATGGCCAAATCCCGTTTCTGCGCCAGCAAAATTGTCCCTCAGTATGAGGAGTTCTACCGGCGTGTACTGGAGCGTTCTTCGTAAAAAGCTTCCGGGACCGTTCCCGCCGATTGTAACAAGGGCAAACGAATTCGGACCAGCGTTCCCTTCCCTTCATGGCTCTCAATCGTCATGACTGCCGTATCACCATAGAGTACCTTCAGCCGCTCCGAGACATTTGCCATGCCGATGCCTGTTCCCTGCCAACCGCCATGACTCTGTGCAGCAGTCATGCCCACACCATCGTCCTCAACTTCGATCACGAGCATGGAATCCACGATGCGGCTGCGCAGGTAGATGCTCCCCCCATCTATTTTTGATGAAAGTCCGTGCTTGATGGAGTTTTCCACCAGGGGCTGCAGCAACATGCTGGGAACCATTACTTCCAGCGAGTCGGAGCCCAACTCCTTTATCACCTGGAGTTTGTCGTGTCCGAAGCGAACCACTTCAATGTCGAGATAATTGTCGATGAAGTCTACTTCCTCGCGCAGAGGAACGAAAGCCTCGCTGCTGCTCAGTAGACGCCTCAGGATCGTGGCAAGTTTGAAAATTAATTCGCGAGCCGTATCGGGGTCGAATCGCACCAGCGACGAGACCGAATTTAGAGTGTTAAACAGAAAATGGGGATTGATCTGATTTTGCAGTGCCTCCATGCGTGCCTGAAGCAACAGACGTTCTTGCTCCTCCAGTTTGATCTGCATGCGCACGCTGTTGAAGATCTTCAGTTCAATACCGATCACCGTCGCCGAGGCGGCGTAAATGACCGCTTCTACCCACGGGATTGGGCTCTCCAGGCTGAAAGTTGTGCGCGGAAAAAAGCGTGTCAGTTCGGTATGGACAAAACGAAGCGCCACGATGGTGACAAAGAACATGAACTGCCAGTCGAATAGCCGCGGCCGAGGCAGGTTGCGGCGTATCCAGCGATAAACGCTGAGATCGATGAAGGGAGAAAACGACCAGATCTCTTCTTTATCCACGGCAAGCGTGCGCAGTTGCCCTGCTATGAAGCCACAGAGCATGCCAAAAGGCATCGTGGCCCATTCCCCGTGCAGAAGAGCCGGAAGCCCGAGCAACACACCACCCCAAACCCCCGCCCACCGCCCACCGATGACGCCCAGCAACAATGCAGTCTCAAACGTTAGATCTCCGGCGAGAAAACTCTGGGCGGAAAACCGGATCCACACACCCGTCGCGATGGGCAGTCCAAACCACAAGACGAGGTAAATCTTTTGCCACAACGTACGTTCTTCGCGAAACAGTAAAGACTTGAACTCGACCGACCGTACCAGGGCGCTTGACACCGCGGCTGCCACGCCCAGCTTGACCAGGAGTTGAATGAGAATAAGCCGAGGTTCCATGGAATTCCGCCGAGAAAACTGTAGCATGAAGCGCGGGTGCGCTTCGCCCCCTCCATTGCCGACAAAGGGTTACCCTTTCCGAAGTCTGGGTTCAGTACCCTTTTTGCTTGTCGACGACGAAAAGCAACGGCTCCCCCTCCCCGTAGCGGCGCAGGTTCTGAGAGAAAAGACGGTAGTGCCGCTGCCACAGTTTTTCCGTCAAGGCCGCAGTGTGAGGAGTGATCAGCAGATGGTCAAGATTCCATAACGGTGAGTCTTCCGGCAGGGGCTCTTGCTCAAAAACGTCTAGCACAGCGCCCGCAATGCGTCGCTCCTTCAGAGCCTCGACCAGGGCGGCGGCGTCGATAAGAGGTCCGCGGCCGACGTTGATCAAGTACGCATCAGGCTTCATGGCTCGAAGACGCTTGGCGTTCATCAGGCCACGCGTGGCCGGGGTCAGCGGAGCTGCCAGCACCACGTAATCACACTGCGGCAGCATCTGGTCGAGCCGGTCCGAACTGAAGACTTCATCGATCCCTGGCGGCTTTTCCCTTTCTGCGTGCTCGCGCGCAGCGATAACCCGCATCCCCAGAGCAGAGGCTCTCCCCGCAACTTCGCGTCCGATGCTACCCAGCCCGATCAATCCGAGGGTGGCGCCTGCCAACTCGCGGGGCTTGGGGCCGTCGTTCCACATCAACTCTTGACCCCAAACACGCCGTTGCTGTAGTCGAACGGCCTGGGGAATTTTCTTGGCTAACGCGAAAACCAGAGCAATCACGTGCTCGGCGACCACCGGTCCATGGACCTCGCGGGCATTCGTCACAACCACATCGCTGTTTACCACTTCCGGAATCAGCAACTGGTGGACCGCTGCGGCGGGCGCGTGAATCCAGCGCAACTTTTTCGCCAGGGCAAACTGCTCCGGACGCAACGAGATCGTGAAAACGATCTCGGAGTCGCGCAACTGTTCTTCCACTCCCTCATAGCTGGCGAGGTGGACAATCTCAATGCGCGGAAAGTCTTTTCCTAGCCTCTCTGCAAACCATGGGGGCGCGTTCCAGAGGTCAAAACGGTGATAGACAACAATTAGCAGCTTCATCGTGTCGAAGGCTTGACCCTGGAGTAGGAGCAACTGTCAGTTGCCACTCTGTATGCCCAAGTGTCTTCTGCAGTTAGCTCTTCTTCGCTAACCGCAGGTCTTGTCCTGTCATCTCTTGCGGTTCATCGGTACCCAGCATGCCCAGCATCGTCGGCGAGATATCGCGTAACGATCCGCCCGGCCGCAACGTGAACTGCTTGCCGTTCTCGGCGACCATAATGAAAGGAACGGGATTGGTGGTATGCGCCGTGTGTGGCCCACCCGTTGTGGGATCAATCATCATTTCTGCATTGCCGTGATCGGCGGTGATAAGGATGGCGCCACCTTTCGTGCGCACTACCGTTTCGATGCGTGCCAGACAAGCATCCACAGTTTCGACCGCTTTTACGGTTGGTTCGATCTTGCCTGAGTGTCCAACCATGTCCGCATTCGCGAAGTTGACGATGATCACATCAAATGTCCCCTCCTCGGTGGCTTTTACCACTGCATCGGCGATACCGGCCGCGCTCATCTCGGGCTTCAGATCGTAGGTACTCACTTTGGGTGAAGGCACCAGCACGCGGTCCTCTCCGGGAAACGGCTCTTCAATGCCTCCGTTGAAAAAATATGTGACGTGCGCGTATTTCTCGGTCTCCGCCACCCGTAGATTACGCATGTTCATTCCACCCATTACGTTGGCCAGGATGTTGGTCAGTGATTCGGGCGGAACCACGACGGGGAGACGGAAGTTTCTGTCATACCGCGTCATGCACACGTAATGCAGATTTTTGGGTACCCGATCGCGTGGAATTGTCGTGTCGAGATCGTCTGCCCCCGGTAGATCGCGGCCTCCTTTTTCATTCAGCCCGCTATTGCGGGCGAGGGCGCGTGTAATCTGGCGAACGCGGTCCGCTCGAAAGTTGAAGCAGATACAGGAGTCGTTGTCGCGGATGGTCGCCAGTGGTTGACTCTGCTTATCCAGGCAAACCAACGGCACTATGAATTCATCGGTCACACCTTTGTTGTAGAAATCCTTCACGCCCTGCACGGGATCGGCATACTTCCCGCCTTCGCCATCGCCGAATACCATGGCATTGAGGGATTTGGCGATTCGCTCCCAGCGGCGGTCACGATCCATTGCGTAGTAGCGTCCACTCACGCTCGCGATCTTACCCGTGTTGTACTCGCGCATTTTCTGCTGCAACTGCTCCAGGTAGCCGGCGCCGCCGGTAGGCAAGGTATCGCGCCCATCCATGAAGGCATGCACCAAGACGCGGTCCACATCATTCTGCCTCGCCATCTTCAGGAGAGCGTAAAGGTGGGTTTGATGGGAATGCACCCCACCGTCAGAAACCAAACCCAAAAGATGCAACTGCCGCCCGCCGGAACGACCATTGCTCATAGCAGCCAGCAGCGTGGGATCCGAAAAAAAATTGCCGTTCTGAATCATCAGCTCGATGCGAGTGCTATCCATAACTACAATGCGCCCGGCGCCGATGTTGAGGTGTCCGACCTCGCTGTTGCCCATCTGCCCTTGGGGAAGGCCGACATAGGGACCGCTGGTGTGGATGAGTGTGTTGGGATACTCGCGCAGCAACCGGTCGTATGTGGGCTTGCGCGCGAGCGCGATAGCGTTGGCTTTGGTCTGGGCGCGATAGCCCCAGCCATCGAGGATGATAAGGATGAGCGGTCTTGGTCTAGGCATAAGGGTTCAGCGGAGTATTCACGTCAAGCGCCTCTACGAGCAGCAGATTCCATCGTCAGGGTACGTTTGAGGATTGGATCTAGAATCAATCGAGCTTATACCCCACTCGAGCGAAAGCTTCGACTGAGGCCTCTCGGTGTATGGGTCTAGGCCCTGTAATTCAGCGCCTTCAATCCCAAAAACCTTGCCCCATCCCCCAACGCTTCCTCAATGCGCAGCAACTGGTTGTACTTGGCAACCCGATCCGTACGCGAGGCCGATCCCGTCTTGATCTGCCCCGCGCCGGTGGCGACCGCGAGGTCAGCGATGAAGGTATCTTCGCTTTCCCCCGAACGATGGGAAATCACCGACGTGTATGCGTTGCGCCGCGCCAGATCAATCGCATCCAGAGTCTCGCTCACCGTACCGATCTGATTGACCTTTATGAGGATCGAGTTGGCAATACCTTGGTCAATTCCCCTCTGCAAACGTTCCACATTCGTCACGAACAAATCGTCGCCCACAAGTTGAATCTTGCCGCCCAATTCCTTGGTCAGCATGGCCCATCCGTCCCAATCATCCTCGGCCAGGCCATCTTCGATCGAGACGATGGGATAGTCCTTTGCCCACTTGGCCCAGTACCGCACCATCTCCTCGGAACTCTTCGCTGACTTATCGGACTTCTTGAAGACGTATTTGCCATCTTTGTAAAGCTCGCTGGCGGCGGGATCGAGAGCAATCGCGATTTGTTCTCCCGGTTTGTAACCGGCTTGCTGTATGGCCTCCAAGACGACTTCGATCGCTTCGACGTTCGATTTCACCGACGGTGCAAATCCACCTTCATCGCCGACAGCGGTGCTGTAGCCCCGCTTCTTGAGCACTCCTTTCAGTGTATGGAATACTTCAACTCCCCAGCGCAACGCCTCTGAAAACGAAGGAGCAGCGACCGGCATGACCATAAACTCCTGGAAATCCACGGTGTTGTCGGCGTGCGCACCGCCGTTGAGGATGTTCATCATGGGCACCGGCAAGGTATTTGCGGCAGCGCCGCCGAGATAACGATATAGAGTCAGCCCGTACTCATTCGCGGCCGCCCGCGCTGCTGCCATAGAGACAGCAAGAATCGCATTCGCGCCCAGGCGTCCTTTGTTTTTCGTCCCGTCGAGTTCGATCATCTTCCGGTCAAGAGCAGCCTGATCCGCTGCATTGAAGTTCGCCAAAGCGCCGGCGATCTCGCGATTGACGTTCTCTACCGCCTTGAGCACACCTTTGCCCAGGTAACGCTTCTTCTCTCCGTCGCGCAATTCGACAGCCTCGTGCTCGCCTGTCGATGCGCCGCTGGGAACAATGGCGCGGCCCACAGTACCGCTTACCAGCCGCACTTCCGCCTCCACAGTGGGATTTCCACGTGAATCCAAAACCTGGCGTGCGGCGATCGCTCCGATATTCGTCATGATGTCTTAACTTTTCCTTCCGTGCTGTCGCGTTATTGTCGACTTCCGCCAATGGGCCATTCGGTACGAGGCTCAAGCGGCGTCCCGTGAGGCGGTAGGGGATGTGAACCTGATTATCGCGTTCGTTTCGAGACTCTGGATTATATCGGATGAAGAGCGCTGGAAGGTGGGCGGCCGCTGCTGGGGACCTCGGTGGATTCCCCGAAACCGCAGCTCGTAAAGCTCGTATCTTATCTCCGCTGGTTCCCCCGCTCTCATCCCATATTGTGCCGCTCGCACCCTGGGTCTACAGTCGAGACAACAATCGTGAACAGATTTGGAGGCGTCAATGAAGAAGTGGATGGTTCTACTCTGCATGCTGCTACTGGCGGGCCTGGCTGCGGCACAAAGCAACATGTCACTGCCGGCAGGCACCGCGATGATGGTCAAGCTTGAAACCACTCTGGCAACTTTCAGCAATAAATCCGGCGATCCATTTCAGGGCCGCATTACGCAAGCCGTTACACTCAACGGTAAGACGCTGATCCCAGTGGGAGCAACCGTTATGGGCCATGTCACGAAAGTCAGCGAACCGCGGCGCATTGCCGGTAAACCGACCATTGGCATTTTCCCTGAAACGATTGTGCTGGCGAATGGCGAACGCTATACGCTGAGCGCCACTATGGTTGATACCAGTGCCGGTCGCGGCTCTGACGTGAACCGCGAAGGTCAGTTCAAAGGTCAAGGACGCGACAGCCGCGACAATAAGGAAGTTGTCTTCGGTACCGGCGGGGGCATGCTCGTGGGAGGACTGATCGGCGGGGCCAGGGGCGTTCTGGTCGGTGGCCTGGTCGGCGCCACGGCCACGGTATCTCACTGGTTGGGAAAGCACCGCTCGGCAACGCTTCCAGCGGGCACAGAACTGACTCTCGAACTCGACCGTCCGCTGATGATGAGTTCACCCAGCGTCGGCCAGTAGAGAGCAGTTCTCAATTTGCAGTTCTCCATGTCGAGCGACGCTCGAGTCTCTGTATCTTTGTTCCTACTCCATAAGGGAGAACTCCGAACCAGGACTCTGGGGTGGCCACTGCTACATTCCCGACATCAGCTCCGCTTCACTCAGGAGCTGCAGTTCGATCCATCCCTGGACCGGTAAGGCATCTACTGGCAATCGGTTCTGCCACAAACTAAAGCGCAGACGCAACTTGCTGGTCGCGGCAATGCCTGCCGTGTGTCCGCCGGCTGTGCTGGTTGAGTTCGCAGCAGGCGTCGCCAGCAACCAAGCCAGCGGCAGCTTGAACTCAAAATTTCTACGCAGGACGATCTGCACCTCCTCCTGACTCTTCTTCGAGGATGCCAGGACGGGCTCTTCCGCGGCGCCTTCCACTTTCCACTCGCGAATCATTTTCTCCTGGACCGTCGCCTCCAGCCTTAACGACCGCCGCGGGCGAGGTTCGCCAGAGGCCCATGACTCCAGATTGACGACCAAATCAAAATCCTGGTCAGGCACTTTCTCTTTGAAGTCCATCCGACCATACACACAGATGCTGTCAATTCCTGCATGAACCGAATCCAGCAGAAACTGTTTGCCATGCATCGCCCCGGCGCGATGGTTGGAGGTATAGACTGCCGCCCCCATCCACTCAAAGTAACGCACCTTGTCGCCCGCGATACGGGGATGAATATACGCCGTCTGCGGGGTGAATGACGGCCGGGCTTCGCCACCGACGATCGGCTGCGCCAGGTAATCTGGCGGTGCCGCTCCCAGCATCTGATACACGTTGGAGAGATGCTTGCGGTAGAGCTCGTCGAAG
>WNFG01013184.1_pt1 | contig 11145 bp, 6 predicted proteins | sample 5400431 | NCBI WGS metagenome assembly WNFG01 (sample SAMN13153346, study PRJNA577476) | soil metagenome | isolation source: 120 cm saprolite under Douglas fir tree site 2 hole 3 replicate 2 | place: USA:California | collected 2015-04-18
CCGCTATCGAGAATCACTCCGCTCACCTGCTGATAGGGAAATTCGTGCGGCTGGATGTAATTGCGCATCCGCACCGCCGCCCGGTCGAGTCCGGTCGCCTGCGCGACGCCGTCCATGACCCGGTCCATCAGGAAGGAAGCGGTCTCTTTGCCGAAACCACGGTACGCGTTCCACGGGCACTTGTTGGTCGCCACCGGGTATAGCTCGACGCGGCAGTTCGGAATCTTGTAGACGGTAGGGATGCAGAAAGTGGTGACGAGGCTCATCTCCCATCCCGCCAGCGCAGACGGTGCGCCGACGTCGGCGACGATCTTCGCCTTGAGCCCTGTGACCTGGCCGTCGCGCTTGTACGCAGCCTCGAAATGCACCTTCTGCTCGCGCGCGTGGCCGCCGGTGAGCAGATTTTCGCTGCGTTCCTCGATCCATTTCACCGGCCGTCCCAGCTTGCGCGCGAGGTAGGCGGTGAGCGGCTCCTCCTGGTAGGTCGGAATTTTGGAGCCGAAAGCGCCGCCCACGTTGGGCTGGATCACGCGCACGCGGCTTTCTTCCATGCCGATGATGTGTGCGATGTAAGTGCGGAGCGGATGCGGACACTGCGTCGAGGCCCACACCGTGAGCTGGTCGCGGAAGCTGTCGTAGTTGGCGGCGTATCCGCGCGGCTCCATCGGCGAGGCCGAGTAGCGCTGCGTCGAAAGACATCCTTTGATCACGCCGTCGGCGGCGGCGAAGGTGCCCGCCACGTCGCCGGTCTCCGTCACGCGCTCCATCACCAGGTTGGTGCCCCACGCCGGTTCGATGAGCGGCGCTCCAGGAGCCATCCCGCGCTCGGCGTCGGCGACCACCGGCAATTCCTCGTAATCGACCTCGACCAGTTCCGCAGCCTTGTGCGCGGTGTACTTGTCCTCCGCGACCACCACGGCCACGGCCTCCCCCACGTAGCGCACCTTGTCGTGAGCAAGCGCATACCAATCGTAGACGCGCACGCCAATTCCGGCCTTGTTGTAGGGCTGGGGAATCGGCTTGGTGTTGCGGCGAATCTCATCGCCGGTCACCACGCATACGACCCCGGCCAAGGCCTCAGCCGAGCTGGTGTCGATCGATTTGATCAGCGCGTGAGCATACATGCTGCGCACGAGCGCCATGTGCAGCATTCCGGGAAGGGTGATGTCACCGACGTAAATTCCGCGCCCCGCAACCAGGGCTCGGCTGTTGAGCGCGGGAACGCGGCTGCCTATCGCGGATTGCGATTCATGCCCGTTGCCCGAGGCCGCCGCGCCCTCGCTTGGATGCAATTGCTCGGTCATATGTATTGTGCCCCCAAGTCGTTGTGCGGTCAGCGGCCGCGGTGCTTGGCGTCGCGAAGCTTAGCGGGAAACGTGCTGGTCGCCTAGTCTCAGAGGGTAGCGGCTTCCGATGCCGGGTTCGGAGCGGCCTTGGCGGGTACCTGCTCCGCGCCGGTGCGTCGATACAGTTCGAAGATTTTGTTGTCGTCCTGCGCGGCCGGCGAGATCGCGATGTCGCTATAGTTCTTTGAGTTGGGATCGCGCCGAATTCGCCAGCGCAGCAGTTCCAGCCGCGCCAGATACCACAACGCCGGAACGTAGGTGCCAAAAATCTCGGCGACCCGCCGCGGATAAAAAACCATCGCGCTCTCGCGCGGAAATCCCGCGCGGCGCTGCGAGCGGCGCTTGCGCCGGAAAACCCCGGACTGCAGCGGATGCACGCCCTCGAAGGCGTGGCTGGCATAGAAGTAAAAGATCATCGAGGCGACGCGGCCGGTGTTGAGCCTGGTTGCCGCGGCGCGTCTCAGTAGGGTTTCAACGTGTTTGGGCGAGTAATACAGATGCCAGGCCTTCTTGTAGATGCCCTCCCACTCCTCGGCCGTCATCCGCGGATGCGCCGTGACCGCGTGCTCGGAATCATACTGGTTGGTATCGGGCGACATCGGGACGCCCTTCAAGTAGAGCTCCTGGTGGTCTTGCGAGCCCGGCCCCGGAGTCAGCATGAAAAATTCCATGATGTCGATCGGCAACTCGCGCTGGATGATACCGATGTCGCGCGCGATGCTCTCGGGCGTGTCGGCCGGAAAGCCGAGGATGTAGCCCGCGTAGGTTAGCACCCTGACACTGCGCCAGGCCTGCAACATCGCGCGGTATTCGCTGATGTGGTTCTGGCCCTTTGAAGCGCCCTTGAGGCTATCGGGATTGATGTTCTCCAGTCCGATGAAGACTTTGCGGCATCCGGCGGCCGCCGCCTTCTTCACGAAATTGGGAATTTTGTAGCTGACCGTATCGACCTGCATGATGATGTTGATTTTGAACCCATCTTTTTCTCTGAGCTCGATGATCCTGTCGAGGATGGCTTCCCAATTCTTGTTGCGGGCGAAATCGTCGTCGGTGATGAAGTAGTGGCGTACCCCCTGCGCGTAGCCGGCGCGAATTACGCGCTCGATATCGTCCGCGGTGCGATAGCGGGATTTGCGGCCTTGCACATTGATGATGCTGCAGAAGCTGCACGCATAAGGGCAGCCGCGCCCGGCGTCGAAACATCCGAGCTTCCCGGCATAGCGCGCGACGTAGCGCTCCGGCAGGTACGGCAGGGGCCGATTCCCAAGGTCCGGCATGTCCTTCATGAAATTATAAAGGAGCGCAAGACGATTCTCGTAGGCCGCGCGGAAAATCTCCTCCAAACGACCCTCCGCCTCGCCGGCGAAGAGCGTGATACCGAGCGCGAGCGCCTCCTTGAGGTCGGGGGTCAGCTCGGGAAGCATCGCGAGGCAGCCGCTCACGTGAAAGCCGCCGATCGCGACCTGGATTCCCGCCGCGCGCAACTCGCGCGCGATATCGACGGCCCGCGCGAACTGGTTGGTCTGCACCCCGACCAGGCATACGAGGCCGCAGTTCCCGTTTTCCGCGAAGCGCCGGATAATTTTCTTTATCGGGATGAAAACGTTGGTCTCGTCGCGGACCTCGATGTCGATATCGACGTCGTCGCCCAGCGCGCGCCTTTCGCTCACGTCGAGCGCGAGGCCGTACAGGCATGAAAGCGAGTTCGACGGGACGAAGCCGCGCCACCACTGGATGATGTAACCTTGGTCGTCGTAATGCGAAGGCTTGATCAGTTCAACCAGGAACTTTTTTTGCCGCCCGCTCATCGCTTTGTTCAATGTCCCCCTCCAATGCTCCATCGGCCCGCAGCGATCCAGCTGGTAGCTGCACGGACAACGCAACCTACTTTATCGAAAGTTGAAAGGAGCCGAATTCTATCGATGATACTCCGGCAACGCGAGTTCCAAGGCAATCCATCGACCGCCCCACAATTCTGTTCTCCGGGTTACACTTGTCCCGGTTGCCGGCGGCGTGGCAGCGACTGAATTGCGGACGCGATCTGTTGCGCAAGGCGCTCGACGGTCCGGCTGAGCGCGGCCGCGACCGGCTCTCCCGGCTGGGCCTGCTCGCTGAGGTTGGAATCGCCCGCATACAGCAGTTTTCCCGACCTGTCGAGCACCTGCCAGTGCGCGACGAGCTGGGCGTTGGCGTTGGGGTCGGTCTCGAAGCGATAGACGTCGATACGCACCTGGTAGTCGATGCGGGTGGTTCCAACCCACGGATAAAACACGATCGAATGAGTGCCGAGCGACTGCGTCAGGTCCTGCGCAATCACCTGCCTGAAATTATCGTTGAGCGGCTCGGCCCATCGATCCTTGTCGGACAACTCGAGCCGGTTCGGACCGACCCGCGTCACCACTTCGTCGCGATCGAGATATTCAGGCAGCTTGATCGGGCCGAGCCCGATAGTCGGACTGGACGAGGGTGAGAGTCCGGCGGGCGCAATCGAGTTCGCCGCCGCCGCTCCGGCCGGTGCCAGCACGAAAAATTTCGACGGGTCCGGCTGCGGCGAAAAGCATCCGCTAGTGGCCAATGCACCGGCTATCACCAGCATAACCGCCACCACGCTCATTGACCGGCGCGAGCGCATCACTTTCCCTGATCCGATGTATAACGTCCGCGCACCACCGAGCTGGGGTTGCGGCGTAGGTAGTCCGAAAGCTCGCGCAGCGAGCGCGCGGCCGCGGAGGTCTGCTCGAGCGTCTGCGCGAGTTCATAGTTGAGCGGCGCGTTCGGCCCGAGCGTCATCTGCACGGCGGCCAGGGTGTCCTGGGTTTGCTTGAGCGTGGCGCGGGTTTGCTCGGTCGTCAGGCGCAGATCGTTGCCCATCGGGCCGATCTCACGGTCGAGGCTGGCGGCCAGGCGATTCACGCTTGCGGAGGCCTGTCCCAGGCTGCGCGCGGCGAGATTGAGCGAATCCACCGCGGTCTGGATTTTTGGCGAATTCGCGAGCGTGGTTATCGCGATCGCGGTGTTGGTCAGCGATTTGATCACCTCGTCGAAATTAATCTTCTCGAGCTGGGCCATCATCTTCGAAAGCGTCGTCGCCGCCTGCTCGAGCTTGGTTGGAACCGTCGGAATCTCAGGATATGGCGAATCGGCGCCCATATAGAAATTCGCGGGCGTGTCCGGCCGAAAATCGAGGTCGACGTAGAGCAGCCCGGTTACCAGGCTTTCCACGTTGAGTTGGGCGCGCAGGCCTTTTTTGATCGCCTGTGCGACCTGGGCCGGATCGTCCAGGCTTGCAGCCGCGCCGCGCCTGATTAGCTTCTCGGTCTCGAGGTCGATAATGACAGGAATTCGGTACTGGTCGGCCGCGTTGCGCGCCTGCTCGTTTTGACGCGGCGTCCCGACACTCAACAGTATGGCGGTCACCGAACCGATCTCCACTCCGCGGAACTTGACCGGCGCACCCACCTTCAGGCCATTCACGTCGCTGCTGAAGTACAACACGAACAGATGCTGCGGGGTGAAGAGGCGGCCGGAGCCGAGAATTATGACAGCCGCGATCGCCAGCGTGATCGCGCCCAGCACGAACGTTCCAACCAGTGTCGGACTGATTCTTTTTCCCATAATCGTTATGCCGTCCGGCGTTGTTCCTCGTCGCGGGTCAGAAAGCGATGCACCCGCGGATCGGCGCAGTGCGCCAGCAGCTCCTTGGGATCTCCGCTCGCAATCATGGTGTGCGACTCCCCGTCCAGGAAGATGCTGTTGTTGCCGATCGCGAAAATGCTCGCCAGCTCGTGCGAGACCACCACGACCGTCGCGCCGAGATTGTCGCGCAGGTCGAGAATCAGGTTGTCGAGCAGGCGCGAGCTCAGCGGATCCAATCCCGACGACGGCTCGTCGCAAAACAGAATCTCCGGGTCCAGCGCCATCGCGCGCGCCAGGCCGGCCCGCTTCTGCATCCCGCCGCTTATCTGGCTCGGATAGAAATCCTCGAAGCCCTTGAGTCCGACCAGCGCAAGCTTGAGCGCCGCGATCTGGCGGATTTCCTTCGGCGACAGGTCGGTGAATTCCTCCAGCGGCAGCCCGACGTTTTGCGCCAGCGTCATTCCACCCCACAGCGCGCCCGCCTGGTAGAGCACGCCGAACCGGCGCAGCATCCGCTCGCGCTCCTTGGGCTCCGCCTTGGTGAAGTTGAAGTTGCCGTAGCAAATCTCGCCGGCCGCGGGTTCGAGCAACCCGATCATGTGGCGCAGCAGCGTACTCTTGCCGCAGCCGCTGCCGCCCATGATGATAAAGACGTCGCCGCGGCGAACCGTGAAATTCATATCGCGCATCACGACGAAGCTGCCAAAGGCCATCGTCAGGTTGCGCACGCTGATGCACACCGGCCGTTCGGCCGCCAAAGTTGTGCCCGCTGCTGCCGTAGATTCATCCATCGGCTCAAAGTCCCAGGATGTTGAAAACCAGCGCGAAGGCTCCGCAAGCGACAACGATAAAGACGATTCCGGTCACGACTGCCGAGGTCGCCGCGTCGCCGACTGCCGACGAGTTGTTGCCGCACTGGAAGCCGCGCAGGCATCCCGAGATCGCGATGATCACCCCGTAGACGGAACTCTTGAACACACCGCCGAGCACGTCGCCCAGCGTGACCGCGTGAAAAGTCTCCCTGAAGTAGGTCGTAAACGAGAGTCCCAGGACCCCCGAGCAGACCCCCGCGCCACCCAGCACACCCATCAGGTCCGAGTAAAAGCAAAGCAACGGCATCATCAGGATGAGCGCGAGCACCCGCGGCAGCACCAGGAATTCCATCGGTGAAATGCCCATCGTGGCGAGCGCGTCGATCTCCTGCGTCACCTTCATCGTGCCAAGCTGCGCGGCGAACGCGGCCCCGGTGCGGCCCGCCATGATAATCGCGGTCATCATCGCGCCCATGTCGCGCGCCATGCCGATGCCGACCAGGTCGGCGACGAAGATGGACGCGCCGAATTGCTCGAGCTGCACGGCGCCCATGAAGGCGAGGATGGTGCCGACTAGGAAACTGATCAGCGTGACGATCCCGAAAGCATTTGCGCCGCAATCCTGAATCGCGGCCATCAGCTCGACGCGCCGGTAACGCGCGCGGCCGACCATAAAATGGCCAAGCGCGATCGTCACTGCTCCGAGGAACGCGACGAAGTCGCGAATCGACTCGGCGTAGGCGATGGTCGCGGCGCCTACGCGCTCGACCAGCGGCGCGGGGGCCGCAGCGGGACGGCTGTCCCTGGTTTCGGGAACCGACTCGGCTAGTTCGACCAACCGCCTGAGTCCGCTGGGAAGACCCGCGGGATCGACCACCACGTCGTGCGCGTGACAGAGTTCGAGCACTTCCGTGACGAAGGCGACAAGGCTGCTATCCCACTCGCCCAGGCCCACCGCGTCGAACGCGATCCGCCGTGGAATCGGCCGCCGTGCCAGCTCGAGCTCGACCGCCGCGCCCGAGGTAAACCCTCGTTTGAGGTGCCAATCGCCGGCCAGCGCCAGTACCAGGGTGTCACCTGAAGCGCGGCCGAAGGAAAGCTGTGAGGAGCGGAGCGCTGACGGCTCAGCCCGCATACGATGCCATTCTGTTCAAAGCCAACAGATCTGAAGATAGCATGGCGGGCAAGTCGAAGGGATAGGTATAGTTCCCCAGGGCACTCGACCGGCGCGCACTGAACCGCAACGCTGCGGTCAATAGTAAGGGTAACGAGAACGTAACCGCGACGCGGCCGCGCACCGGCGCGCAAATCCTGGTCGATCAGCTCCTCATCCATGGCGTCGAAACAGCTTACTGCGTGCCAGGCGAGAGCTATCTCGCCGTGCTCGACGCGCTTTATGACACGCGCGAGCAAATCCGTCTCATCGTATGCCGGCAGGAGGGTGGCGCCGCCTACATGGCCGACGCCTACGGCAAACTCACCGGCCGCCCGGGTATCTGCTTCGTGACACGCGGCCCGGGCGCGACCAATGCGAGCGTGGGCGTGCACACCGCTTACCAGGACTCGACGCCGATGATTCTCTTCATCGGCCAGGTCGCGCGTCCCTTCCTCGAGCGCGGGGCGTTCCAGGAATTGGACTTCGAACGGATGTACGGTCAGATGGCCAAGTGGGTGGTGCGGATCGACGACCCGGGCCGCATCCCCGAATTGCTGGCCCGCGCGTTTACGCTCGCGACTTCCGGACGGCCCGGCCCGGTGGTGATCGCGCTGCCTGAGGACATGCTGCGTGAGGAGGCGGCGGCCGTCGATGCGGCGCCTTACAAGACTGTGCAGGCGAGTCCGGGTGCGGCCGAGATGGCGCGGCTGCGCGAGATGCTGGCGGCTGCGGAGCGGCCGATGATGCTGCTCGGCGGCACCACCTGGACCGCACAAGCGGCCGGCGACATCACCGCGTTTGCGGAGGCCAACCGGCTCGCCACCGCCAGCACGTTTCGCCGCCAGGACCGCATCGACAACCTCCATCCCTGCTACGCGGGCGACCTCGCTATCGGCCCGAGTCCGAAGCTCGCGGAGCGCGTTCGCGAGGCCGACCTTATCATCGCCGTCGGCTCGCGCCTCAGCGAGATAGTGAGCTCCAGCTACACGCTTTTCGACGTGCCGCGTCCCAGGCAGAGCCTCGTGCACGTGCACATGGGAGTCGAGGAACTCGGTCGCGTATACCAGGCGGAGTTGCCAATCAACGCTGGCATGGTGAATTTCGCGGCTGCGGCCCGAGCGCTTAAGCCGGTCGATTCCTCGGCGTGGGGCGCGTCGACCGAAGCTGCGCATAGTGAGTATCTCGAATACAGCTTGCCGGTGTCCAACCCAGGCGCGCTGCAACTAGCGGAGATCGTCTCTAGCCTGCGCGATCAGTTGCCGCGCGATACGATCGTCGCCAACGGTGGGGGCAACTTTGCCGGCTGGGTGCATCGCTTCTGGCGCTATCGCGACTTCGGCACGCAACTGGGGCCGACCAGCGGCTCAATGGGCTACGGGGTTCCGGCCGGCGTGGCCGCCGCGCTCGCGCATCCAGAGCGCACGGTGCTGTCGTTCTCGGGCGACGGCTGCTTCCTGATGAATGGCCAGGAGATCGCGACCGCGGTCCAGTACGGCGCCGCGCCAATCTTCTTCGTGGTCAACAACGGCATGTATGGCACTATTCGCATGCATCAGGAGCGCGAATACCCGGGACGAGTCAGCGGCACCGCGCTCACCAATCCTGATTTCGCGGCGCTCGCACACGCCTACGGATTGCACGGCGAGACTTGCGAGCGCACGGCGGATTTCGCATCCGCGTTCGAGCGCGCGCGCAAGTCCGGACGCGCGGCGCTAATCGAGTTGCGTCTCGATCCCGAGGCGATCTCGACGCGGACGACGCTGAGCAAGATCAGGGAGACGTCGCTGGCGTCCAGAGCCAAGGCGAAATAGTCAGTTGCGCCAAATAGTCACTTGAACAACGAGAGGAAGTAGCTGATGGGCGGTCCGTTGGGCCATGTCCGGGTTCTGGAACTCTCCCGCGTGCTCGCCGGACCGTGGGCGGCGCAGACACTCGCCGACCTTGGCGCGAGCGTCATCAAGGTGGAAAAGCCTGGCGCCGGCGACGACACCCGCTCCTACGCTCCGCCATACGCGGCCAATCGCGATGGAAGCCAGAGCAGCGAATCGGCATATTTTCTCTCGACCAACCGCGGCAAGCGCTCGGTGACGATCGATTTCATCCATCCCGAAGGTCAGAAACTGGTACAAGCGCTCGCGGCCAAGAGCGATGTCGTGATCGAAAATTTCAAAGTCGACGGACTCGCGAAATATGGCCTCGACTATCCCTCACTGCAGCCGCTCAACCCAGGCCTTATCTATTGTTCGATCACCGGCTTCGGTCAGACCGGGCCCTATCGGCACAAGCCCGGCTACGATTTCATGATCCAGGGCATCGGCGGCCTGATGAGCATCACCGGCGAGCCCGACCAACGCCCCGGGGGCGGTCCCATGAAAGTCGGAGTTGCGGTGGCCGATATTTTCACCGGCCTTTACGCTGCGATCGCGATTCTCGGCGCACTGGCCCATCGCGACCGCACCGGCGGGGGACAGTACATCGACCTCGCACTGCTCGACACGCAGGTAGCGGTCCTCGCGAACCAGGCGATGAACTATCTCGTGACCGGAGTCGCGCCGCAGCGCCTCGGTAACGCTCATCCCAACATCGTGCCTTACCAGGTTTTCGTCGCGAGCGACGGCCATATAATTGTGGCCGTGGGCAACGAGAACCAGTTCGCGCGGATGTGCGAAGTGATCGGGCGTTCCGAGCTTGCGAGCGACGCGCGCTTCGCGACCAACGCCTCGCGGGTGAATAATCGCGACGAACTAATCGCGATCCTGCAGGGGATCTTCGCAGCGCGAACGATGCGCGATTGGCTCGAGTCGCTCGAGCGCGCGGGCGTTCCATGCGGGCCAATTAACACGGTTGCCGACGTGTTTGCCGATCCGCAGGTGCAGGCACGCGGTTTAAAGTTGGACCTGCCGCATCCGTCGATTGGCTTGGTCCCTTCCGTCGCAAATCCGATCAAGTACTCGGCGACGCCGATCTCCTATAGCTCGGCGCCCCCGATGCTCGGTGCGGACACGGACGAAATCCTGCGCGAGATGATCGGCGTCCCGCCCGAGGAGATCGCGCGGCTGCGCAAAGCCGGTATCGTTTGAGTAGTGGACTGAGTAGTCAGAATTTTGAATCAGAATGTATTATTCCCTCCCCGTGTCTTGGGGGAGGGTTAGGGTGGGGGTCGAGTGAGGAAGCGCCGGATGCTTTTTCTGCGGCGCTTCCTCGTCCTATTTTTTTGCGCGATGCCTTCGTCAGATGCAGACAAGAGGCGGTTCTCACAGACATTCAGAACCGCCTATAGACCCCCACCTCACTCCTCCCCCAAGACACGGGGGAGGAAGTCAGAAGCGCTCGACCATTGTCCGTGGATGGCTTCCCCGGAGGATAATCTAAAGAGGTCGAAAAGGTTAGCGTTTGATTTTCGCTCCCGCCACTACGCCTTTGTCGTGTAGTGCGGCGATCTCGCGCGAACTCATCCCCAGTACGTCGGCAAGTACTTCATCGGTGTTCTCGCCGAGCAGCGGCGCGCGCCGCACCGGCACGCGTGACACGGCGGAAAAGTCCAGCGGCGAACCGGGCATTAGGTAGGTGCCGACGCCCGGATGTTCCACCTCGGCAAAGATCGGATTCGCGGTCGAGCAGCGCGGGTCCTCCTTCACCAACTGGCGGAAGGTCTGATAAGGGCCCCATGAGACGTTGGTGCCGGCGAAAGTCTCGCGGATAGTGGCGAGGTCGCGCGAGGCAAACCACGGACGCAGCAGCGCGGCGATCAGGTCGCGCGCCTGGAAGCGCCCGGTCTCGGTGTCGAGGTCGTGGCCGGTCGCGTGTTCGACGCTCGAGCACGCATCGCCGATTCCCGTCGCGTCCTTCAACGCGGTCCACTGGCGCGCGGTGAGCGCAACGACCATCACACGCCGGCCGTCGCGCGTCTCGAAATCGTGGCCGAACGCGCCATACAAGTAGTTGCCGTCCTTCTGCTGATCGCGGCCACCGAGTTCCGCCTCCGCGATACGGCCGAGATTCCCGACCATCGCAAAGGCCACGTCCGAGAGCGAAAGATTCACCAGTTGCCCCTCGCCGGTCAGGCGGCGATGGCGTTCAGCGGCCAGCAGTCCGACGGTCGCAAGCGTGCCGAGCGCGATGTCCCACGCGGGCAGGATGCTGTTGAGCGGCTCGGCGAGATTGCGCGGCCCGGTCGCCCACGGAAAGCCGGTCG
>WNFG01006765.1_pt1 | contig 11144 bp, 14 predicted proteins | sample 5400431 | NCBI WGS metagenome assembly WNFG01 (sample SAMN13153346, study PRJNA577476) | soil metagenome | isolation source: 120 cm saprolite under Douglas fir tree site 2 hole 3 replicate 2 | place: USA:California | collected 2015-04-18
GGGATGATGTAGTTGAGTAGACGCTGGTAGTGAGTGACGATCACGAACGCGCGGTCCTGGCGACGCAACTTGTTCACCGCGTCCGCTACTGTCTTCAGCGCATCGATGTCCAGCCCGGAGTCGGTCTCGTCGAGGATCGCGAGCGTGGGCTCGAGCACGGCGAGCTGCAGGATCTCGTTGCGCTTCTTCTCCCCGCCGGAAAACCCCTCGTTCACGGCGCGGTTCAGAAAGGTATCGTCCCAGCCGATCGCCCTCAGCTTGTCTTCCAGCACCTGCAGGAAATCGAGCGGGTCGAGCTCGGGCTGTCCCTGATGCTTGCGGAGCGCGTTCACCGCCGAGCGCAGGAAGTAGGAGTTGGTGATGCCACGGATCGCCACGGGGTACTGGAACGCCAGAAACACTCCCTCGCGGGCGCGCTCTTCCGGCTTCAGCTCCAGCAGATCCTTGCCGCGGTAGTGGGCCGTGCCGGCGGTGACCTGATACGCCGGGTGCCCGGCCAACACCTGGGCGAGGGTGCTCTTGCCCGAGCCGTTGGGCCCCATGACGGCATGCACTTCGCCGGTGCGCACGGTGAGATCAACGCCCTTGAGGATCTCCTTGCCCTCGACGGAGGCGTGCAGGTCCCGGATTTCGAGCATCACGTTTGCCGTTTCCCGCTTCACGAGTCCCGCCTCATCCGACGCTCCCTTCGAGGCTGATGCCCAAGAGGTTTTGCGCTTCGACCGCGAACTCCATGGGCAGCTCCTTGAAGACTTCCTTGCAGAAGCCGTTGACGATCATCGAGACGGCGTCTTCGGCGGACAGGCCCCGTTGCTTGCAGTAGAAGATCTGGTCCTCGCCGATCTTCGATGTGGACGCTTCATGCTCCATGATCGCCGTGCTGGTGCGTACGTCGATGTAGGGGAACGTGTGGGCACCGCACTGGTCCCCGATCAGCATCGAGTCGCACTGCGAGTAGTTGCGGGCGCCCATGGCGCTCTTCATGATCTTCACCAGGCCGCGGTAGGTGTTCTGCCCGTGCCCGGCGGAAATGCCCTTCGACACAATCGTGCTGCGCGTGTTCTTCCCGATGTGGATCATCTTGGTGCCGGTGTCCGCCTGCTGGCGGTTGTTGGTCACCGCCACCGAGTAGAACTCCCCGATCGAATTGTCGCCCTGGAGGATGCACCCCGGGTACTTCCAGGTGATCGCCGAGCCGGTCTCGACCTGAGTCCAGGAGATCTTGGAGTTCTTCCCCGCGCACTTGCCACGCTTGGTAACGAAGTTGTAGATGCCGCCCCGGCCTTCCGCGTCCCCGGGATACCAGTTCTGGATGGTCGAGTACTTGATGGTGGCGTTATCGAGCGCCACCAGCTCGACCACCGCGGCGTGCAGTTGGTGCTCGTCACGCACCGGTGCGGAGCACCCCTCGAGGTAGCTCACGTGACCGCCGTCCTCGGCAACGATGAGCGTGCGCTCGAACTGTCCCGTGGACATGGCGTTGATACGGAAGTAGGTCGACAGCTCGAGCGGGCAACGCACGCCCTTGGGGATGTAGGCGAAAGAGCCGTCCGAGAAGACGGCGGAGTTGAGGGCGGCGAAGAAGTTGTCGGTGTAGGGCACGACCGTCCCCAGCCAGCGCTCGACGAGCTCAGGGTGTTCGCGTACCGCCTCGGAAAAGGCGCAGAAGATGACACCGGTCTTGGCGAGCGTCTCCTTGAACGTCGTAGCCACTGAGACGGAGTCAAACACCGCGTCCACGGCGACGCCCGCGAGCCGCTTCTGCTCGGCGAGCGGGATGCCGAGCTTGTCGAAGGTCTCGACCAGCTTGGGGTCCACCTGGTCGAGGCTCTCCAGCCGGGCCTGTTGCTTGGGCGCCGAGTAGTACCGGATGGCCTGGTAGTCGATGGGGCCGTATTTCACGTTGGCCCACGTCGGCTCCTTCAGGGTGAGCCAGTGCCGGTAGGCCTTGAGGCGCCAGGCGAGCATGAACTCGGGCTCGCCCTTCTTTTGCGAGATGAGCCGGATGACTTCCTCGTTCAAGCCGGGCGGGACGGCATCGGCCTCGATGTCGGTCACGAACCCGTACTTGTATGGCTGCAGGACCTGCGCTTCGATCGACGTCATGCGTTCTCCGGCTGCGACGGGACGGTCTCGGGGGCCGCCGGCCCGCTGAATTGGATGGCGTATTCGCAGGCGTTGCAGCCGCTCACGATATGGGTGCGACGGTCAACCGTCGCTCCCAGCACCGCCTGCAGGAACCTCTCTTCGGCCGCGCACACTTCCGGGTAGCGCTCGGCCACCGCGCGGATCGCGCAGTTGTGTTCCGACAGCCGGAAGGCCCCCTCGGCCTCCTGCCACTCGGCCATATAGCCCGCATCCGACATCAGCCGTGCGATCGCCGCCACGCGATCGCCCCGCGTTACCCCGGCGAGCTCGCTCTGGAGCCGGTGCGTCAAGGTGGCGTAATGATCCTCCAGCAGCTCCACGACGACGTTGCGCCCAGCCCGCTCGCTCACCCGTTCCAGCAGCTCGGTCAGCGTCTCTTCGTAGCGCCGCGGGAACAGCTCCTCCCCGGCCGTACTCAGCCGGTAGGCGAAGGTCGGGGCGCCAACTCCCCGCTGCTCGCGACCGTAGAGGATCAGGCCCTCGGCCTCGAGCTCTTTCAGGTGATGACGGATCGCGTTCGCGGAGACACCGAGCTTGCCCGCCAGTTGCTTGGCCGTGAGCGGCTGCGCGCACTTCAACTCGAGGAGGATGTCGCCCCTAGGTCCTTTGTGGGCGGCCAGATGGGAGAGTGGGAGACTCATATGATCGGGAATCCTAAGGATCGGATTCGGGATTGTCAACTAAATCAAAGGAAATTTGTACTTACTCGCAACTCACTGGTGCGTCAGTAGATATCACGGTTGAGCATGCGGATCAAGCGCTCGTAGTCTTGGGGAGTGTTGAGGTCGTCACAGACGGCCGGGTCGTCGATCGGAACAGTGCTGACCTCGGCATCATGCGCGTGCAGGACCGCGCGGGCGCCCTCACGCGTAGCGGCGTCACTGGACTCCAGCTCGGCGAACAGCGCGGCGTCCCAGATAACCGGGTGTCCGCGCCGGCCCGCGAACGCCGGCACCACAGCGACCGGGTGGCTGCGGCGGTATACCTCGATCAACCGTTCCACGGTCGTGATACGGACGTGCGGCAGATCGACTGGCCAAGCGAGCACGGCGGCCGGTCGCGCCGGTAGCAACGCCGCGAGGGCACAGCGCAGCGACGTGATCGGACCTCCGTCCACGTCGGGGTTGTCGACCACGACGCAGTCGTGCCCGACGAGCGTCGCCCGGATCTGCGGCGCATCGGGCCCGATCACGACCGCGCACGTCTTGAGGTCGAGCGCCTCGAACGCCTCGAGGATACGAATCACGAACGGCTGGCCGCGGAAGTCGAGCAGGGCCTTGGGGACACCCATGCGGGAGGAGCGGCCGGCCGCCAGCACGACACCAGCGATCGTCACAAGCTGTAGCATACCGCGAGTTGCAGCGCGGCGCCAAATCGCCACATTTGGCGGACTATGGCCGTTCGGCGCATTCGCCAGCTCGGCGACCCCATCCTCCGAGTCCGCTGCGAGCGGGTTCAGGATCCCACCTCCGCCGCCGCACGCCTGGTGGCGGACGACCTGCGGGACACCCTTCGTGCGGCCAAGCGCAAATACCGCATGGGGCGCGCGATCGCCGCGCCGCAGATCGGCGCTCCGGTGCGCATCGTGTTTATCGAGGTGGACAAGCAGCGCTGGGCGATGGTGAACCCCGAGATCACCGACGTCGGCCGGGACGATTTCCAGGTATGGGACGACTGCTTTTGCTTCCCGAACCTGTTGGTACGGGTGACGCGCGCCTATCAGGTCAGCCTGACCTACCTGGACTTGCATGGCAAGACCAACACCATGGAGCTGAAGGAGGGGATGGCCGAGCTGCTGCAACACGAGATCGACCACCTGGACGGCATCCTAGCGGTGGATCGCGCCTCGGGCCTGGATCCGTTCGCCTTGCGGAAGGAGTGGGAGAAGCGGCACCGCGCATCGGAGCGCTACGGGCTGCCGGAGCCGCGCGAGATGCTCTGACGCTCCGTTCGCGAGCCTTGGCGGCTCGGCCACTCGGTGTCTAGATTGAGCTGCGACAGGGGTGCCCGCCAGGTGCTGTTGGCGGGCTGAGATCACACCCTTTGAACCTGCTCCGGGTAATTCCGGCGAAGGGAGTTTGTATGAGACTCGTCACCCAGATGCAGTTCGCCCGCTCGGGCCACATCACCAACGCGATGCGCCGGGTAGCCGAGCGCGAAGGCCTGCCTCCCCAAGTCATCCGCGACGAAGTCGCTGCCGGCCGCCTCGTCATCCCCGCCAACGTTGGCCACCTTGCCAAGCGGCTCGACCCGATGGCCATCGGCCGGGTGGCCAAGGTCAAGATCAACGCCAACATCGGTAACTCGGCCGTCACGAGCGACATCGAGGGAGAGCTTGCGAAGCTGCACCACGCCGTGCACCACGGCGCCGACACCGTGATGGACCTTTCGACCGGTGGCAACATCGACGCCATCCGCCAGGCCATCATCGACCTCTCCCCCGTGCCGATCGGCACGGTGCCGATCTACCAAGCGGTGCAACAGCTGACGAAGGTCGAGGAGCTGACCGCCGATGATCTGCTCGACATGATCGAGCATCAGGCCAAGCAAGGCGTGGACTACGTGACCGTGCACTGCGGCATCCTGCGGGAGCACGTGCCGCTGGCGCTGGGACGGGTCACGGGGATCGTCTCGCGGGGCGGCTCGCTGCTCGCCTACTGGATGTCGGCCCATCGCGAGCAGAATCCGCTCTACGTCCACTACGACCGGATCCTCGAGATCGCCCGCACCTACGATGTGACGCTGTCGTTGGGAGACGGGTTGCGTCCCGGCTCGCTCGCCGACGCCACCGACAAGGCCCAACTGGCCGAGCTGCAGGTGCTCGGCGAGCTCACCGAGCGGGCCTGGGCCAAGGACGTGCAGGTAATGATCGAAGGGCCCGGTCACATCCCGATGCATCAGATCGAGGTGAACGTCCGGCTACAGAAGGAGATCTGCCACGACGCCCCGTTCTACACGCTCGGGCCGCTCGTCACCGACATCGCGCCCGGCTACGACCACATCACGTCGGCGATCGGCGCCGCGATGATCGGTTGGTATGGCGCGGACATGCTGTGCTACGTGACGCGCAAAGAGCACCTCGGGCTGCCGAACGCCGAGGAGGTGCGCGAGGGTGTGATCGCCTACAAGATCGCCGCGCACGCAGCCGACATCGCGCGGCGGCGCCCCTCGTCCCGTGACCGCGACGACGCGCTGTCCCGCGCGCGCTACGCCTTCGACTGGAACGAACAGTTCGCCCTGGCCCTCGATCCCGACCGGGCGCGCGAGCTGCACGACGAGAGCCTGCCCGCCGAGTATTTCAAGAGCGCGGAGTTCTGCGCGATGTGCGGGCCGAAATTCTGCTCGATGCACATCACGCGAGAGATCGAGCGGCAATACGGGGAAGGAGTCCCGGCGGACTGACGGCGCCCAGCGACCAGGCTGCTCAGACGATCGCGAACGCCCGGACCGGGAAGCTGCCCATCCCCCGGACTTTCACTGGGACGGCGTAGAAGCGGAACCCGTCATCGGGGAGGTCGCCGAGGTTGCAGAGGTGCTCGACGACCGGTATCCCCGCCCCGAGCAGGATGGTGTGTACTGGGCGGGCCGCGTCGCCGCCATCATCGATGTTGAGGGAGTCGATGCCAACCAGCCCCACGCCCGCCGCGACCAGGTGCTGGGCCGCCGCACCCGTCAGGAAGGGATGCCCCTGCCCGTAACGCTCGGTGCGCCAGTGCGCGTCCCAACCCGTGTGCACTAGCACCGCCCGACCCTGGAGGTCGGCTCTTCGGAACAGCGGCACGTCGAGCGCGCGGCCGTCCCGATCGCTGGCGCGGACCACGAGACCGGGCAGGTCCGCGACGCTCGACAGCGGCACATCCGCAAGGTCCTTACCGTCGGCATACCGGTGGAAGGGAGCGTCGATGTACGTCCCGGTGTTCGCCAGCAACTCAATCCGGCCTATCTGGAAGGTGGTGCCCGGGGCGTAGCGCGCCCGCGATGCCTCCCGGCTCAACCAGTCCTCGATCACCGGAGCGGGGAGGCCAGGGTAGGTCACCATGCCGTGCTCGACGGTATGGCTCACGTCGACTAGCCGGGGGGGGGGGCGGCGAGGGATACGTGGCACAAGAGGCTACGCTGCTGGGGTAACCGGACCCGGGAGCACACGCGCGAGTGCCTTCAGAAGCCCGCCTTCGGGCGTCGCGCTCTCAGGCGCCTCGGTCAACACAAGCGCGAAGCGCCGACGGAGTAACGGATCCCGCATCGCCTGAGCGGCGAACTGGATCGTGAGAGGAATGAACCAGGAGGCCCGCCGTGCTCCGGAGCCGGCGCGGGCCACCGCGGCGTACTGCTCGAACAGCGCGAGCAGGAAGCCACCCTTGGATGGGAACTGACGGTAGATCGCTCCTTTGGTGAAGCCGGCAGCTGTGGCGACGTCATCTAGGGTGGCCGCCTCGACGCCGCGCTCGGCAAAAAGCTTCAGGCCAGCCTCGAGGAGCAGCGTTCGGGTTTCGGCTCTGCGCCTCTGACGCATGATTCCCATCAGTATCAATGATACCGCCAGGAATCGGTCGGAGCAAAGGGGCGGTCCTGGGCCCGGATCTATGGGCGATTTTGGACCTCCCGAGAGGCCACTTATGATCCTGCATAGTATCTTAGATACCTACCGGTATCGTCGCGAGACCGCGGACGCCCTTCCCGTCGCCACCACACTCTCCTCGAATCGCCACCCTCACCTCGCCCTGGCGATTTGCGCCAGCACTTGGCCGTTTCTATGTTTCGCATCCGCCTCGCGTCGCCGCCACTAGACGAGGGGAGGAGGAGGGGCAGGGGGAGGGGAAGGGGGGGAGAAGCGCCTTTCGGGAGCACCGGATGCCTTACATCATCGCAGAGCCCTGCATCAACGTGAAGGACCGGTCCTGCGTGGACGTCTGTCCGGTGGACTGCATCTACGAAGGGCCCGAGATGCTCTACATCCATCCCGACGAATGCATCGACTGCGGCGCCTGCGAGCCTGAGTGCCCCGTTACCGCAATCTTCCCCGAAGAGGACACGCCGCCGCAGTGGAAAAGCTTCATCGCGCTGAACCGGGACGTCTTCCAAAGCGAGAACCCCCCGGGTAAGCCGCAGCGCAAGGGTAGCTGATCAGTCCGCGCGTCGGCTCTCCTGCCCCGCGAGGTCCCGCATCCCGTCCACTAACGCCCGCATCTCGAGTCGCAGCCGGTCCAGCTGCGCGCTACCCCGGTCCGGGTTTAGCTCGCCCATGCTCACTCGCACCGTGATGCGGTTTAGGGTGCGACACTTCTCCAACAGGTCGTCCATCAAAGCACGCAGGGCGAAGTAGCGTCGCCGTTCGTCGTACGAGGCTCGGAACCGCCGAAACAGGTCCTCGGTCGGAAGAGAGCGCGCTTGGCGCAGCAGCTCTTCGGCGCTCAGAGCGAGCAGCTCCTCCTTATCCCAGACTTCCGTCCCGCCGCTCTCAGTGAACCACAGCCGACCCCGCCACCAGGCCTCGTCCTCCAGGCGCAGGCGCAGCATCACCCGCCACTGGAGACCCTCGGCATGGATGTAGCCGACGAATCCCTGGCGGATCGGCTCAATGTTGTCTGCGAGCTCCGAAGAGCGAGGAGGGGGTGGCGGCGGCATGCAGCAACGCTACCGGCTCCGACTGGTGAGCGGTAGAGTCAGGCGAGGGTGCTCAGGAAGTCCGTCAGCCGGCGGCTGATGGCGAGTGGCTGCTCCAGTGGCGCCAGGTGCCCCGCCGAAGGTATGGTCGCGAAGTGCGATCCGGGGATAGCAGCGGCCATGGCTTGCATTACGGCCGGCGATGCGATCGCGTCGTCAGCGCCGCCCAACACGAGCGTCGGGACGCGGATCTGGGGCAGCAGCGCGGTCGAGTCGGGCCGATCGCGCATCGCGTGCAGAGCGCCGACGATCCCCGCCACGCTCGTCCGCTCAATCATTTCCCGGACCTGCTGGACGACCTCCGGTTGAGCAGTGTGGGTGGCCGGAGCGAGCAGCGCCGGCAGCAACCGCTCCGCTACGGCTGCGGCACCGGCGCTCTGGGCGAGGGCGGCGAGCTCGTCACGCTCGCGCCTCCCGTGTGGCGAATCGGCCTCCGCCTTGGTGTCGCACAGGATCAGCGCCTGCACCCGCTTCGGGTGTCGGCGAAGCAGCTCGAACGTCACGTAGCCGCCCATCGAGAGACCGCAGACGACAGCGCGCTCGACGCCTGCGGCCTCGAGCACCGCCACGAGATCGTCGGCGTACCGGGACATTGAGTAACCGTCGTCCGGGGCGGTGGAAGCCCCGGCGCCGCGGAGATCGGGAGCGATGCGCTTGTAGTGCGCGAGGGTGGCGAGCTGATGCTTCCACATCGAGCGGTCGAACGGGAAGCCGTGCACGAACAGGACCGGCAGGCCTTCGCCCCGAATCTCAACGGCGAGCTCGGCGCCGCCCGCCTCGATCCGGAGGAGATCGCCCGCTCCGGCACGGCTGCCGGCTCCGCCTGTTCGCGGCCCCAACAGCCGCGCAATCTCTTCGGGAATGGGCGTCGCCCGCCCGATGCTGTCGATACAGACGAACACGAGCTCGGCTTCGCTGATGAGCGCGCTATCGCGCACCCGCGTCGCCGCCTGCTTCAGCGTGAAGCTCGTCGTGCCGCGGTGTGTAACGAGCGTCTCCACGCGCAGCACGTCGCCGGGATAGGCGCCCGCACGGTAGTCGATCGTTGCCTTGCGGACCGCCGGCCAGACGCCCGACCGGCGGAACACGTCCATGCCTGGTCCGCGCGCCAGCGATTCCCAGCGAGCCCGCTCGAACACGGCCAGGAACGCCGCCTCGTTCAAGTGCCCGAAGGCGTCGCATTCGTACGGGTAAACCGTGCAGTCGACGGTCGGTAAGGCGGTCACAGCGCAGCAAACGTATGCCAGAACACAATGCGCCGGAACCCGCCCGCCGCCAGTGGCGCCACCGCTCCGAGCGCCTTCGCGCCATACGTCGGGTCGAGCGCCACGCCGTGCGCGGCGGCGAGCTGCCGGGCCGCCTCGCCCGCCGGCGTCGGATGCCCGTACCCCCGGCCCATCGCGTTCACGATGTGGAGTCGGGCGCGCGCAGCGGGGAGCGCCACCCCCCCCCCCAGGGGCTGCAACAGGACCGCCGCGCTCTGCGCCAGAGCCCGGACCCGCCAGCCATTGGCCACAACGCTCGGAGCGACCCGCACGGCGACCACCGTTGTCGGCCACCCGAGAGCAGCGACCGCGAGCAATAGGCCAGCGGCTGTGCCTCCCACCCCCAGTGGGAGGACAATCGCCTCTGGTGGTGTTTCGAGCTGAGCGGCGAGCTCGAGGCCGGCCAGGAAATGTCCCACGACGGCACGGGGGTGGGCGCCGCCGCCCGGGATCCAGTGGGGACGACCCCGCCGCCGCGCAGCGACGCCGGCGGCCAAGAGCGCTAGCGGGAAGGTGAGGAGCGAGCGGGCGCGCACGACGACGTCCGCAGCCCCCGCGGTTGCCGCCGCGACTGCACGGCCGTGGCGAGGCAGTGCGTCGAGCCGATGCCGCCGATGGTGACGAAGACCGTGTCCGGCGGCGCGTCGGCCAGTAGGAACTCGAGGCCCCGCACCTTGACGCCGCCGCCAGGAGAGGCCGAGCGGTCCTCGCGTTTCAGCCACAGGGCCGCGAGTCCGAGCGCCGCGGCGAGCGGTGGCGCGGGCTCAAGCGGCGTGGGCCAGCGGCCGAGACTGCAGGGCGCGAGCGCGTCGCGTATCTTACGCGAGAGCCGGACGGGATCCGTCACTGCGTCCCCCAGCCTCGAGCGAACCGATGCAAGTCGCGACCGATTACATCCGCCACGCCGCGCGAGCCGCGCGCAAGTGCGCGGGCGATCCTTTCGGCGGGCCGCCGCAGCCCCCCGACTCCGAGTTCTACAAGACGCTGGCCAAAGCGCTGGAAGAGATCGCCGCCGGCCTCGAACAGCTGGGCAAAGAAGAATAGGGCGTGGATAGGTACGTACGCTCGGACGCCGAGCTGGCGGCCGTCGTCGCGGAGCTGCGTGCCGGTCCCCTCGTCGCGGTCGACACCGAAGCCGCCAGCTTTCATAAGTACGTGGACCGTGTGTATCTGGTGCAGCTCTCCTCGCGCACCCGCACGGCCATCGTTGATCCGCTCGCGGTCGGCAACCTGAGCCCCATCGGCGCCCTGCTCGTCGATCCCGCCGTCGAGAAGGTATTCCACGATGCCGACTACGATCTGCGGATCCTCGACCGCGACTACGGCTTCCGCGCCGTGCGCCTGTTTGACACCCGGATTGCCGCCCAGCTCCTGGGCGAGCCCGCGATCGGCCTGGGCTCGCTGCTCGAGAAGCACCTCGGGATCAAGCTCTCGAAGACCCATCAGAAGGCCGACTGGTCGCAGCGACCGCTGCCGCCCGCCATGCTCGCCTATGCCGCCGACGACACGCGCCATCTCCCGCGATTACGCGACCTGCTGCACGAGCAGCTCGTCGCCCGGGGGCGGATGGCCTGGGTCCAAGAGGAGTGCAAGCGACTCGAAGAGCTGCGCTGGACAAAGGGGGGGGGGGGAGCCGGGGGGGGGGGGGGGGGGGGGGGGGGGGGGAGCCAGCGACAGCGACGAGGAGGCGTACCTGCGCGTGAAGGGTGCCAAGGCGCTGCGGCCACGTGATCTGGCGGCGTTCCGGGAGTTGTACGCGTGGCGGGAGGCGGTCGCGCAGCGCGAGGACAAAGCACCCTTCCGGATCATCGGCAACGACCCGCTGCTGGCCGTGAGTCGCGCGCTGCCGGAAACGGCCGTCGCGCTGGCGAAGGTGGTCGGCCTGCCACCCAGCCTCGCCCGACGCCACGGGCCGGCCCTCCTCGAGGCCGTGCACCGCGCCCGGGCGCTGCCCGAGGCCGAGCTGCCGCGGCTCGTGCGGCCACCGCGGGGGCCCAAGGATCCGAAAGTCGACGAGCGAGTAGAGAAACTCAAAGCGGCGCGCAACCGGGTCGCCGGCGAGCTGGG
>WNFG01028849.1_pt1 | contig 11144 bp, 7 predicted proteins | sample 5400431 | NCBI WGS metagenome assembly WNFG01 (sample SAMN13153346, study PRJNA577476) | soil metagenome | isolation source: 120 cm saprolite under Douglas fir tree site 2 hole 3 replicate 2 | place: USA:California | collected 2015-04-18
CGTCATTGCCGATTACCCCTTGATTCCACCCCTCCGGAGGACTAACATTTCCCCTAGCTCTCCGCGATAACCTCCGTCTAATCCCTGTGCATATTCTTTCAGCTGTGGCCTGTCCAAATGCTGCACAGGTGGTGCAATATAAGGTAGTCATGTCCGGATATCCACAACATATTGTGGGCCTTCTATTGACCGCCGTTAACCCGGTAGGTACATTACAGAAAACGGGTTACTCTAACATCCAGCCACTTGAGACCCACAGTTGCCGACAATTGAATAGCGCCCGCGCATGGGCTTTTTTGACGGGCGTTGCTGTTGCGTGACGGCCTCAGTCTTGAAGGAGTGGTGTTTTGCTCAAATTAAAGAAGCTGCAAATCCTCGGATTTAAGTCCTTTTGTGACCGGACGGAGCTGAAGTTCCACGGCGAAGGCATTGCCGCCGTTGTCGGCCCCAATGGATGCGGAAAATCGAATATCGCCGATTCCATTTCATGGGTCCTGGGCGAGCAGTCGGCCAAGAGCCTGCGCGGCGTGCGCATGGAAGACGTGATCTTCGCGGGTACCCGCGACCGCAAACCCACCGGCATGGCCGAAGTTTCTCTCACGCTGGTCGATCCCAGGGAATACGACGGCCCCGTATCGTCGGAACTCGAAGTCGACATTCAGGATGAACTGCCTGAAGACGACTGGGACGAAGCATCGGTCCGGACCGCGAATCTCGAAGCCACCGACGCCGCGGTCGCCGAAGTGCAGCCCGGCCCCCTCGACGCTAAAGACGCTAAAGAAGATCAGGAAGCCCCATCCGACGAACTTTCCACCGCGCCGCAGATCGAAGGCATGGAAGCCGACGGCACACAGCCCGTCGCGGAAGGCGAGGTCGGCGAATCCCCTGCTTCGGCGGAAACTTCCGCTGAAATCTCAGAGACAGAAACGCCGGCAGCCGCCAACGCCGAAGCCACTCATGCGGCCGGCAATGCCGTGGTGTTGAAGATTCGCCGCCGTAAGTTCAAAGCGACCCAGTTCGCCAAGGGCGAGATCATGGTCACGCGGCGGCTGTTCCGCACGGGTGAGAGCGAATATCTTCTGAACGGCAAGATCTGCCGCCTGCGCGACATTCAGGACATCTTCATGGGCACCGGTCTCGGGCCGGAATCCTACGCCATCATCGAGCAGGGACGCATTGGCCAGATTCTGAGCAGCAAGCCGCACGACCGCCGCGCCATCATCGAAGAGGCCGCGGGCATCACCAAATTCAAGACCAAAAAGCGTCTGGCCGAAGCCCGCCTCGAACAGGCGAAGCTGAACCTCTCGCGCATCAACGATATTTTCGATGAAGTCACGCGGCAGATGAACTCGCTCAAGCGCCAGGCCGCCAAGGCCGAGCGTTACGGCAGGCTGCGCGACGAGATGAAGGCGAAGCTCCGCGTGGTCATCGCCGGCAAGTTCGCGCAGATGACCGGGGAAGAAACCGGGCTGCACACCTCCATCGAAGGCATGGCCGAAGATATCCGCCGAAAGGCTGAGGCCGTCGGCGCGCTGGAAGGCGAGCACTCCGAGCGCACCCAGCGCGGCTATGCCATTGAGAGCGAGATCGCGCAGAACCGCCAGGCGATTAACGCCATTGCGCTCGAGACAGAACGCTCAACGTCGCGCCGCTCGCACAACCAGGAGCGTTGCGCCGAACTCGACGCGCGCACCGCCGCCGCCCACGGAGAACTCGAAAACGCGCACTCCCGTCTGGCCTCACTTGAAACCGAACTGCTCTCGAACCGGCAGTTTGCGGAATCCGCGGCATCGGAAGTGGCCGCCGCGCAGCATGCGTGGCAGGTTAGCCAGCAGGAAGCCCAGGCGGCCAACACGGCCCTCGCCGACGGCGAGCGGCAGCAGGAAGGCCGCCGCCAGCGAGTGCTCGACAGCATGTCCGCGGGCTCGCAGGTGCGCAGCCAGATCATCCAGGCGGAAGAACACATGGCCGCCCTCGACCGCGAAGCCGAGCGGATGCAGCGCGAGCTTTCCGCCGCCCAGATCGATCTCGAAAGCTTCGGCGGACGGCGCGGCCAGATCGCCTTTGAATTCGAGACCATCACCCAGACTTCCAACGCGCTCAGCGCCCGCATCGACGAGATTCGCGCGCAGCTCGACAGCAAACGGAAAGACGAAGAAGCCGGCAAGCTGAACCTCGACACCCTGCGCGCCGAGTACGCCACCGCTCAGGGCAGGAAGAATTCGCTGGAGGCCGTCATCAACGAGCACGGCTATTCCACGGAATCTGTGAAGCGCCTCTTCCAGTCGAACCTCGTCGGTCAGGGCTTCGCTCCGGCGGGTGTGCTGGCCGATTTTCTTGAAGTCGAAGGCCGCTACGAGAACGTGGTCGAAGATTTTCTGCGCGATGAACTGAATTACGTGGTGGTCAAGTCCTGGGACTCGGCCAATGAAGGTGTCCGCCTGCTGCAAACCGACGTTGACGGACGCGCCACTTTCCTGGTCTATCCGCAGGATTCACAGGCGAAATTTTCGTTCGCCGCCAGCGACCAGCCCGCGCCGCACAACTCCGGTCCCGGCCAGCTCGTGCCGTTGAAGAACTGCATCAAGGTCCTCAACGGATTCGGCCGCTCTCTGGAAGTGATCCTGCCCAAGCTGCGCGACGGTTACATCGTCGCCGACAACAACCTGGCCCGCAATCTGGCCCTCGAAAATCCGGACGCTTACTTTCTCTCCTCCTCGGGCGAGTGCTTTCACAATGTCACGGTCACCGGCGGCAAGCAGCGCACGGAAGGCCCGCTGTCTCTGAAGCGCGAACTGCGCGAGGTGGTCAGGGTGACCACCGATCTCGAGGCGGCCATTCAGAGCGAGCAGTTCAGAGTCCAGGCCCTGGGGCGCGAACTCACTGAACTGACGCAGTTGCTCGATAAGCTGGAAGGCGAACGCCGCGAGGCCGAAAAGCAGGCCTTGAATTCGGGCCACGCGCTCAGGCAGCTTGAATCGGAACTGGCCCGCACCGGGCAGCGCATCAGCTCCTATCAGCTCGAACTCGACCGCAACCGTTCCGCGCGCAATGAAAAAGAAAGCATAGTTTCGGAAAAGCGCGATCAGGCCGAAGCTCTCGAACAACAGCGCGCTGCCCTGGAAGCGGAAATCAACGCCGCACATATCCAACTGGCGGTGTTGAAAACCGCCCGTGACGTGGCCGGTCAGGTGGTGGCCGATGCCGGGGCGAAGCTGGCCGGACTCGAAGAGCGCCGCCGCTCCGCCAGTTCGGCCCTCCAGCGCATCGAAGCGCTGTTCACCGAGGCGAGCGCTCGGGTGGAATCCCTGAAGGCGCAGATCGAATCGGCGGCCGCGGAAAAACAGCAGCGTGAACTCGAAAACGCCGAGATCGCCGAACGTCTGATTGCTCTGGAATCGGAGAAGGTCACCGCCGAACAGGCCGCTCTGCTTCTGAAGCGGGAATCCGAGCAGGTGCGCGGGCGCATCGCCGCCATCGACGCGGAACTCAAGGCATCGCGCTTCGAGCTCGATGCGATCCGCGAGCGCAAAGCCGAACTGGGCCAGCAGCTGGCCAAGCTCCAGTCCGACATGGGCCACATGCGCGAGCTGTGCGTCAATGAACTGAGCCTGAGCGTGGAAGAGCTGCACGCGGACACGGAGATCGTGCTGGTCGAAGGCGAGGCCCTGGCGGCGGAAGACACGCTCTACCGCGAGATGCGCGCCAAACTCGAAGGCATGGGGCCGGTCAACATGATGGCCCTCGAAGAATACAAAGAGACCACCCAGCGGCATGAGTTCCTCGAAACGCAGCGCAAAGATCTGCTGGAGTCGATCGAGAACACCCAGGCCACGATCAAAGAGATCGACGAGTTCTCGCGGCAGAAGTTCCAGGAAGCCTTCGAGCGCATCAATGAAAACTTCCAGTTCACCTTCCGCAAGCTCTTCGGCGGAGGCCAGGCCTTCATGCGCCTGACCGACGAAATCAACATCAACGAAAGCGGCATCGACGTGGTCGCCTCGCCTCCGGGCAAGAAGCTGCAGAACGTGCTCCTGCTCTCCGGCGGAGAGAAGGCCCTCACCGCGCTCTCGCTGCTGGTCGGCATCTTCCAGTACCAGCCCAGCCCCTTCTGCATCCTCGACGAAGTGGATGCCCCGCTCGACGACGCCAACATCGGACGCTTCACCGAACTGATCCGCGATATGGCCACGCAGACCCAGTTCATCATCATCACCCACAGCAAGAAGACCATGGGCATCGCCCCGGTGATGTACGGAGTCACCATGCAGGAGCCGGGCGTCTCGAAGGTGGTGTCGGTGAAATTCGGGAATGAAAGCGCGGGGCAGAGGACGGCGTAAAACAAGATTTTAAATTTGTAATTTAGCAACAAGAACATTTGCCGCTGATTTCGCAGATAAACGCTGATAAGACTTTATGAATCTTCCTTATCAGAGTTTATCTGCGAAATCAGCGGCAAATATTTTTGAGCGTTCTCTTATTTTGCCACCAGTTCCGCCTTCTTTTTCTTCGCCGACTCCACAGCCGCAAGGTCCGGCTCGAAGCAGCGGCGGCAGCGGGCTTCGTACATTCCGGCCGCGCCCACCACGATCAGGTCTTCATTGGCGATCAGGCGTTGGGTGTGCTTGGCGGGGTTGCCGCACTGCATGCAGATGGCGAGGGCCTTGGTGATTTCATCGGCCACGGCCAGCAGTTCGGGCATGGGATGGAAGGGGCGACCGAGATAATCGGTGTCGAGTCCGGCGATGAGGACGCGCTTGCCCATATCGGCCAGGCGGACCACCAGAGGAATGATGGCTTCCCCAAGGAACTGGGCTTCGTCGATGCCGATGACTTCCGTGCGCAGATCGAGGTGGGCGAGTCGTCGTGAGAGACGATGTGGTCGCTCGAATATCTCTGGTCGATGACCGGCTTGAAGATCTGGACACGCTGGCGCGCAATTTCGGCGCGGCGCAGCCGGCGAATCAGTTCTTCGCTCTTGCCGCTGAACATCGGCCCGCAGACCACTTCAATCCATCCAAGATTCCCACGCATGGCATTCATCTACAGGCTCCCCTGATTCCCGATCGTCGGCGCGGCGATGGCCGCCAAAGACTGATGGTTCATAAACTCGTGAAACTCGCCGAATCCGCTGAATACTCTGGTCGCGCAGCCCAGAATCCAGCCGCTGATTTCTTCCGCCGGCATGGCGCATACCAGGTACACCGGGCGCCCCAGCCGGTGGGCGAACGTCAGCTCACCCTGAGTGCCGGCGCCTTTGCCCGCGTGGCTGTCCCAGTAACAGACGACCGCGTCGCATTGCCGTTCGATCAGGTCGAGATCGTAAGCAATGATTTTACGGATCGTGTGCTGGAAACGAGGCAGGTCCGACCTCTTCCACGAACGAAAGTCGCGCACCTCGACCTCAGTCAGGTTCTTGGTCTCGTCCTCCGCCGGATCGTAAACCTCATGGCCGAGGGACTTCAGCAGGGGCGTAATTTCCGCCCGCCATCCTTTGCCGAGATCTGGAGAATATTCAATGGAGCCCGCGAGATAGAACATCATGACAGTCAGAGAATTGTCGATGATGGGCGCGCCCCGCGTCAATGTAAATTGCCGGAGTTTTTGCCGCGTTTTCCACCGCCTTGCACAGCTTTTTGCTCAGGCAACCTCAATTTCGTATTTGGCACCGTATTCAGGGTGAAGTTTTTTTGGCATAATGGAGTTGCCATAGAACGCGGGACATTTATTCTCCGATCGTCTAATCAATTAAAACTTTTCACCACATGAGCGCCAACCGCGCTCTGTGCGATCTTTTTGCGGTTTCCGGTTTCGTTTGCGGCGGTCGCCGGAAGAATTAATTCAAGAATCGCGTTTCTCGGTACGTTAACGGATTGACAAAAGCGGGCGAATCGCTAGAATACGTCTCCGCTGCAGAATTCCGATTTTGACTATGACAACTTCTTCGATATCGAAAAGCACTCTTCAGCAAACATACTGGCCGGAACTCAAGCTGCACGCCAAGGGCAAAGTCCGGGATATTTACGATGTGGACGGACGCCTGCTGTTCATCGCGACCGACCGCATTTCCGCTTTCGACTACGTGCTGGCCACGGGCATCCCCGAAAAGGGACGCGTGCTCACGCAAATTTCGCTTTTCTGGTTTGACTTCCTCAAGGATACGGTCCGCAATCATCTGGTGACCGCCTCGGTGGATGAATACCCCGCCGAGCTGAAGAAATACGCCGACCAGCTCCGCGGACGCTCGATGCTGGTGAAGAAAGCGAAGATGGTGGATATCGAATGCGTCGCGCGCGGATATATTTCCGGCTCCGCCTGGAAGGAATATCAGCAGCACGGCACCGTCTGCGGCATTGCGCTTCCCAAAGGCCTGCGCGATTCCGACAAGCTGCCCGAGCCGATCTTCACTCCGGCCACCAAGGCGCTCAGCGGACACGACGAAAATATCTCGTTCGATGAAATGTGTAAACACACCGGCAAAGACCTGGCCGCGGAGCTTCGCGATCTGACGCTCGACATCTATAAAAAGGCGTCGGACTACGCCGCCGGACGCGGCATTATCATCGCCGACACCAAATTTGAGTTCGGTCACATCGACGGGCAGCTCATTCTGGCCGACGAAGTACTGACACCCGATTCCTCCCGATTCTGGCCGGCTGACAAATACCAGCCGGGCCGGGCCCAGGAGTCGTTCGACAAGCAGTTCGTTCGTGATTACCTGGAATCGATCAAGTGGAACAAGCAGCCGCCTGCTCCTTCCCTGCCCGATGAAGTCGCGCTCAGGACCAGCGACAAGTACATCCAGGCGTACAGAATTCTGACCGGACGCGAGCTGCCGGTTGGGTAAGGCTGCCTGAGCGATGAATGGACTCGACTGGATCATCGTTGTTCTGATGTTCCTGTCGGTCCTGCTCGCCGCGGCACACGGGTTTTTCTTTGAGATTTTTTCTCTGGCCGGAGCGGCCGGAGGCTTTTTACTGGCCGCATGGGAATACCAGGCGATGGCATTGTGGTTCTTGCCGTATGTAAAATCGCCGGCATTCGCCGATTTGGCTGGGTTTTTGACCATTTTTTTCGTTGTAGTCCTGTTAGGGGGAACTTTAGCCCGCATCGCCCGCTGGGCGATGAAGGAAGCGGGGCTGCGATGGGTAGACCGGTTGCTCGGGGGCGCTTTCGGACTGGTCCGGGGCGTCATCATTGCGACGGCGGCGATTATGGCCATGACGGCATTTACGCCTGAATCACCTGAACTGGCCTCGTCGGAGCTGGCCGGGTACTTCCAGGTGGCCGGGCGGGGCGCAAGCTGGCTGACGCCTTCGGTGGTGAGGCAGCGGTTCCATGATGGCGTGTATAAATTGCGCCAGGGAGTCTGGCACATGCAGACGCCGCCCGCGAAGCCGGAAACAAAATAACGCAAGTCGACCTTTTTCATGAATGAAAGAGAGGAGTCCCAGTGAAGGACCAGCTTGAAACATTGGTAGCCCAGATGCACCAGAGCGGCATTCTTTATTCCGAGGCCGTCAGGGAATTCAAGAAGCGCTTCATCATGAACGTCCTGCAGCAGAACAAGGGGAACCAGTGCAAAGCGGCCCGCGAGCTGGGCATGCACCGCAATACTCTCTCACGCACCATTGCCGAATTGAAACTTGAAGTCCGCCAGTTCCGCGACGGAGCGCGCCGCCCGGTGCGCAGCGAAAAAGCCGTGCCCGCGGAGAAGCTGGAAAAGAAAGTGGCGCGGTAGGAACGACGTCCGTGATTCGTATAGTTCGTTCGGCGCTGCGCCGAGCCAGTGCTGGGCTGCATCGGCCAAAGCCGCACACGCGAATCCCCTGACCCAACGCTCACCACACCTCCACCGTTTCGTCTAACCCATGGTTCGTTCCGGCAGTCAAAAATAGCATGGGCGAACTCCTGTATCATGTCCCTACCTCAACATCAGGAGTCCACTCACATATGGGTCGACGGATTTGTCTTGCTTTATTGTTGCTCGTTCTCTCCTCATTCCTCTTCAGCCAGGCGAAGAAAAAAACTGAAGCGCCTAAAGCGCCCGCCGCCGAGGCAAAGCGCCTGGATGAAAACCTGTTCAACGCCCTGCGCTGGCGTCAGGTCGGTCCTTTTCGCGGAGGACGCGCGCTGGCGGTCACCGGAGTGCCCGGCGAGCCGAATGTCTTTTACTTCGGCGCGGCTTCCGGAGGAGTATGGAAATCCACCGATACCGGAGTGAGCTGGCAGCCTCTGTTTGACAGCCAGCCGATCGCCTCCATCGGCAGCATCGCCGTTGCGCCTTCCGACCACAACATTATTTATGTGGGATCGGGCGAGGCCTGCATTCGCGGAAACATCACCTACGGCGACGGAGTCTACAAGTCGCTCGATGGCGGCAGGACCTGGAAACATATCGGGCTTAAAGACACGCAGCACATCGGCGCGGTGATCGTCGATCCGAAGAACCCCAACATTGCGTTTGTGGCGGCGCTCGGTCACGCCTACGGGCAGAACGAAGCGCGCGGCCTGTTCCGCACCACCGATGGCGGCGCGACCTGGCAGAAGGTCCTCTATAAAGACAGCAAGACGGGCGCCATCGCCGTGGTTTTCGATCCCAACAACTCGAATACGCTGTTCGCCTCGCTGTGGGAGGTCTATCGCACTCCATGGAGCCTCAACAGCGGCGGCCCCGGCAGCGGCCTGTTTAAATCCACCGACGGCGGAACGACCTGGAAACGCATTGAAGGCCACGGTCTGCCGGCGGGCATCCTCGGACGCATCGGCATCTCGGTTTCCGGCGCGGACTCCAGCCGCGTGTATGCGCTCATCGAGGCGAAAGAAGGCGGGCTCTATCGCTCCGACGACGGCGGTGACAGCTGGCTTCGCATGAACGACGACGGCCGCCTGCGCCAGCGCGCCTGGTACTTCACTCATATCTTCGCCGATCCGAAGTCGGCGGACACGCTCTACGTCCTGAACACCGGTATGTTCCGGTCCACCGACGCAGGCAGGACTTTCAACCTGCTGCCCGCCCCGCACGGCGACCATCACGGCTTCTGGATCGACCCTGACCGGCCGGAGCGGATGATCGGCGGCAACGACGGCGGCGCAACCATCTCCATCGACAACGGCAAGACCTGGTCCACCGAATACAACCAGCCGACGGCGCAGTTCTACCACGTCATCACCGACAACCGCTGGCCTTATTACATCTACGGCGCACAGCAGGACAACAGCACCATCGCCATCAAGAGCTACGATGACGACGGCGTCATCGGGCGACAGGCCCCGGACCCGAACATTGTCTATGCCGGCGCCGAAGGTGTCACCACCCGCTTCGACAAGCGCACCGAACAGGTCGTGGATATTTCCGTGTATCCTCTCGACCCTTCGGGCCGCGGGGCCGAAGGCCTGAAGCACCGCTTCAACTGGACCTCGCCTCTGGTTCTTTCACCGCACGATCCCAACACGATTTACACCGCCGCGGAAAGGGTTTTCAAAAGCACCGACAACGGCCAGAGCTGGACCGCCATCAGCGACGACCTGACGCACAACGACAAGAGCAAACAGAAGCCTTCCGGCGGCTCTATCACTCTCGACATCACCAGCGTGGAGTATTACAACACGGTGTTTACCCTGGCCGAGTCTCCGGTGCAAAAGAACACGATCTGGGCGGGCACCGACGATGGTCTGGTCCATCTGACCACCAACGGCGGCCAGAGCTGGGCCAATGTCACGCCAAAAGACCTGCCCGAGAGCATGATCAGTATCGTCGAGGCGTCGCACCACGATGCGGGCACAGCGTATATCGCGGTGGACCGCCACAAGTTCGACGACATACGCCCTTACATTTACCGCACACACGATTCGGGAAAAACATGGGCCATGACAGTCCATGGAATTCCCGAAGGGTCGTATGTGCGATCGGTGCGCGAAGACCCGGCGCGCAAGGGTCTGCTGTTCGCCGGAACGGAGACCACCGTTTATTTCTCCATCGATGACGGGGACAACTGGCAGCCGCTCAAGCTGAACCTGCCGACCGTGCCCATCCACGACGTTGAAGTTCACGGCTCAGATCTGGTGGCCGCCACGCACGGGCGCTCGTTCTGGGTGCTCGATGACATCACGCCGCTGCGCCAGCTCGACACCGTCTCGGCAGGCACGGACATGGTGTTGTATAAACCTGAAACCGGCCTGCGCCTGCACTATCCCGATGCCATCGAGCGTCGCGGCCCGGTGGGCGATGTGCGTCCCACGGGCGTGATCTTCGACTACTACTTCAGGATTGAGCCCAAAGACGAAGCGAAACTGGAAATCATCGACAGCACGGGTAAAGTGGTGCGCACGCTTTCAAGCCGCGAGAAAAAGGAATTCGAACAGCCGCCGGAATGGCCCGACCAGGTCAAAGAGGTCACCACAATTCCCGCCGCGGCGGGTATGAACCGCTATGCGTGGAACCTTCGGCTGGAGACGCCGGTTAAAATTCCCGGCGCTTTCTATACCGGCCCCGGCCCCCGCGGCCCGCTGGCCGTGCCTGGCACATACACAGTGAAGCTCACCGTGGGCGGCCACAGCCAGAGCCAGCCGCTGGAGATCGTCAATGACCCGCGCGTCAAAGGAGTGACGCAGGCCGACCTGCAAAAACAGTTTGATCTTCTGCTTCAGATTCGCGACGCCAATGCGGAACTGCACCGCGCCGTGAACCAGATCAGAGACCTGCACGCGGAAATCAAAACGCTTCACCAGCGCTTCGACCATGAGTCGAAGTTCAAAAATGTGCTCGACCAGGCCGACGCGCTCGATAAGAACATGACGCCGGTCGAGGAACAACTCATCCAGGTCAATATGAAGGGCTCGGAAGCCAACCTGGCTTTCCCCAACATGCTGAACGAAGCCTTCGACAGCTTCACCAGCAGCGTGGAAGCCGGCGACGGCGCACCCACCCGACAGCAGTATGAAGTCTTCAAGCTTCTGCGCGGCCACCTCGACGAAGAACTCGCCGCATGGAAAAAGATTCTCTCGGCCGATGTGCCCGCCCTGAACGACCTCATTAAGAAGAGCGACGTTCCGGTGCTGAAAGTTTCGGGAGGCGGAGAGTAGATCGGACCACTGTCAGAACCTTCGATCAGGCCCCGTTCCGATCTTTGGGACGGGGTTTA
>WNFG01005011.1_pt1 | contig 11142 bp, 6 predicted proteins | sample 5400431 | NCBI WGS metagenome assembly WNFG01 (sample SAMN13153346, study PRJNA577476) | soil metagenome | isolation source: 120 cm saprolite under Douglas fir tree site 2 hole 3 replicate 2 | place: USA:California | collected 2015-04-18
GAGTCGGGCAGCAGTTTCACTTCGCCGTGGTTGTCCAGGGCACCGGGAACTTCAATGCGTCTGTTACCTGGTCGGTGAATGGGATTGCTGGCGGAGACGCGATAAACGGGACAGTCTCGTCCAGTGGCACGTATAGTGCTCCTGCCACGCTGCCACCCACGAATCCCGTCACGGTAACTGCTACCAGTGTCCAGGATCCGACAAAATCCGGAAGCGCACCGTTGAACATCTTCACTCTGGCGATCAACCCTGCCAGTGCGACGGTTTTCTACAACCACACGCAGCAGTTCACGGCGACGGTCACGGGGATCACGAATGCAGCGTTCGTTTGGTTAGCAGATCACGGCACTGTTGACGCGAACGGTTTGTATACTCCGCCGTTGACCATCAGTCCGAATGCGACCGATGCGGTTTACGTCAACGTAGCGAATGCCGGTGGCTCCTCCGTAACCGCTCCAATCACGCTGCAGATTCCGACGCCTGTCCTAACCTCAATTGCGCCGAACGGCGCAAGCGCTTCTGAACTGGTGGCAATCAACGGGCAGGACCTGTTGGGAGTGCAACAAGTTTTCTTTCCCGGACCATTCGGCACCACATTGTCGGCTGCTTTTCAACCTGTTTCGACAGCTCAAGTCACGGCCAACCTTCCGCTGGGGAGCGTGAGCGGCCCGGTGTATATGACTTTGCAGCCCGCTACTGGCATTAACAACACGTCCAACAGCATCAACTTTACCCGCCTGCCGAATCTTCGAATTCGGGCTGGCGCAAAAGATTTGTCCTCAGGTGAGACTGTGCAGTTTAGCCACCGGCTGCTGGGCGCGAGTGGTTCAAACGCAGTGGATTGGACGGCAGATCTAGGCAATGTGAGCACTAGCGGGCTATTCCAGGCACCAGTTGTCTCACAAGAGAGCTTTGCGACCGTGACTGGCTGCTTGCAGAACACCCGCTCCTGCGATGCCACAATGCTGCGAATCTTGCCGTTGCGCATCGGCCCCGCGATACCGGTAGTGAGCCTGGGACAAAATTTGCAGCTCGACGCAGTGGAAGGCTCGCAGGTTTCAGCAAACTGGTCGGTACTGGCCGGGGGAGGCAGCTTGACATCGAGCGGCTTGTTTACCGCTCCGACGAATCCCGTGCAGGCTGGCGGAGTTCCGGTATCGGCAACCGCCGGGAGCGCAAGCGGGATCGCGTCCATTGCGGTGACGGGCGCATTTCCAGGGCTTGTCAGTCGCACAAATGATTACATGAATCGCCGCTATGACCCTACGACTCAGAAGTATTTGCAAAACATGGAGGGAACTTTTGTTCGGAATTTGGCCGTGAGCGGAAACCGTGCGTACACTCTCGCCCTCGGAATTCGCTCCAATCCGCCTATCGATGCGAAGCCACCTTTTGCTGCCGTAGACGTTTATGACATTTCTGATCCCATCAATCCTGTTTGGGTCAATGCGGCGGAATCCATAAGCGACCGTGCCTCACTCTTCTCTACCTATAGCCACTACTTATTCGTAGTGGATGTAGGGACAATTGCAGGAAGCATTTACAACCTGCCCAGCCGGATCGGCCTGTACGACGTTCAGAGCGGCCCACCCCAGTTGCTTGCGTGGATTACCACCCCCGATCTGTATTCGGCCTATGACAACAACGGTGTGATCTACGGGGCTCCCCTGAATCCGTATACGGGATCAACAGCTCCGATCTATGTTTTCGATACCACGGGCGGAACCATACAACAGAGGGAGATCGATCTCCCTCCTCCCGCAAGCGCAGTGGCAGGCTATCCACCGTATGCCGTTATCGGAACTGGCAACTTCGTCTATACGGAGTTTTCTGCAAATTCTGGAGGTTCTTTGCTAAGCGCATATGATGTTTCGGTTTCTCCTCCGAACCTGCTCGCTTCCGTCCCCATCGACGGTACCTTCATCTCAAGGGCAAACCTGCTGATTCGCAACAATTTACTTTTTATAGGCAATGCCATATTCGATATTTCAAATCCCGTCCCTGCCCAGGTGGGGACGCTTCCCATTCAAAGTGTGCTGGATGTGCAAGGAACTCGACTGTTGGGAGCGGGCTTCATGCCCATCTACGCCGCTCGGGACAATTATGTTCTAGTGGATATAACCGACCCAGCAAATCCAGCAATCAAAGCGAGTATTTACGACCTGCCGGACGCTGTTGGCCTGAGCGGAAAATTCGTTGGCAACGGGAACACCATTGTCACAGATGAAGCTCTGGGCGGAGTCGGAACGATTGACCTGACCACTTCCGGTGGCTTAATTGATAAGGCACGAGTGAGTGTATTCCCGGACGGCTTCATATTCGATCACACGATCAATCAGCAAATCATGTACGTAGCTGGCGCGAGCGCGCTGGGTTCCGGAGGGCTAGTCACATTTGATCTCAGTACCGGCACGCCCATTTTTTCCGGAACTTTGCTCTACGGTCAAAACGAAGGGCTAGCTGTGCAGATTGCGGGTAGCAAGGCATTCTTGGGGCTTCTGGATAGCCTAAAAACTATTGATGTCAGCAATCCGGCGAGCCCGTCCGAGAGTGGGTCGGTGCCCCTGCCCACCAATGCACTGGTGCTTTCGGGAAACACGTTGTTTGTCGGGACAGGAGATGGCAGGCTGGTAGTGCTGGATGTAACGAACCCGAACAGTCCTTCCACCCTGGGCAGTGTCCCGCTTCCTGCGGCCGCCGTGAATTTGCGGCTGACCGGAAGCACCTTGCTTGTCGCGGATGGTTCCGCAGGGCTTCTGATCTTCGATGTATCAAATCCCGCAGTGCCGAAACAGCTTTCACAATTGCTGTTGAACACGCCAGTTTGGGATATTGCAGCAGATGGAACGCTGGTGTTTTTGGCCGCAGACTCGACGGGGTTGGCCATCGTGGATATTTCGAATCTGTTGCAGCCGAAGCAAATCAGCCAGACCACACTGGAATCCTGGAATCCCTTTCCATATTTTGGGGACGAGGGACCTCGAAGTGTCGCGCTCTCGGTGACAACTCACAACGGGCTTGTTTACGTAGGAACAGCAAATTCCTTGGGATTGGTTTTTGCTTTCGATTACTCGCAGCCGAGTTATCCCAGACTAGTTTCGATGAACGCTTTCGGCGAGTTTATCGATACGTTGACCTCGGGATTCAGCTTCGTGGGCAGCGATATTTACGTCCTCGGCGCTCTGGGAGTTGATGATGATATCGTGCAATCCGATGACTCAGCGTCTCGAAACGCGATTAATCTATACTATCCACCGTTGGCCTTGCGGAGCATAGATTTCTCACCTACCCAGTCTGCGACGGGCAAAACCAATGACTTTATGCATCCAAAGTTTGATCGGAAAATATTCCAGAGACGACATCGATACCTCAGAGGGCAGCACCCATCGTACGAAACTCAGAACGATGATTAATTTCCTCGCGATCCGTTCGCAATCCGTTTGTCGTTTTACCACTGCTTCTCATGTACTTCGGTGCCATCCGTGGCCTTGCATGTTATTGAATTTACGTTTTCAGGCGGATTCGAATCCCTCCCTCTCCGCCACTGTTTCAAACACTTACCAGTTGTCTGGTTTGGGGTCTGCAATCTCAGTCGCCGGCTCATGTGGTAACTGCTGGAACTCGCGGTAGGCGCCAAATCGGGCGAGGCGATCTTCTCCCAGGACCTCGGGAATTGGATCGCAGGCTTCTCTCAGCTTTTCACAGACTTGCAACCACATTCCGGTGCGGGTGTAGGTTTGGTGTACTTTCTGGAATGGAACGGACAAGAGTAATTGCCGGGCGTTTTGAATTTCGCCCTTGTCGATCAGAAGCTGCACCTTTCGCTCGATGATCCATTCGTCCTTCAGCGCCCCTACCTTATTGAGCCACTGCTCACGCTCAGCAAGCGTTTCCGTCCCCAGGGCGCGCAGTATTCTGTCCCGTTCGACCACCACCTGCGGGTGCAACTGAAGCCAGGGTTCCCGAATCGCTTCCAAGGCTGCCGCCGCTTTCCTGGCATCACCTTTCGCCTGGTAGAGCCGAGCTAACAGTGCTGCCGCCACGCCGATCTTAGAGGCAGAGAGTATGCGGATCGCATTTTCTGTCTGTCCTCTGCCGGCCAGCCAAGCCCCATATTGAAATCTCCACAATTCGGTGTTTGCGTCACGAGTATTTTGGATGGCCCATTCGAAAGCAGGGGCGAGGTTTTCCATGCCGGACGGGGCCCAGCGGTTCTGATCGATCGTGGGAGGCGCGGGCAAGCTGCCTTTCTTCGCGTAAGCATGCAACAGCTCATTCCATACCCTGACCTCCTCGAGTCTTGCCCATTCAAACAGGGGAATATCGCTCACCGCCCTTAGATGATTCTCGGGAACCCTCAAGCCATAGATGTCCAACGGCTTGTCAGTCGGTATCCAATACTCGACATGCCATCGCGTTTTCTTTGGCGGTAGTTCCAGTTTGATGGACTGATCGCCGATCGGCCCTCCCTGGATCTCAATATATGGCTGCGGTGACGCTGTGCTTAGCATGGCCCACGCGCGGTCATCGCCGACGCCATAGCTCCACAATTTCATTCCTGGCGAAATAGCTTCATCTGCGACGTGATAAAGACCGGTGCCCAGGGAAGGTGTGTAGGCCCCGAAAGCATTAGCGTCACGACTCTTCCAGAAATAACCTGTCATTTCCTTAATGTCGGATTCGCGTTTGGGTCCTTGCCTTTGCCAATCAATGGTGTCAATTCGTGAAGCATGGGATAGGACTTCGCCCTTGGGGAAATGAAATTCGGTATCAGGGGCTGATGGCAGAGCCGCGTTGGACCACGACATCCATGGGTATGCTGATGTGCCAGGATTGCGGAACAATACGCGTTCCGTTAGGAACGTGTCCTGCGGCCCTAGTGAGTATTCTACGGACCACTGCATTCCGAAGCGCAGCTCACGCTCACCGCACGTGACATAGACTCGGTCCTTCGCGCGGTCGATTCTATAGAGGACTCTTTCGTTCTGGGTGGGAGAATGGGAGATCGGAAAACTCACTTCAATTCCACCCGCCACAAAATAGAATCGGGGCAAGATCCGTGTCGGACGTATGACTTGGGGAGCATACAAGACCTCCTTACCCGATCCTTTGTGAACAATGGAGGTGACTTTTCCGCCGATGTCGGGAGAGATCGTCACTTTGATGTGTCTGTTTTCCAGCACAATGAAGGTGTATTTCTGGGGGACTGGCCGGTTGGCTGTTTCGCAGTAGCTGACGTAAGGATAGACTCCGTTGGGATCCAGAGCCGTGGGGACGGGCCCGCACGCTGTCAGCGGATGCGTGAGGACATAATCTTTGTATTGAGACGAGACAGCTTTGCCCGGCGGCTCGGTTGCCAGGCACGACACTACGAGAATGTTCCCAAGCAGGGAGATTCGCAGAGCGAGCCCTGCCATATGTCCATTCGGTGATGGTCTGTACATTGGGATCGCTCCAGCGCGAGAAGATTTTCAGCCCCGATGCGGGCGAACTGGTCGCCAGACTTTTCCTCATTGGCATTGGCAAACAGTTCGCGGAGATCGGAGAAGTCGCATCGCTCGATCATGGGAGTGCCCGCTCGGAGAGACCATGTTATCGAAAAAGTCTTGAGCGGCGCGCTACAGTTTGTCGGAATATTCGGTCGCGTGATCCATAAAGTGTTCCTTTGCTCCGAGATGTCCGTGGTGGACGTAGCCTTTACGAATACTCAGCCAACTCCCGGATTGTCGGCAAGCGGGAAGTTGGGAACTCCGGCCCGCGACACCAATACAGCAACCGGCAATTTGCGGAATCTTCGATCAAAGCCCCCTCGCCGGCATCATCCTCGCCACAAGACTCCCGATGACCTGCGGCTCATGCTCGCCAGAGGAGCCTTCAAGCGTGTAAGACCGCTCGAAGGCATTGGGACCAGCAATCTTCATTTCCCACTGGTCATTCGCCTGCGAGGCGATGATCGAAACACTCCAATCCCCGGGCCGATCCGCAAGGGCATGCTCAATGATGGCCACAATCTCCGACCGCACCGCAGGCACGCAGCCCGTGTGATGCATCTCCACCGAAACTGCCATGCCGCCGAAAATATCACCGTGCCTCCCGCTCCCGCAAACCCTGCGCTACCCGTGAGGCCCGTATCGATCGGATTCGCCGCTTAGGCAGCGGTGTCATGTATTAATGTATGCAAGGCAGAGATGATAGTGTCGTTCGGGATACGGAGGTCACCCATGTCACTGCGCGACGGCTTGCGCCTGCTCGCCGTAGTCATTCTGACTGTCGGGCTCGCGGACGCTCAAACCATTCCGCCCGCAACTGCGAAGCGTATCGACGAGATCGTTGCGAAGGCGACTACCGAACAACAAATCCCGGCTATCTCCGTCGCCATCGCCCTAAACGGGCAGATTCAGTACCAGAAAGCCTTCGGCAAAGCCGATCTCGAGAACAATGTCTCGGCTACTCCCGAAGCCCTCTTCCGCACAGGCTCGATTGCCAAGCCGATGACCGCCATCGCGGTTATGCGACTTGTCGAGGACGGCAAACTCGACCTCGACGCACCTATCCAAAAATACTGTTCTGCGTTTCCGCAGAAGCCTTGGACGATTACGACCCGAGAGGTGCTCGGCCATATCTCGGGCATCCGCCATTACAAGGAAGGTGAAATGGATAACACTCATCATTACGCCAAGCTGTCTGACGGGTTCGCCATCTTCGCCAACGATCCTTTGCTCTTCGAGCCGGGAACGGAGTACCAGTATTCCACCTATGGCTTCTCCGTCATCGGGTGCGCTTTGGAAGGCGTGACAGGCAGATCGTTTCCCGAAATCATGCAACAAGAAGTCTTCGCTCCGGCGCATATGACGCACACCTTTCCGGATAGTGTTTTCGAGATCGTCCCGCACCGCGCCCGCGGATACTCCAAGCGGGACGCACAGATCATCAACGCCGGACTCATGGACAGTAGCTACAAAATCCCCGGCGGCGGCTACGTTTCCACCCCAGGCGACCTTGTCACTCTTGCGGACGCTCTGCTTGCGGGAACGCTAATGAAACCCGGCACCCTCAAACTCATGTGGACGTCACAGAAACTCCGCAATGGCAATAATACGGGTTACGGTATGGGCTGGGGACTCGGACAGTTCGAGGGTCAGGACATCGCCACCCATGCCGGCGGCCAGCAGGGAGCCAGTTCCAGCCTGACGATCTATCCTGAGCGCAAAATCGTGGTAGCGGTCATGATCAACATGGATGAAGCCGACGCTACCCAAATCGATCATAAAATCAGCGCCGTGCTGATGAAGGATGTCTTTGGCGTCGAGTCAAATTCCAGAGGTGAGGCAGCAGGCCCTTAGCGCAAAAGGGAGAGTACCGCGAACCCTGTCCGCAACGAAATCTTCCGAGAGGGAAAACTCCCCTGATCGCATGGAATCATGCAACAGCAATTCTCAGTTAGTGAAATCGCCTGTGGCTGTTGAAAAACTCCTTCCTCCGAAATTCGCCAAAATTAAATCGCGCCAGGATGCCCTACGAACGACTATCTCGGGTCGCCGAGACATTTTCTATCCCCCCAATTTTGGCTGTTTGGGACGAAAAGTGAGTTTGTCAACAGCCACGCCTGGTTTCGTCAACAAACCCTAATTTTGTGCCGTCGAGATGTGATCAAATGAATTCATGAATGAAGGTTGTCGTTTCGTAGCATCGCTCGAATAGCCTGAAGGAGTCTCTCCTGGCACACTTGGTTGCGGACAAAGCGAACTTCGCCTCCAGCCCGTTTGCAGTCCCGGCCTGCTTCGTTCTACTCGTCTATGGACTGAGCTGGATGATCGAAGTACCTGCGGCCCTGACCGCGCTCGGCCTGCTCCACGTCCACGTCTCGAAGGGGCTCCAAACCCTGGCACAGCTCACGCCAGCTGTCGCAGCTCTGATTACTGCGGGACTATTTAATGGACGTCGCGCTATCGGGCCACTGCTGCTTCCTCTTCTCAAGGTGCACACGCCGTTCCGCTGCTACGCTTTGGCGCTCCTCGTAGCGCCGGCTACGCAAGCAGCAGCCCTACTGCTTTATCAGAACATGGGACATTCTCTTCCCCAGTTTGGTCCATGGTCCGAGGTGCCGGTGATGGGAGTCGTATTAGCACTTTTCAGTGTGGGCGAGGAACTCGGATGGAGAGGTTTCTTCCTGCCCAACCTGATGAAAGGCAACTCGCTGCTGGCCGCAACGGGTTGGATGGCGCTGTTTTGGGGATTTTGGCATCTGCCGTTCTACCTCGCGGCCAACTCCGAAGGTCAAAGCACCTGGCTCCAGTGCCTGCTCTTTCTTGTCGGTATCTTCCCTGTTTCAGCATTTTTCGCGCTCATTTACTCACGAACCAGAAGCGTGTTTCTCTGCCTCCTCTTCCACGGATCTCTCAATGCTGGAGCGGCCCATTGGTTCGGCCCGCTGCCGACGGGACAATTGCTGCCCTACGCGCTCTGGATCGTTCTGCTATGGATTGCGGCCATCCCCGTGTTCCGCACACTTACCCGTGCACCTAGGCATGGTTAGGTCCAGGCGGTTGTCCGCGCAGCAGCCAGTTTTATCCGAAGGACCTTCTGCAACTGCGAAGGTCGAAGTTGAGGGCATGGGGGTCGATTACTGTCGAAAAATCGCGTTTACACTAACAATTCTCACTTGGTGAAAATCGCCCGACTCGACAACAATCTCTTGCGCGGCGCTGAGCAGGGCCTCGTCTTGTCATGCGAAGCCCGTGAATGTAGGATTCCCACGTTATGTTAATAACTCGATCAGGCCCCAGGTCGGCTGCGTTCTACGAGAAGGTATTCGGCTGCAGTATCCGGCATCGTGACAGCGCTCATCCGAGCTTCGATGACGCTACGGGAAACGTGAGCGGCGCATGGTTCACCGGGGGAGAAATCTCCCTCGACCCCGGCCTGCTGCCCTCCATCTGGGTCACAACATTGATGCCGCTCGGCTCAGCCGCTCACGGCGGCATCGTCGTCGAGTCTCCGCACCCCGACTTCCCAGGTAGTACGTCGTGTATTGCCACCTTCGGCGACCCCGCAGGCAACCTGATCGGCCTCTATCAGGAAGGTCTGCGATGAGGTCCCGATCGTTTTGCGCGCTGTGATTTCTGTGGAACGCTGTATATAGCGGATTAAAATGAGGCCGAAGAAACTCTGTGTGAGTCTTAACGGGGAAGATGACGATGCGAATTCTGAGTATCTTGTGCGGAATTGCTGTCCTGCTCACCACACTGCACCTCGGACATGCGGTGCATCACTTTTCTGTTATCGCATCTCAAGAAGGCATCCACGGGCCTGCTTTGTGGGCGGGTATGGCCACCGCGGTGGTTGTGGGGATCTTCTCCTTCATCGGAGGCTGTTTGCTGCTGAGACGTAGCCGCTAGTTCGAGATGAACCTGCTTGATCGCATCCTGCGCGTGTAAGAGCATGGCCGCCAGCTGAGCTGCAGATTCCGGAATTATTCAAAGACTTCCCCCGCGAAATTGTTCCACAAGATAATCGCTGGTGCGTAGGGTGAAGGCAAGAATCGAAAGCGTGGTTGTTTTGTCAGTACAGTTCAGGAAAACGCTGGCGTCGCACACGTATAGGTTAGCTACGTCGTGGGTCTGGCCAAAGCGATTGGTGACAAACTTCCTGGCGTCATTCCCCATGCGGCATGTGCCGGTTTCGTGTAAGCTGTAACCGGGCATTTCGGGTTCATTGGCGGCGTATTCCAAAACTCCACCGGCGGCATGCAACACGTGGGCGCTGATCTGTTTCGCATGCTGAAACATCTGCAACTCGTTATTTCCCCATTGGAAGTGAATACGGGCCTTTGGAATTCCGAACGAATCTTTCGCTTCCGGGTCGATATCCACAAAGTTTTTGTCGGAGGGTAAAGTCGGGGCTTGCACGGTCAAGCTGATTGGCGTCGGATAGCGGCGCTTGATTTCCCGCTTGAAAGACGATCCGAAACCCTCGATTTGATCGTAATACGACGGGAACTCCGAACACCCTCCGTCTGGATAGACCGAATAGCCCCGGACAAATTGTTCTGCATGCGGGTGTTTTAGATTCTGCCAGCGTGGCATCCATGCGATTGAATTGGCGCTAACATTGTCCGGAAAGCTGGGCTGCCCCAAGAGCTGCGGCAGATAACCACTCGCCGTGGCCGCATACAAGTGGTCGCAAAGGTTGCGCCCTAATTGGCCGCTGGAATTGGCAACGCCTGTCGGCCAGTGCCGTGATTTTGAGTTCAACATGATCCGGGCGCTTTCGATACATGAAGCCGCCAACACTACGGCGCGTCCTTGGACCTCATATTCCCGCCGCGATTCGCGGTCGACGTATGCCACTCCCGAGGCGTGGCCATTGTCATCCACCAGGATATTCTTGGCGATGGCATTCGTTCTCAGTTCCAGGTTTCCGCTAGCTTCAGCTACGGGAAGCAAGAACCACGGCGAAGAGAAGAAAGCTCCTACTTCGCAACCAAATGTGCAATCTCCACAGTAATGACACGCGGGATGCCCCTCGTGGGCCTCGGTGAGCTGTGCTAGCCGATCCGGTAAGTAGGGCACACCAACTCTCTCACAACCCTTCTGAAGAATCATGTCGAGACATCGGAAATTAAACGGTGGCAGGTAAACTCCATCGGGGTTGCTGGGGCGGTTTTGCACTGTGCTGGCCACGCCGATCATTTTTTCCACGCGTGTGTAGTAAGGCGCCATCTCGGCATAGGTCACTGGCCAGTCCGCGTCATATCCATCTAGTGTGGCCGCCTTGAAGTCGATATCACCGAAGCGCGCCGAACTGCGTCCCCAAAAATTGGTTTTTCCACCTACAGCGGAACAACGCGGCCACATCCACTTCGTGCCCGGCGCAGTCGTAAATGAGAGGTCGTGTTCCCAGGCGCCTTTGTTGTACTCCGAGTCGAGAAAGCCGGGCGTGTCTTTCATGCGTGTCTTGGGGTCGCCGAACCCCCGATATTTCATCTCCCATGACATGCGATGGTTGCGAAAATCTTTTTCTGGATCAAGGCGCCGGCCGGAATTCAATGCGCAGACTTTCAAACCGGCTTCGCACAGAGTCTTGATCGCCATGCCGCCCCCGGCACCGGTTCCGATCACAATTACGTCATAGATCTGTTTG
>WNFG01007085.1_pt1 | contig 11142 bp, 9 predicted proteins | sample 5400431 | NCBI WGS metagenome assembly WNFG01 (sample SAMN13153346, study PRJNA577476) | soil metagenome | isolation source: 120 cm saprolite under Douglas fir tree site 2 hole 3 replicate 2 | place: USA:California | collected 2015-04-18
AATGTCGTAGGGCAAGTTCGATTCATCCGGCACCATCCGGTCGAGCGCGGCATCGGCGCGGTCGATGGGATCGCTGCACGGGCGGCGTGGCGGATCGTCGAGATTGTTGGAGGGGATGAAGCTGAGCAGTTCGCGCACCATGGAAAGGCACTCGGCGTCATCGTGCGCCATAAAGTGCGCCACGCCAGAAGTTTCATTGTGAGTGTGCGCCCCGCCGAGCTGCTCTTTCGTGACCTCTTCGTGCGTCACCGTCTTGATCACGTCGGGCCCGGTGATGAACATGTACGAGGTCTTGTCCACCATCAGGATGAAATCCGTGATGGCGGGCGAATACACCGCGCCGCCCGCGCACGGACCCATGATTGCCGAAATCTGTGGTACCACTCCGCTGTACAGGGTGTTACGCAGAAAAATATCGGCGTACCCAGCCAGTGACGCCACGCCTTCCTGGATGCGCGCGCCGCCGGAATCATTCAGTCCAATGACGGGCGCGCCCATCTTGGCGGAAAGGTCCATGATCTTGACGATTTTGGCGGCGTTGGCTTCCGATAGCGACCCGCCGAACACGGTAAAGTCCTGCGCGAAGACGAACACCAGCCGTCCTTCGATCCGTCCGTAGCCGGTAATGAAGCCGTCGCCGTAAAACTTTTGCTCGGCCATGCCAAAGTCGGTCGAGCGGTGGGTCACCAGCTTGTCGGTCTCCTCGAACGTGCCTTCGTCGAGCAGAAATTCAACCCGCTCGCGGGCTGACATTTTGCCTTCCCGGTGCTGCCGCTCGCGGCGCTCGGTCCCGCCGCCGTCCGCAGCCAGTCGGTCGCGCTTCTTCAGTTCTTCGAGCTTCTGTTCAAGATCCATATTTTTTCAGGCGTCAGGCGTCGGACGTGAGACCTCGGACCTCAGGCGTCGGCCACTCGGCGTCTGAGGTCCGAGGCCCGACGCCCGAGGTCCGGGTCACTGCTCCATGCTGGAACCAATCGGCTGGTACCTGTACTTCTTGCCATCCCAGAAAGTCGCGGAGGTCATGCGATCGCCGCCCGTTTCTTCGGCATAAATCGCCATCACGGTTTTCTTTTTCACCGTCAGCTTTTTCACCGTAATCTGTTTGAACGGCAGATTAATGATCACGAACTTGGCTTTCGGAGTAGCGGCGCGCCAGGCTTCCTGGCCGGTGCCGTGTATGACCAGCAGCACCAGGCCCCGGGTCGCTGGGTCCTCCGAGGCGAACTGGGTGGTGATCTTGGTGTTTCCGTAACCGTAAAAACTATTGTAGGGATCGATCACAGTGAAATTGTTTTCCGTCTGGTCGACCAGCGCGTTCGTGCAGCGGGCGGCAACGACCAGGTCCTCGATGCCGTCGCCGTCCATGTCCGCCTTCACCTGCGGCGGCCCTGGCATCAGGGTGCAGGTCGATCCAAACTGCTTCTGGATGAAATCGTTGTCCACCGCGGATGGGGCTGGCGGTTGCTGGGCAAGCGCCGACAGTGCCAACCCCAAAACGATAAACCGGCAAAAAGACAGAAACTGCATAGAACTACTTTAGTCCCATTCGAAACCGGAGAGTAGAGGCAGAAGAGGTGACCGGGGGGAGGATTGAAGACTGCAGATTGTAGATTTCAGATTGAGCACCAACCCCTGATCCCCATCCAACTCAATCTAAAATCAACAATCTGCAATGTTCAATCTGCTTTGCGAAAGTGTTCCCACCCCTGCTCTGGCAACTCCCGTTTCGCACCGTCTCTTTCCCTGAGAGAAATCTTCCGCCCGCGAGTAACCTGCCCGATCAGCCTGATGGCAACTCCCGCAATCCGGGACGGTACTTGTTCCCCGCGCGGCACCGTAAACAGCAATTCATAGTCCTCCCCACCGTTCAGAGCGAGACCTAGATCAACCTCCCGCGCCGGTTTCCCAACCGTGGCAACGGGAATCGCCGCTGCCTCAATCTCTGCGCCCACCCTGCTCTCCTCGCAGATGTGACCCAAGTCGGTGGAAAGTCCATCGCTGATATCGATCATGGCCGAGGCCCATCCATTCTTGCGGAGAAACCGGCCGACTGCCACCCGCGGCGAAGGATAGAAATGGCGCGGAAGCTTTGCGGGCTCAAGCTTCTTCCCGCCGTAAAGCGACTTGAGCGCGGCTGCTGAAGCGCCCAATTCCCCAGTCACGAAGATGCTGTCTCCCGGGCGGGCGCCCGAGCGCAGGACCGCTTTGCCCTTGGGTACGAACCCCAGCACGACGATGTCCGCCATGATCCCGGCGGGGGACTCGGCCGTATCACCCCCCGCCAGGCTCACCCTAAATTCCGCCGCCAGCTTCAGCAGTCCGCGGAAGAATCCGTCCACCCAGGCCTGGGGCAAGCTTCGCGGCAGGGCCAGCGAAAGAAACGCCGCCAGCGGTTCGCCTCCCATGGCTGCGATGTCACTAAGCCCGCGTGCCAGGCAGCGATGCCCCACCGACTCAGGCGGGTGCCATGCCCGCCTGAAATGGATATTCTCCAGGCTGAAATCGGTCGTGACCAGGGCTTCGTGGCCTCGAGGAATTCGGACCACAGCACAGTCATCCCCAATGCCGATTCCGCCATCTAAGAAAGTGCCACTTCCTTTTGCTGCCCTGCGGACGCGGGCAACCTGAGCTTTTTCATGGAGGGGCAAGACGGAATCAATATAACAAGAGCAGCGGCTGTGCAGACGGGCAAGAACCATGTAGGGGCGGGTCTGAGCCTGCCCCGAGCGGAGTCGAAGGGACGTGCCCAAGTCGAGCGAAGCTCGACAGCGCTTTGTGCGCCGCCAAAGGCGTTCACGTGCACGTTACCTACACTCCTAAGGTCACCACCGAGTAACTCGTCCTCTTGGGCAGGCCCTCGCACCCGGCCTTGGTACCCCTCCCCGACGTTGACACGGGGGAACCTACTTTGTTACCGTTGCCAAGCTGTTCAAACACACAATGGCCGAACTAAGTACTGCATCCAGTAGGGATTGCAGGCACTTAGCTTCCGGTCATCCCGGTTCCGGTAGGATTCGGGCGACATGCGGCCTCGGTCAAACGATGAGAGGCTGGCCCGGATTTAGGGATAGCGTTGGGCTCGGCTGAAACGCGAGCCACGGTAATCCTGGTAACTAGCGGAAAGGAAGAAATTGCAGAAACGCTTTTACATCCTTTTTGTCGCGCGCAGTGACGACGGCCAGCTCCGCAAGATCCATATTCCCGTCCACTATCTCTACGTGTTGCTGGTGGGCGCGGCGATCGTGGGCGTGAGCCTTACCGGCATTGCCAGCTCGTATCTGCGAATGGTGCTGAAGGTGTCGCATTACAACCAACTGCGCACCGAAAAAGACGACCTTAAGAATCGCTATTCGCGGCTGGAGCAGGTCGCGCAGGAGCGGGATATCCAGGTGGCGTCGCTGGGCTCACTGGCAGGTGAGGTCTCTTCCCTCTACGGCCTGAAGTCCGACCCCAACATGGTGACCGCGTCTTCGGAGAATGTGGGCAGCGCCCAGGTCGTTTCTTCCTTGGACCAGTTGGGCGCCCTTAAAGCCTCGGCGCTGAATGGCGCTACCATGACCGGAATTTCCCTGGGCCTTACTCGCGACGCGACTACAGCCGACTGGCTGCGGGCGAATTCCGCCCCCAACCTTTGGCCCGTGGAAGGTCCCATAACAGGATCGTTTGGCGAGCGTATCGACCCGTTCAACGGAGAAGGCGCTTTCCACAGTGGGGTTGATATCGGATCCAGCGACGGCCAGCCTGTAGTGGCGCCCGCCGATGGTGTGATCGTGTTTGCCGACTTCATGGGGGGCTACGGACGCGCCGTAATCGTTGCCCACGGCCACGGCATCACCACCCGTTACGGCCACCTGGGCAGCTTCGCCTGCATCTCAGGCCAGCATGTGCACCGCGGAGACACAATCGGATACGTCGGCGAGAGCGGACGCAGCACCGGTCCCCATCTCCACTACGAAGTCCGTATCAACGACACTCCGGTGAATCCCCACAAATACCTGCGCCTAACCGTCGCCAACGTGGGTGGATTCTCAGCCGGCAGCTAGCCGTCGTGGCTTCCCCCAACGCCGCTGAGAACCGGGAACGACTAACTGAAAACTGGTCTTCTTCATAGACTCGCGACTGGCAATTGCTATACGCCGCCGAAGCCACGCATCCACTCCGCCGGCATTTCATCAATACCGCTCAGCGAAAGTTCTTCACCAGCATGATGTTGGATTCCTCAAAATCAACCTCAACGTAGAGAAGGGATCGGCCGTCAGGAGCGAGGGCCAACCCCCAACCGGTTGGCTTATCCAGACTCGAAATCTGCGTGATCTTTCGGGTAGCCAATTCGAAAAAATTTACTGTCGACTTGGGCTCGACCGAGCGGTCGAGAAAGTAAATGCCGTTTCGAGCCAGCCCCCAGTTGAACCAGTCATGGCCAGCCGGCCGATCTAGGACGCGTTCTTCTTGACCGCCTTGCAATGGCATTCTCCATATCCCATCTGCTTCATATTTGGAGTAATAAAGAAACTGTCCGTCGGCCGACTCGGCCGCCGCCAGTCCGCCTGCGGTCGTGATTTGGACTGGAGCCCCGCCCTCAAATGGAGCCCTCCACAACTGAAACGGTCCACTGCCACGTTTGGAAGTGAAATAAATCCATTTGCCATCCCGGGACCAGCTAGGTACGAGGTTATCCGCCCCCGGAATCGTGGAGACCATTCGGGGAATCCCCCCGGGCACATCCAGAACGTATATCTCGGCATGTTCGGTGGGGTGGAACTCGAATGCTATGTGTCGGCTGTCCGGCGACCAGCGCGCTCTGCCAGCCGTGCCGTGTAGAGAGGTCAACTGCGCACAATTTTGGCCGTCACTGTCACAGGCCCAGATTTCCATGTTCCCCAAACGGTCGGACTCGAATGCGATCTTCTTGCCATCAGGAGAAAAATCCGGCCGCAGCTTGCCGCCCTTTGCGGAAACCACAACTGCAGGAACGCCTTGCGCATGTTTCTCATCTTTGAGGCGGATCCGCCAGATGTTGTCTTTGCCCATCTTCTGCTGGTAAACCATCATGTTTCCCTTGGGCGAGACTGATGGGCTATAGGCCGCCGAGCCGGCGCCCGGGACCTGTTGTGGAACTCCTCCAGAAGCGGACACCCGCCACAAGCTGTCCTGACCCCCACGTTGCGAAGAAAACACGATATCGTGGCCGTCACTGCTCCAGGTCACGCCGAACATCGGCTGGTTATCGAATGTCAGCCGCTTGGGCTCGCCACCACTGGCAGGAACCACATACAAATCGTTCACCACACCGGCAATCGTTCCCCGGATAAAAGCCACCTTGGAACCGTCCGGTGAGAAAACTGCACCGGCGTCCCGGGCTTCGCCGGGAGGCGAGGTAAGCGGTCGGGTAGTGGAACTGCCGGGAGTGAGCAACGCAATCCAGGAGCGGTAACTGTTTGGGCTGGTCTCGGGGAAGGCCAAGGTCTTGCCGTCAGGAGACCAGGATAAGGTCGCCCAGAGAGGGCGGGGGGCGGTGTACAACCTGCGCTCGGTCCCGCCCAGGGCGGGGATTTCGTCTACGTCAAAGTTCTTTTCGGAGAAACGAAGAAAAGCAACTTCCCGGCCATCGGGTGACCAGGTCACGCAGCAATCGTTCGGATTCTTAGTTAGTCGCAGCGATTTTTCGCCGCCGACCACGGTCGTGTAGATTCCGGTATTCTCTTGTCCGCCGAACTGGAGGAAGGCCACCTGATTACCGTCAGGTGAGAAAGCCGGCCCAGCCTCGTAGCCAGGCAAGCCGACTAGGGGAACTACTTCAACCGGGGGCAATGAGGCGTCAGCGCGTTCCTGAACGAACCACCAGACTCCAATTCCACAAAGCAGAACCAGTAATGTCGCTCCCGCTGCCACCCATCGTCCTCTGGAAGAAGGAGTCTCTAACCGGGCATTAGGCGGGGAGGGTTCCGGCACAGCGGGCAGCTCCAGCGGCGCAATAAAACGATAGCCTTGCCGTGGAATGGTTTCAATGAACCGGGGCTGGGACGCCGGATCGTTCAAGGTCTCGCGCAGCCGGGCGACAGCGCTGTTCAGGCCATGATCGAAGTCGACAAACGTGTCCACCGGCCACAACGTCTGCCGCAGTTCCTCGCGCGAGACCACCTCACCCGGACGCTCAAGCAGCAGAGCGAGCACGCGGAAGGGCTGTTCCTGCAACTTAACCCTTCGCCCTCGCTTGCGCAGCTCTCCGCCCTGGAGGTCAACCTCAAAGACCTCAAAACGGATTACCGGCGAGGACAAGACGGGCTGAGTCATGCGGACCTTAACTTTTAGACGGCTGTCTGGCACGAGCGTGAGCGTGATCCAACTCCGCTGACCGCCGCGCGAGCAGGTGATACTGACAGTACGTCCAATCCCACCAAAGAGTTCCCTCGTGAGAAGTATGTGCGAAACAGGTGTGCCCCATTGCATTGCTCTGCCTTGCCTGCGGTGCCAGAGTCGCCCGCAGACGATGGGATGAACCGGAAGCGGGGCTTCGGCCCATCTTCGGCACCTGCATTTTCAAGGTGCACCTCTTCTTCATTAAGGGACGTCACATGCGGTTGCAAATAGTTCTCGCGGTGTGGTTGCTCCTGGCCTCCTCATGGCCTCCGGCTGCCTTCGCCCACCAGAGCTCGGGTCCGGCGACGCTTCAGAATCAAGCTGAGGCGTTGTTATTGACGGAGATTGCCAAGGTCCGGCAGAAGGCTGAACAGGGAGATGCTCAGGCACAATACACGCTTGGCCACGATTACCTGGTTGGTGCAGGTGTTCCTCAGGACCAGAAGCAAGGAGTGAAATGGTACGCCGCGGCGGCGGCCCAAGGGTTGGCGCAAGCCCAATTCGCCCTGGGGTATCTATACGAGCAGGGTGAGGCAGTCGGGAAAGATTACCACCAGGCAGCAACCTATTACCGTGCCGCCGCTGAACAGGCACATGCCACGGCGGAAAACAACCTGGCTTCGCTATACCAGCACGGTCGGGGCGTTCCCAAGAACCTCGACCAAGCCATTTACTGGTACCGCAGATCGGCCCAGCACGGAGATCCCACTGGACAGTGCAACTTGGCGTCCCAGTACTTCACTGGCGAAGGTATTCCAAAAGATGATGAAGCCGCGGCACGATGGTTTGGCGCGGCCGCTGAACAGGGTTTGCCAGCGGCTCAGACGAACCTGGCTTTCATGTATTACCAAGGCAGAGGCGTTCCTCTAGACTACGCTCAAGCCGCCGTCTGGACCCGTCGCGCGGCAGAACAGGGTCACGCTCAAGCCCAAACCGACCTGGGCTATCTCTACGAACAAGGGAAGGGAGTCCCCCTGGATTACGTCACCGCCTACGCCTGGTACAGCCGGGCGACGGAGGCCGGGGATGACCGCGCGGCCTCAAAAATGAAGAGTATTTCAAGAGTCATGACGCGCGCCCAACTGACTGCAGCCATCGTCCGCGCTGCTGGTCTACCTGGGGCTAGAAAGTCGCCTCAGGAACCCGGAGCCAATCCCGCGGCGCTCAGACCGCAGCTCGGCCTTCTCGGTGACCGACAAATCCTGATCGGGGCGGTGACCCAGCCTATCACGCGCATTTCTGCTCTCGAGAAGTTTGGATGGACTCGTAGCCGAAGCCATCCGCCAGTGAATCCTACAATGCCTAGGTCTGACGGTAGCGAATGTGGCGCATTCTCAGCCGGCAGCTAAAAAGTCCAACTGAGAGCTGAGAACAACCAGCTAGAAACTGGCTTTCTCCCAACCTATTTCCACGTCATGTTGTGAAAGTGGTGCATGACTGCACAGCTGAGATGCCCTAGAACGAACCAGAATACTGCTTGAAGCACGGTTTTGGTCGTTGGCGTCATGAGGCGAGGCTCCGTTTGGACACGTATTTTTGCCGCGTGAATAATCGTGTAACTTAGTTCTTCCCCTTCAACATCTCCACCATCCGGTCAAAGTCCTCCAGCGTGGGCGGGTGGCCTAGCCTATCACACGCATGTCTACTCTCGAGGGTGCGTTCTTCACCCGCGCCCGCATCATCACCCTTTAGTTCGCAGCAGCCTGTCTATTGTGGTTGAGGATGGAGGAGAGCTTCACGAAGGCATGGCCCATGTGCTCCATCTGCCGGCTACTCGGAGTGACGAAGACAGTCATCCCGTAAGCCCGTTGTCTCTGATTGAAAACCGGCAGCAGCATGTAGCTCATTTCTCCCTGTTCCGCTGACGAGTGATGTCGCACGACATAGCCTCCGATGAGGTAACCGAACGCGCTGCCCACGACTACATCGGAAGGAAAGTGCTTGCGTCCCGTGATACGGCTGGCTGCGATTGTGGTCGCAAAACCGTAAGCACCAAGCTTAGTGAGCCAGCCCGGATATTCGTCAGCAATGACCCGGGCAAGGGCCCAACTCGCGGCGGCATGGCCGGACGGGAATGAGCTATCGAGTGAGTAGTCGCGCGTTCCGTGCGGCCAGAACCGCCCCGTTCCAAGTCCCTCATCAGGGCGCTCCCGGTTCGTCACGAGTTTCAAGCCCTCAGCCACAAGCGACGCATCGGCAACGGCCTCCGCTCCCAGAATACCGGTCTCTCGCAGATGCTCGTTGTGCTTGAGTGCTCCCAGAAAGTATAACGCCCCGGCTTCGGCGAAAGTTGCGTAAGGAGATCCGAACTCCGATACCGTTTCGCTTCTATTGACAAGACCCTTGTTCGTGGTGCCAATCTGCCGAAGTGCGTCCTGATCGTAAGCAAACGCCGTAGCAGTTGCGCCGGCAAAAGGAACAAGCCATGCCGCATCATGGGCGTGGATCCGGAAAGGGCTGGTCCAGATCCCGGCCTGGTCGTGCGCCAAATCTTTCAAGCACTGGTCGAGTTTTTTCAGACCGCAGCCTTCTTTGGGCGGTCGGCTACTGGCGGATGCTTGCGGCGGTGTTACGGGGGTGGAATCTTTTGGCTGGCCTTGGGCGAACAGCCCATTGCACAGCAGGAGAAGACCTGCGATGACGCTTACTTTTTTCATATTCTTCACTCGTAACTCCCGGTGATTTCTGTGTCTGCTACGACACTACGCGAAAGGATTAGGCCGCAGCAGCGCAAGCGGGTGGGGCACATGGAACGCCCCTAAACGCTGGCGGGCCGAAAAAACGCGACCCTGCTGAAGTGGTCGAATACTTACAAGCGAGTGATGTCAGATGCGAAGAGATCAGATGCGAAGAGATAAGGGAGGAGAGGCCGTGACTCTCGGATACAAAGCAAAAAAGTGCGCGTGTATTGGCGCTCCCCCACCCGAGCACAAATATGGCAGTGCGTCCGTCGAAACGGACAGGGCTGATGATGTGAGTACATGCCCCAATACAAACACCATCCCCACGAAGGTGAGGAGAACGATGATCGTGATTTCAGAATCAGAGGACGGACCTGGCGCGTCCCAGCGGTCCAGTGTGGATATAGCAGCGACAGTGCGATCAAACACGCAAGACTCGCGACTTGAAAGGCTTTGCGGAGCACGAGTTTGAATCATACGTGTCGGATGAAAGCAGACGCAAGTAACTGCCCTACGAGGTTTAATTGTTTTCTATTTTAGACTAGCGGTAAATGTGGGCCGGATCAGATCGGCCCACGATAGCGGCGGAGACGGACCGCTGCGGCGAGGAAGGCCGCGGCGATTGCCAAGCCGGTCCACAGACCAGGGCTGCTCAGGAAATGACCCGGAGTGAGGTGTGTCATCGGATCCATCGGGAAACTACCCGGCGCTGTGACAGCTTCCGCGCCGCCATTCATGCGGTGCTCCAGCATGGCAGCGAAATGCGAAGTGTTGAACGCGATCTTCTCGACGATGCCGATCGCAAGCAGTGGCAAGCCGGCCCACAGAAATGCCGCGCGCCGCGCCCAGCCTGAGACCACCAGCAGCCAGCAGTAGAATGGCGCATACCAGAGCGCGTGCACGGTCACGAGGTGGTAGAGCAGCATCAGCCACATCTGGAAGAATGGCAACTGTGTCCATAGCGTCGCGACACTCTGACGGCTCACCAGCAGTTCTGCGGTACTAAGCAGCAGCATGATCCACTGCGTGGCAACGGTGATCGCGAAGGTGAGCAATGGCAGGACCACGAGCGGGATGCTCGCCTTCGAGAGCACGGTGGTGAGATCGGAAACCGGCAGCGACTTCCAGAACAGAATGCTGCGATCGCGACGTTCACCGTGCAGCGCGTCGAGACAGTAGAACACCGCGACGATAAAAGTGGTGAACATGATCAGAAGCGCAGCGAAGTTGTACGGCTCGGCGAGCTTGTCGGGCTGTTGTGCCGGATCGAGTTTCAGCGCCTTCTCCCAGATACCCGCTATCGTGCTGATCAAGAAGCCGAACAGAATTAGGGCGGCGACGGCCAGCGGCGCGATATAGATCGAACGGTTCTCCCACAATTCGCGTCGCACCGACCAGTACGTGGGCCGAGTCGCCGACAGCCGGCCGGGTGCGCCGCTCTGCGCTTGAAACGACTCGGGCATCGCGTTCGATTGAGTGTTCATGTAGTTGCTCCTTGTGCCTGGCCGGCCTGATTGCCCATCACGGCAACGAACAGGTCCGCGATGCTGGGCGTGCGCACGTCGCCGAGGTCGGCGGAAAGACCGGCGAGTTGCTGACGATCGACACTGTCGAACAGCAGGATGCTGCGACCGAACACCTGGCGCTCGTGCATCGGCTTCAGCGCCCGTGCCGCGGCCACCTGCTCGGGATGCACTATCACTTCCAGATAGCGCGACTCCAATTGTTCCATGCTGCAATCGAATACGATGCGGCCGCGGTTGATGAACATGACATCGGTGAGGACGTTCTGGATCTCCTCAACCTGATGTGTAGTCACCACGATGGTGCGGCTGCGGTCGAAGTAGTCGTTCAGCAGTGAATCGTAGAACTGCTTGCGATACAGGATATCGAGGCCAAGCGTCGGCTCGTCCAGCACGAGCAATTTCGCGTCAATCGCCATGACCAGAGCGAGGTGCAGTTGGGTCACCATGCCCTTCGACAATTCCCTGACCTTGCTGGCGCGCCGGATGGTGGTCTTCGCCAGAAAACCTTCCGCCTTCGCACGATCGAATCGCGGATGCACGCCGGCGACGTAGTCGAGCGCCTGCGAAACCCGCAC
>WNFG01015900.1_pt1 | contig 11141 bp, 9 predicted proteins | sample 5400431 | NCBI WGS metagenome assembly WNFG01 (sample SAMN13153346, study PRJNA577476) | soil metagenome | isolation source: 120 cm saprolite under Douglas fir tree site 2 hole 3 replicate 2 | place: USA:California | collected 2015-04-18
TGGCCGTCATTCGAGACGCGCGCATCGAAATCGGCTGTTGCCGATTTCGACACTTTTAGATTGCCGAAGTCGGGCAAGCCCGACTTCGGTGCGCGCTCCTCAGGACGAGGCTGATGGAGGATAGTCGATATGATTCGCACCACGGAAATGCTGCTCTAATCCGCAAGCGAAAGGTCGCGCACGTAGTGAGCGTTGAGGGGATTGTCCTGCCAGCCCCTGACCTTGGTGCTGACCAGGCTCTTGGAGACATAGAAGTAGATTGGCATCATCGGCAGCTCCTCCAGCAAAATCCCCTCCGCCTGCTCCAGCAAGGCGGCCCGCTTGCGGGCGTCTGCCGTGAACGAAGCCTCGTCCATCAGGCGGTCGTACTCTGGATTGGAGAATCGGGAAAAATTCTGCTGCTTCGTCGAGGTCTGCAACAAAAACAGATAGCCTTGGGCGTCGTTGTAGTCCACGATCCATCCTTCACGTCCCATCTGGAAGTTGCCGACACGCATATTGTTGAGGTGGACCTTGAACTCGGTGTTGACGAGTTCGACGCTGACATTGATCTTCTTCCACATCGCGGCAAGCGCGATCGCAATCCGTTTGTGGTTTTCCGACGTGTTATAGGAAAGCTGGAACGCCAGCGGCTTATTCGGCCCGTAGCCTGACTCGCTCATGAGCTTTTGCGCCGCCGCCTCGCGCTCCGCCTGGCTCATGGTCCGCCACGGCACCCGCCGCGGCGTGTAGTTGGCGGTGCGGTCGGGCACGAAGCCGTAGGCCGGCAATTCACCCGCCGCGCTGATCTTCTCGACCAGGATTTCGCGGTTGATCGCCATGTTGAGGGCCAGGCGCACTCGTTTGTCGTTGAAGGGCGGCTTGGTGGTGTTGAACACGTAAAAATAGACGCCGGCATAGGGCGCGATATGCAGCTCTTTTGGCATATTCTGGCGCAGCCAGCCCAACTGGTCGTTCGGCAGGTCGCGGAGGATGTCGAACTCGCCGGCACGGTAGCGCTTCAATACAGCGGCGCTATCCTCGCTCGGATCGAACAGCACGGCATCGATCGTCACCTTCGCGGCGTCCCAGTAGTTCGGGTTCTTCACGATGCGGATATGCGAGTTCGGCTTCACGTCGTCCAGCATGTAGGCGCCGTTCGACACCATGTTGCCGGGCTTGAGCCATTCCTCTCCGAACCGCGTGACCGTCTTCTCGTTGACCGGCAGCGACGACGTGTGCGTCAGCAGCTGGAGAAAATAGGGCGTCGGCGCCTTGAGGGTGATCTCCACGGTCCTGGCATCGGGCGCCGCGACGCCGAGCTCTGTCAGAGCCGCCTTGCCGGTGTTGACCTCCTGGGCGTTTTTTATCGGGTAGAGCACCTCGGCGTATTGCGACCGCGTCTTCGGATCCTCGATGCGGCGGAGCGAGTAGACGAAATCGCCAGCCGTCACCGGCTCGCCGTTCGACCACTTGGCGCTGTCTCTCAGCCGGAAGGTGTAAGTGAGACCGTCTTCAGAAATCGAGAAACTCTCCGCAACCCCAAGGGCGACGTTGCCACGGGGATCAAGGACCGTCAGGCCCTCGAACAGGTTGCGCAGAATATTGGATTCGGGCACGGTCGAGGTCTTGTGGGGGTCGAGCGATTCCGGTTCGGCCGTGTTGGCGACGCGCAGCACCTTCTCGGCCGTGGCTGGGGTGAGTTGGCCGATCGGTCCTGCCAGGATCACCGCGGCGGCGAGAACGCGGGCTGCGCGGCGGATCGCCGAATGTGCCATGCGGTTTGCTCCTCTTGTGTCTTCGACAGGCTAGCACGGATGACGGGGCAAGCGAAATCAGGCGCGCCACCGCCCTCCAATCAAACGCCGGCAGAAGGGCCTTATCGGCTTCCCGCGTCAATGTTACGCTGGCAGCGAGGCCATCGCGGTACCCGGGGCCGACAAGAAAAACGGACGAGAGGGAGACATGAGATGAAACGCCAGGCTCTGTTCTTCAGTATTTTCGCGGCGTCGATATTCACTGTGCCTGCGTTTGCGGCGGACGACGCGTCGGGCATCACGGGGGTTCGCTGGGGCAAGAACGCGTTTAATTTCGAGCCGATGCCATCGGGTCCGCAACCTTTGAGAAACATGAGCCGCCGTGCGGACGGCACCGGCAATGCCGGCCAATTGGTCGGCGACTATCATAATCCGATTCTCACGGCGGCGGCGGCGGCGGTCGTGAGGCAAAAGGGTGAGCTCGCCATCGCGGGCAAGGGCTTTCCCAATGCGCAAGACCAGTGCCGTCCGGTGGCGCCGCCTTTCACCTTCGCGATGCAGCTCAGCTTCCAGATGCTGCCGAAGAACGACGGCAATATCACCATTATTTATGGTCAGGACGACAATGTTCGCCACGTTCGTATGAACGGCACCCATCCGGAGAATTTGACGCCTTCGGCTATGGGCGATTCGGTCGGTCGTTGGGAAGGCGACATGCTGGTGATCGACACCGTGGGCGTCAAGACCGACGCTTTTACCATGGCTGACCGCTTCGGCACGCCGCAGAGCGAGGCGATGCATGTGATCGAACGCTACCGGCTGATCGACGGCGCTTCAGCCAAGGCGGCGCAGGACAAGTACGAGAAGGCGGAAGGGATTGTCGGAGGCGGCGCCAGGTTCTCAGGCGTCAACCCCGACACCCGTCTCAAGGGATTGCAGCTCGAATTGACGATCGAGGACCCGAAGGTATTGACCGCGCCTCTGACCGTCCTCGTCAGCTACCGGCGCTTGATGACGGAGTGGCAGGAACAGGTCTGCGCCGACAACCCGGTCGAACATTACAAGGATGAGTGGATCGGCTTGCCGACGGCGAACCATCCGGATTTCTAAGGGGAGGAGGGAGAGCCATGGATTACCTGATTAAACGACGCCACCGTCCTGGTGCGATGACGCGTAGGAGTGCGCTGCTCGCACTTTCCGCCACTATGGTGTCACCGGGTGTGATGGCTCAGCAGATGAGACCGGTGATTCAAACCCGACGCTTGAACAACGTGATGATCGCCGTTTCGAATTTGGCGCGTTCGACGGCGTTCTACGAGAGGCTGTTCGGTCCGCCGGTCCAGCAAGGCGAAGCGATCGTATTTCGTGTCGGCGAGGGTCCGCACTTTTTTGCTTTGACGGCGACGAGGGGTGGCGCAAAGCCCGATTTTCTTTCTTATGGCATGACGGTTGCGGATTTCGATCCCGAGCGCGTGATGCGCAGTCTTGCCGACCTCGGTGCCGGCGGTGCCCAAATAACGCGGCGTGGCGACACGCCCGAGCTGTTCGTCCCAGATCCCAACGGCATCAAGGTTCAGCTTGCGCACACGACTTATGGATATGGCTTGGGCCCCAGGGGCGACATATTTCCGCCGGCGCCCGCCGCGGCGGCGAAACCTGCATTCCAGCTAAAGTCCATCAACCACGTCACGCTCACCATCGCAAACGGCACGCGCGAGAAAGACTTCTATCAGGCTGTGTTCGGTCTCACCGTTCGCGCGATGCAGGGAGACGGTGTTACTCTTGCAACCGGCGAGGGAACGGATGGCATCGTCTTCAACGCGGCGGCCAACAACCCCAATGCTGTTTCCGGCATCAATCACGCGTGCTTCACAATCGAGAATTTCGACACCGAGCGAGTCATGGCCATCTTGATCGACAACGGTCTCGAACCGATTGAGAACGGAATTCCTGCGCTCATCAAGCCTTTGACGTGCCGGGTGAGGTGGCGGCAACGGGCCAACAATGGCGGCGGCCCGACGAGTCCCTTGGGAACGCCGGAAGTCTATTTCACCGATCCCGATAATATTCGGATCCAGATTCAGGACGTGAGCTATTGCGGCGGCTCAGGACGGCTTGGCCAAATCTGTCCGTGACAGGCCGCAAGGCAACAGGAGACCATCATGCGCGAGAGGTTCTCAGGCGCGGTGATAATGGTAGCCATCGCTGTGGCCGCTGCCGGAATTTCAGTGTCCGTCGATCCGACGTCAGCTCAAGCCCCTGCGGGTTCCGCCACGACGCCACCCGCAGCGCTGAAGACGCCTTGGGGCGAGCCAGACCTGCAGGGCATCTGGACTGACGAATATGATACGCCCTTCCAGCGCCCTCCCAGGTATGCGAACCAAGAATTTTTTACTGAGGAACAGCGGGCAGAACTAGATAAAAGGCGATCGGCGTTGCTCGGCCGGCTCGCGACTGAGCGCGACCTCGCCGGCGCCTACAACTTGGCGGTCTTCACGTCTGTCAAGCGCACCGGGGCGCGGACGTCGCTGGTGATCGATCCGCCCAATGGACGGATTCCGCCGCTGACCGCGGAGGCTCAGAAGGCGGCCGCCGCCGATCGGCAATTTCGCCTCGCCCTGTTGCAAGCGACCGAAACGTGCAAGACCAAAGCGGTACAGTGCAATGGTGGGAAATACGATCCCATGCCCTCGCCGCGACGCGCGGAGCCTCCTCCTCGCTACTTCGCGACTAACTTCGGGTACATCAATCGCTATGATGGTCCGGAGGACGGCTCATTGTTGGATCGCTGCTTGACTGTTGGGCTGCCCGAATTTGGCACCGCGTTCGGCGGAAGCTTTCGGCGGATCGTTCAGACCCCGGGGGGCATCTCAATATTCTACGACGCCGGTCAGGGGGACAGCTGGCAGCGGAACATCGTCATGAACGGGAGCCCCCACCTGCCGGCCAACATCCGCCAGTGGAACGGCGACTCGCGCGGCCATTGGGAAGGCAATACGCTAGTCATCGATGTGACGAACTTCGGTCCCAAGACCGATTTTGAGGGCTCGCGCGAGAACCTGCACCTCGTCGAGCGCTGGACGCGGACCGGCCCGAATACCCTCGAATACGAGGTCACCATCGAAGACCCGAAATATATTACGAGCCGCGGTGCATCGAAGGAAACTACGCCTTCCCATCGATGTTGCTCGCAGCTCGCAAGGCCGACCTCGCCTTTGCCCAGGGAAGAGGTCCCGATCCGGCAACGAGGAACAACGTGGGCGCTCTTGTGATCGACGCTTCAGTTGAATCGGAAGTTATATGGAATCCGTAAAAAAGATATCATAACAGGCCGGTTCTTAAGCGCAGCGATAGTGGTTGGCATTGCCGCGGCCGTCGCCGTTTTTCCGGCCGCTCACTGGCGAATACGACATGACGCGAATTGGCCGCGGCCGCAATCCAGCAACCCGCAAGGCAAAAAGGGAGACCGTCATGCGCGAGAGTTTCTCAGGCTCGATGATTACGGCGGCCATTGCTGCGGCCGCTGCCGTTATTTCGTCCATCGATCCGACGGCGGCCCAGGCGCAGGCGCCGGCGCCAGTACCAATGCCGACAACCCCCTGGGGCGAGCCGGACCTGCAGGGCATTTGGACGGACGAATTTGATACGCCCTTACAGCGTCCGGCCAGGTACGCGAACCAGGAATTCTTCACCGCGGCGCAGCGGGAAGAATTGGACAAAGCGCGATCGGCGCTGCTCGGCCGGCGGGCGACCGACCGCGACCTTGCGGGCGCCTACAACCTGGCGGTCTTCTTGTCCACGAAGCGCACCGGCGCGCGCACGTCGCGGATCGCCGATCCGCCCGATGGCCGGATTCCGCCCCTGACTCCCGCAGCTCAGCAGGCGGCCGCTGCCGATCGGGCATTTCGTCTCGCCCTGTTGCAAGCGACCGAAACGTGCCAGACCAAAGCCGTGCAGTGTCGGGGCGGGACTTACGATCCGGTGCCCTCGCCGCGGCGCGCGGAGGTGCCTCCGCGCTACAACGCCAGTAACTTCGGGCGCATCAATCGCTACGACGGTCCGGAGGACGGCGCGTTGGCCGACCGCTGCTTGACGCATGGGCTGCCCGAATTCGGCACCGCGTTCGGCGGCAGCTTCCGCCGCATCGTGCAAACTCCCGGCGGCATCTCGATGTTCTACGACGTCGGTCAGGGGGAAGGCTGGCAGCGCAACATCGTCATGAACGGGAGCCCGCATTTGCCGGCCAACATCCGCCAATGGTATGGCGACTCGCGCGGCCATTGGGAAGGCAATACGCTTGTGATCGATGTGACGAACTTCAGTCCCAAGACTGATTTTTTTGGTTCGCGCGAGAACTTGCACCTCGTCGAGCGCTGGACGCGCACCGGCCCGAGCACCCTCGCATACGAGGTCACCATCGAAGACCCGACCGTCTGGACCAAGACCTGGACCGTCAAGCAGGAGTTCACCCGCCAGAGCGAGCGGGAAAATAGAATTTATTACGAGCCGCGTTGCGTCGAAGGCAACTACGCCTTCCCATCAATAATGCTCGCGGCGCGACAGGCAGACCGCGCCTTCGCCGAGGGAAGGGGTCCTGATCCGGCAACCAAGGACAACGTGAGCACTCTTGTGGACATCGACACTTCAGTTGTCCGGGATCCGTAGATTGAAGGATCAAATCGCTGGCATGCGGTTTGCTCGTAAAAATTAGCCAATCAACTGCGACGGGATGACCTGTTGTTTCGGCATTGATCAAGGGAGCTGACGATGCATTACCGGTATGAGGTATAATAATACCAGCAAAGAGCGCTTGCTGACGGATCGGTGGCGGATTCAGTCAAAACGAACTAATTTTGGAATTCCCAACGAAATCAATGCCATCCGGTTTTCAGCGTTCGGGCAGGCGGGACGAGAGAATCTTTCAGGCAGGGGTGGGCCAGTGGCAACTCTGATACGCGGCGGCACCATTGTGAATCACGACAGTTCGCGGCAGGCCGACGTGCTCGTTCAGGATGGGGTGGTTGCCGCGATCGGGTCGGGCCTCGATGCCGCGCCGTCCACCGACGTCATCGATGCCGGCGGCTGCTTCATCCTGCCGGGTGGCATCGATCCCCACACGCACCTTGAATTCGGTTTCATGGGGACGGTGACGGCCGACGATTTCGAATGGGGCACCAAGGCGGCGTTGTCGGGCGGCACCACCATGGTGATCGACTTCTGTATTCCAAGTCCCGGCCAGTCGTTGCTCGCCACGTATCAGGACTGGCGCCGCAAGGCCGAGCGTGCGGCCTGCGACTATGGTTTCCACATGGCGGTGACCTGGTGGGACCGGCAAGTCTTCGACGAAATGGCGACCTGCGTCAAAACCTACGGCATTAACACCTTCAAGCACTTCATGGCCTACAAGGGCGTCCTGATGGTCAACGACGACCAACTCTACGAGTCGTTTCGTCGTTGCGCCGGCCTTGGCGCCATGCCGCTGGTGCATGCCGAGAACGGCGACGTGGTGTTCCACCTGCAGCAGCACTGTCGGGAAGCCGGCATCGCGGGTCCCGAAGGCCACGCCTATTCGCGCCCGCCGGCCGTCGAGGGTGAAGCCACCAGCCGCGCCATCATGATTGCCGACATGGCCGGATGCCCCCTTTATGTGGTGCACACCTCGTGCCGGGAGGCGCACGAGGCGATCGCGCGGGCGCGGGCCGCCGGCCAGCGCGTTTTCGGCGAGCCCTTGATCCAGTATCTCGTGCTCGACGAGGACGAGTATCGCCACGGCGACTGGGACCATGCGGCGCGCCGCGTGATGTCGCCGCCGTTCCGGCCCAAAGATCATCAGGCGAGCTTGTGGGCGGGCCTGCAATCGGGCTCGCTCCAGGTCGTGGCGACCGACCATTGTGCGTTCACCACCGCCCAGAAGCGGCTTGGCCGCACCGATTTCACCAAAATCCCGAACGGCACGGGAGGTCTCGAAGACCGATTGCCGGTGCTGTGGGCGGCCGGCGTCAACACCGGGCGGCTCACACGAGAGGAATTCGTCGCCGTGACGTCCGCAAACATCGCTCGCATCCTCAACATCTACCCGCGCAAAGGCGCGGTGGCGATCGGGTCGGACGCCGATCTCGTCATCTGGGATCCCGACGCCACCAAGACGGTCACGGCGAAATCGCAGGTCAGCCGCATCGATTACAACGTGTTCGAGGGGCTAGCCTGCCGGGGCCTGCCGCGGGCGACGCTGACGCGCGGCAGGGTGGCGTGGCTCGACGGGGATCTCCGGGCCGAAGCCGGAACCGGGGAGTATGTGGCGCGTGCTGCGTTTCCGGCCGCTCACGTCGCCAACGCCACCTGGCGCGAACTCACCGCCCCGCAAGGGGTGCAACGCTACGACGTTACCCCCTGACGATCGGCGACCGCGCCGAGGACACCATGCAGAACCTGAAGATCAATGCCCAGCGTCTCTGGGACACGTTGATGGAGACGGCGAACTTCGGCCGCACCGTGAAGGGCGGCATCAACCGGCTGACGTTGAGCGATGACGACAAGAAGGTGCGTGACTGGTTCAGGAAGGCCGCGGAGGCGGCAGGCTGCACGGTCACGGTCGACGAGGTGGGAAATATGTTCGCGAGACGCCCGGGGCGGCGGGAAGGGCTGGCGCCGCTCGCCATGGGCAGCCACCTCGATACGCAGCCGACCGGCGGCAAGTTCGACGGCGTTTTGGGCGTGCTGGCGGCATTGGAGGCCGTTCGCACCTTGCAGGAGTCCGGGTACGAAACCAACGCGCCCATCGAGATCATCAACTGGACCAACGAGGAGGGCTCGCGCTTTGCCCCGGCCATGCTGGGCTCCGGCGTGTTCGCCGGCACATTCCCGGTGGACTACGCCAACGGGTGTCAGGATCGCGACGGCAATACGTTCGCGGACGCGCTTTCGCGTATCGGCTACCGCGGCTCCGAGAAGGCCGGCGCTCACAAGCTCGGCGCCATGTTCGAGCTTCATATCGAGCAGGGACCGATCCTGGAAAACGCGGGCGCGACCATCGGCGTCGTCACCGGCGTGCAGGGCATGCGGTGGTATGACGTGACGGTTTGCGGCGAGGACGCCCATACGGGCGCGACGCCGATGCATCTGCGCAAGAACGCCTTGCTCGGCGCCGCCCGGGTTATCGACGCTGTCGACGCCATCGGCCGTGAATTTGCCCCTGAAGGGGTCGCGACGGTCGGCCTCATCGAGAACAGGCCGAACAGCCGCAATGTCGTACCGGGTGAGGTTTTCTTCACCATCGACCTGCGCCATCGGGAGGACAATGTCCTCGAACAGATGGAGCAGCGCATGAGACTTGCGCTGGCGGCGATCCTCGATCCGCTGGGGTTGACGTATCAGGAAAAGCAAATCTGGACGTCGCCGGCCGTTCGTTTCGCCCCGGAACTGATCAGCTGCGTCAGGCGGGCGGCCGAGGAAGCGGGCTTGGCGACGCGCGATATGGTATCGGGCGCCGGCCATGATGCGGTCTATGTCGCGCGAATAGCTCCGACCACCATGATCTTCGTCCCCTGCCTCAAGGGCATCAGCCATAACGAGGCGGAATCGACGAGTTTCGAGGAATGCGCCGCCGGAGCCCAGGTTCTGCTGAATGCCATTCTTGAATACGATCGCGGCCTCGCTTGAAACGCCCGGGCGAACGGGCTGCAAAAACGCGTTACGGCGTGACTGACAAACCGCAACGCCGTAAACTGTAGCTGTCGGCAAAAAATGGGTCGCCGGAAATCTCCTGCCCTCTTCCACCGAGCGGGGAGGGTAGGGAGGGGGAAGTCGCTGCGGAGGGACGCTCGGCCACCAGGGCGCGCTGACCGGAATTCTCACGCAATAACAATTGACCCACCAGGAGGGAACAAATGTCCAGGCGTTTTTCAAGAGGAAGGTTTTTTGCGGGCGGTGTTCTGAGCGGCTTCGTCTGCGCGGCGCTGGCGCCACAGGTCGCGGCGCAACAGAAGGCGTCTCCGCCCGATTTCTCGTTGAACCAGGTTGGATGGGTGACAACCGGCGAGATAACCGGCGTTCCGGGCGGGCCACCGATCCAGCATCAGGACCCGGCCCACGCCTTTGTTCCCAACAACATCGGCAGGCAACCCACATACCGGATCGCCGATCTTAGCAATCCGAACCTGAAACCTTGGGTCAAGGAGCGGATGAAGAAGGACAATGACGAGGTGCTCGCCGGAAAGATCGCCTTCACGGCGCGCTCAAGCTGCAGGCCGGCGGGCGTTCCTGCTTTCGTGACATACGCCGTGCGGCCGGTCTACTTTATCCACACGCCCCGGCAGGTGCTGATGATCTATTCGGGCGATGCGCAGGTGCGCCACATCTATCTCGACGTGCCCCACTCGGAGAATCCAAGGCCATCCTGGTATGGCGAGTCGGTCGGCCACTACGAAGGCGACACGCTCGTGATCGACACCGTCGCTCAGAACGACAAGACATTCGTCGATTACTACCGCACGCCGCACAGCACCAAGCTGCACGTCGTGGAGCGCTGGAAACTGATCGACAACGGTGAAAAGCTCGAAGTGACCTACACAGTCGACGATCCGGATGCTTTCAATCAGCCATGGTCGGCCGTGCGGCAATACCGGCGCGTGCAGCAGCCCATGCTCGAAGAGGTCTGCGCTGAGAACAATCAGCATTTGTTCAACTACCACATCCCGGTCGCAGACAAGCCTGATTTCTAAGGCGAACCGTGGTGGACGACCGGCTTCGCGAACTCGTGAAAGAGCTCAATGAGGCAGAGAGTGAGCACCTCAACGAGGAAGGACCACTTAAGACGCGCCTGCACAGGGCCATTGCGGCCCTGTGCGACTACGTCGGAATCGAGAATAAGTGGGCCACCGAGGAGTAAGCAGGCGGAATAGCGCAGCTTGCAAGAGCCGGCGTTCGGTAGAGGCGCGCGTCGCCGTCCATCTGCCGAAGCCGGCGCTCACTTGGCGTATTCCACATCGCCCGGCATCACCATGGGCAGCGATCTCGGGTCCCGGAACGGCGTCCAGCTTTGGGTGTTGCCTTGCGTGTCAGTGGCGACCACCCGGTAGCTCAGGGAGCCGGTTGGGTAGTCCTGGGGGATCAGCCAGGCCGCCGACCAGAAATAGTCGAGGGGTTCGGAGAGGCCGAAGGCGGTGCGCACGCTGGCCGGCGGGCGGGCTCGGTACGAGGCCGGAAATTTCTGGCCGTCCGACAGCTCGACCGTGATGGCCTTGATGGTCTTGTCATCGAGCGGCTCGCCCGCAACACTGCGCACGCGGATGCGGAAGACCACGTTCTCCTTGCGCTTGAACTGATTGGCGAGCACGCAGACGGGGCCGGTTATCCCGGCGGGCGTATTGCCGCGCACGATGTCGCCTTCGATGAACAGCTTCTGCG
>WNFG01005774.1_pt1 | contig 11136 bp, 8 predicted proteins | sample 5400431 | NCBI WGS metagenome assembly WNFG01 (sample SAMN13153346, study PRJNA577476) | soil metagenome | isolation source: 120 cm saprolite under Douglas fir tree site 2 hole 3 replicate 2 | place: USA:California | collected 2015-04-18
AGCCGGTCTCGAACGAGTCCGAGATCCGCCCGAACAGTGACCGCCGGACCGGAGCATCGTGGCCGGCGGCGCGGCCATGCGCCCGCGCTTCGGGCGCCAGCAGATACAGCACCATCGTCGGGACGAGCGTCCGCGAGAGGAGGTAGCTGGCGAGCATCGCGAAGACGACGGACATCCCCAGCGGCGCGAACAGCGCCCCACCCACCCCGCCGAGGAACATGATCGGCACGAACACGATGCAGATCGACAGGGTCGCGACGAACGCGGGCGTCGCCACCTCCGCCGCCCCGTCGAGGATGGCTTGTCTCAGGGGCTTGCCCAGGTCCATCTGGCGATGGTTGTTCTCGATCTCGACGGTAGCGTCGTCCACCAGGATGCCCACCGCCAGTGCCAACCCGCCCAGCGTCATCACGTTGAGGGACTGGTTCAGGATCCTGAGCATGATGATGGAGGTCAGGATCGACAGGGGGATCGACGTGATGACGATCAGAGTGCTCCGCCAGGACCCCAGGAACAGCAGGATCATGAGCGCGGTCAGGCAGCCAGCGATCGCCCCTTCGCGGACGACCCCGGTGATGGCCGCGCGCACGAAGACGCTCTGGTCGAACAGGAAGTCGACCTTGAGGCTCGGCGGCAGACCGGCCAGAATCTTGGGCATCAGCTGCCGTGCCTGATCCACAACCGACAGGGTCGAGTCGCTGCCGTTGCTCAGGATGGGCAGCAGGACGGAGTGGCGCCCGTCGCGTCGGACGAGGTTCGTCTGGGGTTGGAACCCGTCGTGGACGAAGGCGACATCTCCGACGTGCACCGTGGCCCCGTTCGCGTACCGGATGGGAATCTTGTTCAGGTCGTCCAGGTTCACCGGGCTGCTGTTGGTGGCGACGTCGTACTCGTACGTCCCGATCTTCAGCGTGCCGGCCGGCAGGATGACGTTTTGAGTCAGGATGGCATTGGAGACGTCCTGCGGTGCCAGCCCCCGCGAGTAGAGCGCGTCGGGGTCGATGTCGACGTTCACGATCCGCACCTTGCCGCCGTAGGGCGCCGGGACGGCGGCGCCCGGAATCGTGACGAGCTGGGTTCGGATGAAGTTGTTGCCCAGATCCTGGAGCTGTTGCTCGGACAGCTGATCGCTGCTCAAGCTCGCCAGCAGCACCGGGACGCTGGCGGCGTTGTACTGGATGATGAGCGGCGGAAAGATGCCCGGCGGCAGTTGCCGCACGATCTGCTGCGCCTGGGCGTTCACCTGGGCGATCGCCGACGAGATCGGCACATTGGGATGGAAGTAGAGTCGGGTGATGGCCACGCCACGGAGCGACACGGATTCGATGTGCTCGATCCCGTTCACCGTCGTGGTGAACGCTCGCTCACTGACGGTGACGATCCGGCCCTGCATCTCGGTCGGGGACAGCCCGGAGAAGCTCCAGATGACGGTGACGACCGGAATGTTGATGGAGGGGAAGATGTCCACGAGCATGGTCTTGACGGACAGGATGCCCAGGACGGCGATCAGGAAGGCCAGCACGACGAACGTGTACGGCCGGCGCAGCGCGAGCCGGACGATCCACATACGCTAGGACCGGTCCTCGGACGGGGCTTCGGCCGCCAGGGACATCCCGATCGCATCGGGCGTGGTATCCCGTTTGCGGCGGCTCCGTCGTCCCTCGGAGGCATCGAGGGCGGCCAGCAGCGCCCGACAGGCAACCGCCGGTCGCTGGGCTGTCATCACTGCCGGAGCAATCCCAATAGACGTGTGAGGTACATGATTTCTTCTAATCTCTAGAGGGGGTCCACGCCGGAGGCAACGAGCCTTGCCGCAGGTTTCCGCAGGAAATCGACAGTAGCCAATTGAGGCCGGGCGCGGGGCCCGGGTCCTTCAGAGTGGGAGCTGTGCCCTACGCGGCAATCCCCTGCGGGCCGGACGTCCCCAGGATCGCGCGCAACTGTTCGGCGTTGATCACTTCCTTCTCGATCAGGAGCTTGGCCAGCGCCTCCAGCGCGCTGCGACGGCCGGTCAGCGTGTCCCGCACCCGCGCGTGGGCCGCGTGCAGGATCCCGGCGATCTCGACGTCGATCGCCTGGGCCGTCGCCTCGCTGTACTCACGCGGGGCCGGGCCGCTCACCTGGAGGAACGTCTGGCGCGGCTCGTCGAAGGTCGCGAGGCCGAGCTTCTCGCTCATGCTGTACTGCGCGACCATGTGACGCGCCATGTCGGTGGCCCGGCGCAGGTCGTCCGCGGCACCCGTCGAGATGTCGCCGAAGATGATCTCCTCGGCGACGCGGCCGCCGAGCAGGACGTCGAGACGGTCGAGCAGGTCCCGGCGGGTCATGAGATAGCGGTCCTCGGTCGGCTCCTGCTCGGTGTAACCAAGGGCTGCCACGCCCCGCGGGATGATCGAGATCTTGTGCACGCGATCGGCGCGCGGCCGCAGCTCCGCCACGATGGCGTGGCCCGCCTCGTGGTGGGCGACGATCTCCTTTTCGCGGGGGCTGATCAGCCGGGACCGTCGCTCGAGCCCGCCCACCACGCGGTCGATGGCCTCGTCGAAGTCCGCCGACTCGACGGCGTTCTTGTCGGCCCGGGCCGCGCCGAGGGCGGCCTCGTTGACGAGGTTGGCCAGGTCGGCGCCCACGAAACCGGGCGTGCGCGCCGCGATGGCCGTCAGGTCCACGGCGGGCGCGAGCGTGACACCACGCGTGTGAACGCGCAGGATCATCTCCCGGCCCTTCAGATCGGGCCGGTCCACCACGACCTTGCGGTCGAAGCGGCCGGGCCGCAGCAGCGCGGGATCGAGGATCTCCGGTCGATTGGTGGCGCCCATGATAATGACGCCCTTGCTCGAGTCGAAGCCGTCGAGCTCGGCCAGGAGCTGATTGAGGGTCTGCTCGCGCTCGTCGTGCCCGCCGAAGCTGGGCAGGATACCACGAGCCTTGCCGAGAGCGTCGAGCTCGTCGATGAACACGATGCTGGGCGCCTTGGCCTGCGCCTGCTCGAACAGGTCGCGCACGCGGGCGGCGCCGACGCCCACGAACATCTCGATGAAATCGGATCCGCTCAGGCTGAAGAACGGCACCTTGGCCTCGCCAGCCACTGCCTTGGCCAGAAGCGTCTTGCCGGTGCCCGGCGCGCCTGCGAGCAGGACGCCCATCGGGATCTTGCCGCCCAGCCGCCGGTAGCGTTGTGGGTTCTTGAGAAAATCCACGATCTCCATCAGCTCCGCCCGCGCCTCGTCGATGCCGGCGACGTCGTCGAACGACACGCCAGTCGAGTGCTCGACGTAGACCTTCGCCTTGCTCTTGCCGATGGACATCAGACCGCCCTGCGCGCCACCCATCCGCCGCATGACGAAGCTCCAGAGCCCGAAGAAGACCACGGCGGGGAGCACCCACGAGGCCAGCAGGGTCAGCCAGGTGTTCGCCGCCGTGCCGGTGAACCGGACATTCGCCGCCTCCAGCTCCTGGACGAGCCGAGGGTCATCGACCCGCGTTGTGACGAACCGGTAGGGCCCCTTGCCCCCCTGCTGGAGCTCGGCGAGCTTCTCTTTCGGCAGGAGCCCCTCCAGCCCGTTCGCGGCCAGCGTGCCCCAGATCGTCTGGTTCGAGAGGGTGAGGTCGCTCACCTTGCCGGCCTTCAGCAGCCTGATGAAGTCGCTGTAGGCGAGGGTCTCCGGATGGGGCCCGAAGAGATACGATTGGATCAACAGGAGCGCGATGATCGTGCCGATGGTGTACCCGACGGAGAACCGCCGCTGCTTCGGTTCCATGTCAGCGATCGTGCTTTTCGAGGTCAGCCGCGTGCACGGGGCTCCCGGCGCGAGCGTCGACCTTCCACGGTCCAGTGATCAGACGGGCGCCGCGATACCACCCGACAGACGACCGCCGGTCGCCGGAGTGTCATCGCTGCCGGAGCAATCTCAGTAGACGTGTGAGGTACATGATGTCTTCAATCCTTAGAAGGGATCGACACCGGAGGCAACGAGCCTTGCCGCAGGTTTCCGCAAGAAATCGACAGTAGCCAATTGAGGCCGGGCGTGGGGCCCGGGTCCTTCAGAGTGGGAGCTGTGCCGGGGGGAGATAGCCGTGCTGTTCGCGACCGGTCGCCCCGTCGTACTTCTTGGTCGATTTGTACAATTCCAGGTGCCCGTCCGCGGCAACGGAGGCGCACCGCTGGCGGAGCGCCTGCATTTGCTGGGGTGTCATCGGCTTGAAGCCTTGCGCGATGGCGACGTTCTGCCGGAGCACGGCCGGGGCGTCGATGCCGCTGATCGTGGTGGCCACCGGCAGGCTCATGGCGTAACGCAGCGCTTCCTCCGCCGTCACCGCGCCGTGGAGTACGGGTTGGCCGTCGCCGCCGAGGCTCTTCATGCCCAGGGCCCCGATCCCACGGCGCCGGAGCTCCGGCAGCACCTGCTGCTCGAAGCTGCGATAGGTCCCGTCGAAGCAGTTGAGCGGCAGCTGGACGGTGTCGAACGGATACTTGTGGGCCAGCATCTTCAGATGGATCGCCGGGCTCTTGTGCCCGGTGAAGCCGACGAACCGGACCTTGCCGTCTTTCTTGGCCTGGTCGAGGGCCTCGACGACGCCCCCCTTGGCGAAGTGCAGATCCGGGTCGTTGTCATAGATGACCTCGTGGATCTGCCAGAGGTCCAGATGATCTGTGCCCAGCCGCTTCAGCGATTTCTCCAGTTGCCGCATGGCGACCTTCTTGTCGCGGCCGTGGGTGCAGACCTTGGTCATCAGGAAGACCTTGTCACGCCGACCTTGCAAGGCCCGCCCCATCCATTCCTCGCTGCGGCCTTGGTTGTACTCCCAGGCGTTGTCCAGGAAGTTCACGCCCGCGTCCACCGCCTCGTGGACCAGGCGGATCGCCTCGTCCACCGTGCGAAGAGTCCCCAGGTGATATCCACCGAGACCGAGGATGGACACGTGCTCGCCGGTACGCCCCAGCGGCTTGCGCGGGATGTTTTCGGGGCCGGTGCTGGTCATCTCGAGCGGGAGGAGGAGCGAGGCGGTCTCGGCGGGCAGGAATGACCCGGCCAGGGTGGCTCCCGTGCCGGCCAGGCTCGCCTGCAGAAACTGCCTCCGGACCACGTCCACTACCGCGCGCTCCAAGTGCCGTTTCCGTTTTCCAGCATCTCCCTGACCTCTCGTTGAGTGCGATCGATGGGGAAGCCGTGCGGCAGCCGGGTCATCGGGTTGTCGTACCGCAGCGAGACCTTGTACGGCTCGTAGCGGCCATCGGCTCCCGTCGCCGCGCAGCGGGCGCGCAGCGCGTCCATCTCGTTGCTCGTCATCGGCCTGAAGCCACGGGCGACCCGCAAGTTCTGGCGCAGGACGTCCAGCGAGTCCATGCCGCTGATCGTCGTGGCGACGGGCAAACTCATCGCGTAGCGCAACAGCTCCTCCGCCTTGACCAGGCCTTGCGTCACGGCGGCGGCGGTGCCGCCCATGCTCTTCATGCCCAGAGCGCCCATGCCGCGCCGGTTCACCTCGGGCAGGACCTGTCTCTCAAAGCTGTGAAACCCGGCGTCGAACGGGTTGAGCGGCATCTGCACCGTATCGAACGGGTACCCGAGCTCGAGCATCTTCAGGTGGAAGGCCGGATCCTTGTGGCCGGTAAAGCCGACGAATCGTACCTTTCCCTGCTTCTTGGCCTTATCGAAGGCCTCCAGCACGCCCCCTTTGGCGTACGCCAGCTCGGGATCATTGTCGTAGACAATCCCGTGGATCTGCCACAGGTCCAGGTGATCGGTCTGGAGGCGCCGGAGCGACTCTTCGAGCATCCGTAGGGCCAGTTGCCCGCTCCGGCCGTGCGTACAGACCTTGGTCATCAAGAAGACCTTGTTCCGATGGCCCTTGAGCGCTCGGCCCAGCCAGTTCTCCGTCTTGCCGTTGTAGTACTCCCAGCAGTTGTCGAAGAAGGTGATGCCGGTGTCCAATGCCTCGTGTACGAGCCGGATGGCCTCGTCTACGGTCGAGAGGTCCCCGAGGTGGTGCCCACCGACTCCGACGGCCGACACCCGGACGCCGGTGCGACCGAGTGGCCGCCGCGGGATTTCGCCGGCCGCCGGCCCCTGGGACATTACCGTGCTGAACACGCCGGGGCCGCCGCCGGGTCACACACGGCGGCTCTGTCCGACGGGCGATATAGATGCGCTTTGCGGATGTAATCGGCGACCGCAGGCCCCACCAGGTGTTCCACATCGCGGCCCCGGCGAGCGGCGGAGCGGATCTGGGTGGCGGAAATGGGCGATTGGACGCTGGCCAGCAAGTGAAGCGTTGCGGTGGCTCGAACGCCTTCCGGCAGGGCCTCGAGCACATCCGGCAACGAGAACCCCGGCCGATTGGCCACGAGGAATTCAGCTTCGCGTAGCAGCGCCTCCGGTTCGCGCCACTTGGCGATGTCGAGGAACGCGTCGATGCCGATCAGGAAGAAGAGACGGTCGCTCGGCTCGAGCATGCGCTTCAGCCGCCGGACGGTGTCGATGGAGTACGTCACGGCCTGATCGGTGGTGTGGCCGCTGGCGGCCCGATCGGCGGCGATCAGCTCGGGGTCCTCCAACCGCGAGGGGAAGAAGCCGTCTTCGCCGGCAGTCGCGAGGGCGACCATGGCATGGCGATCGTGAAAAGGAGTAAGCGAGGGCCCGGGCTTGTGCGGGGGCAATCCCGACGGGACAAAGAGAACCTGCTGAAGCCCGTACCGTCGCTGAGCGACGCGGGCTACCGCGAGGTGCCCGCGGTGGATCGGGTCGAAGGTGCCGCCAAAGAGTGCGAGCTTCATCACGGCGTTCGATGCCTCAGCGGAGGGCGAAGCACGTTTGCGGGAATGTTTTCGCAAGAACCCGCAGGTGTCGCGTTCTTGCGGAAACATGAGCGCGGTGGCGGCGCGGACGGCGCGCACGGCCGTCACAGGTACAGAAGCGACCGCAGCGACCGGAGGCTGGCGATGGATTGCAAAGCGTGGCTCAGACGACATGGACATATGCGGTGGTGGCGCCGCGGCGCGCTCCTGGTGGCGACGCTCGCGATCCTGGCCGGCTGCGCCTCGTTGAAGCCGGCCGGCGGAACGCCGATCACCGACATCTCGCTCATCGCGGGGGACTGGGCGGGCACGATGACCCAGCCGTACGAGCCGTTCTACCTCAAGATCACGCCGGATCGGAAGCTCGTGGCGGCCTGGGGACCGAACTACGCCTGGGGGACCGTGACGCTCCGGAACGGCCAGGCCACCTTCGAAATGCAGCCGCCCCTCTTGGAGGGCACCATCAGGCTTTACCTCGATGGCGACCGCCGCACGCTCGCCCTCGACGATCGCTGGGCCTCCTTCAACGCCCAGGTGCGGCCCGGGGCTAGTGGACTGCCCTGAGGGTGATGGACCGACCATGGATCTCGCATCGGCAGACCATGGCCTGTCGCGTTCTTGCGCAAAGGATGGGGCCGACCGCTCGCGCGCCCTCATTCGACACTCACAACGGACGGGGACAATGTCCACGTCCACGTATCTGATCTCGCGACCACCACGGCGAAAGGAAACAAGACACCCATGACGCCTTCTCTTCGGGCCACCACGATCTACGCCCTCGACGAGATCGTCGGCGTCCAGCCGCGTGGTTGATCGTCAACATGGCGGAGGGCGCGACGAGTTCCTGGTGGCATCGGCTCACGAGCATCGCGAAGGTCGTCTTCTGGGTGGTTCTGACCCTCGTCGTCGTCCAGCAGGTCTACGGGTCTTCTAAGCCCGACGCGGCGCGAACCGCGATGCTCGACCGGTTCCAGCAGGAACGGAGGTCCCGTGTCATCGCCATGATCCACCGCCAGGACACCGTGACGCTCTTCGGCGTGCCGGTCAGCAGCTCCATCAGCATCGAAGACTCCGAGGCCGTCCTGCGGGCCATCCGCCTCACCCCCGAGGACCAACCCATCGACGTGATCCTCCACACTCCGGGCGGGCTGGTGCTGGCCGCGGAGCAGATCGCCAAGGCGCTGGTCCAGCGCAAAGCCAAGGTGACGGCCTTCGTGCCCCATTACGCCATGAGCGGCGGATCGCTCATTGCCCTGGCCGCGGACGAGATCGTCATGGACCCGAACGCGGTCCTGGGTCCCGTCGATCCGCAGATCGGCGACTGGCCGGCCGGCTCGATCGTCAAGCTCCCCGAACTGAAGAAACCCGCCCTCATCAGCGACGAGATGCTGATCCTCGTGGACGTCGCGGCCAAGGCGCGGATACAGGTCGGCGTATTCGTCGCCGAGGTGCTGGCGAAGCGCTTGCCGAGGGAGAAGGCCGCCGCGCTGGCCACGGTGCTGACGGAAGGACGCTGGACCCACGACTTCCCGATCACCGTGGAGTTGGCGCACCAGCTCGGGCTCCCTGTTTCTACCAATATGCCGCGCACCGTCTACGACCTGATGGACCTCTACCCGCAAGGGGGCAAAGGGGGGCCGTCGGTGCTGTACGTTCCCCTGCGTCCGGTGATGCCAAACCGCCGCGAGGTGCCCAAGTCGCTGTCGGCGGCGCCGGGCTCTCGTAAGGAAGCGCATAGGAACGATTGACCGGCTTCCACGCCTCCCAACGACTTCGGGTCGTCGGCGCCTCACGACTTCGGGTCGGGGGGACCCTGAGGATGAAAGACGGGCGAGATGAGCATCGGACGGATCGCCACCGCGGCCATAGCGGCCGCACTGCTGGCGGGCTCCGGATGGGGCATGATCGGACGACTCTGGTGGAGCGCGTACCTCATCGCCGTCCTCGTCGGTTCCCCCACGGGGGCCCAGAACTTCGGGGACGGTGCCCCGATGCGCGTGAAGTGGGAGGCGGATCGGGCTCGTAACGGCCTGCAGGCGGTCTGCGGCCGGGTCTTCAATGACCGCCCGGTCACCGCCCTGCGTGTTCGCCTCTGGGTCGAGGGGCTTGACGCAAGCGGTCACGTCATGAACAGCCGCGACGCCGAAGTCAGGGGCGAGGTTCCCTCCAACCCGCGGCGGCGGTCATCGAGAAGAGGACACGACCGCTGGGCCTCCTTCAACGCCCAGGTGCGGCCCGGGGCTAGTGGACTGCCCTGAGGGCGGGTGCTATCTGCCCGGTATCGCCTCGCATGGCCGCGCCCCTCATCGTGAGGGCGCGGCCGCGGACTTCACGGCGGGTGCCGTCGAGCGCGGGCGAGCCGGGGGAGCCATGAATTCCGGTCCGATCGGATCGGTGACCGTCGTGAGGAGGATCTGATCGATCGCCCGCCGCGTCTCCTCATCGAGATGCCACCCGAGCACATCCCGAATCGGCGCCAGTTGCTCCGGCCGGCGTGCGCCCCAGAGGGCGACGGTGGGACCCTGCTCCAACACCCACCGGACGGCCAGCGCGAGGACGCTCTTCCCGTAGCGGCGCCGCGCGAGGGCGTCGAGCGCCTCCACGGCCTTCAAGTATCGGGGGTAGCGGGGCGGGAGGAACTTCGGATCGCTCCCGCGCACGTCGTCGCCGGCGAACTTCGTATCGCGGCGCATGCGGCCGGTGAGCAGCCCCCGGCACAGCGGGCCGTAGGCCAGGACCGTCAAGTCATGCCGCTTGGCGTACGGCAGGACATCGGCTTCGATCTGTCGCTCGAAGAGATTGTACGGCGGCTGCACCACGTGTAGCGGCGCGGCCGAACGGAAGGCCGTCATCTGGTCGGGCGAGAAGTTGCTCACGCCGATCGCTCGGATCTTGCCCTGGTCGAACAGCCGGCCAAGCACCCCAGCCGTCTCCTCTTCGGGCACCAGGGGATCCGGCCAGTGAACCTGATACACATCGATGTGGTCCGTCCGCAACCGCCGCAGCGAATCCTCCACTTCCTTGCGAACTCGCGCGGGCGATGCGTTGCGGAACACCTGGCCGTCCCGCCATTCGAGGCCGACCTTCGTCGCGATCAGAACACGGTCGCGCGCGCCGCTCTCCGCGATGGCCCGGCCAACGAGCTCCTCGGACCGGCCGAACCCGTAGGCGGGCGCCGTATCGATCAGGGTGATGCCGAGATCGATCGCCGCCCGGATCGCGCGAATCGACTCGGCCTCGTCGGTGCCGCCCCACATCCAGCCGCCGATCGCCCACGTGCCCAGCCCGATGCGCGAGGTGACGACACCGGCTCCCGGAATCTCGACGGTTTCCAATGGATCTCCTCCTTAGAGGTACTGCCCGATGGTGACGACCCGCTCGATCTCCGGCTGCTTCTGCTTGGACTCGCGGGTGAGCACCTTGACGTGGATGATGCGCTCGCCCTTCTTGCCCGCGATCTTCGCCCAATCGTCCGGATTGGTCGTGTTGGGCAGGTCCTCGTTCTCCTTGAACTCCTCGCGCACCGCGTTCAGGAGGTCCTCGACCTTGATGCCCTTCTCGCTCAGCTGGATGTAGCGCTTGAGGGCCAGCTTCTTGGCCCCCTTGAAGTACAGGACCTCCTTGTCCCCGTTGGCGTAGGTGACCTCCAGGAAGCGGTTCTCCTCCTCGAGGCTGTACATCTCCTCGATGGTGGCCGCGATCATCCGGTCCACCGCGGCCTGCGCGTCGCCGCCGTTCTCGCGGATCTCCGACGCGTGGATCGGCAGCTCGGTGGTCATGTACTTGTTGAAGATGTCGGCCGCCCCCGCCTGGTCGGGCCGCTCGATCTTGATCTTCACGTCCAGCCGCCCCGGCCGCAAGATGGCGGGGTCGATCAGGTCCTGCCGGTTGGAGGCGCCGATCACGATGACGTTCTTCAAGTGCTCGACGCCGTCGATCTCGGCGAGGAGCTGCGGCACGATCGTGGTCTCCACGTCGGAGGAGATGCCCGAGCCGCGGGTGCGGAAGAGCGCGTCCATCTCGTCGAAGAACACCACCACCGGCACGTCCTCGGCCGCCTTCTCGCGGGCCTTGATGAAGATCTCGCGGATCTTCCGCTCGGTCTCGCCCACGTACTTGTTGAGCAGCTCGGGGCCCTTGGCGATCATGGTCTTGCCGCAGCCGGGGGGGCCGTAGAGCAGCACGCCCTTGGGCGGCCGCAGCTGGTGCTCGCGGTAGTAGTCGGCGTACAGGTACGGCAGCTCGACCGCGTCCTTGATGGCCTCGATCTGGGTCGTGAGACCGCCGATGTCCTCGTAGTTGATGTCCGGCACTTCCTCGAGGGCCAGGTCCTCGAC
>WNFG01005020.1_pt1 | contig 11134 bp, 10 predicted proteins | sample 5400431 | NCBI WGS metagenome assembly WNFG01 (sample SAMN13153346, study PRJNA577476) | soil metagenome | isolation source: 120 cm saprolite under Douglas fir tree site 2 hole 3 replicate 2 | place: USA:California | collected 2015-04-18
GTACCCCAGCACGTTGCCGCCGATCATCCGGTTCATCTGCAGGATGAACTGGACGGTGACCCCGACGATCACGAAGAAGGGCACCGCGTAGATCAGGTGGGCGTCGGTGAAGCTCATCAGGAACCGTCGCGGATTGAGGCTGGTCACCACCTGGCCCACGGCGCGGCCCCCCAGGAACAGGACCAGCACGATCGCGCTGCTGAGCGCGAGATCGGTGCGGAAGCCGAGGCGCCGGAACCACGAGCGGGCGCGACCGTCCCGGATGAAGAGAAAATAGCCGCCGACCAGGAAGGAGACCAGCACCGCGTCGACGACTCCCTGGACGGCCTCGGCCACGGAGGCCCGGCTGGTCAGCACATTGAAGACGGGCGTGATGACGGCGGCCGTGAGCATGACCACCGCGAGCTGACGACGATGGATGCGCGCGCGGGCCGTTCCCATGCCTCGGATATACCACCGCCGGCCGTACAATGGACCGATGACCGTCGCGCGCCACAGCCGGACGTTTCCCGCCCGCCGCGATGCGCTCCCGCAGGTGGACGCCTTCCTCGGCGAGGTCTGTGTCGCGGCCGGGCTCGGGCGCGAGACCTGTCTGCGGCTCACCCTCCTGGTGGAGGAGCTCTTCACCAACACCGTGGTGCACGGTCACGGGGCGGACAGCGAGGCGCCGGTGCGGCTCGAATGCGAGGTGTCTCCCGGTCGCGTCGCCCTCACCTATGAGGACAGCGGTCCCGCGCACGATCCCTTCGCCCGGGTGATCGCCCCCGACGCGGAGGCGAGTGTGGAGGAGCGCCTGGTGGGAGGGCTCGGCGTGCTCTTGGTGCGGGCGATGGCCCAGCAGGTGGAGTACCGCCGGGCCGGCGACCGGAACCTCATCTCGCTCGTCATTTCCACGATCGCCTGACCCCCGCCCGCCCGAGCCCCGGCCGAGCCTAGGCAGGAGCGGGCGCTCCCTGCTACCATCCCCCGCGGAGGTCCCCCCATGAACTGGAAGCCCGAGATGGACGAGCTGAGGCGCCGCGAGGAGTTCGCGGAGCAGCTGGGCGGCGCCGAGCGGGTCAAGCGACAGCACGACGGCGGGCGCTACACGATCCGCGAGCGCATCGACCGCCTGGTCGACGGGGGCACCTTCCACGAGATCGGCAAGATCGCGGGCAAGGCGTCGTACGACGGCAAGAACGACCTCAAGGAGCTGACGCCCTCGAACTTCGTCTTCGGCCGGGCGCGGCTCGACGGCCGCCCGGTGGTGGTCGGCGGGGACGACTTCACGGTGCGCGGCGGGTCGGCCGACGCGACCATCAAGGGCAAGCACAACCAGTGCGAGCAGATGGCCAACGAGCTGCGGCTACCCCTGATCCGGCTGGTCGAGGGCTCGGGTGGCGGCGGGTCGGTGAAGACGATCGAGACCACCGGCCGGGCCAACGTGCCCGGCGTGTCCGGCTGGGAGTGGGTGGTCAACAGCATCGGCACCGTGCCGCGGGTGGCGCTCGGCCTGGGCTCGGTGGCTGGCCTCGGGGCCGCGCACCTGGCCGCGGCGCATCTCTCGGTCATGGTGAAGGACAAGTCGGCGCTCTTCGTGGCCGGCCCGCCCGTCGTGGAGCGGCTCGGGCAGAAGCTCACCAAGAACGAGCTGGGCGGCTGGCAGATCCAGCTCAAGGCCGGCGCGGTCGACCTCGCGGTGGACACCGAGGAGCAGGCGTTCGAGGTGACCCGTCGGTTTCTCTCCTATCTGCCCTCGTCGATCTACGAGCTGCCGCCGCGCGGGCCACGCACCGACGATCCCGAGCGGCGCGAGGAGTGGCTGGGCGACGCGATCCCGCGCGACATCCGCAAGCCGTACAAGATGCGCGCGATCATCGAGGCGGTGGTGGACCGCGATTCGTTCTTCGAGATCCAGCCGCTCTACGGCCGCGCCATCATCACCGGCCTGGCCCGGCTCGACGGCTGGCCGGTCGCGGTGCTGGCGAGCGATCCCTACTTCTACGGCGGGGCCTGGACCGCCGACACCTGCCAGAAGGTGGAGCGCTTCGTGGACTTCGCCCAGACCTTCCACCTGCCCGTCTTCTACCTCGTGGACTGCCCCGGCTTCCTCATCGGGCTCGAGGCCGAGCAGACCGGCACCATCAAGCAGGGCGTGCGCGCGATGTCGGCCATCTGGCAGTCCACTGTCCCGTGGTGCGCGGTCATCGTCCGCAACGTGTTCGGGGTCGCCGGCGCGGCTCACAAGCCGGGCGCCCGTTACGGCCCGCGCTACGCGTGGCCCTCCGGGCGCTGGGGGTCACTCCCGCTCGAGGGCGGCATCGAGGCCGCGTACCGCGCGGACATCCAGGGAGCGGCCGACCCGGCGGCAAAAATGGTCGAGATCGAGGAGCGGCTGCAGAAGCTTCGCTCGCCGTTCCGCTCCGCGGAGACGTTCTGGATCGAGGAGATCATCGACCCCCGCGCCACCCGGCCGCTGCTCTGCGAGTTCGCGGAGCTGGCCGCGCCGCTGCGCGAGCCGGGTCCGTACACGCATCGCATGCGGCCCTGAGCGGAGACCACCCCTCACCCACCCCTCACCCTGCCCTCTCCCCTGAGGGGAGAGGGGTATGAGGACGAAAGGCTCTCCAGACATGGCGTACCAGGCATTCGATCTGCGCGGCAAGACCGCGATCGTGACCGGCGGCAACAGCGGCATCGGCCTCGGCATGGCGGAGGCCCTCGCGCAGGCGGGCGCCGCGGTGGGCATCTGGGGCACCAACGAGGAGAAGAACCACACCGCGCTCGCCCGCCTGCACGCGATCGGGGGAAAGGCGATGGCCCTGCGCTGCGACGTGAGCGACGAGGCCGCGGTGGACCGCGCGTTCGCCGAGACCGTCTCGACCCTGGGCGGCGTCGACGCCTGCTTCGTCAACGCGGGAGTCTCCGGCCGCGGCGCCGCGGCCAGCTTCGCGGAGATGACCACCGAGGAGTGGCACCGGGTGCTGGCGGTGAACCTGGACGGCGCCTTCTTCACCCTGCGCGCGGCGGCGCGGCACATGATCGGGCGCGGGGAAGGCGGCTCGCTCGCGGTCACCGCGAGCCTGGCCGCGCTGGAGGGCTCGCCGCTCAGCGCGCACTACGCGGCCAGCAAGGGCGCGATGCTCTCGGTGATGCGGGCCCTCGCGGTGGGTCTGGCGCGCCACAAGATCCGGTGCAACGCCATCGTGCCGGGCTGGATCGAGACCCCGATGACCGAGAAGGCGGTGCACGGCGACGCCTTCAAGACCCGCGTGCTCCCGCGGGTGCCCGCGCGGCGCTGGGGCACCGGCGGCGACTTCGGCGGGATCGCGGTCTACCTCACCAGCGACGCGAGCGGCTACCACACCGGCGACACCTTCGTCATCGACGGCGGCTACGCCATTTTCTAAGAGCCTCTTCTCCCTATACCCCTCTCCCCTCAGGGGAGAGGGCAGGGTGAGGGGTGGTTTCAACCTTCCCTCGACTCCCCGGGCCGCAATCCGCCGAGTTCGTACGGCCCGACCGCAACGCGGATCAACCGCAGCGCGGGAAACCCCACCGCCGCCGTCATCCGCCGCACCTGCCGGTTCCGCCCCTCGGTGAGCCCGATCTCGACCCACGCGGTCGGGATCGTCGCCCGCCAGCGGATCGGCGGCTCGCGCGCCCAGAGCCCCGGCGGCTCGTCGATCAGCCGCGCCCGCGCCGCCCGCGTCGGCCCGTCCTTCAGCACGAGCCCCGCGCGCAGCCGCGCGAGCGCGTCCTCGTCGGGCACGCGCTCCACCTGCACCCAGTAGACCTTCTCCACGTGATGGCGCGGATCGGCCAGGCGCGCCTGCAGGGCCCCGTCGTCGGTCAGCAGGAGCAGCCCCTCGCTGTCGTGGTCGAGGCGCCCGGCAGGGTAGACGCGCGGCACCGCCACGTAGTCGGCGAGGGTCGGCCGCCCACCGGGATCGGTGAACTGACAGAGCACGCCGAAGGGCTTGTTAAAGAGGATCAGCACCGCGGCGGCGTCACTCGGGCTCGAGCAACGCCATCTGCCGCGGGTCCAGCTCGAGCCAGACCTTCTCGTCCAGCTCGAAGACCTCGTGCGGGCGCGCGGTGACCCGCAGGGCCAGGGCGCTGCCGGCCGGCCGCACCGTGTAGTCCCAGTGCTCGCCCAGATAGGCCCGCTGGGTCACCACCCCGGGAACGACGCAGACGCGGTCGGAGGCGGTCGGGGACTGCCGGTAGAGGTGGATCGACTGCGGGCGGAGCGAGAAGCTCACCTGGCCCTGGAGCGCGGCGGCCTCGGCGAAGCGGTCGCGCGCGATCGTGAAGTGGTCGAACACCACGTCCTCGCCGCGCACGAGCCCGCCCAGCAGGTTGGTGCGCCCGATGAAGCCGGCCACGAAGCGGGTGCGCGGCCGCGCGTAGAGGGCGCGCGGGGCGTCCACCTGCTCGATCCGCCCCTGGTGCATGACCGCGATGCGGTCAGAGGTCACCATGGCCTCCGCCTGGTCGTGGGTCACGTAGACGGTCGTGATGTGGAACTCGTCGTGCAGGCGCCGGATCTCGTAGCGCATCTCCTCGCGCAGGTTCGCGTCGAGGTTGCTGAGCGGCTCGTCCAGCAGCAGCACCGCGGGCTGCACCACGATCGCGCGGGCCAGGGCCACCCGCTGCTGCTGGCCGCCCGACAACTCCTGGGGGTAGCGCCCGCCGAGGTGGCCCATCTGCACCACGTCGAGGATGCGCTGGACCTTGATGCGCATCTCGTCCTTCGGCACCCGCCGCACCTCGAGTCCGAAGGCCACGTTCTCGGCCACCGTCATGTTGGGCCAGATCGCGTAGCTCTGGAAGATCATCGACATGTTGCGCTTCTCGGGCGGCAGCGTGGAGCCGGGCGCGGAGATCCGCCGGCCGTCCATGTCGATGGTGCCATCGCTCGGCTCGAGGAAGCCCGCGATCATCCGCAGGGTGGTGGTCTTGCCGCAGCCGGAAGGGCCCAGCAGCGAGACGAACTCGCCGGGATGCAGGGTGAGGGAGAAGCGGTCGACCGCGGTCACGGTCCCGAAGCGACGGCTGACGTCGGTGAGGACGAGGCGGCTCACGTGGCGGTCCTCCGCAGGAGGAAGTCGCGGCCGACCATCCGGAAGCCCGCCAGCACCAGCGCCACCGTGACCACCACCAGGATCAGGCCCATGGAGGAGAGCACCTCGAAGTTGCCCTCGTCGCTCTTGTCGAAGAGGAGGACCGAGAGCACCTGGGTCCCGGTGGTGTAGAGGAAGATCGCGGAGGAGAGCTCGCGGGTGGCCGGGATGAACACCAGGATGAAGGCGCCCGCGAGCCCGCGCCGGAGGAGCGGGGCGACTATTCGACGTAGGGACAGGAGCCGGCCGGCGCCCAGGATGCGGGCCGCGTCCTCCAGCTCCGGATTGATGCTGCGGAGCGCCGCGTCGCTGTTGGTGTACGCGATGGGGAGGAAGCGGGTCGCGAAGGCCAGGATGAGGATCCAGGCGGTGCCGTAGAGCACGAGCGGCTTGGTGGTGTAGGCGGCGTAGAACCCGATCGCGAGCACGATGCCCGGGATGACGAAGGGGGCCATCGCCACGTAGGTGAGGGTCCGGCCGAGCGGCACCAGGCGGCGGGCCACGATGTAGGCGATGGCGAGCGCGAGGGTGAGCGCGATGATGGAGGCGGCCGCCGCGTACACGAAGGTGTTGAGCGTGGCGGCCCGGGTGGCGGTCTGGTCGAACAGCACGAAGCGCAGGTTGCGCAGCGTGACGTTGTCCCAGGAGAAGCCGCGGCCCCAGGCCCGCGCGAAGGCGGCCTGCAGCACCACCAGCATCGGCAGGAAGAACGAGAGCGAGGTGACGAACAGGCAGTAGGCGAGCAGGGCCCAGCGCCAGGGACCCAGGCGCACCAGGCGGCGCTCGCCGCCCTTGCCGGTCAGCGCCACGTAGCCCTTGCGGGCGATGATGCGGTACTGCAGCCAGAAGAGGAACACGGTGATGAGCAGGAGCGGCATCGCGTAGGCCGCCGCCTCCTGCACCCGCGGCGGGAACTCGAACATTTGCCAGAGCGTGGTGGTCATGACCTGGAAGCGCGCGGGCAGGGCGATCAGGGCGGGGGCCCCGAAGAGCGCGATGGATTCGAGGAACTCCACGATGAACGCGCCCAGGATGGCGGGCAGGGCCAGGGGCAGGGTGACCCGCAGGGTGGTGCGCAGCGCGCCCGCGCCCAGGGTGCTGGCCGCGTCCTCCATCTCGGACGAGATCAGGTCGAGCGCGGAGCGGGTGAACACGAACATGTAGGGGAAGGAGTAGCAGGCGATGACCAGCACGAGCCCGGTCTTGCTGTAGACGTTGAAGGGCCCCGCGTCCGCCGCGGTGATCGCGGTGTAGACGCGGTTGAGCCAGCCCGCGTTCGGCCCCGCCATGAGGATCCAGGCCACCGCGCCCAGGTAGTTCGGGATGATGAAGGTGCCGAGCACCGCGGCCCACACCAGCCCCTTGCCCGGCATGTCGGTGCGCGACACCGCCCACGCCATCGGGACGCCGAACACGGTGCAGAGTGAGGCCACCGCGAGGCCGATGACCAGCGAGTTGATCAGCGCTTCCACGTGCCGCCAGCGCCCATAGGCGGCCGCGTAGTTCGCGAGCGTGAAGGCGCCGGTCTCCGGATGCTGGAAGCTCGCCCACAGGAGGCGGGCGAGCGGGTTGATCACGAGCAGGAGCAGCAGCGCGATCAGGAGCAGCCAGATGACGAAGGACTTCTCCCGCATCGCGCGGCGGCCGGTCTCAGATCCCGAAGGTCTCCCGGAAGAGCTCTTTGACCTCCGGGATGCCCTTCTCGATCTCGACCGCGGTGGGCCGGATGGTCTTGATCTCCGCGATGGACTTGCCGCCCGCCATCGGCTTGACGGTCTTGTTCACCGGGTCCTGGTACTGCGCGACCATCACCTCGTTGCCCTCGCGGCTGAGCAGGTATTCGATGAAGAGCCGGCCCGCGTTGGGGGCGGGCGCGTTCTTCAGGATGCCGGAGGCGGAGACCATCAGCACCGCGCCGTCCTCGGGGTAGACCACCGCGACCGGGTTGCCCTTGGCCCGGCTCTCGAGCGTGGTGGCGGAGGGTCCCGCGGCCACGATCGACTCCTTGGCGTTGAGCATGGTCACGGTGTCGTTGATCGAGCGGCCGATGCGCGGCTTGTTCAGCTCGAGCTTCTTGAAGTAGTCCCACCCGTAGAGCTTCTTCATCTGCACCACCCAGGTGCCCACGTAGCCGCTGAAGCCGGGATGGCCGATCGAGACCTTGTTCTTCCACTTCGGGTCGGCGAGGTCGGTCCACTTCCTGGGCGCTTCCGCGGGGGAGACCACGCTCGTGTTGTAGGTGAGCAGCACCAGCCCGGCCGCGGTGGCGGTGAAGAGGCCGTCGGGATCGTTGAAGGAGCGGAAGGAGTCGACCAGCTCCGAGAGGTTCTTCGGCTTGTAGGGCAGGAGCCACCCGTCCTGCTTCATCTTGGTGTAGTGGCTCTGATCGGTGGAGCTGATCACCGAGCACTGGGCGATGCCCGCCTTCTGATCCTGGGCCAGTCGCTGATAGGCGACCTGGGCGGTGGTCCGGATGTAGTTGCACTTCACGCCCGGGTACTTCTTCTCGAAGCTCTGGCAGATCGCGGCCGCGGCCTCGGAGTTGTAGTGGGCGGTGTACCAGGTGAACTCCTTCTCCTTCTTTGCCGCTTCGTAGAGCGCGGGCTCCCCGTCGAAGGCGAGCACGACGGTGCTCCAGGTTAGAGCGAGCGTCAGGGTCAGGACGAGGGCCGCGAGCCGGGCCATGGCGGTCACCGCCCGGTGAAGCGCGGGGCGCGCTTCTCGACGAAGTGGGCCACGCCTTCCTTGAAGTCCTCCGCTCCGAAGCTCCGCCGCATCTCCTCGTGGCCCACCGCGGTTGCCTCCGCGAGGGTCTGGAACTGCGCCTCCCAGAGCTGGCGCTTCATGACCCGGATCGAGCGCGGGGACACCAGCTCGGCCAGCTCGCGCGCGTAGGCGCGCACCCCGTCCATCAGGGCGGCGGCCGGGTGCACCTGCGAGACGAGCCCCATCGCGAGCGCCTCCTGCGCGGTGAACTTCCGGGCCGAGAGCAGCAGGTCGAGGGCGTGCGGGAGGCCCACCAGGCGCGGCAGCATCCAGCTCACCCCGTGCTCGGCGATGAGTCCGCGCCGCGAGAACGCGGTGGTGAAGACCGCGCTATCGGCCGCGATGCGCAGGTCGCAGTAGAGCGAGACCACCAGGCCGAGGCCGGCGGTGGCCCCGTTCAGCGCTGCGATGATCGGCTTGGGCACCATGGGGAAGTAGGCGTAGGGCCCGCCGAAGTCCGGTCGGATCGGCGCCTCGCCCTCCGGCGCGGGCCGAGCCGGCGGGGCATCCTCCACGCGCGCGGCGGTGCCCGCGTCGACGATGCCGGAGAGCATCTGCATGTCGGCCCCCGCGCAGAAGCCGCGCCCGGCGCCGGTCAGCACGATGACGCGGACCGTCTCGTCGCGCGCCGCCTCGTCCATCGCCTGGCGCACCTCGCGCCCCATGACGCCGGTCCAGGTGTTGAGCTTGTCGGGGCGGTTGAGGGTGACGGTGGCGATGCGGTCGCGCACCTCGTACAGGATCTGCTCGTAGCCCATTTTCGCGCGCTCCTTCGCGTGTGTCGTCGCCCTCGCGGCGGGCCGGGGCCGCATGATAACGCGGGCGCTCGCTCCCCGCCATCACCCCGCTTGCCGCACCGCCGCCTGGCAAGCGCGGCGGGGGGTTGGGGGGTGCGCTCCCGGGAGCACGCTGAGTCGCGCTCCGCGTGGGCACTCGATGGAGCCACGAGATTGGTGAGGGCTGCGCTTCGCTTGCCCGCAGAAGCCACGGCTCCCGGGAGCGCACCCCCCAACCCCCCGCCGCTCCCGCGAGGTGAGCCACACGGCATGCCCTGACGCGACGTGACTGAGGCGGGCCGCCCGCTTCTCCTTCGCCTTGCTTCGCTTCTGATATGAGGAGGCGGGAGCGCGCGTGTCCGAGTGGGCCCGTGTCCTCACGCGAGCGAGTGGGGGCCGGGGGGCGGGGCCCCTTCCCGCAACCGTGTCTTCTGCGCGTTCCCGGAGCGCAGCCCTCCCCAATCTCGTGGCCCCATCGAGTGCCGGAAAGGGGAATGCGAGTCAGCGTGTTGCGGGAAGGGGCCCCGCCCCCCGGCCCCACTCGCGGTGCAAGAACCACCGCCCTCCGAAGCGCGCGCTACCGGCGAGATTCGTGGTCGATCGCGGGCCCCGCGAGCAGGGCCACGAGCGCCACCAGGGCCGAGAGGCCCGCGAAGACGGCCCAGGCCGTGGTGTAGGAGTTGGCCGCCTCCAGCAGCAGGCCGAAGACCGGCGGACCCACCAGCAGCCCGAGCACGATCGACGCGAAGGCCACGCCGCTCAGCAGGCCGGCCTCGCGCGGCCCGCCCGCCTCCGCACTGATCACGAAGAAGATGCCGACCCAGCCGTAGGCGCCGATGCCGGTCGCGAAGGCGAGGAGGCCGGCGGCGAGCGGCGCGGTGGCCGGCCACGCGGCATAGATCGCGAAGATGGCCGCGCCCACCGCGCCGGTGAAGGTGAGCCAGAGCGAGCGGCGGTCGGTGAGCCAGCGATCGCTGGCCGCGCCGAGGCCGAGCCGTGAGACCGCGCCGCCTGCCTGCGAGGCGGCCACGAGCAGCCCGGCCCCGATCTTGTCGAAGCCGAGGGCCTGGATGGTGAAGAGCGGCAGGTAGCTCAGCACCGCGGCCTGCACCATGCCGAGCACGAAGCCGGTGGCGAAGAAGATCACCAGGGCGGGTCTGCGGGCCCACCACCAGCTCGAGCCGGTCGCGCCGCGGTCTTCGGGACTCGCGGTGCGGCCTCCGGCGCGGAGCGCGCCGAGTGGGCGCCAGCCCAGCGCGACCGGCAGCGCCACCACCAGCGCGCAGGCGCCGACCGCGTACCGCCAGCCCAGGGCGGCCGCGATCGCGGGCAAGACGAGGGCCGAGATCACCCCGCCCACCGTGAGGCCCATCTGCTTCACGCCCATCGCGATGCCGCGCTCCCGCACCGGGAAGACGTCCATGATGGCCTTGCCAAGCGTGGGATTCACCACGCTCCAGCCCGCGCCGGCGACGAAGAGGCACGCGAGGAAAGCGAGGAAGCCGGGGGCCAGCGCGGCGGCCAGCAGTCCGGCCGCGCCCAGGGCGAGCCCGCCGAGGAAGGCGGGGCGCACCCCGAGGTGGTCGGCGAGCCGGCCGCCCGGCAGCGAGAAGAGCAGCCCGGCGAGATAGATCGACGGGACGATGAAGGCGACCTGGAAGCGGGTGAGGCCCAGGCCCTCGACCAGGCTCGGCGACAGGGGCGAGATCCCGAGCATGCCGAAGGCGCCCGCGCCGTATGATGTCGTCAGAATCGCCAGGAGCCGCCAGCGAGCGTCGTCAGAGACAGGAGCGTCCATGAAGATCCATCATCTGTTCGTCGATCAGAAGGGCGAGTCCCACTTCGAGGACATGGAGATCCCGTACGTCGAGACCGGCCGCGCGGGCCGACTCTCGGCGCGCCTGCCCGCGACCGGGATCATCTTCCGGGAGGTCCAGCCGGACTATGATCTCGACTGGCACCCGGCGCCGAGACGGCAGTACATCATCAACCTGGACGCGGGGGTGCAGATCACCGCGAGCGACGGGGAGTCGCGCCGCATCGGCGCCGGCGAGGTCATCCTGGTGGAAGACATCTGGGGCAAGGGCCACCTGTCGAAAGCCCTCGACGGCAAGCTCCGTCATTGCATCTTCGTTCCGATCGAATAGGGGGCCGAGAAGGGTCCAGATGCGAGGCGACGCCCTCGGCCGCCCGCGAGGCGTACTCCCTGTACGTCGAGCGGCGCGGCCGAGGGCGTCAACGAAGCAGATGAGCCCTTATCGGCCCCCGACCCCTAAGCGCGGTTGGCGAGGACCAGGGTCCCGGCGGCGGAGAGCATGCCGCCCATGCCGTTCACCAGGGAGCACGACGCGCCGGGCACCTGGCGCGCGCCGGTCTCGCCGCGGAGCTGGCGGGTGGCCTCGATGATCGGGAAGATGCCGTACATCCCGGAGTGGGTGTAGGAGAGCCCGCCCCCGTTGGTGTTGATGGGCAGGCTGCCGCCCGGGG
>WNFG01007534.1_pt1 | contig 11132 bp, 11 predicted proteins | sample 5400431 | NCBI WGS metagenome assembly WNFG01 (sample SAMN13153346, study PRJNA577476) | soil metagenome | isolation source: 120 cm saprolite under Douglas fir tree site 2 hole 3 replicate 2 | place: USA:California | collected 2015-04-18
AGGTCTACAAGAAGATCGTCGGCATGCAGATGCTGATCGAAGGCCTGGCAATGGGCTCGTTCGCCACCTTGAACGCCAAGACCAACGATCCCGTGCTGCGCCGGCTGGTCCAGCTGGTGATGAGCGACGAGGCCTTCCACCATCGCTTCGGCCGCCTCTGGGCGTCCAAGACCATCCGCCACCTCAGCGAGGACGAGCACAAGAAGGTCGAGGACTGGTCGGCCCAGATCTTCCAGATGCTGCTGTTCAACCTGATCAACGCCGAGCAGAAGCAGGTCATCTACGCCAAGTACGGGCTCGACTGGCAGTGGGTACGCGATGCGGTCAGGGAAACCTTCAGCGACGACGACCGGCGCGCCCAGCTCAAGGAAAGCACCAACATCTTCCGCGTGCTGATCAAGACCCTGCTGCATGCCGGCATCATCACGGGGCGCACCGCGCCGCTCTACGCAGTGTGGGTCGACATGAAGGAGCTCGAGGCCGAAGGCGAGGGCATACCGGGCGACGTCGTGGCCGAGGAGATGCTGGTGGTGCTGCGCGAGATCAACGCCAAGCGAAAGCGCATCGCCGCCAAGGATGTGACGGCAATCGCCCCCTGAGAAGGGCTGCGATCGAGTTTCCGCAGTTTCCGCAAGCGCTACGGCAATTAGCAGGGTTCCAGCACGGTCATCCGTCAATTTGGCAGCCTCTGTCGTTGGGCCCGCCGACGGGAATTTCCGCAATTCCCGCAAGCGCTATCCATTTCCCGGGGGTGGGACAGCCGCAAACAACGGCGCACGCTTGATCAGCGACGATCGGTCCAAAAAGCCAATTAGTGATATCGTAAGTAAAACTTCCATACCTGTCAAGTAGTATTTTTGGCACGTCCTAGGCTCGTGCTTGAATTTCTGCGCACCATGCTGCGCAGAAATTCGCCTTCGGCTTGCCTCCCCCGTCGTACAGCGCTTAGGGAGCTCCGAATAAGTGCGCACCGTGCGGCGCAAAAATAACTTTGCTGCTTGAGCCTATCGCCCGCGGAAGCGGGGCTTGCGCCGTTCCCGCCAGGCCTCGTGGGCCTCGGCCTTGTCCTCGCTCATCTCCAGCACCATGAAGCGGTAGGAATCGACCAGCGAGGCGTCGGCGATGTTGGGGATGTCGAGGCCGCGATTCAGGGACTCCTTGACCATGCGCACGGCAAGGGGCGGCAGCCCGGCGACGTGGTCGGCGACCGCCAGCGCCTGGGCCATCAGCTCGGCGTGCGGCACCAGCCACTGGGCGAGGCCGATGCGGTAGGCCTCCTCCGCCTTCAATGGGAAGCCCATCGCCACGCGCATCGCCAGGCCCTTGCCGACGATCCGCGCGAGGCGAGTGGCACCGCCGTAGTTCGGCAGGATGCCGAGCGCCACCTGCGGCAATCGCCATTCCGCGCGATCCGACGCCACGATCAGATCGCAGCAGAAGGTGATGATGCAGCCGATGCCGATGGCGTAGCCGTTGACCGCAGCAATGACCGGCTTGGGGAAGTCGCTCACCAGGTTGGAGGGGAAGTTGCGGGCGCGACCCATCCGCTTGATGAAGGCCTCGGCCGAGCGCGTGTTGTGGGTGTTGGGATCGCGCAGATTGGCGCCGGCGGAGAAGGCGCCGCCCGCCTCGTCGCCGGTCAGGATGACGGAGCGCACGTCGTCGTCCTCGGCCGCCTCGTCGAGATGACGGATCAGACCGTCGGCATAGTCCTGACCCCAGCAGTTGCGGGCCGCGGGTCGGCTGAGCGTCAGAATGCCGGTATGGCCCTGCTTTCGGTAGAGAAGCGGCATGGGTTCCTCCTCGCGTTGTCCGTTGTGGCACCCGGGCTGGCGTCTGGCTATGCCGTGACGTCCGCCGCCAGCTCCTGGCGCAAGCTCGGCTTGTGGATCTTGCCGGTCGGCGTGCGCGGAAATTCAGCCGCAGCGCGAAAAGCGATCCGTACCGGCACCTTGTAGCTCGCCAGTCGTTGGCGGCAGAAGGCGATGATCGCTGCCGTGTCGCGATCGGCCCCGGCCCGCAGCTCGACAGCGGCGGCGACGATTTCACCCTTCAGCCGGTCCGCGACGCCGACCACATGGGCCTGCACGATATCGGGATGCTCGAGCAGGACCTGCTCGACCTCCAACGGCGCGACGTTGGCGCCACCGGTCTTGATCATCTCCTTCAGGCGGCCGCGAAACCTGATCCGCCCGTCGGCATCGATCGACCCGAGATCGCCGGTCAGGAAATAGCCGTCCCGGTCGAACGCCTCGGCATCGAGCTCGGGTGCGCAGAAGTAACCCGGCGTGACGTGGCCGCGCACGGCAAGCTCGCCGACGTCTCCCGGCGGCAACGGCTGGCGCGTGAGCGGATCGACGGTGCGGATGGTCATGCCCGGCAGCGGCAGGCCCTGGCTGCGCAAGCGTAGCGGCAACGCATCGGCGGCGTCGGTGACGGCGCAATTGCCGTAGGTCTCGGTCGAGCCATAGACAGTGCAGAGCTCGTCGGCACCGAGCGCCTGGATGGTCATGGCGATGTCTTCCGGCGCGCCGATGGTAAGTCCGGTCCGCATGGCGCCCAGGCGGCGCTGGGGATGATCGGGATGCTCCAGCAGGGCGCGCGCCATGTTGGCCATGCCGTAGTAGACGCTGCAGCGCTCGCGCTCGATCAGCGCCAGAGCCTCCCCCGGCTCGAAGCTCTCCTGCAGCACGATACAGCCGCCATGGGTCATGATCGCCGGCAGGGCATTGGCCGAACCGAACGACCAGAACAGCGGCACGGCGAGCCACAGCCGGTCGGTGGCGCCAAGATGCTGACGCTCACCGATCGCGAAGCCATTGGCGATCAGCGGCCCGTGCGCCAGGGTCACGCCCTTGGGCGCCGCTGTCGAGCCCGACGTGTACAGGATGTAGCAGATGTCGGTCGGCGCCACGGCCTGCTGCGCCGCGGCCAGTGCCACGGCATCGATCGCTGTGCCCTGCGCCAGGAAATCGGCCAGCGAGAACACGCCGGATCGCGGCCGGCCATCCAACGCCACGACCGTGCGAAGGGACGGCAGCCGCCCGCTCCTGAGGCGGCCGGCGTGCGCGCTGTCGAGCTCGGGGCAGAGCTCGCGCAGCGGATCGAGGAACGGCCGGCCGCGAAACGCGTCGAGCGTTATCAGGGCCGCGGCACCGCAATGCTCGAGCGACCACGCAAGCTCGCGCGGCGTCGAGAAGGTGCTGATGGCCGCGACGATGGCGCCGATCCTGGCGGCGGCGAGGGCGGCGACGATCCATTCGGTCCTGTTCGAGGCCAGCAGCGCGACTCGGTCGCCGTGACGAATGCCGACCGCCATGAGGGCCCGCGCGAAGCCATCGACCTCGACCTTGAGGCCGGCATAGTCGAGCCGCTGGTCGCGATACACCACCGCGTCCGCCGCCGGCCGGGCCGCGGCCATCTCGTCGAGCAGACCACCGAGGGTGCGGCTCACCGGGCCCGCGCTCACGTCAGCGTCTCCCATCCGCCCGACTCACTCGTAGCGGGGCGGCCGCTTCTCGCGGAAGGCGGCGATGCCTTCGGCGAAATGCCGGCTCGCCCGCACGCCGTCGCCGAGCTGCTGCTCCAGGGCCTCGCGCGTCAGCGCGTGATCGGCGATGGTGGCGCTCACCTGCCGCTTGACCGCCTGCACCGCCGAGGGGCTGTTGGCCGCGATCATCTCGGCGGTCTCGATCGCCCAACCCATCAGGCCAGCGGGCTCGACCACGCGGTTGACCAGGCCGAGCCTCGTCGCCTGCTCGGCATCGATCAATCGCGCCGTCAGCAGCAGGTCCATGGCGTGGACGTAGCCGATCTGCTGGATCAGCTTGATGGTCGAGCCGCCGAAAGGATAGATCGACCACTTCACCTCGGTCAGGCCAAAGCGCGCCCGCGGCACGGCCGCGCGAATGTCGGTGGCCAGCACCAGCTCGAGGCCGCCGCCGATGCAGTCGCCGTTGATCGCGGCGATAATCGGCTTGGAATAGGCATCGTTCTTCAGCAAGGCATGGTTGACCATCCGCGCCGTCTCGGGCCCGGCCGACAGATCGCCGCTGACATCGGCGCCGACGGTGAAGGCGCGCTCGCCGGCGCCGGTCAGGATGATGCAGCGGCTGTCGTCGCGTTCCAGCTCGTCCCACAGGCGCCCCAGCTCGGCCAGCATCGCCCGCGTCATGGCGTTGAGCCGCGGCTGGTTGTCGATGGTCACGATGGCGACATGCCGGCCGTGCCGGTCGAGGCGGATCTCCATCACGCGGCCTCCAGTTCGACCACCACCTTGCCGTGCGCCCGGCGTTCGGTCAGCAGGCGGATCGCCTCGACGCCCCGCTCCAGCGGCAGGCGATGGGTTATGCACGGCCAGAGCTTGCCCTCGCCGTACCAGCGGAACAGCTCGTCCACCGAGCGCGCCAGCTTGTCGGGCGCATGCCAGCGGAAATAGCGCAGCGACGAACCCAGGGCCGCACGGTGCTTGACAAGCAGACGGTTCGCCGGGATCTGCGGCACGCCGCCGACGAAGCCGATCAGCAGGATGCGGCCGCCCCAGCCGAGCGACGACAAGGCTGGGTCGAACAGCGCGCCACCGACCGGATCGAAGCAGACATCGGCGCCCTTGCCGCCGGTCAGCGCCATGACCCGCTCGGTGAGCGGTTCCTTCGCATAGTCGATCGTGGCGTCCGCGCCATGCTCGACGGCGACGGCGAGCTTCTCCGGCGAGCTCGCCGCGGCGATGACCCGCGCGCCCATCGCCTTGCCGATCTCCACCGCGGTCAGGCCGACGCCGCCGGCGGCGCCCAGCACCAGCAAGGTCTCGCCGGCCTCCAGCCGTCCCTGCCAGCGCAGGGCGACGTGGCTGGAGATGTAGGAGATGGGAAAGGCGCCGGCCTCGGCGAAGCTCATGCCGTCGGGAATGACCCAGGTTTCCGCCACCGGGGCGACGGCGAATTCGGCAAGGCCGCCATAGGGGAGGATCGCCATCACCTTGTCGCCCGCCTTGAGGCCGCTCGCGCCCTCGCCGCAGGCGGCGACCACGCCTGCGGTCTCCAGGCCCGGGCTGAACGGCAGCTCCGGCTTGGTCTGATAGCGTCCGGCCACCATGATCGAATCGGCGTAGTTGACCGCGGTCGCCTTGACCTCGATCAGCACCTCGCCCGCCGCGGGCTGGGGGACCGGAGCTTCGCCCAGCGAGAGCCCGTCGATCCCGCCCCACTGGCAGCAGATCAGCGCCCGCATGGCGTGTCCCTTCCGATTATAGCAGCCTCACCGCCGATGATGGCCGACGGCGGTTCAACGGGGCAAGCGGATTTGCCGACCGGGAGACCTGACTAGGGCTTTCTTGCCAGCACGAAAGCCGACAGGCCGGCCAGCCGGTTGATCGGGAACATCGGCAGTTCGGCGGCGCAGATCGCCCCCAGCAGGCCGTTGGCGAACGCGCCCTGTCGGCTGAGGCTGCTGCGCGGCTCGTCGGAGGAACGCGTGGCAAGCCGCACGGCCGCGGCCAATGGAAAGACCAGGCCGAAATAGTAAGAACCGCGCACCACCTCGAGTCCGGCCTGGCGCATCGTCGCCTCGATCTCGCCGAGCCGATAGCGCCGCTTGTGCTCGAGGAAGACATCGTGGCCGCTCCACAGGAAGCGGAAGGCCGGCACCGTCACCAGGAAATGGGCGCCTGACGGCACCTTGGCGGCGTAGTGGCGAAGGAGCCCGCGGTCGTCGTCGACATGCTCCAGCACGTCCATCATCAGCACCAGGTCGCAGTTCGTCGGGCCGGTGTCGCGGCGGAAGAGCGCGGGCTTGCCGGCCACGCTGTCGTCGCGCTCGCTCGTATAGCCGGTATCGACGCAGAGCGCCGATTGCGCGCCGGTCTCGGCCAGCAGATGGCGCGAGAAGAAGCCTGAGCCCGCGCCGACATCGAGAATGTGACGTGGCTGCAGGCCGGCCACGGCACGACGCAACGCCGCCGCCTTCGAACGGTAGTACCAGTGCCGGCCGATGTCGGCGCCCAGGATGTCCTCTTCCTTGAGGTCCATGTGTCAGGATTTCGGCGGCTGGGCGGCCCCGTCCTCGTAGACTCCTTCGATGACGTAGATCGGCCGGCCCTTGACCTCGAGGAAGAGGCGCCCGAGATACTCGCCGATGATGCCGAGCGACAAGAGCTGGATGGCGCCCATCAGCAGGACGGCGATCAACAGCGAAGCGTAGCCTGGCGTGTCGATGCCGAAGATCAGCACGCGCGTGACGATGAACAGGGCGTAGAGCACGGCGATGGCGGCAATCACCACGCCGACATAGAACCAGGCGCGCAGCGGCGCCGTGGAAAAGCTCACCACGCCGTCGAGCGCGAAGTTCCACAGCCGCCACAGGTTGAACTTGCTCGCGCCGGCGGCGCGCGCCGGCCGCTCGTAGGGCACGCCGACGGCATTGAAGCCGACCCAGGCGAACAGGCCCTTCATGAAGCGGTTGCGCTCGGGCAGCTGGCGCAGCACCTCGATGGCGCGCCGGTCGACCAGGCGGAAGTCGCCGACGTTCTCGGGGATGCGCACCGGCGACATCGAGTTGAACACCCGGGAGAACCAGCCCGCCGACAGGCGCTTGGCGGCGGTATCCCAGCTGCGAATGGTGCGCACGCCATAGACGACGTCGTAGCCTTCGCGCCAGCGCGCCATGAAGGGCTCGATCAACTCGGGCGGGTCCTGCAGGTCGATATCCATCGGCACGATGACGTCGCCGCGGGCATGGTCGATGCCGGCGGTCAGCGCGGCCTCCTTGCCGAAATTGCGCGACAGGTTGACGATGCGCAAGCGGCGGTCGGCGCCGCTGCGGTCGAGCAGGTGGCCCAGCGTATTGTCCCGCGAGCCGTCGTTCACGAAGACGATCTCGAAGCGCAGCCCGTCGCGCTCCATCAGGGCGGGCACCGTATCGAGGAAGATGTCGATCGAGTCCTCCTCGTTGAACACCGGCACGACCAGCGACAGCAGCGGATCGGCCGGCCGGCGCGCGCGCTGTTTGCTAAGCTGGCGCTCCAGGGCGCTGCCGTAACGGTGGGAGGAGGGGAGGATCGATTCGGGCACGAAGAGGGTTCCGGTGAAACGGTGCTGTGGCCCCTCGATCCTCAAGGAATCAAAAGTGGCGGTCCGAATCAACCCCTATTTGGGTTCAAGTCACAGGTTCGACGGCACCATTGAGATCCGTGATGCCGAGCTCGACGCCGAGTTGGGACTGACGCTGCTTGACTTCCGTTCGGAAGGCTCGCAGCGCCTCGGTCAGCTTGGCGGTCTCCAAAGCGCGGTCGGTCTTTATCTGGTCGCCGTAGGCCACCGCCGCGGCTCCGCAATCCCGATGGACGAGGCCGATCACCCCCTTGATCTCATGCAGCTTGACCGTGATCTCGAGATTGTCCCACCAGGCCTTGCGCCAGTCGGCGAACACTGGGGCGGTGGCGGCAATCGGCCCGCCGGCGATGGTGAATTGGCTGTAGCGGTTCTCCAGCTTGCGGCTTGCCATATAGGTCCAGCTGAAAGTGGTAAGCCTGGGGTCGATGCAGTCCATCAGCATGACTTCGTAACTGCCGCCAGCGGCAAGGACGGAGCGAGTGGTGGCAAACACTGCGGCGCCGAGGCCAAGACCCAGCACGCCGCGACGCGAAAGGGCCGGTAGGCAACCGCAACCACTGTGATGAGCGTGTTGTTTCATTTGAAAGCGGCCTTTCCCTGCTGCGCCAGACCGCCCGTGTTGTCGGCGATCCACGTCGTGATGGAACCATCGGCCTCGCGACGCGCCTGCACCGAAAACGGACCAGCATAGACCGGGGACAACGCGCGGAATTCAAAGCTCCCGGCAATTCTACCGGGATTGGAGCGGCGGGCCAGCTCCATTTGCAACAAGCCCATCAGCGGTCCGTGCACGATCAGGCCGGGATAGCCTTCGGTTCCCGTGACATAAGGCTGGTCGTAGTGGATGCGATGGCCGTTGAAGGTGAGGGCGGAAAACCGGAACAGCAGCACGGGATCGGCCATGATCTTTTTGATCCATGTGGCGTCGGCCGGCGCGGGCTTGGGCGCGCGCTGCTTCTCGCCGGGCTTGGCCGCCTCGCGATAGACGATGTCCTGCTCTTCCACGAACGAGGTTCCGCGCGCGCCCGACACGGTGTGTTCAACGGTGACGAACACCATCGACCCGGTCGAGCCGGTCTTGGGTTCGACCGACTTGATCTTCGAGGCGCGCCGGATCGTGTCGCCGACCTTAAGCGGCTCGCCGTCGAAGGCAAAGCGGCTGCCCGCCCACATGCGTCGCGGCAGCGGCACCGGCGGCAGGAAGTCGCCGCGCTCGGCATGGCCGTCCGGGCCGAGCTTGGATTGCGGCGCGGTGTCGAGGAAATAGAGCCAATGCCAGAGCGGCGGCAGCGGATCGCCGATCCTGGGATCGCGATCCTTCTCGTCGAACGTGGCGATCAGGGCGCGCACCGGGAAGGGGGCGGCGAAATCCTCGACGGCGTGCGTGCGGCCGACCCATTCGCGCAGCTTTTCCAGCGACATCGTTGGGTTCCTCCTTTTGAGCCGCAATTCTGGCACCGCGAGCGCGGGGTGGAAAGACCGCGGCTGCACCGCTATATACCGGCGCGACGAGCCCAAACCGGAGCGGCCATGACCACGTTCGACGAACGCGAAAAGGCATTTGAGAAAAAGTTCGAGCACGACCAGGAACTGCAATTCAGGGTCAATACGCGCAGGAACAAGCTTTTGGGGCTGTGGGCGGCTGGACTGATGGGCAAGAGCGGGGCCGATGCCGAGGCCTATGCCAAGGACGTCGTCATGGCCGCATTCGAGAAGCCGGGCGATAGCGACATCATGCACAAGCTGATGCGGGACCTCGCCGTCGCTGGCAAGCGGATGGAGGAGCACACCATCCGCAAGCAGGCCGAACGCCTCCTGCTCGAGGCCAAGAAGCAGGTCATGACGGAGACGCATTAGCTGCAAGGTGATGTCATCCCGAGCGCAGCGAGGGACCTTTAAAGCAACAGGAAAGGTCCCTCGCTGCGCTCGGGATGACAGCTTGGTTGAGGCCAGCGCTCCGCTAGCCAAAGACCCGCTTGAAGATCGTGTCGACGTGCTTGGTGTGGTAGCGCATGTCGAACAGCGCCACCAACTCGTCGTCCGACAGGAACTGCCTGATGTCCTTGTCGGCGCGGTCGGGATAGACGACGAGCTGCTCGACTACCGAGGCGGCGCGGCCCAGCGCGAAGTCCAGGGTCACCGTGGCGTCCGGTGCGATATAGCGCTCGGCCGAAGAGTGCGAGATGTCGCGCTCGTGCCACAGCGTCACGTTCTCCAGCGCCGGCACGACAGCGCTGCGCACCACGCGGCTCAAGCCCGTCAGGTTCTCGGTCAGCACCGGATTGCGCTTGTGCGGCATCGAGGAACTGCCCTTTTGTCCCTCGGAGAAGAATTCCTCGGCCTCGCGCACTTCGGTGCGCTGCAAGTGGCGGATCTCGGTGGCGAGGTTCTCGATCGAGGCGGCCGCGACCGCCAGCGCTGCGAAGAACGCGGCGTGCCGGTCGCGCGGGATCACCTGGGTCGAGACCGGCTCGACGGCAAGGCCGAGCTTCTTGGCGACATGCTCCTCGATCCGCGGATCGACATTGGCGAAGGTCCCGACCGGGCCCGAGATGGCGCAGGTCGCGATCTCGGCGCGCGCCGCCACCAGCCGCGCCCGGTTGCGGGAAAAGGCGGCGTAATGGCCGGCGAGCTTGACGCCGAAGGTCGTGGGCTCGGCGTGGATGCCGTGGCTGCGGCCGATGGTCGGCGTGTCCTTGTATTGCAGCGCGCGCTTCTTTAATGCCGCCAGGAGCGCGTCGACGTCCTCGATCAGAAGGTCGGCGGCCTGGGTGAGCTGGACGGCGAAGCTGGTGTCGAGCACGTCCGACGAGGTCATGCCCTGGTGCACGAAACGCGACTGCGGCCCGATGAACTCGCCCAGCCAGGTCAGGAAGGCGATCACGTCGTGCTTGGTCACCCGCTCGATGGCGTCGATCTTGTCGACATTGCCTTGGGGGTCGGCCTTGAGCGCGGCCATCGCCTTCTTGCCGCCCTCCCAGATCGCCGTGGCCGCCTCCTTGGGGATGATGCCCAGCGCCGCCATGGCGTCGCAGGCATGCGCCTCGATTTCGAACCAGATGCGGAAGCGGTTCTCGGGCGCCCAGATGGCCGCCATCGGCGGCCGGGAATAGCGGGGAATCATGGCCGGGCTTTTAGCCCCGAAGGGGCCGCGGCGCCATGTTAGAAGTGCCTCATCATGCACCCGACGATGATGCCCCTGGCCAAGTGTCCGCGCGAGACCCTGGCCGCCGTCGAGGGCGTGCTGACCGACATCGACGAGACCGTTTCCACTCAGGGCCGGCTCACCGCCGAGGCCTACGGCGCCCTGGAAACCCTGAAAAAGGCCGGACTTCGCGTGATCCCGGTGACCGGGCGGCCGGCCGGCTGGTGCGACCACATCGCCCGCTTCTGGCCGGTCGACGCCGTGGTGGGCGAGAACGGCGCCTTCTGGATGTGGCTCGATCACAAGGCCGGCAAGCTCACGACGCGCTTCGTGCAGAGCGACGCCGAGCGGGCCGAGGGAAGGCGCCGGCTGGAAGCGGTACGGGCCCAGGTGCTGCGCGAGGTGGCGGGGGCGGGCATCGCCTCCGACCAGCCCTATCGCGCGGCCGATCTCGCCATCGATTTCTGCGAGGACGTGCCGGCGCTGCCGCACGCCGAGATCGTGCGTATCGTAAAAATCTTCGAGGCGCATGGCGCCCGGGCCAAGGTGAGCTCGATTCATGTCAACGGCTGGTTCGGCGACTACGACAAGCTCACCACCAGCCGGCTGATGATGCGCGAGCTGTTCGGAGTCGATCTCGACGCGGCCCGGCCGCGCTACGTGTTCGCCGGCGATTCGCCCAACGATGCGCCGATGTTCGGTTTCTTTCCCAACGCCGTCGGCGTGGCCAACGTGAGTGACTTCGCGGCCGACATGGACCACCTGCCGCACTGGGTCACGGCGGCGCGCTCCGGCGCGGGCTTCGTCGAACTGGCGGGTGCGCTGGTTGCGGCGCGTCGATAGTCTACAGTACCGACGGTATCATTCGGAGGACGGGG
>WNFG01005023.1_pt1 | contig 11131 bp, 6 predicted proteins | sample 5400431 | NCBI WGS metagenome assembly WNFG01 (sample SAMN13153346, study PRJNA577476) | soil metagenome | isolation source: 120 cm saprolite under Douglas fir tree site 2 hole 3 replicate 2 | place: USA:California | collected 2015-04-18
GAACTTTCTCCAGTCGCGGCAACCACTTGATGTATTTTCAGGATCTGATTCTGAGGCTGCAGGAACATTGGGCCAGACAGGGTTGTCTGATCGTCCAGCCCTATGACCTCGAGGTCGGTGCGGGAACGATGCATCCGGCCACCTTCCTGCGCGCGCTGGGCCCCGAGCCGTGGAACGCAGCCTATGTCCAGCCCTCGCGTCGTCCTGCGGATGGTCGGTTCGGGGAAAACCCGAATCGGCTCTTTCAGCACCACCAATTCCAGGTCATCCTCAAACCGGCGCCGAAGAACGTCCAGCAACTCTACCTCGACTCCATTCGCGCTTTTGGCATCGATCCGCTGCAACACGACATCCGTTTCGTCGAGGACGACTGGGAATCGCCGACGTTGGGTGCCTCGGGCCTTGGGTGGGAGGTGTGGTGCGACGGGCAGGAGATCACTCAGTTCACCTATTTTCAGCAGTGCGGCGGATTCGAATGCCGGCCGGTATCGGCCGAGCTGACCTACGGCCTGGAGAGAATCTGCACCTATCTGCAGAATGTGGAGAACATCTTCGATCTCGACTGGGCGAAGGGGATCAAGTACCGGGAGATCTTCCACCGCAACGAGGTGGAGATGAGCAGCTACGCCTTCCAGGCCTCCAGTCCGGAGATGCTCTTCTCGCTCTTCGACGCCTACGAGAATGAATGCCAGCGACTCAATCGGCTGGACCTGCCGCTTCCCGCTTACGACTACGCTCTCAAGTGCTCCCACGTCTTCAACCTCCTGGACGCCCGTGGAGCCATCTCGGTGACCGAGCGCGCCAACTTCATCAAGCGCGTGCGCGACAACGCCCGATCGTGTGCCGAGGGATACCTTCGCGTACGTGAGCGACTGAGTTACCCGTTGCTGAAGACAAACTGGAAGGTGGGCGAACATCCTCCGGTTCTGGAGGGCAATCCCGCTTCCGATTACTGGAAGACGGTGAGCTTCCAAAAGGCCGAGGACGCGCCGGGTGGCTAGCGATTTGCTCTTGGAGATTGGAACCGAGGAGCTCCCGGCGGGTTTTATCCTTCCGGCCCTGGAGGATCTGCGCGGTCGGATCGCCGAAGGGCTGCGCGGCGCGCGGCTTGCCCATGGCGAGGTTCGAACTTTCGGCACCCCCCGTCGCCTCGCCGTTCTAGTTCAGGGGGTGGCGGAAGCCAGCTCCGACCGCTCCAGCGAGGTGGTCGGGCCTTCTGCCAAAGCTGCGTATGATCGGGAGGGCAAGCCCACCCAGGCGGCGGAGCGGTTTGCCCTGGGACTCAAGATCTCCCTGGATAGGCTTCGGCGGGTTCAGACCCCGAAGGGCGAATACGTCGCGGCCTCGGTCGAGGAGAAGGGGCGCCCGGCCCTGGCCCTGCTGCCGGAAATACTCACCAGTGCGGTGCACGGGATCGGCTTCAAGAAGTCGATGCGCTGGGGAGACGTCGAGCAAAACTTCGCCCGACCGGTGCATTGGCTGGTGGCGCTGCTCGGCGAGGAGGTGCTGCCGCTGGTTTTCGGGGACGTCCGGAGTGGAAGGCAGACGCACGGGCACCGATTCCTCGCGCCCGAGCCGATCGTCTTGCGGGCGCCCGCGGACTACGAAAAGACAATGGAAAACGCGCACGTGATTCCAGATTTCGCCCGGCGTAAGGCGATGCTGGAGGATCGGCTTCGCGCCGTGGCGCAGAAAGCGCGCGCGCAGCTGATCTCCGATCCCGATCTGCTCGATCAGGTGACGAACCTGGTCGAAGAGCCGTATCCGTTGCTGGGCAGTTTCGACGAGCGCCATCTGGACCTGCCCCGCGAGGTGCTGGTTCAGGAGATGAAGAGCCACCAGAGGTACTTCTCCCTCACCGACGCTTCGGGAAGGCTGGTCGCGCGCTTCGTCGCGGTCTCCAATACTGCGGTGCAGGACGAAAAAGCCTCGATCGTCGGTTACGAGCGCGTGCTCAAGGCCCGATTGGCGGACGGCCGTTTTTTCTTCGACGAGGATCGGAAGGTACCCCTCGCCGACCGGGTGGAGCGGCTTCGCCGGGTTGTCTGGCAAGGAAAGCTCGGAAGCTACGCCGACAAAGTGGAGCGCATCCGGGCGCTCGCGCTCTCTTTGGCAGAGATGACCGGGAGAGCCGAGTCGAACCTCCGGCAAACCATCGAACGCGCGGCGACCCTGTCCAAGGCAGACCTGGTCACCGGAATGGTCGGCGAGTTCCCCGAGTTGCAGGGCACGATGGGGCGCGAATATGCCCTCGCCAGCGGCGAATCTCCCGAGGTGGCGCTGGCGATTCTCGAGCACTATCTCCCCCGCGGCGCGACCGATTCTCTGCCGACCCAGGACGCGGGCGCTTTGATTGGAATCGCCGATCGGCTGGACTCTCTGTGCGGGATCTTCGCGATTGGAAAGATTCCCACCGGCGCGGCGGACCCATTCGCGCTTCGGCGAGCGTGCCTGGGAGTCATTCACATCGTGCTCGGCAGGGGCTACCGCTTCGCCTTGTCCAGTGCCGTCGCCACCGCGCTGCAGCTTCTGGCGCCAAAGCTTGCCGACTTGAAGGCCAAGCCTTCGGAGGCGCGTGCGGGCGATCAAGTCCTGGAATTCTTCCGGGGAAGATTGAAAGCACTCTGGGCCGAGCAGCACCGGGCGGACGTGGTAGAAGCGGTTCTCAGCGCCGGCTTCGATGACCTGGTGGCGGCTCAGAAACGGTTACAAGCCCTGGCACACCTGGTGGGACAAGCAGAGTTCGCTGCGCTGGCGATGACCTTCAAACGGGTGGCGAACATCGTCGAAAAGCAAGGGAAGGGTGAGGTCGGTTCGGTCGATCCGGACAAGCTCGTCGAGGTGGAGGAGCGGGCTTTACATCGGTCCCTGTCCGCGGCGAGCGCCGCGGTGGATCGACGAAGAGCTGCCGACGATTACGCGGGCGCATTGTACGAGATTCAGGGACTGAAATCAGCCGTTGATGCGTTCTTCGACAAAGTGATGGTGATGGCCGAAGACAAGGCGCTCCGAGCCAATCGGATCTCACTTTTGCGCCAGGTGCGCGCTCTCTTTGGCCAGGTGGCCGATTTTTCAAAGCTGCACTGAGTCTCTCAAATGAAGCAATTCGGTATTCTCGCTCTTTTGCTCACCGCGGCCTGCGGTCCGGGAATCGCCCCACGCCCGCCGCTCAATGACCGCTTCTATTTCCCGAGCGGAATCTGGTTCCAGGCTTTCTCACCGGCCGATCGCAAAGGCTATTTGTACGTGGCGAGCGCGAACTACGACAAGCGCTACGACTCGGGTGCGGTTTCGGTGGTGAACCTCTCTTCTGTGACCGGGTTGCCGGAAGTCGGCACATTGCCGGCCGTCGACGGTGGTCCCGCGGTGCCGCTAGAGCTGACAGATCTCGGCTCCGACGTCTCCCAGGTCCTGATCCAGAGCTTCGCCGGGGAGATGGCGGCCTATCTCATGTCGAGCGGCGGGATCCGGCTCTTCGTGCCTACCCGGGCAGAGGGCGATTTGTTGGAGATCGTCGACGCGCAAGGCAGCACCCTGACTTGCCTTCACGGCGGAACGAATTGCATCGACCCCACGCTTTCGCTCACCGCCCTGGAGAACGTGGGGGACGGCAAGCCGCGCGCGCCGGAACCGATCGGGGTCGCCGTCTCCTCTTCTTCGGGGAATGACGACGTGTTCGTCACCCATTTGAAAGCAGCCGACTCGCCGCCCAAGACCAATCTGTTGCAGGAGACCTACGTGGTGGATCTGAGCGCGATCAATCCGGTGATCGCTCCATCGAGTTTCGTCTCGCTCGGCCTGACGAGCCTTTTCGGGGCCGGACCCAGCACATCCTCGGTGGCTATTGGCAGCCGCTACGCTTATCTCTCCGCCCGCTACATCTCCGCCAGCGGCACGATGATCTTCGTCCTCGACCGGCAGAGCAAGGTGACCGACCCGGTGACGATGAGAACCGCGATGACGCTCTACAACCCCGGTCTCGAGGCCTCCTACCTGACGCTGGAATCGAGAGGGGTGGCGCTGGGCAAGAACGAAACGCGGCTCTACGTTGCGGGTCGCAGTCCCGACTCGCTGGTGGTGGCGAACATCCTTCCTCCCAGCGGCGGCGTTCCCAATCTCAGGGTCGCACGGGCGGTGAGCCTTCCCGATGGGCCGAACCAGGTGAAGGTCATCTCGCGCCCGCCGCGAGGCGACCTGGTGGTGGTCACGTCCTCCACGGCGGGCGTGGTGAGCATCTACGATGATGACGTCGGTCGCCTGGTGTCGCAAATCAACGGCGTCGGCTCCCAGCCGTTTGGGATCGCCGTTCAGCCTGCGGATCCGGGGGGCCGCTATCCCAACGTGGCACGCGTGTTCGTGAGCAACTTTGGAGATGGTCGGGTCGCGGTGATCGACGTGGATGTCGTGCAGCCGGAGAAGTCGAGGCTCGTTGCCCACCTGGGCAAGACCCAGACCTGCCTCCTTCAGGAGAATGACGCCTCCTGCCTGGGGACGCCATGAGGGCGATTCTCGTCTCTGCCGCGAGCGCGCTGTGCGTGGTGGGTTGCTCTCAACAAGCCATTCCACCCCCGGCCCACATCGTGGGAACCAACTCGCTGGCTCTGGTGAACGACCTTCTCTTCGTGACCTCACCCGGTGCGTCCGAGTTGCGCGTGCTCGACCTCAGGGTTTCGCCGCGGGACTTCGTGCGGGCTCCCAACCCACTCGAACCGCTGTCGATCCCTGTTCTCAATGCGCCGACGGTGTTGGCGCGAGACATCACCTATGACGCAAATGGCGACATCGACGACACCACCTACGATCCCTACGTCTACGCGCAGGGCGCGGCAGCGGGGGAGATCTCGATCGTCGGCACCCGGCGCGACTCGCAGCTCGTCGAGCTGAAGCGGCTGGTGATTGGGGAAACCGTAACGGCGATCGCCGCCCGCGGACCGACAGGTGGAAGTCCGAGCACGCTCTATTTTGCGACCTTGGGCTCCGGCCAGGGAAGGCTCTGGCAGCTTCCGATCCCGCCTTCTGATCCAACCGGGCGGTTGGCCGATCCCGGCGCACCCTTGCCCCTGAGGTACGGGGTCGGGTCGGCGTACCAGAGCGATCCCATCACGTCGATCGCAGTCTTGCCAGGGAATAGAATTGCGGTGGCCTCCCGCGCCGCGGGAGCTCGGACCGGGCGCACCATCATCCTGGATTTCATGTCGGATCCGAACGTGCAGCAGTCGGTGCTCGATTTCCCGTCTCCCGTGCGCCAACTCGTCACGCACCCGACGATCTATGCTCTAAATCCAGACGGGACCCCGGCTTTAAATCGAGACGGGAGCCCGTTACGCCGGCTTGATGCAGGGGCCCGGATTTTCGGAGTGCTCGACGATGATGCGTGCCCGCCGCCACCGCCGCTGCTACCGCCACCGTATCCGGATTGCCCCGGAATCCTCGCGGTCGAAGGCTTGCGGACGCGGACTGGGCCAGATGGAATGGTAGTCGCCAATCCGCGATTTGGCATGCGTTCGCTCGATGCCACCGGATACCGGATGCTGCCCATTCGACTCGGAATCGGCTTGATCTCGGGGCTGAGCGTCGCTCCCACCACCGTTCGCTACAGATACCTGGCCGAAGGGACAGAAAAAGCAGGCGTTCCCCTCGTCAACGGGAGTGGAGCTGTGACGACGTTCGATTTTCTCGGTATCGCGAGCACGTCCAGCGGACAGATCTTTTTCTTTGATGCCAGCGCGCTCACCCCGATCAACATCAGCACCGTTCCTGCTCAGGTGACCAACTTGCAATACGTGGACTCCGCGGGCGGCATCCGAACCTATACTTCCGGTCCGCTTCCGGGAGCGCCTCGGACAGACATCTCCAGTCCGCCTCCTTTTCCCGGGGTAAAGGTGGCGACGGGCGCGGCCGCGGATCCAAGCGAGCTGGTGTCAGTGGTCTTTCAGGGAGTGATTACGGACTTCAGAGATCTGGGGCCGGTGACATTGAGCGAGTTCCAGCTGCCCTACGGGACAGGAGATGCCCGGCGGTTGATTCCAGGAAAGGATTCGATTGTGGTGAGCGGGGCCGACGGCTGCTCCGCGGAGGTTCTTCTCAGCGCGGTCGACTTCGCTCACGGAATGTTGCAGACGACGACGCGCATCCCATGTACGGGAGCCGCCACATTCTCGGTCCGCGCCTGTGGCTGCTTACAGACCCATGACTGCACTGCCTGTGACCAACCCTACGTGGTCTCAGGGACTGCCACTGGTTACATGGGGCGAACGGGCAATAACCAGGATTTCGCATTTCCGGCCAACGTGGCCGACCGGTATGCTCGGTACTACTACCATCCTCTTCCGAATCCGGACTACCCGGAGATCGCCTTCGATCCCACAGTTCCGCAGATCCAATTCACGATGGGACCGGGAGCGCCGGACATTCAACGCGACTGGCAATATGCGATGGTGGTCGACGCCAAATTCTCGCCCGAATTCGTGACGGTGGACGTCAACATCGGGATCGAATTCCATTCACCGGGGGCGAGCGCATACGTGGGTGCCCTGTCCGACCTGACCGACATCAGTCGGCTGTATGTGGCCTATCCGTCGGCCAATGCAGTCCTCGAGTTTCCGCCTCAGCTGCTGATCCCAAACTCTCCCAACGCTAGAAATGTCGCCGCGTTTCGCTAGGTTGGAAGGGCGCCAAGCGCCTGATATTCTGAGCAGATGGAATCGGGCAGACCCAAGTCGCCGCATCCGGTGGTGATCGCGGATCACCTGTGGGAGCTGTTCGAGGAGATTGCGCGATCGATGGGGTCCGAGCGAGATGCGCTCATCAATCAGGCGATGTTCGTGTTCGCCCGGACCAACGGTTTCCTCGACCCATACCGAGGGTCAGCCCCATTTGATTCGAAGACGAACCCAGCGGGGTATGGCTCCGAATTCGGGACGACGACCCCGGGATTCGAAGGGTCATCGTTAACCCCGGATGAGCTGTCTTCGATTTCACCGCTGCCGCTGAGGGACGCGGTTTCCTTGCCCGAGACCGGGGACGCATTTGCCCTCTTGGCGGAACATGAAACCGCCTCGACGCCGGACGGGCATGCAGATGTCTGGTCGAACGGCGGGGAGAGCCCATTGCATCCGGCGCCGTATTCCGACGAAGACGCCGCCCACCGCAAGGTCGCCGAGCAAGTCCTACGGTCCGCGGCCGAGTTGGAGCAGATGATCCAGAGCCGGAGCGAGCCGCCCACTCCGTCGCCCCTCGCCGGCGCGTTTGCCCCTCGTGAAAACGGCGTGGCCACCCCCAGCCGGGGGCAGCCCGGTCTGTTCATCGTGAGCGAGGATGGACAAGAGGGCCAGGTGAATGGGGATCGTTTCCTGATCGGCCGCGGAAAGCACTGCGACTACGTGGTCGGCTCCGGAAAGGTCTCCCGGGAGCACGCAGTCATCATTCGCGAAGGCCCCGACTACTTCATTGAGGATCTCGGCTCTTCCAACGGTACCTGGTTCAACAAGCAGCGCATCAAACGTCGCAAGATTGCCGACGGCGACGAGTATTTTGTCTGCAGCGACAAGATCAAGCTCGTGCTTCGCTAAAGCGCTCCATCCTCGGGCCGCTCACTGAAGCGCTTGACTGGCGTACGCATTGCACTGGCCCCCCTACGCAACGCGCTTGTGCCGTTGCTTACCGGATGGGGATTTCATCTTTGCCACCGTGCGCCGGACCACTGATCGGCTTTCTGGGGGTCGCGATCGCGGCCATTCCCTCCCACGGCGAAGAGACCGCCTCACTCACCCTGGGATTGGGAGCGCAGAAGACGATCGCCGTTCCCGGAGTCTCGCGGGTCCAGATTCTGGATCCCTCCGTCGCCGATGTGAAGCTGATCGGAACCCAACAGATCCTCGTCCTGGCGCGAAAGGAAGGTCGCACCACTCTGCTCATCTGGAAGAGCTCCGGCGAACGGCTGAGCTATCTCATTTCGATCAAAAAGCAGGACCCCAACGAGGTGATCGCCGAGATTCGAAAACTCCTCGGAGAAATGGAGGGAATCACCGTCCGGATGGTGGGAGATCGGATCTACCTCGACGGACAGGCCTACACCCCGGCGGACGCGGATCGAATCGAGGAAATCGTTGCGCTGTACCCCGTGGTGAAAAGCTTCGTCAAGATCGCGCCGAACACCAAGCGGTTGGTGGCACAAAACCTGAATGTCAGCTTTGAAAAGGCGGGTCTGCGAAACGTCGAGGCGACGGTCGTGGGTTCCACGGTTTTCCTCGAAGGTTCGGTGGAAAGCGAGCAGGAGCTGCGCAAAGCGGAGCTGATCACCAAAGCGATCGGCGAGAGGGTCGAGAATCTGCTCGTGATCGGGGTGAAGCGGATGATCTTGTCCGAAGTCCAGTTCGTCGAAGTGCGCCGAAGCTCGAGGGACAGGTACGGCGTGAAGTACCCAACCGATGTCACCGGAAGCGGGACCGCCAGTGTGACGGTCGTCAAACAGCTGGGGCAATCAGCGTCGGCCGATGTCAACGGACGCGGGACGGTGACCGGAAACTCGGATTTTGCAGTGGGCTTTCAAGCCAACGACGGGCACGCGCGTCTGCTTGCCCAGCCAAGGCTGGTATGCGCCAGCGGCGAACAGGCGGAGTTTCTCGCCGGAGGCGAAGTACCGATTCCGATGGTCACCGCCAATCACGTCTCGGTTGAATACAAACAGTACGGCGTGATCTTGAAATTGCGACCCACCGCCGATCGGAAGGGGCACATCCAAAATGAGCTGGAGGCGGAGGTCTCCGAAGTGGACACCTCGGTCGCGGTCAGCGTGGGCGGTGCGGTCAGCGTTCCGGGATTCAGGACCCGGAAGGTGAAAACGAACGTCACTGTTCGCCACGGGGAAACCATCGTGCTCTCCGGCGTCTTTAGCCACGACGAGCAGAAATTCGTCTCGAGAGTTCCTGGCCTGGGCAACATTCCCATCGTCGGCGAGCTTTTCAAGAATCGCGCGTTCGATGCTTCAAAGCGGGAGTTGGTGATTTTCGTGACGCCGCGGATCGTCACTCCTGACTCCGACCGGATCCGGAACGCGCTGGAGGAGATCAAGACACGCTATCAGCAGGGCCGTCATGAGGTGACCTTCAGCATTTTCGACTGAGTCTCGTCGTCGGTCGCAACTTGAAAGCCAATGGGCGGGGTTCCATGATTTCAATCGTGATTTTTCGCGAAAACACTCCGGCACAGCAAGTCCGGTTCGAAAAGCGCAAGGTGACGATCGGGCGCGAGGAAGACAACGACCTTGTGCTTGCGGGCGGAAAAGTTTCCAAGCACCACGCGCTGCTGCTCGCCACCCAGGGCAGCCTGCACCTTGAGGACCTCAAGTCCACCAACGGGACCTACGTCAACGGCTCGAGGCTCCTCGGACCACGCGAGGTCGGCGCTGGCGATTGCATCGCGATTGGCGACTGTACGCTCACCATCGAGCGGGCCAGTTCAGAGACGGGAATGCAAGGGCGGCCGGTTTCGCCCGGTGACTCCGGTTGCAAATCGCCGGCGTCTTCGAACGACGCTCGCCAGAGCTGCGCTCAGATCCAGAAGTTGCTGCACGATCGCCTGGTGGAGGCTTTGGATCTGCGGCGATTGGATCTCGAGTTGGTGGTGGACGCGGAGCTGCGCCGCCGAACGGAAGGGACCCTCCGGGCGCTGATCGCCCAGATGGAGGTGGAAGGGTCTCTGCCGCCCGAAATCGACAGGGAACAGTTGTTGATCGACGTAGTCAACGAGGCCCTCGGCCTCGGATCGCTGGAAAGCCTGCTCGCGGACGACAGCGTGACCGAGATCATGGTCAATCACGCTGCTCAAATATACGTGGAGCGACAGGGGAAGATCTCGCTCTCCGAGAAGAGATTTTCGTCCGACCAGGCGGTTCTCGGGGTGATCGAACGAATCGTCGCCCCAATCGGCCGGCGGATCGACGAGTCCAGTCCCCTGGTGGATGCTCGGTTGAAGGATGGGAGCCGGGTGAACGCGATCATTCCTCCCCTCTCCTTGAAAGGGCCCTGCATCACGATTCGGAAGTTCAAGCGGGACGCCCTCACCATGGACGACCTGGTTCGTCACCATACGCTTTCGCCCCAGATGGCGCAGTTCCTCGACGTCTGCGTGAAATCGCGAAAGAACATCGTGATTTCGGGTGGGACGGGATCGGGTAAGACGACAACGCTGAACGTTCTCAGCTCATTCATTCCCGAGGATGAGCGAATCGTCACCATCGAGGACGCGGCGGAGCTTCAGCTGCCCCAGGCCCACTGGGTACAGCTCGAGTCCAGGCCGGCGAACCTCGAGGGGAAGGGCGCGATTACGATTCGGGATCTCGTGAAGAACACCCTGCGGATGAGGCCGGACCGGATCGTGGTGGGTGAGTGCCGATCCGGCGAAGCGTTGGACATGCTCCAGGCGATGAACACCGGGCACGATGGATCGCTGACCACCCTCCACGCGAACACGCCGCGAGATGCGCTGGCACGGCTGGAGACGATGGTGCTGATGGCCGGAATGGACCTTCCGGTGAAGGCGATCCGGGAACAGATAGCGTCCGCGGTTCAGATCGTCGTTCAGCAAACCCGGCTGCCCGATGGAAGTCGGAAAATCTGCTTCATCAGCGAGATCGCAGGAATGGAGGTCGACGTGATTACGCTACAAGACATCTTCTCCTTCAGGCAGGAGGGCTTCGACGAGGCGGGGCGAGCTCGTGGCAGGTTCATCGCCTCAGGTTTCGTGCCGAAGTTCTACGATGACCTCCAGCGGCGCGGAATTCCACTGAGGATGGACATTTTCCGCGAGGAATGACGCGGTGCCGCCGGGATCTCGGAGGGCCGTTTTCGGGCGCGCTCTGGTCGCCGCGATCCCGATCATCGCTGCCGGGCTCGTCAGCGGATTGAGCGCCCGTTTTCCCGCAACAGCGAGCGAGCCCCTGGCTCCGGGATCCGATGCTGCCTCGGAGATGCACGAGCAACTTGTCAGGTGTCGCTCCCACAGCGCGGTGGACTCCGCGATCGAGCCAGATTGGAAGAGAGCAGAGCTGGCCTGCAATCGCGCGCTCGACCTGGAACCTATCAGCGAGGAAGCCAATCGCTTGCTTCAAAAAATCAACCAGGAGCGAACG
>WNFG01020805.1_pt1 | contig 11131 bp, 8 predicted proteins | sample 5400431 | NCBI WGS metagenome assembly WNFG01 (sample SAMN13153346, study PRJNA577476) | soil metagenome | isolation source: 120 cm saprolite under Douglas fir tree site 2 hole 3 replicate 2 | place: USA:California | collected 2015-04-18
TCCGCTTTGCTGCGCGCCAGCCTTCGGCGATATGGAAGGATTCGCTTTGCGGGATTAGCGGCCCGACTCCGCATGCCTCTGCTCGCGATGGTCGCCTCGGCCTAAACGCTCAAGTCGTCCCTGTTACGTGTTTCTGCTGGACGCTGAATTCGAGCTAACGCGAGCTGACAATGTAGTAGTGATCGGCGAGAATGATTTCAGACTACGAACGAGCTCCCGTATTCGCCTGTGCACTCGCTCTGCTAAATTCTTACCCGACCCTCCCACGTCGAATACAATCCACCTGAATGACTGAAGCTTTCTCCACACAGATGTATCTCGTACCTGCTGATGCCGCAGGACAGAGATTGGACCAATGGCTTGCGTCGCAGATACCGGACGTGAGCCGGGTCCGCGTGCAGCAATTGATTGAGCAGGAGAAGATCACCGTCAATGGCGCAAAGCCCAAAACCTCCATGCGGCTGAAGGGCGGCGAAGAAATCCTGATCACAGGACGCGTAGCTCTTCCGCCGTTGCACGCTTACGCGGAAGACATTCCGCTGGATGTGGTTTATGAAGATGACGACATCGCGGTGATCAACAAAGCGGCGGGCATGACGGTGCACGCGGGTTCGGGCAAGGGCGAGGCCGGCAGCAAAGGAACACTGGTCAATGCGTTGCTGCATCGTTTTCGCAATCTCTCACAGACGGGCGATCCGCTGCGTCCCGGGATTGTGCATCGGCTGGACAAGGATACGAGCGGGCTCCTGGTGGTAGCTAAGACTGACCTGGCGCATCGCAAGCTGGCGGCGCAGTTTTTGCGTCGCGAAGTAAAAAAGACATACCTGGCGCTGGTGCATGGATGGTTGCCCAGGCCGCAGGGCACAATCAGTACGCCCGTCAGTCGCGATCTGGGCCGGCGAGAACGCATGACCACCAAGCGGGCAGACGGTCGCACGGCGGTGACGCACTGGAAAGTATTGAAAGCAATGGAGGGAAAACACGGAAAGTTTTCCCTGCTTGAAGTAAAAATTGAAACTGGACGCACGCACCAGATTCGCGTGCATCTGGCTTCAATAGGACATCCGGTGGCGGGCGATACTCTTTATGGTGCGCCACGTGCTCTTCCAGGTTACGTAGGTACAGCATCAGGAACAGCATCTCTGGGCAGGCACTACTTGCACTCTTTCGCGCTACAATTTCGGCATCCAATAAGTGACAAGCCACTGTCGTTCGAACAGCCCCTGCCGGCAGAGCTAAAAGAGTTTCTGGATAGAGTAGGGGATTAAGGACATACAGGTTTCTATGATGACCGAACCCAGAGTAGCTTCGTTAACAGTTTTGAGGGTCTTGGCCCTGTTTTCTGCCGCAGCCCTCATGGCAGCCACCGGGACGAGCGGACATGCCCAGTCGCTCTTGCAGCCCGGTACGGGTGTCAGCGCAAATATTGTCCCAATGGGCAGTGCGATCTCCGCGGATGACCAGCCGCTTCCAGTGTTCCGATCAAGAACCGATGAGGTCAATGTCATCTTTACAGTGACAGACAAGCACAACAGATTTGTGAAAGACCTGAAGCAGGCGCAGTTCACGATCCTGGATAACAACATGCCGCCGCGCCAGGTGACAAACTTTGAATCGGAGACAGATCTTCCCTTGCGTGTGGGGCTGCTCATAGATGCCAGCAATTCCATCAAGGACCGCTTCAAATTTGAGCAGCAGGCTTCCATCGAGTTTCTGCGCCAGATTATTCGTCCGCGGACGGACAAAGCCTTCATCCTGGCCTTTGATGAGGTCACTGATCTGACTCAGGATTTCACTTCGGATCTCGGGCAGCTGACTCAGGGCATCAACGTGATTCGTCCGGGCGGTGGAACCGCACTCTGGGATGCCGTCTTCACCTCCTGCCGGGACAAGTTGATGAAAGAGCGTGCCGAAGGAACCAATGGAACGGTACGCAAAGCCATCATTCTGGTTTCAGATGGTGATGACAACCAGAGCCGCATGACGCGTCAGGAAGCTTATGACATGGCCCAGCGCTCCGGTGTGATCATCTACGCCATCAGCACCAACCTGAGCAACATTTATGACAATGGCGATCGCAACCTGAAGATGCTGGCAGAGGCCACCGGCGGCCGTGCTTTCTTTCCTTCGAAACTCCACGACCTGAGCGCGGCCTTCAAGTCGATTCAGGAAGAGTTGCGCAGCCAGTATTCAGTTTCTTATAAACCTGATCAATTTGATGGCAACGGGAAATACCGTCCAATTCAGATTCTGGCTGAGAACAAGAAATTGCATGTGAGGGCGAAGAAGGGCTATTTCGTTCCTCACCAATAACGACTTACCAGAGCTGTCAAAAAGGCCCAGCCACGTGCTGGGCCCTTTTCGTGCCTGATATTCGCCACGTTCGGCCAAATGTATAGAAACGTCAAGAATGCGTGGCCAGCAGCTTATAATGACCGGGAGAACATCCATCATGTCTGCCCACAAAGCCCTCATTCTTTTAACAGCCTGTGCGTTGGTGGGAACCACCACAATGCAAAGCCAGACGCCCTCCTCACCGGTACCCTCGCCGACGCCCGTCCCCACGCCACTATCTGGCACAGTGGGGGTTGCAACGCCCGGTCCAGACGATTCTCCCTATAAGTTCGGAGTACGCACTGACCTGGTCAACGTGATCTTCACAGTCACGGACAAGCATGGCCGCTTCATCAAAGACTTGAAGCAGAGCGACATCAAAATACTGGACAACAACCTTCCGCCTAAGCAGGTCATGAACTTTGAGGCAGAGACTGATCTGCCGCTCCGGGTGGGATTGTTGATCGACGCCAGCAATTCCATTCGCGACCGTTTTCTCTTTGAGCAGCAGGCGGCCACTGTATTCCTTCAGCAGATTATTCGACCCAAAAGCGATCGCGCCTTCATTCTGGCTTTTGATGAAGTCTGGGACCTCACCCAGGATTTCACTGACGACCTGGATAAGCTTTCCAAAGGAATACAGGTGATCCGCCCGGGCGGCGGCACGGCGTTGTGGGACGCGGTCTACTTTGCCTGTCGTGACAAGCTGATGAAGGAACACGAGCGCGGTCCGGTGCGCAAGGCCATCATTCTGGTTTCAGACGGAGACGACAATCAGAGCCGTGTGCTGAGGCAAGAGGCGCTCGACATGGCGCAGCGCGCAGAAGTAATCGTTTACACCATCAGCACAAATCTCAGTAACATCCAGGACCAGGGCGATAAGAACCTGAAGATGCTGGCGGAATCCACCGGCGGCAGGGCGTTCTTCCCTTTCAAGCTCCAGGACCTGGAGGACGCGTTTCACGATATTCGGGAAGAGCTGCGCAGCCAGTACTCGGTCTCATACAAGCCTGACCAGTTTATTACCAACGGCCAGTATCGGCCCATACAGATCAGCATGTCAGAAAAGAAGTTCCGAGTCCGCGCCAAAAAGGGCTACTACGTGCCGAAACAGTGATTGTCGCTTCTCTCCAACCGCCTTCACATCTATTTACCAGCTTAGGGTTGCCGTGCTCCTGTTGCAGCGGTCTCGGAACCTTCACTCCTTGCGCTTCGCGCAAACCGGCCTCGACCTTTCCACACGTTTAAATTGCCATCAGCTTCGAAGACGGTAGGGTTCCCTCGCTCCGCTCGGGATAAAAAACAAGAACCACACAGGCGGGGCGACTGTGCCACACGAGCATCTATTCACTGGGCGCGTAATATCCTTTGCGTGCCTGGATCTTGTAATCCTTCGCTTTGATTTCAAGCTTGCGGAAGCTGCCGTCATGCTTTGGGTCGCTGGGCGAATAACCGATGCTGTACTGGCTGCGCAGCTCGTTCGAAATCTGTTTGAACGCCTCGCCCAGTTTATTGGGATTGTTCACAGTGATCATGCGTCCGCCGGTCTGTTCTGCCAACTGGCTCATATCGTGCGGATCAGAACCGTAACGCGGATCACTGATCAGCAGAACGTAGCAGATGGTGTCAGCCTTCTGAGCGGCTTCAATGGCATCCTTCAGTTTTTCCCGGCTGCCCTGATCAACACCGTCAGTCAGCACCACCACGGCCTTGCGTCCCACTTGCTTGCTTAGCATTTCATCTGAAGCCAGGAAGATTCCGTCGTACAGAAGGGTGCCTTTGGGCCGGGAGATGGGAACGGGTCCCTGCCCGATGCCCGGTACGCCGCCGCCACCACCGCTGCCAACGTTGATCCTGGCTTTTTCCAGACCGCGATTGAGCTGGTGAACGTCAGAGGTCAGATCCTGCAATAAGTCCACGCTGATATCAAAGCTGAGAACGAAGGCCAGATCTTTGTCAGTGATCACGCTGCGCAGAAAGTCCGCGCCCACAACCTTCTCTTCCGGCAGCATGTTCTGCATGGAGCCGCTGGAGTCAATCAGGATTCCCAGCGTGAGGGGTTGATTGCTTTCAGCGGAAAAGTACTTGATGGTCTGTGGTTTACTCTCTTCGGTAAGTTGAAACGCATCCTTGGTCAGATTTGGGGCCAGGGCGCCATGCTTGTCCTTGACGGTGAAATACACCGTGACCAGGTTAACGTTCTTGCGAAATACAGGCTCCTGGCCCTGCTGCTGGCCGGAAGAAGACTGCCCCTGACTGGCGGGCTGCTGGGCAAATCCCGGCGCCTGCCAGAGCAGTGTGAGAATGAAGACGTACAGGAAGCTCCGCATGACGCTGCCTTTCTAATTCTGGCTTTTTAGGGTATGAACATTCTATTGGATGCGCTCGGCTTTCGTTCTGAATGCATGAAAAAGCTTACAATGGTGCCAGATTCTGCTCAGCTCTCTTGGAATTAGCTGGCTTGCCTGGCGAGCCACAACGTTCCTGATGAAGTGGGATCGTCTTGCAAGATAAGGTAAAAAGATCGTTCCAGGAACAGGTTCCCTGAGTCGTGTTGCATCGTAGAGTCGTCTTATAAAGTGGAGGCTTATAAAAAATGTCAGGCTTCGGGTCTGGTGCCAAAAAGCTGTTTTGTCTCTGTGGTTTACTGGCTGTCTCACTTTGGGCGCAGCAACAACAGCCACAGAACGTTCCGGATGCACCCAAACCCAAGCCCCAGGCCGACCAAGCTCAATTTCCTGATGATGCTCCATCCGCGCCGAAGAATGATCATCCTGCCGGCGCTCCTGGCGACGCAGCTGTTCCAGCGGCGACTCCCGTGCCCAGAAGGTCGGCGCCCCAGCCAGGCATTGTCAGCAACCGGGACGACCTCTACAAAATCAGCGTTGCCGTCAATTTCGTGCAGATACCGGTAACGGTCAGGGACAAATCAGGGCATCTGGTTCCCGGCCTTGCGCCGAACGATTTCACTGTCCTGGAGGACGGCACTCCGCAACAAATCAAATTCTTCACCAGCGATCCTTTTCCTCTTTCCGCGGCGATTGTTCTGGATACCGATCTGCCGTCCACTACCATGAAAAAGGTGAACGATACGCTGCCTGCGCTGATCAGTGCTTTCAGTGAGTTTGACGAAGTCGCACTGTATCGCTACGGGCACACGGTGCAGCTGGTTTCAAATTACTCCGGAGCCACGAACGTCTCTACGACCACCATTGCCCAGATCAAGCGTCCGGGACGTGAAGGCGGCCCACCGATGATCGGCGGCGGTCCGTTTTCACACAATGGGCCTTCCATCAACGGGCATGAGGCCGATCCCAGCGTTAAGCCATCCGCAGTGCTGCTGGCACAAAACATCGCAGTCTTCGCTTTGGGAGTGGACACAGCCGCCATTCCCATCTATGACCGCTTGAATCGTGTACGTGTGCCGGGCTTTGGTTATGGCAATATCCTGCCCAAATATGCATCTGACACCGCCGGCGAAGTGCTCACTGCCTTTGACCGCAGCGCGGTGGAGGCTGCCTATGCCAAGCTGACAGATACGGCGCGCAACCAGTACACGCTGGGCTACACGACGCAAGCGACCAAATCGAGCGCCTACCGTTCCATTGAGGTAAAGGTGCATCGCGCCAATTTGAATGTGCTCGCCAAGCAGGGTTATTATCCCCTGCCGCCGTCGTCATCCAATGCATCGGCGCCATCGGCTTCACCATCCCCAACACCGCAGCCACAACCTTAAGCTTCACGCGCACCACGTTTTGTGTCTGATGTGATATAAACAATGCTTTCAGCAGCATAGACGTCTTAACCATTCGCCCGGCAGCCCATGTCGCGAACGGTAACTGAGGACAGCCTTTGAGTTTCATCAATTTCGCGGCCAGAGAGATCAACTGCAAGATCGTCTATTACGGCGCCGGTCTGGGCGGTAAGACGACGAACCTGCAATTTATCTTTGACAAGACCGCTGACAAGCAGAAGAGCAAGATGATCTCATTGGCGACTGAGACTGATCGAACACTGTTTTTTGACTTCCTGCCTCTCGATCTCGGCACAGTGCGAGGATTTAAGACCCGCTTTCACCTCTACACGGTTCCCGGTCAGGTGTTTTATGACGCCAGCCGCAAGCTGATTCTGCGCGGTGTGGATGGCGTGGTCTTCGTGGCTGATTCCCAGGAAGAGCGCCAGGATGCCAACCTGGAAGCCCTGGATAATCTCTACGAAAACCTGAAAGAACATGGATACGAGTTCAAGAAGATTCCCTATGTTCTGCAATTGAACAAGCGTGACCTGCCTAACGCCTTGGGAGTGGAAGAGCTGACCAAGGAACTAGTGCGGAAGGGCGAACCGGTGTTTGAAGCCGTCGCCTTCCAGGGTAAGGGCGTTTTTGAGACGCTGAAAGAGATCGCAAGGCTGGTTCTAATGGAGTTGAAAAAAGGGTAGAAAGAATTGCCGGAATCGCCGCAATTGCCTGCCGTGCCGACCACAGTGTTCTCCCCCAAGCTTTCAACCGAAGGGGTTAAAACCCCTGTCTAAGTGGTTCCATTCGGCCTGACTGAAGTCAGTCCCTGTTACGTGTGAATCGTGGTCGCAGAATCGATACCTGAACCTTTCGGCGCGGTGAAACCGTGCCCTCATGCGAACCAAAACCTTGTCTCGTGAGAATTCCCTAACGCGGCATGGTTACAAATTGCATCCTCGGGGTCCCTCTCTGCGCGCTCACCGGAAGATGGTGGCGACACGTACTTGGCGAGGAATGGCTGAGAAGACCAGAGGGCTAGGTAAGTCCACCCACACGGTTAGCCCGGAGTTCGCTAGAAAAAAGGCCGCCCTCAGGCGGCCTTCAGTTTCGGAATACGATCTTTATTTGTGTTCGCCAGAGGCTGAGCCGCTGGCATCACGGCCTTTGGACATCCCTCGGCTGGCACGGGCGGTCATGGTGTTGCCGCTGGAGTCGCCATAGCGTTCAAGAAGGACAGGAACCAACGCCCCTTCAGCTTCCTTGGTAAAGGTCAACCCGCTTTCTTTCATATCGATACGGATGAAGTCGCCAAGTTTTATTTGTCCGGTGGCCACCAGGTTCGCCAAAGGGAAGACAATGTTCTTTTCAATGGACCGTTTCAAGTGCCGCGCGCCATACTTTGGATCGGTGCCTTCAGTCAAAAGAAACTTCTTGACCGGAGTCGTGCAACTGAAGACAAACTGCTGGTTGCCGGTGGCCTGGAGGATTCTCTGCTGCACCATGCCCAGTTCAATTTCCAGGATGTGCTCAAGATGTTCCGGTTTGAGCGTCTTGAAAACCACCATCTTGTCGATGCGGTTCATGAATTCCGGCGAAAATTTGCGTCGCGCGGCCTCCTGGGCAGTGCGGGTGATCTTCTCATCCAGCCTGGTATCCACCACCTTCTCACTGTTCTTTGATTTGGCGAAGCCAAGTCCGCCGGTGAGGATGTCACTCATCTCTCCGGCACCCAGATTTGACGTCATCACGATCAGGCATTGTGACAGGTCAACTCGGCGGTTATCGCCAAGCGTAAGAGTGGCTTTGTCCAGAATACCCAGGAGCAATTGCCATAGAGCGTCGCTTGCTTTCTCGATCTCATCAAAGAGCAGCAGGGTGAGCTTGCGTTTTTCCGTATGCCACTGATTGAGGGCTTCCTGCGTAAGCAGGGGATGTGTTTCCCGGTGACCCAGGTAGCCCGGCGGCGAACCAATCAGCTTGGCGATCTCATGGCTATGCTGAAACTCAGCACAGTCAATCTTGATGACTGCCCGAGGGTCGCCAAAAAGGGCTTCTGCCATGGCTTCCACTACTCGGGTTTTGCCCGACCCGGTAGGTCCCAGGAACAATAGATTGCCAAGAGGGCGCCCTGGAGCATTCAGGGATGCGAGAAACATCTGGTAGATTTCGACCACTTTGTCGATGGCTGCATCCTGGCCAACGATCTTCCGTCTGAGGGCGGATTCGAAATCAAGCGCATCCGAACTGCGCCGGCTTGGATCAAGTGCTGTATTAAGACCGGTCCTCATAATTTTTGCCTCGCCTCTTCCGCCGAGGACTGAACCCTCAATTAAGAAGGCTTGAAAGTTGAGATGGATGCCGTTGCTTCAGAGTTGTAATAACTGACTTGTCAACACCCGCTCTCCATGCATCAGAAGGATTAGATGCAGCTTGCATGACAAAAGGTCAAGCACCAGCAGGCATTTTGATCAGAGTAGCTGGCGTCATGCTAATATTCGTTGCAGACCCCGGAAAAGAGTTCGCATGGCACCCAAGAAGTTAGGCATTCTTTCGTCCGCAACACTCATCGTTGCGGGTCTGGTAGTTGCAGTCGTTTTCGTCGCACGCCACCCGCAGTTAATATCTCAGACCAAGGTTTCAGCAGCGCAAACCGCACAAGTAAGCCCCGCCGCGCAGCCGTCAGCAGGAGCCGTTCCGGCCCAGCCGCTGCCTCCGGGAACAATCACTCATGAGGCAAAAGCGATCACTACCGCGGTTTTTCTGGCACGGCAACATCTGACCGAGTCGAAATATATGACCGTGGCCGAATATGTTGCGGCCATCGCGCAGGCCAATAACGGGAAAACAAGTTTCAAAAAGGGCGAGACGGTCTTGATTCCCGGCATTGAGCCCCAGCCCATTGTGGAAAAGACTCGGCCTTACCCGAAAGACGCCGAAATTCGCGCCATCTACTTGACGGGTGGTACTGCCGGCAGCGCCAAAGGAATGCAGATTGTCCAGCACTGGCATGACGCCGGCGGTAACGCCGTGGTCTTTGACATCAAGGACAGTGATGGAAGCATCAACGTTCCCTTTCAGCATCCGCTGGCCCGCAAAATCAAGAATTTTCCAATCACGAATCTGCCCAAGTACGTTCGCTACCTCCACTCTCTTGATATGCACGTCATCGCGCGACAGGCGCTGTTCCGGGACGACAACATTGCCAAAAACCATGGCAATCTAGCGGTCCAGAGCCGCAGTCTGCACAAGCCATGGCTGGAGAACGGCAAACTGGTGTGGTCAGACTCCTCCAATAAAGAGGTACAGGACTACAACATCGCCCTGGCAAAGTACGTAGCAGCATCCGGAGTGGATGAAATTCAGTTTGATTATGTCCGCTTCCCCGCCGAAGGCAATCAGGCGGATGCGCAGTTCGACTTCCAGAAAGATCCACAATTGCATCGGGATGATGTGATTGCAAACTTTCTGGAGCGTGCCTACGCACAGTTACACCCGATGGGCGTGCTGGTCTCGCTGGACGTTTTTGGCGTGATGGCATGGCAGCGCCAGGTTGATATGGCGCACACCGGACAGGACATTGTGAAGATGGCCAAACACTCTGACGTGATCTCGCCCATGATCTACCCGTCGCACTTCTTCGGCATGGACGGCTATGATCACCCCGGCGACGCGCCGGAACACTTCATCAGCGTGTCCATTGACCGCTTCACCAAAGTTACGGCTGGATCGGGCGTGGTACTGCGTCCGTGGCTCCAGGCCTTCCATTGGAAGACGAAAACTTATTCGCCGGAATACATTTTGAAACAGGTGGGAACGTCCAGCCAGCACGGCGGAATTGGCTTCCTCTTCTGGAACGCCGCCAATGATTACTCCAAACCGTTCGCTGCAATGCCGGTGATCATGAAGAACCCCAAGCTGTACCTGCACACACCGGGAACGGCCAACGTGGTGGCGCAGACAACCAGTACGCCGGCAACTCCCACGACTGCGGGAGATCAGGGAAAAACCTTGCAGACTGCTACTGCAGGCGCGCGCCAGTAAATCCCTAATTGTCAATTCGCCAATCCGGCCGACATTTGTAATGTGAGGGGATGCATATTCGCTCCCAATATCAAATGTTGGCCGGAAAAATTCTGTCAGATATAATGTGTTGTTTGCCCAAGAATCATATCTAATGTAAGTGTTTATGTCCTAGGCTCTCCGTCCAGGCCTGGGCATATCTTTGGATTCAAGTAAGCGGATTCAGTAATCGAATTCAGCAAGCGGCAGCAGTCGGAATATCAGGCAGAAGGAGCCCCCATGGCGATTCAAGCAACCGAGAAGATCTGGCACAACGGAAAGTTCATTCCCTGGAAAGATGCTCAGATTCACGTGATGTCCCACGTGGTGAACTACGGTTCGTCAGTCTTTGAAGGAATCCGTTGCTATGACCAGCCGGAGGGTCCGGCGATTTTCCGGTTACGCGAGCACATGCAGAGGCTGCTTGATTCCGCCAAGATTTATCGCATTGAGAGCGATTACACTCTGGACCAGCTTTGCGAAGCCGCCTGTGACCTGGTGGCGACCAATGGCGTCTGGCCCTGCTATCTGCGTCCGATCATCATGCGCGGCTATGGTGAAGCCGGCGTGAACCCGTTCAACTCCCCCACAGACGTCTATATGACCAATTACCCCTGGGGCAAATACCTGGGCAAAGGTGACGTGAGCGAAGGCGTGGAAGCCTGCGTATCGTCGTGGTCGCGAATTGCGCCAAACACCATGCCGGCCATGTCCAAGGCCGGCGCCAATTACATGAATTCCCAGCTCATCAAGATGGAAGCCATTGTAAACGGCTATGTGGAAGGCATCGCGCTGGACGTGAACGGTTTTGTCAGCGAGGCCTCAGGAGCGAATATCTTTGTGGTCCGCAAAGGCAAGCTGCTAACGCCGCCGCTAGGCAACTCTGTACTGCCGGGCATTACTCGCGACTCTCTGATCACGCTGGCTGAGGACCTGGATATTCCTGTGGCGGAACAGATGATCCCCCGCGAAATGCTCTACATTGCCGACGAAGTTTTCTTC
>WNFG01005024.1_pt1 | contig 11130 bp, 9 predicted proteins | sample 5400431 | NCBI WGS metagenome assembly WNFG01 (sample SAMN13153346, study PRJNA577476) | soil metagenome | isolation source: 120 cm saprolite under Douglas fir tree site 2 hole 3 replicate 2 | place: USA:California | collected 2015-04-18
TCATCGAGGTTAATGATGTTCTTGTTCCACACGCTTCGCAGCTCGACGTAACCCAGGCCGAACTCTTTGGAAACAATTTCCAGGGCGTGACCGAGGTCCTGGGTAATCTCATCGGTGATGACCGAAAGCTTGAACCGGCTGCTCACTGCCGGCACGGACGAGGCATTCGCGCCCGACCCGCAAAAGAGCGAGGATGCGGCTGCTCCACCGAGTGCCGCGAGAAAATTTCGACGGGAAGCGAACGAATCCATGAGGTTATCTCTGCCTTTCCGCAACAAGGATTATTCCGGCATGGTATCACTTTCCGTTCCGCGATCAGTCCGGCGCTGGCCCAGAATCAGAAGAGTGCGACGGAAAAAGAGTTCCCCGGCCATTCGCCTTGTTTTCGCCAGCCAACGTCCCGTATGGGAAGGGGATAACTGCCTGCTCACAAGAGGTTCTGCGTACGTTGACTTGTCTTTTTCCTGCCTGATAGCGTAACCAAGTAGCGTTCTGAGCCGTTCCGCTACCGCCGCAATTTGAGGAGCACGTGGGGCGCAGACTCCAGGGGGAGATTTGTCTCCGTTCGCGCATGGCCTATAACAAGAGCAAAAACGTTGAAGCCGCACAAAAGCTGCTGAACCAGGGCAAGGTCGCCCAAGCCATAGCCGAATACCAGAATATTCTGAAGTACGAGCCTCGCGATCAGGTCACGCTGATGACCATCGGCGAGTTGTATATCCGCCAGGGCGAGACGTTTCAGGCCATCGATTACTTCGAACGCCTTGCGCAGATTTTCGTCGGCGATGGATTTCTGACGAAGGCAATCGCGGTCTACAAGCGCATCGCCAAGCTCGCCCCTGAAGAGATTCGCCCCCTCGAAAAGCTTGCCGACCTCTACGTTCAACAAGGGGTGATGAGCGAGGCCCGGCCCCTTTTCCTCCAACTGGCGGAAATTCACCTGAAGAACAATCGCCAGCCGGAAGCCGTCGGCCTCTTGAAAAAACTTCTGCTGGCCGAACCCGATAATATCCGCATACAGATCCGCCTGGCCGATTTGTATCAGGCCATGGGCCAGACTCGGGAGGCCATCGAGGCTTACGTCTCCGCTTCGCAGCGGGCCCTGGCACGCGGCGACCACGGAGAATGCGAAAAGCTCGCGGACAAGGCGATCAAACTCGAGCCCAACAATCTCGCCGCAGTCATCGTCAAAGCGCGGTCCTACTCTTCACAGGGCAATCTCGCCAAGGCTGCGCAACTCCTGGAACAGGTGGCCGATCTCGAAAAGGGCGGCGAGCAGACCGAACTCCTCCTCGATCTTTATCTCAAGAATTCCGATTGGGACCAGGCTTCGGCGCTTGCGGATCGCGTGTTCGAAGCCGACGAGAAAAATTTTGGCCCGTTGCAAAAGGTCGTCGAATTGCTCCTGCAGTCCGGGAATGGCGAAAAAGCCACGGAAATCCTGGAGAAGTCGCGGCTGCCCATGATCGATGCCGGGGAGCACGAGGTTGTCGCGAAACTACTCAACGAGCTTGCCGCAAGTATGCCGGGCAGTATCGAGCCGCTGGACTGGCTCGTGGAATTGTACGGCCGCACCAGCGATCCCTTTCATTTGGCCGATGCGCTGGCGCATCTGGGCGACGCCCTGGCTGCCGATCACCAATGGGAACGAGCGAAGAAAACTTTCGAACAGCTCCTGCAGCGCGAACCTGAAAGTGATTCGGCCAAGCGCAAACTCAACGGCGTACTCCGCAAGATGGGGCTGCTGGCGCCGGGAGAAGCGGAAGAGCTTCCCGAGGAGAACTTGCAGGCCGATATACCGCAACCCCCTGCTCCCAAGCTGCGCTCCGAGGAGGAAGAATCTGCTCCTGAAGCGCAAGCCAAGCCGGCCGTAGCGTCTGCCGAGCCTGCGCTCGACGAAGAGACGCAAAAATTCATTGCCCAGTCGCTCACCGATGTCGATTTGTTTGCCAGCTACGGCCTCACGCAGAAAGCCATCGGGTTGCTGGAGGCCATCCTGCGCCGCGCGCCGCGCCACACGCCGACACTCGAAAAACTGCTCGACTTCGTCCTGGGCGCGGGCGATGACCGGCGCACTGCAGAACTGGCCGCACAGTTGGAACGGATCCACAGTGAAACGGGCGACACGCGCAGCTCCGAACGATTCGGTGAATTGCGCCGCCGCTTCCAGCGTGCCGCTGGTTTGACGGACGAGGATTTGGCGAGCGCTCTGCCTGCGGCGCGACCGGCGGCGAAAGAGGCTGCCGAACCAGAACCGGCGGATGATTCGATACCCGAGATTGCAGCGGAGCCCGTTCCGGAAGAACCTGCGCTCGCCGCGGCCCCTCCCGTGGAGAAAGCGCGCCCCGAGCCAGTCGAAGTGAACTCGGCTCCCGTGCAGACCGACATGCACGAAGTCGATTTGTCCGACGAATGGGCAACCCTTCTCGAAGAGTCGCGTCACAGCGAGGCAACTGTTGAAGCTCCTGCCCAAGTGCCAGCTAAGCGCGCCGCCGGACCTGCGCGTCGCACGAAACCCGGGGAAGTGGAAGAGTTCCAGATTGGCGACGAACCCCCTGCCATTCCGCCCGACGATGTACCGGCGGTGGCAGCGTTCGATGTCGCAGGCGACGCTCCCGCAATTCCGCTCGAGCCGGAGCCCATCGCCGAAAAAGCGGCGGAGACACCCGCAGCGGCCCAGCCTAAAGAAGTACCTGCGGCTAAAGCTCCGCAGAAATCTCCCCAGACGAGCGAACCCGAATTTGAACTGGCGCAGGAGTATGAGCTCGTACTGGATGCGGAACCTCTCGTCCCGGCTTACGACCAGCGGCCGCCCGAGACGCCGATTGCTCCTTCCGCGCCTGAGCCGGTCGCGCAAAACACCGCGCCAGCGCCACCCGCGGGCAGCGGTTTTGCTTCCGATCAATTCCTGGCGGATCTTGCCAACGAAATCGATCAGCTCGGCATTGGCGGGCTTGCCCCAGGGTTTTCGGGAGCGATGCCCAATGCCAAGCCTGCGTCCGTCGCGAAGCCGCCGGCGGCGCCTGCGCAGTCTGGCGAGTCCGGCCCGCTTAAGGAAGTGTTCGACGAGTTTCGCGCCGAACTCGGTGAGATGGGAGCGGAGGACGAAGACCTCGAAACGCACTACAACCTGGGCATCGCGTTTCGCGAAATGGGGCTCCTCGAGGAAGCCATCAGCGAGTTCCAGAAAGTTGCCCAAGCCAGCGAGCGCGGCCGCCCCTTCCGCTACACCATGCAGTGCTGCACGCTTCTGGGCCTGGCCTTCATGGAAAAGGGCCAGCCGGCCATCGCCGCGATCTGGTATGAGCGCGCTCTGCAGACCCCCGGCAATGATCCGGAAAGCACGCTCGCGTTGCGGTATGATTTAGGCGTAGCTCAGGAATCGGCGGGGGAGCCTGGAGCGGCGCTGAAGAGTTTCTCTCAGGTCTACGCGATGAACATCGACTATCGCGATGTGGCCGAACGCATCGCTGCCCTTCAGAAGCCCATCCGTTGATCCTGAACCTTTCCTGAGAGGACCGGACTCCGCACATCCATGAACCGGGTTTATCGTGCACTATTGGTCGTTCTTGCGTTCGAGATGGGCGCAATGCTCCTTTATCTGCCGTGGTCCGGCTATTGGGAGCAGAATTTTTTTCTCAGCCACTATCCTTCGCTCATGCCCATCGTGCTTCACCCGTCATTTCGCGGCGCGGTGAGCGGCGTTGGGGTTTTGGATATCCTACTGGCAATCGGCTGGATCGGTTCGCGCCCGGGGCCTGATCGTGTCCCGCCTCTATAACTCAACTTCAGGCCTGCTCCTCTGCTATGTGACGGACCGGCACAGCCTTGTGGGATTCGAAGCTCGGGACGCACAAAAAACTCTCTTGTTGAAAATCGAAGCCGCAGCAGCTGCGGGCGTCGATTGGATTCAGATTCGGGAGAAAGATCTTTCGGGAAGACAATGCGGTTTGCTCACGCGTGAAGCTTTGCAACGGGCCGCAAAATCGCCTGCAAGCCACGCAGCTCCAACACGTATTCTGGTGAATGATCGGCTGGATGTGGCGCTCTCGGAACGCGCCGGTGGTGTGCATCTCGGTGAGAAGAGTTTGCCACTGCCGGAAGCAAAGCGGCTCGCGGAAGCGCGCGGCCAGCGGAAGGATTTTCTCATTGGCGTTTCCTGCCACTCTCTGGAATCTGCGAGATCAGCCGCGAGTGGCGGCGCGGATTATCTTTTTTTTGGCCCCATCTTCGCCACGCCTTCGAAATCGGCATTCGGCGCGCCGCAGGGGCTTGCGCAGCTCGCCAAAATTTGCCGCGCGATTTCGATTCCCGTGCTCGCCATCGGCGGGATTACCTTGGCGAACGCCTCCGAGTGTGTTGCCGCCGGTGCGTCGGGGATCGCGGCCATTCGCCTTTTTCAGGACACATCGGACGTGTCCGAGCTGGTCGCCGCGCTTCGCCTCGCGTTTAGCCTTAGCCGCCCATCGGAATAATTTGCGGGTCGAGCTCAATCGTGCTGCTATCTGTCTTTGTGACGACGATTTTGTACTTGAACGCCTTCGAGCGCTGACCGGCGGGAGGACCTGTAACAGCTTCGTCGTCCGTTTGCCCTTGAGGGTTCGAGGATAGCTTCAAGTGACCGCTCTGGAAGGGTGAAGACGGATCAAGAATTTCAATAGCGAACGATCGCACGCCCGTCTCGCCTGCCTTTGTTTTCCAGTGCAGGTTTTCCCCTGCGCAGACAAAGACGACTTCGTCCACCGGGTCGATGGCGGCCACTGAATTCACGGCAATCTCCGTGAAGCCAGGATAGTTGGACTGCCTCTTTTCGCATTGGACGTATTTCAGGTTATTGGACGCCGCGGGCGGGCCTCCACTTAGCACTAGGAGGTAGCGCCTGAATATCAACAGGAGCGCGGCCACCAATAAGACGATGGCCGCGAACCAAAACACGCCTTTCGGATTGGGCATAGTGACAATCTCCTTCAATTGGAATGTGTGCGAGAGACGAGGGAAACGTACCTGGGATTGGACCTGAGCCCTTCGAAATTCGGGGTATCGCGCACGGCCACGGGAGGAACTCCTGCCGCGACGGCCTTCTCAAGGGCATCGAGTGCGCGCTCGTGTTCGCCGAACTGTTCGTGGATGATTGCGGAATCCAGCATGAAATCTGGACGATTCGGGGCCGCGGCCATCGCCCGCCGCAGGGAGTTGAAGGCCGAATCGCGCTCGCCGAGCATGGCGTGATAGAGCGCCACGCTGATGTGCGTATCTGCGTCGAGCTTATTCACGCGGAGAGCTTCCTCGGCAATCGTGATCGCCTTGCGATAGGCCGAGGGAGCTTCCCCTCGGCGACCCGGTGTCCAGTAATAGGCGTCGCCCAGATTGCCCCATACGATGAAGTTTTTGTCGTTCAGCGCGGCGGCCTGCTCGTATGCACGCGCAGCGTCGGCGTAGCGGTGCAGGGCAAAATACGCCGTACCGAGATTGGATGTTGCGTCGGAAGTCTTGCGGATCTCAAGCGAACGCTCGAGCAACGGAACGGCTTCGGCGTAACGTGCCTGTTGCAGGCGCGCGAGCCCGAGGTTGTTGTAGCCCACGAAACTGTCCGGAACGAGGGAGATTACCTGCGAGGACATCTGGGCTGCTTCATCCAAGCGGCCGTGCATGAGATAGAAGATGCCGAGCCTGTTGTAATTCGCCCAGTAGTTGGGCCGCAGCGCGATCGCCTTGCGGTAGGCTTTCTCCGCATCGTCCAGGCGCTTCAGGTTCACATACGCGCGGGCACGGCCCGCCGCGGCGTCATCGAGCGTCGGCTCCAGCACTGAGGCTTTCTCGAATTCCGCGGCCGCCTCTTCATACTTTCCTGTACCGTTGTAAACAAACCCGAGACATGTGTGCGCAACGGCTAGCGAAGCATCGGCCTTTGCCGCCTGGGTGCACGAATCCGCCGCCTCGTTGACAAGCTGCGAGTCGTGAGTGAGTTGGTATTTGAGCCAGTATGCTTCGCCCAGCCCGGCATGCGCGGCGGAAAAATCCGGGTCTTTCTCGAGCGCGCGACGGAACACCGCAATCGCATTTTCGAGGTTCTCCACTTTGTCGAAATTTTGCAGGTAGCCGCGGCCCTGCAAATAAAAATCGTATGCCGCAGGTTCGGTCGTGCCATGCGCGGCAAGCGCCTTTTTCTCCTGCGGCTCCAACTCCAGCTTGAGGGTCTCCACAATGCGCTCCGAGACCTGATCTTGCAGAGCAAACGGATCGCCGGCCGCGGCGGTGATCGTGCCGCTGTGCACTTGCTGTCTCGAACGCGCATCCACGAGGCCGTAATTCACGCGCGCCTGGTCTGCCGAGCGCTGGACGCTCAAAACCAGCACCAGGTTTACTCCGAATTGCTGCCGCGCCGCATCGATCGTGGTGGCACGTTTCTCCCGCATCTCGCTCATCGGAATCACTGCGAGCTGGTGGCGCGAGCTCAGTTCGCCGAGGCGCGAGCTCAGCGTTTCTGCCAGGCCACTCTCAAAGGCGGACTGAGTTGCATTGCCGCTGCTCGCCGGAGGGAGCACTCCGAGCAGCACCGGTGCGGGCATCGACGCGGATCCACCGAGCTTCTTGAGCTTCGCGCCGCGAAGCGCAAAGATGCCCGCAACAGCCAGCAGAACCACTGTCGCGGCGGCAAGTACGGCGCGCAGCGCCCGTGGGGATGTGGTACGAGGCGCCGTAGCACCTATTTGGTTTGATGGAGTCAAAGCCTCCAGCGCCGCGCGCACCTCACCTGCGCGCTGATAACGCCTGCCCGGTTCCTTCTCGAGACAACGGTAAATCACCCTGGCAAGCCCGGGAGGCGAATGCGGCGGAAGTGCCGGAGGCGCGTTCCGCAGGATCGCTGTGCAAAGCCGGTACAGATTCTCCCCTTGGAATGGGCGCGTCCCGGAGGTCATCTCATAGAGCACGACCCCGAGCGACCATAGGTCCGTGCGGGGTGAAGCACCTCCTCCCTCAAATTGCTCCGGAGCCATGTACGGCATCGTTCCTGCCAAGCCTGCGCTTGTTTGGGTCGAAACTGTCTCCAGCGTTTGTTTGTCAAAATCCGCCGGATCGCCCTTCCGTGCCAAGCCGAAGTCCAGAATCTTTGCGTCGCCCCCTGGAGTCACGATCACATTCAGCGGTTTCAAATCGCGGTGGATCACGCCGCAATCGTGCGCATGTTCAAGGGCGGAAGAGATTTGCTGTCCGTAGCGAATAATCGTTTCAACAGGGAGCCCCCCCGGGCGAATCAGTTTCGACAGCGGCTTGCCCGCGACATATTCCATGACTATGAACACTTCCCCGGAGTCTTCGCCGACTTCGTAAATCGCGCAGATGTTCGGATGATTCAGGGACGAAGCCGCGCGCGCTTCGCGGCGCAAGCGCTCGTGGGCTTCGGGATCACCTCCAGCTCGTTCAAAGAGAAATTTGAGGGCGACGGTGCGCCGCAACTCCGTGTCTTCAGCCCGATAAACAACGCCCATCCCGCCGCTGCCCAGCGGGTCGAGAACACGGTAATGAGACACCACGGGGTTCGGCAAGTTACACCGCCGCGACACTGCGCAGGAACGAACCGGGAATTACGGCGCAGCGGCTGCGCACCGAAGCCGCTGGTGGGCCAAATCTTAGACTCCGTGACCCCTCAAGTCAACGCAACGGTGGCCTAGTTGGGACTGTCTCGACTCACCAGCGGGTCGTCGAGCAAGCGACAGCGGGATACGTTCAAGACTGATTGTTAAGGCGATGACCGCGCCATGCCTTACTGCGCCATTCCCAGTTCACTTTTCCATTAGTCGGCGTACCAGCCGTATCTGGCCGGCGTGATAGATATCGTGAAACGCCACCCCGTACAGCATGCGCATCAATTTTGCCGCTTGTGGCGCGCGCAACGCCTTCGCCATCGCCGCCCTCAGCGCCCGATGTTCGTGTTCCAGTAGATCTTTATCCGCCTTCCATGCAGTTTCGTTCAGCCGGCCTTTCTCCGGCCGCTCGAAAAAATTGCTTCCTTTCAGCGCAAACGAGCCCCGCTTCCCGCCTTCGATCCGCCGCCGCACGGCGTACTTCCAATATGCTGCGTGCAGCGTCACTTCCCAGATGTTGTGCCGGCCCGGTCCGGGACGCCATGCGGCTTGCTTTGCGGTCACTCCCTTGAGGGATTGTTTGAGATTCGGCCCATGCCAAGTCTTTTTCTCGTAGGCTTCCTCGAGCAGCGCGAGTACGAGCTTTGCGGAATCCACGGTGGCCTCCTCCGGAAATCCTATCATCCGAGTGCGCCTCCGGAAGAAGGACCCGTTTCCGCGAAGCGTGCGGGAGTAGTGTGCCCCCACCCCCCCCCATTAGATGGAAGACTATCAAAACAAAGGGCTTGCAAAATGGACTCCACGTAAGTGTGTGAAAAGAAAGGGAAATGCAGGGACGGAGGTAAGTTCCAGAATGGGACGAATACCCCCTCCCCGTGTTTTTTGTAAGTGTTGCATCTAAAGGGTTTAGCTGTGGCGTAAGTCTTTTGTTTGCACCACTTGCGGGGAGATCCATAAGTGTTGCAGCTAAAGGACTTAAAGGAATAGTGGGCAGCGGGCGGTGAATAGTGGTCAGTGCGTGGGGAGAAGAGCGTTGGAACACTGGCAGGTCCCGAAGATGCGTCCGGGACGCAAAAGACGCGTTTGCAGGTTTGAAGGTTTAGCGAAGAACGCGACCGGAGGAAGATGGGGAAGAGTGGGCGAGGATGGACGGCGGCGAACACGGGGGCAGGATAGCACGTGGATATCAACTTGTTAAGTGTTTTGCAGGGAATGGGGGAAATTGGAGGTTGAACGGCTGCGGAGGCGGATTGAACGGCTTCCGCGGATTTGAGACGAGCAAGAAAAAAGCAAAGTCAAAACCCGCACCCTTAAAACCGAAGGGTGCGGCACCCCCTACGGTCTTAGCCCGTTAAGGGTGCTCCACCCGCCGACGACGAAGGGATACTCCAAGTAGCTGAACCGGTAGCCAGTGTGCCCAGCGCCCAGGAATACATACGCCTCATCTCTTCTCCAAAACACCGTCCCGCCGATATGATCGCGCATGTAGTAGACCTTCAAGGAAACCGACGCTGCGAGGGCCATAGCTAAAACGACAAGAGCAATCACCGTTTTCGTTTTCGCGCGCATAGGTTTTCAATTACACGACGTCGACAGGCAAACATTGTTCAGGAGATACTTGGTGTAGTCACCGGCAAAGTCCCAATAGCCTTTCCAGAGCGCATCGAAGTCAGATTTGTAAGTATTGATTTGTCTCCCATTGATGGTTCCCTGCAGGTTGGAGCCCTGAACAGCATGTAGATCGTTCTGAATGAACTGCAAGTAGTGGTACCACCCCTTCGAAATATATCCCCTCCCAAGATAATACCCGGCGTAGTTCTTAAGGGACGGGTGGCCCGGGCATGGCGCTTTCTTTTCAGTTGACTGGGACATGCGATGGGAGGATACCACTGCAGCACTTCATCGGGAACTAGTATAACGGGGATCCACCCGCCCGTCATCTAATCAGCCGATCCACTTGCTTCCTCCGAATCTTCGCCAAAGTTGCAGAGAATGTACATGTCAATCAAGGCGTTGACGGATGCAAAAAAACGGACAAATTCGGGCGAGATTCTAAAGCTGCTTTGTTCCTGTGAAAGCGTGAATCCGATATAGACTCTAAGGAGCCCGGTGCGGGAGAGGTCAGCGAGGTAATCGACACGCGACTCCAGTTGTTCGCGAAGCCACCGAAGATGTTCCTCAAGAGGTTTCAGGGGGTCGAGGGGTGAGTTGATACTCCAGACGTCTTCCTGCAGAGGCTTTAGAACTTGAGAAATTCGGCTTCCCGCCTTCCGAGTCGTCGCAGATTTCTGGTTCAGCGCCTCCGAAATCGCCTTGAAGTCCAATGGCAAATCGACTATGGAAAAAGATACATAGCATCTGGGACCCAAGCCTTGTTGATCATCTTTTCTTGAAACCGTCGGTGCCACCATCTATCTCCTTCACTACTTATGAGATTCATACTATTGGAATGCCTCCCTGGCGAGCTCAAACAGGGCCGCGCGACCATAGTTATCACCAGGCCCTCTGCCACCACCTTCCGGAGAATACTTTATCTGGGTGGAGATATTTAGAAAACAGTATTACGCTCGAGGGACGAAAAGAAACTCGAAATCAGAAACTAGAAACTAGAAACTAGAAAGTTGAAAGAGAAGAGAGATTCTCGTCGTAAAGAACGCTCGGAAAGACGGGCGGAGGAGGGGAGCGTTGGAATGTTTGAAGGTTGGGGGAAGAAGGGACGATAGAAACTAGAAGGTTGAAGCTGGAAATTCGAAAGTTGGGGGAGAAGAAAGGTAAGGTCGAAACTAGAAAGTTGAAACTAGAGAGTGGAACGTTTGAAGAAAGAGCGCTCGCCCCTCGGTGTCAACGCCCGGCTCTTTTGCCCTGAAGAATTCGTCCCGTGGCCGGAAGAGCCCTTTTGTTCTCTGCTCTCTTGTATTTATACAGTTGCCGGTCCGCTGCCTCGATGAGTTCAGCAGCAGTTCTGCCGTGATCCGGGTAGATGGAGATGCCGATGCTTACGCTGAGGGCGGGCTCCTCCTTGTCGGCGTGCAATCCGGCCTGAATGCGCTGCGCGACCTGTTCGGCCATCCCCTTGTCTGAGTCGATCAGCACGACGGCAAACTCATCGCCGCCGTAACGCACGGCCAGGTCCGTCGACCGGCAGTGCTCGTTCATGACGGCGGCCAGCCGCTTCAACGCGCGGTTTCCCGCCAGGTGACCCTGGAGATCGTTGATCCGTTTCAGCCCATTGAGGTCCAAAAGCAGAAGTGTGAAGGAGCGATTGCTCCGTTCGGCGCGATGGACTTCCCGCTCCAGCCTGTCCATGAATTCCCTGTAATTTGCCAACCCCGTCAACCCGTCGTGCCGGGCCTGATACAGGGCCTGCTCTTCGTTCTTCCTTCGGTCGGTGATGTCAATGCCCATCCCCAGGCAACCGTAGATTTCTCCGGACGCCGCGCGCAGTGGTTCAATGCGGATTTCCAGCGAGCGGCATTTCCAGTCGTAATCGAAATGCGAAGGGACTCCTCGCAGTGCTTTGTGGTGCTCTACAATCGGCGTGGTG
>WNFG01016104.1_pt1 | contig 11127 bp, 8 predicted proteins | sample 5400431 | NCBI WGS metagenome assembly WNFG01 (sample SAMN13153346, study PRJNA577476) | soil metagenome | isolation source: 120 cm saprolite under Douglas fir tree site 2 hole 3 replicate 2 | place: USA:California | collected 2015-04-18
GTAAAGGTCGGGTGCCCGAGGACCACGACGATCGCGAAGTTCACCGCGGCGGCGAGGATCTGCATCACGGGCAGCGACATGAGCTCGAAGACTTCGCGCGCTTCTTTCTTGAACCACTCCGCCTCGCGCTTCAGCGCGTCGATCGGTCCCTTCCAGAACTCCGGCTCGATCGTGGCCGTGCCCGTGCCCGCCATCCCCGTGCCCTCCATCTTCTGGCGGCCGAGAATGCCGAGCAGGGCGGGGGTCCCGAACCGCCCGAACAGGAACCACGTCATCGCGCGGACGCCCACCCACCCGAACGAGGCGAACGCCAAGGTCGAAAAGAAGCCGAGCTGGAAGCCGGTCTGCTGCGCGATCCACGGGGTAATGGCGTCGATCAGTTCGCGGTACAGGAACATCACCTCGAAGAACATCACGAATCCTTCGAACACCGCCGTGGTGATGATTTGCGTGGTGTTCTTCGCGTTGATCGCGTCCGTGAGCGCCTGGATGGCCGCGAAGCTGCCGGCGATCAGGATCACGAGGAACGGCCAGAGGATGACACTCACCCAGAACGGTGAGATATCGCCCCCGGTCAGATCGGCCATGACCTCGCTGACGAGCGGCCGCAGCGTGAACGTGAAGATCGTGGCCTCGAGGCAGGCCCAAATCACGATGAAGATGAAGGCCAACCATGGGACGCCCGGCTGGAAGTACTGGTGCGTGGCCCAGTCGAGCAGCGCGAGCGGCCGCGTGAAGATGAACTTCATGAGCTTGGCGAACATGGAACCGGCGAGCTTCAAGAGGCCCCACACCCAACCGATCAGCACGACGGCAAAGCGCACCAGCCCCGCCCAATAGAACCACACCATGCGCCCCGCGTCCCACCAGGACATGAGGAGCGCCGTGAGCAACGAGCTGGTGCGCGCCAGGCGGAACGGCAGGGAATACAGGGCCGCCATCGTACACCACAGCGCCGCGACCAGCAGGGCGCACGGCAACAGGATGAACACACCCTTCAGCACGATCACGGCGAGGGTGTCGCCGGTGACGGCGAACCCAAGCAGCTGCTTCTGCCAGTCGATGATCCACGTGAAGCCCGAGAGGACCATCCGAATGGTTTCCCGGTCCGGGAGAACTTGCTGCAGGGACAGGAGCATGCTGCTTACCTCCAGGGAGACGCGGGCGGGGGATCCCGTACCGGGGGCCGGATGCGGTGATCGCCGGGCGTGCCGCGGCGGCTCGCGGTGACTCTGCGGCCGGGGCGCATTAATAGTGAGGCGTTCCGATCTGTCAAGCGGGGAGCGTGATTTGCATCACGAATCGTGCCTGCCGGGCCTCGCGGACGCGCAGAATCTCGCCCCGGGGCCGAGGAGAGGTGATATACTGGAGCCCATGCCGGACGAGGCTCCCAAGCGCTTGATCGTGGTGGGTGACCGGGTGCTGATCGCCCCGGAAGAGGGGGAGGAGCGCACCAACGTCGGGCTCTACCTGCCCCCGACCGCGATCGAGACGCGCCAGGTGCAGGGCGGGCGCATTATGGCCACCGGGCCCGGCACGCCGATGACCGAGCCCGCGAGCATGGACGACGAACCCTGGAAGATTCGCCTGCCCGACGTGAAGTACCTCCCGATGCAGGCGAAGGTCGGCGACTATGCCTTGTTCTTCCGCAAGGCAGCCGTGGAGATCACGTTCGAGGGCGCGAAATACTTAGTCGTCCCGCAGGCGGCAATCCTCGTGCTGGTGCGGGAGCGGACCGCTGAGGAACTGGAGTAGCCGGTCATGGCCGACATAGGATGGGCGCGCAGCCGGGGCGATCGTGCCGAACGCGAGGGCCTGCGACGCGGCGCCTGGTATCGCATCGTCGAGGAGCCGGGCCGGCCGTGGGTCGTGCTCGACGTCCACAACGTCGAGGTGCGCGTGCAGAAGGAGACCCTCGAGGTCCGGCGGGAGCGGCCCAAGGCGTGGAGCGTGGTGCACGAGCCGCACCTGGTGTGCCCGGGCTGTCACCGGCGCCAGCACGTCGCCGGGCAACCGAAGGACGTGCAGTGCACCGAGTGCGGCAACCGCTACGCGGTCGATTGGAACGACAAAGCTTGAGCGCGCTGCGCCACCGCTAGCGACGCGCCCCCCCCGTCCCGCGCGGGCATCTCGCCCTTGAACGTCCCACCGGTTTCCCTCGATGCCCCTCGCTCCTCCCGGACACGGGGCGGGGACCCTCTACCCGGCTGTGCGGTTGCGGCAGGGGGGGTGCGGCATACCTTTTGCCGCATGGCCTGAGCGCGGGCCACCGGCTCTCGCTCCGCTTTTCCCCGCTCGCTCGAGGACGGCTTATGCCCGGCCGCAACTTCCTGTTCGTCCCCGGACCGACCAACGTGCCGGAGCGGATCCTGCGCGCCATGGACCGCGCGATGGAGGACCACCGCTCCTCGGCGTTCCCCGACCTCACGGCCGGGTTGTTCCGCGACTTGCAGACGGTGTTCCAGACCACCCGCGGGCAGGCCCTCGTGTTTCCGGCGACCGGCACCGGGGGGTGGGAGGCGGCCCTCGTCAACACGCTGTCGCCGGGCGACCGGTTGCTCGCGCCCCGCTACGGTCAGTTCAGCCAATTGTGGATCGACTTGGCGCAGCGCCACGGGCTGCGCGCAGACATCGTCGACGTCGAATGGGGCGAGGGCGCTCCGGCCGACCGCATCGAGGAGATCCTCACGCAGGACGAGCAGCACGAGATCAAGGGGCTCCTCATCGTGCACAACGAGACGGGGACCGGCGTGACGAGCGATATCGGGGCCGTGCGCCGGGCCATGGACGCGGCCCGGCACCCGGCGTTGCTGTACGTGGACGGGGTCAGCGCGATCGGCTCGATCGATTTCCGTATGGATGAGTGGAACGTGGACCTGGCGATCACGGGTTCGCAGAAAGGCCTGATGCTGCCGGCCGGCCTGGGGATCGTGTGCGCGAGCCCCAAGGCGCTCGCAGCGCAGGAGCGCGCCAAGTGTGCGCGGGCGTTCTTCGACTTCGGCGACATGATGAAGGCGAACGCCACCGGGTACTTCCCCTACACGCCGTCGATCCCGCTGTTGTACGGCCTGCGCGCCGCGCTCGATCTCTTGCTGGAGGAGGGTCTGGACGCGATCTTCGCGCGCCATCGCCGGCTCGCGGAGGGCGTGCGTGCGGCGGTGCGCGCCTGGGGTTTGAAGCTCTGCGCCCGCGCGCCCAAATGGTATTCGGACACGGTCAGCGCCATCCTGGTGCCCGACGGGAAGAGCAGCGCCGAGGTGATCGACGTCGCGTTCCGCCGCTACAACCTCTCGCTCGGGGCCGGGCTCGGGCGGCTGGCGGGGAAGCTGTTCCGCATCGGCCATCTGGGCGACCTGAACGAGCTGATGCTGCTCGGCGCAATCGCCGGGGTGGAGATGGCGTTGCGCGATGTCGGCATCGCGGTCACGCCCGGGTCCGGCGTCGCCGCCGCGGCCGAGCACTACCGGAGCACGGCGGCACCGCTCGCGGCGCGCCCCGCCGCACCACCGGCGCCCGACGCCCCGCCGCCACCTCCCGGGAAGCCGGGGCCGGCCCCGCGGGCCGCCGTGCGGGCATGAGGCGCACCCGCTCCCAGCCAGCCCATCCCGGGCCGCACCGGAGTTGACGTGGCGGTGCCCGGCGCGCAGCGGCCGGTCGTGGTCGTGACCCGCCGGCTGCCGGCGCTCGTGGAAGAGCAGGTGGCCTCTGAGTTTGATGCGCGCCTCAATCCGGACGATCACGCGTTCAGCGCCGCCGAGCTCACCGCCGCCCTCAGCTCGGCCGACGCCCTCCTGCCCACGGTCACCGACCGCTTGACTGCCACGGTGCTCGGCGCCCAGCCGCTGCGGACCCGGATCCTCGCGAACTACGGTGTAGGATTCAATCACATCGACACCGCCGCCGCCAAGGCCCGCGGCTTGGTCGTGACCAACACGCCCGACGTGCTCACCGACGACACGGCCGACGATGCCGTCCTGCTGATGCTCATGGTAGCGCGGCGGGCGGGGGAGGGGGAGCGCCACGTGCGCGCTGGCGCCTGGACGGGGTGGCGACCGACCCACCTGCTCGGGACGCGGGTGAGCGGCAAGACGCTCGGTCTGATCGGACTGGGGCGGATCGGCCGGGCGGTGGCGCACCGCGCGCGCCACGGGTTCGGGATGCGCGTCATCTTCCACGATCCCTCTCCGCCGCCCGCCGGCGTGGTGGCCGAGCTCGGGGCCGAGCCGCGCGCGAGCGTCGACGAGGTGCTGCGTGAGGCCGATTTCGTGTCGATCCACTCACCGGCGACGCCCGCCACCCGTCACCTGATGGATGCCCGGCGCCTCGCCCTCATGAAGCCCGGCGCGTTTCTCATTAACACCGCCCGGGGCGACATCGTGGATGAGGCGGCGCTCGTCGCCGCCCTGCAGCGCGGGACGATCGCCGGGGCCGCGCTCGACGTGTACGAGCGGGAGCCCGAGGTGACGCGCGATCTCCTGGCGATGGAGCAGGTGGTGCTGTTACCGCACCTCGGGAGCGCGACGAGCGAGACGCGGGTCGCGATGGGCCTGCGCGCACTCGAGAACCTGAAAGCCTTCTTCGCCGGCCTGCCGCCCCGCGACCGCGTCGTGTGAGGAGCGAGCGGCTCCCCGCGCTCAGAGCCGGTAGCCGACCAGCGTGCCCGACCCGGTCCGCAGGAACAGCATGCTCGCGACGTCGTCGACCGCGTACACCGGCTCGCGCTCCTTGCCCAGGTCCACTCGCGCTCGCGGCTGCGCGGTATCCTTGTCGAGCTGCAGTAGGATATTGCCGTTCCCATCCGGCGCGCGCGTCAGCATGAAGACCGATCCCGAGACCACGAGCGAGGCCCGGAAGCGTTTCGACGCCAGCGCGGCCGACTGGTGGGCGTAGCCCGCGAGTTGTGCGCCCCCCGTCGTGTACGCCGTCGCCAGCTGGCCGGTGATCCGGCGCGCGGTGGTATCCGTGGCCTGGCGCGACGCTTGGGCGAACGCGTCGCCATACGCCGAGGCGGCCGCGCCGTACAGGCCGGCGCGGATCGCGTTGATGCGGTGGAGCGCGCGTAACAGCCCCGGCAACTGCGGCGCCGGGTAATAGGCCTGCTGCTTCACCTGCCCATCCCGCGCGACGATCACCAGGTTTTGCGGCGAGATGAGGACGATGCCCGCGGGTCGGATCTCCATCTCCGTCGGATCCTCGCCGCCCTGCAGCTTGATCTCGCCGCCGAGCGCATGGAACGTGCCGGCATCGCGATCGACGGCATACAGCTTGTGGTCGCGGTTCGCGAACACGTACAGCGTCCGCCCTTCCACCGCATGATGCAGGTAGTAGCCCTGGGCATTGTAATCCTCGGTACTCAGCGGCTTGCCGCTCTCGATCGCGTCCTTGAAGCGGGGCTCCCCCTTGGCCAGATCGATGACGTTCACTTCGGCGTTCGTCCGCACGTCGGGACGCGACACATATAAGAGCCCCGCCGGCGTGAGCTCGACGTAGCTGAGCTGGCCCTTGATCTTCACGTCGTCCTTCAGGCGCAGCGTCGCCGTGGCCACGTCCAGCACGTTCACGAACGTGCGCGACTCGGCATCCACGGCCAGTACCACGGCCTCGCCGGCGATCATCGCGTCGATCACGTTGCCCCGCATCCGCAGGGGCTTCGCGGCGATCATGGTGCCATCGTCGTAGCGGGCCACGTTGAGCCCGGTCTGCACGACGCCGTTCACGACGCGGCGATTCCCGGTGGGCTCACCCGGCTGCGGCGCTTCGGGCAGCATGATGATCCCCGCCGGGTGCTGCACGATGTCGCGGATGTGTCCGTCCACGCTCGCCGGCGCGGCCCAGAGCGCCTGCCCGTCGGCGAGGCGGTAGGCCATCAGCCGGTTTTCGAAGCTCACGTAGATGCGGTCGGGCTTCTCAAGCGACGGGTAGAGCCGCGCCGATCGCGCGAGATGGCCCTCGCGGCCGCCGGTGGGTAGGGTGGCGGACCAGCGCGCCGCGCCGGTGTGCGCGTCCAAGCCCTTCAGGCCGAGCAGCGTGTGGACGACGATCATGTCGGGCCCTGCCTGCAACACCTCGAGCGCCATGCCCTCGGACGCCATGCGTGCCAACCCCTGCACCAGCCCCCCCAGCCCCTTCTTTCGGGCCTCGGTCTGCTCGAACAACCCTTCGTTCGTCCACCGCTGGTCGCCGGTTACGAGATCGTAGAGCGCGACGACCGGAGGGCCGGCCGCGCGCCGCCCGTGGACGAGCAGGGTGCCGCTCTGGGGCAGGACGCGCCGCGTGACGACCTGGGTGAGCTGCAGGCGCCGCGAATCGAAGACGACCGCGCCGGTCACGGGGTCGAAGATCACGAGCAGGCCCGGGCGCGCCGCTTCCATGAGGAGCGACCCCTCGACCATGCGGACGCTATCGGGCGGCAGCCCGCCGAGCTCGGGTTTCTCCCACCTGGGCCGCCGCGTGGATTGCGACGACGAGCGTGAGCGGCAGCAGGGTGCGACGAGCGAAATCGGTCATGGCGAGCCTCCCGTGGGACCGGTGGTCACAAGGGGCAGTCGAACGAGCGGCCCTATATCCCCCCAGCGCGCCCCGGGGCGCAAGAGCCGGGAGGCTGCGAGGAGCGGCTCAAGATCGAAACCGACTGGGCTCCGTTGGTCCGACGCCTTCCGCGGGGCCACGTCGGTGGGATCGCGCGGTCGCCCGCGGGCGCTAGCGCGTCCCGCTCAGTACGTGAGGCCGTAGCCGAACGGGAACAGCGGATCGTCGCCCGTGTCGCCGCGGTGGATCGAGAGCTGCGCGGTGGTGCGCGGCCAGGTGTAAGGCAGCTTGCCCGTCGGCCGGTAGTCGCCGAACAGCACGTCGGCCACGCCGTCCCCCTCGGTGCCGGGGAGCCAGGCGGCCACGAGCGCATCGGCCTGGTCGAGCACGCCGCCGAGGATGAGCGGCCGGCCCGAGATGAGGACGACGGCGACCGGCACGCCCGCGGCTTTCAGGTTGCGGAGGGTCGCGAGGTCCGCCGTGTCGAGCGCCAGCTCGCTGTTGTCGCCGAGCATTTCGGCGTAGGGCGTCTCGCCGATCACGGCAATGGCCATGTCGGCGCCCGCGGCGCCGCTCCCGTCCGCGGAGAACGTCACCGTCGTGCGCGGGGACACGGCGCGCTTGATCGCGGCGAGCACCGTCGTGCCGCCGGGCGTGACGGCGCCGCCCGCGCCCTGCCAGGAAATCGTCCAGCCGCCGGTTTGGTGTCCCAAGTTGTCCGCGCTCTTGCCCGCGACGTGGAGGCGCGCGAGCGTCTTCGAGAGGGGGAGCGTGCGTCCCCGATTCTTGAGCAGGACCAACGACTCTCGCACCGCCTGCCGGGCCACGGCGCGGTGCTCCGCCGACCCGAACGAGCGGTGGAGCGTGCGGTCGGCTAGGGGCAGGCGCTCCGCGCCCACGAGCCCCATGGCGACCTTGACCCGCAGAATCCGGCGCACCGCGTCATCGATCCGCGACATCGGGACCCGGCCCTCGTTCACGAGGTCCGTCAGGTGCCCGATGAATTCGCGATACGTGTCCGGCACCATTACCATGTCCATGCCGGCATTGATCGACTTCTCGATCGCGGTCTTGTAGTCCGGGTCGATTTGATTGACGCCCCGGTAGTCCGACACGAGGAACCCCTGGAACCCCAGCTCCTGCTTGAGCACATCGGTGAGGAGGTGACGGTTCGCCGACATCTTCACCCCGTTCCAGCTGTTGTACGACACCATGATGGACCCGACGCCGGCGGCGACCGCGGCCGCGTAGGGACGGAGGTGGACCCGGCGCAGGGTCTGCTCGTCGATCTGGGCGTCGCCTTGGTCGAGGCCACCCCGAATCCCCGTGCCGATCGCGGTGCCGCCGTCGGCCAAGTAGTGCTTGGCGGTCGCGAGAATGGAGAGCGGATCGCGGAGACTCCTGCCCTGGAAGCCGCGGATCGTGGCGGCGCCGAGCCGCGCGACCAGTTCCGGATCTTCGGAGAAGCCCTCGTAGGAGCGCCCCCAGCGCACGTCCTGGGGCACGCACACACAGGGCGTGAACGTCCAATGGATCCCGGTGGCCCGCACTTCCTGGGCGGTGATCGCGGCGATCGTCCGCACGAGCGCGGAGTCGCGCGTGGCGCCGAGGCCGACGTTATGCGGGAAGATGACCGCGCCGAGCACGTTGTTATGGCCGTGCACCGCATCGATCCCGTACAACAGCGGGATCTTGAGCCGCATGTTCGCGGTGTGCTGCTGGTAGCGATCGTACAAGTCTGTCCAGGCTGCGAGACCGTTCCCTTCCTTCGGATCGGAGTTGCCGCCGCTCAGGAGCGAGCCCAGCGCGTAGCGCTCGATGTCGGCCGGATCCTTGAGGAACTCCTGGTCCGCTTGGGTCATCTGGCCAACCTTCTCGGCCAGCGTCATCTGGGACAGGAGCGTGTCGACGAGGCCCTCGCGCGCCAGGAGCGGCGCGGGCGAGCGGGCCGCCCGGTGATGGGCTGGGTGCGCCACTTGCGCCGCCGCGCACCCGGGGATGAGGGAGCCGAGGGCGAGGAGGCCGCCCACCCTGGACCAGCGGGAGCGGCGTGGCGGGCGGCTGGGGGTGGTCGGGGGCATGGGTCTCCATCGCGATGGGGCAGCAGGGAGTCAGGGCAGGCAACCGGGGACCGGGACGATATGATCGCCGCGGGCAGAGTTGGCAAGGGACGCGGATCCGGGCGCGGGGAAACACCGTGTTTTTCGCCACCGTGCGTAGATTTCCGCTATGGACGACACCCTATACTTCAGCGATCACCACTTCCAGGTGCGCGACATGGTGCGCGATTTCGCGCAGCAGGTGGTGAAGCCCTCGGCGCGGCGCTATGACCTCGAGAGCGCCTTCCCGTGGGACAACGTCCGACGGATGGCCGATCTCGGCCTGTTCGGCATTCCCTGGCCCGAGGAGCTCGGCGGCTCGGGCCTCGATTACCTCTCCTACATCCTCGTGATCCACGAGCTCGCCAAGGTCGACGCCAGTCACGCCATCACCGTCAGCGCCCACACCACGCTCGGCACCTCGCCGATCGTGGACTTCGGGACGCCCGAGCAGAAGGCGAAGTACGTGCCGCTGCTCGCGGCGGGGAAGGTGCTGGGCGGGTTCGGCCTGACGGAGCCGGGCGCCGGCTCCGATGCCGGCGGGACGCGCACGACGGCCGCACCGATCCCGCCGCCCAGAAGACGCGCGGCATCACCGCCTTCATCGTCACCAAGGACACCACCGATCTCGAGCAGGCGCAGCGCGTCGGCGTGGGGCACGATCCAGCGCTCCCGAAGTGCCCCGGGGTGCGGGCGGCGAAGCGCGAGGACAAGCTGGGCTGGCGCGCCTCCGATACGCGCGAGCTGGTGCTCGAGGACGCGGTCGTGCCGAAGGAGAACGTGCTCGGCCCCGTGAACAACGGGTTTCGCCAATTCTTGCACACACTCGATGGCGGCCGCATCGGCCTTGGCGCTCTCGCCTTGGGGATCGCCGAGGGTGCGCTCGAGGAGTGCCTAGGCTATACCGCGACGCGCCACCAGTTCGGCAAGCCGATCGCCAGCTTCCAGGGCGTCCATTTCGCGCTGGCGGACATGGCAACCGAGATCGAGGCGGCGAAGCACCTGGTGTACCACGCCGCCTGGTTGAAGCAGCGGGGGCAGCCCTTCAAGAAGGAGGCGGCGATGGCGAAGCTCTACGCGTCCGAGCTCGCCATGCGCGCCACCACGAAGGCCGTGCAGTTGCATGGCGGCTACGGCTACACGACCGACTATCCGGTCGAGCGGATGATGCGCGACGCCAAGATCTGCGAGATCGGGGAAGGCACGAGCGAGATCCAGCGCATCGTGATCGCCCGCCAGCTGCTCGGCCATCTGATCGACTAACCCCGAACCCCGAACTAGCCCCCGGCCGGCGGGCGGTCGGGCAGCCCGAGCGTCCGCACGAGAAACGCGAGCCGATCGACCTGCTCGTCGATCAGCTTCGTGGTCGGCTTGCCGGCGCCGTGTCCCGCCTTCGTCTCGATCTGGATCAGGACGGGCTGCGGCCCCGCCTGCGCCGCCTGCAGCGCGGCCGCGAACTTGAACGAGTGGGCGGGCACGACCCGGTCGTCGTGATCCGCCGTCGTGATGAAGGTCGCCGGATAGGCGGTGCCGGACCGGAGGTTGTGGAGCGGCGAGTAGGCGTAGAGGTAGGGAAACTGCGCCGCATCGTCGGCCGAGCCGTACTCCGTCACCCACGCCCAGCCGATCGTGAACCGCTGAAAGCGCAGCATGTCCAAGACCCCCACGGCCGGCAGCGCCGCCCCGAACAGCTCCGGCCGCTGCGTCATCGCCGCTCCGACGAGCAGCCCGCCGTTCGAGCCCCCGGCGATCGCGAGCGTCGCGGGAGTGGTATGGCCCTGGGCGATGAGATACTCCGCGGCCGCGATGAAGTCGTCGAACACGTTCTGCTTGCGCTCATACATCCCGGCCTGATGCCACTCTTCGCCGTACTCCCCGCCGCCCCGCAGGTTGGGCACGGCGTACGCGCCCCCCAGCTCGAGCCACACGGCCATGGCGATCGAAAAGCTCGGGGTGAGACTCACGTTGAACCCCCCGTAGCCGTACAAGAGGGTCGGGGTCGATCCGTCGCACCGGAGCCCGCGCCGGTGGGTGAGGAACATCGGCACGCGCGTCCCGTCACGGCTCGTGTAGAACACTTGCATCGTCTCATAGCCGGACGGATCAAAATCGATCGCGGGGGCCTGGAACACGCTGGTGCGCGCGGTGGTGAAGTCGTAGCGGAAGATCGTGCTGGGGTAGAGAAACGAGGTGAAGGCGTAGAACAGCTCGTCGTCGTGGCGCTCGCCGCTGATCGCACTCACCGTACCGAGAGCCGGAAGCTCGAGCTCCTGGAGCAGCGTGCCGTCGCGCGCGTATAGCCGCAGGCGGGACGCCGCGTCGCGCATCACGTGCGCTACGAAGGTATCGTGAACGAGCTGCACGCTTTCGAGCACGTCGGTGCCTTGGGCCACGAGCTCGCGCCAGCGGGCGCGGTCGGGGTGCGCGGTATCGATCGCGACCACCCGTTTGCGCGGGGCGTCCAGGTCGGTGAGGAAGTAGCACACCGGGCCATCGTTGC
>WNFG01018913.1_pt1 | contig 11127 bp, 10 predicted proteins | sample 5400431 | NCBI WGS metagenome assembly WNFG01 (sample SAMN13153346, study PRJNA577476) | soil metagenome | isolation source: 120 cm saprolite under Douglas fir tree site 2 hole 3 replicate 2 | place: USA:California | collected 2015-04-18
GCCTACCGGCTCCACGTAATTCCACTCTCCGCCATCCACCGAGTACTCGGCTCGCTTGATCTGGGAAAAGCCGTCTCCGGCGCGGAAAGTCACATGAATCGGTCCGCCCTCCACCGCCGCCGCCAAATTCTCGATTCGCGGCGGAGTAGTATCCACCTCAAATCGCCGGCTTACTTTCTCTGCCGTCAAAGCTTCACCGGGAGAATGCGATGGCGCGTCCGAAGCCACAACTTTCACCGTGTAACCGCCGTCCGGCAGCAGGCTGGCGTCGAAAGAATAGGCCTTGTCAGTCAGATTGTCCTTCAGCAGGAGCCAGCGCGTTTCGCCGTCGCCACGGTAGTAAACCGAATACACGAGCTGATCGTCATTTTCATCGTGCGCGCTCCATTTCACTCCAACCGAGTCGCGATCGTGGGTGCTGGGCACGGAGGATTCAAAGTGTGAACCAGAAGATCCGCCAGCGTCGGTTGCCAGGCTGCTCCCAGCCGATTTCGGCGTAGGCTGGTAACGCAGGCCCATCTGCACGCTGACATCGTCAATCTCGGGCGCGACGTTCTTGGGAAGATAATTCAGCGTAACGCTATCCACCCCCGGCGCAGGATTTCCAGCATGCAGCACCGCTTTCCACTGGGCATACCGTGCAGCCGGAATGCTAGATTGCCCATCTTTGGTGACCTCTACTTTTTTCCACGGGCTCCAGTTCCGGTCAGGATTGTCCACATTCCCGCTGCGCACAAAGATCTCCACATTGCCCGCGTCGCGAAGTTCCGTGCGCCCCCAGCGCGAGAAAACTTTCGCATCGAAAACATCGCTCTGATAACTCCCTTCTGCCTCAGAGCCTGCACCGAGCACAAAAATTTTGCCCAGATTGCTGGTGGCGGCATAGAGTCCGCCTCCGGGCGCCTTGGCAAATGCCGTCACCTGGGAGGCTGCCGCCTTCAACAGGTCGACGAAATCGTCCTGACCGGTAATGGCAAAAACGTGTCCCCGATTCCCCGTTCCTGCCAGCAGCTGACCTTGCGAATCGAAAGCCAACGCATACACAATGTCGTCGCGCGAAGTCCACATTCGTTCTGGCGAGCCATCCGGAGCAATGCGGTACACTTCCGACCCGCCGCTCGATCCGCCTCCCGGAAAAGGAAATTGCCCGGTCGTCACAGGAGCGGTGGGAGCCATGGTGATGTTGAGTCCAGGCGCCTGCGGCCCGGTGCTCTGCGGCGCACCCGTGGTCAGATTCATCGTCGGCGGAATAATTCCGGTGCTCCCTGCGCTGGCGCCTCGTTTCTCACCCACCCCCGCGGCATAAATGTTTCCCGCGCGGTCGACGGCCAGCGCCGTGATCTCTTTCTTCGGAGCGCTGTACAGCACAAAGCCTTCCCCCACCGGTGAAATTCGATAGACCAGGCCGCTTCCATCCGACCCTGCAATCAGGTTCCCCTGCGCGTCAAAAGCCAGCACGCGGACGTGAGTTTCATCACTCTTGAAAAATACTGAGTGCTCTCCCCGGGCTGTGACCCGGTAGATTTCTCCGTGATCGCCAGTCGCGATGAACAGATTGCCCGCTTTGTCCAGCGCGAGATCCCAAATGTACTTCGTGCCGGGAGCAAAATAAACTGACGAACTCCACGAAGGATCAACCACCGGTTTTGCAGCTTCTTGAGCAGCCACGGGGGTGGCAGACTTGTGGTCATCCGCTTTCGCGGCCTCAGCTTTGCCACTCGGCTTGTGTTCAAGCCGGTAAACTTTTCCATCCGGGGCCGTGGCAGCGTAGATCACCCCGTTTGCACCCACTTGCAGCGCCTGTACTTGCAGCTCCTCGGGCTCAAAAATGATGGCAGCCTGCCCGTTCGGTCTAATGCGATACACGCGCGCGGGAGCGCCTGTAGCCGCGTAAACGTTGCCGGCATCGTCCGCCGCCATTGCCCAGATGTAGGTGGAAGGCGTCGCATACAATGCCTTGAATGCAGGCGCCAGCTCCAAGCCGCCTGAGCCGCGAATCGCTACGCCCGCAGCCGTGCCCTTGGTCAGCTCTTCAAACTTCGACTGTTCCCAGGTACGCGTGCCTTCGGCAAGTCCGGCCGGGACCAACATCATGACAAGAAAAATGGGTAGAGCAATACGAACAAGGATCAAATCTGAAGAAATAGACGACTTACGCAAGTCTTTGCCTCTGGGAGTCATGTTGGGAAGGATGGTTCAGATTATCACGTCGCGAGGCCAACATTCCCGCCTCTCGGCCACGGGTGCCACGGGTGGCCACGGGTAAGGATCGATGAGTAAATAATCAGGGATGCAAATTGCAAACGCCATCACGTGATATCGTAAGATTTTGATGCCCTCTTCGCGCCCAGACCCGAGGCCATATCCGAGAACAGATCTGCTTCGGATTCTCGCGCAGAAGTCCTTCCGCTTGGGAGAGTTCAAGCTCTCCTCAGGCGCCACCAGCGACTACTACATCGATTGCCGCAGCACAACGCTCGACGCTAAAGGCTCGCGCCTCAGCGGAGAAGCTTTCACGGAGGAGATCCGGCAGCGCGGATGGAAGCCCGCCGCCATCGGCGGCCTCACCATGGGCGCTGACCCCATCGTTACTGCTGTTTCCGTGGTCAGCGGCGAACTCAACGGGTTTCTAGTACGCAAAGCAGAAAAACAACACGGCACCGGACAGCGCATCGAGGGCTTTCGCGAAAAGGGGGCCCGCGTCGTGATCGTCGACGATGTCTGCACCACCGGGGCCTCAACCGTGCAAGCGATCGAAGCTGCCCGCGAATTCGGATTCGAAGTTGTCGGAGTCATGTGCCTGGTGGAGCGCGAGGAAGCGAAGGGCCGACCCAATGTGGAGAAGGCCGCTGCGCCCGCGCCCTTTGTCTCGATCTTCACCGCGCGCGAAGTGCGCACCGAACACGTCATGCAAAACGACGACACCTCGCCTGTAATCTTCGCGGTGGCTGCGGTGTGCGAGCTCTGTGGACGCCCGGCAGTTACCAACAACCCGCGCAATCGCTGCGAAGCCCACAAAGCGTAACCGGCGCGGATGCCTGATAGTCTTGATGTTCGTCACCGAGAACTGAGAAGCCTGAGCTGAGATTTGCCTCATGATCCAAACCCTTGAATGGACCGACCAGGGCGTCCGCTTCATCGACCAGACGAAGCTGCCCATGGAGGAAACCTACGTCACGTGCAAGACGCATGAACAGGTGGCCGAAGTCATCCGCACCATGGTCGTCCGCGGAGCACCCGCTATCGGCGTTGCCGCCGCCATGGGCATCGCTCTGGCTGTCAAGAATTCGAAAGCCGAAACCGTCGGCGATCTCAAGCGAGATTTCAATCAGGCGTGCGATGTCATCCGCAAGACCCGCCCCACCGCCGTGAATCTGTTCTGGGCCATTCGCCGCATGCAGGAGAAATTGGAGCGCATTCTCATCCGCCCTCTCGCCCAAATCAAGCAGACTCTGATCGAAGAAGCCCGCCGCATGCACGCCGAGGACATCGCCGCCAACCAGGCCATGGGACGCCACGGCGCCGCCCTCATGCCCTCCGAAGGAGGAGTGCTCACCCACTGCAACGCCGGCGCGCTGGCCACCTGCGGATACGGCACAGCCCTCGGAGTCATCCGCGCCGCGGTCGAACAAGGTAAGAAAATCCACGTCTTCGCCGACGAGACTCGCCCCTTCCTGCAAGGCTCACGCCTCACCGCCTGGGAACTGATGAAAGACGGAATCCCGACCACAGTGATTTCCGACAACATGGCCGGTGCCATGATGAGCCAGGGCAAAATCGGAGCCATCGTCGTCGGAGCCGACCGCATCGCCGCCAACGGAGACGTCGCCAACAAAATCGGCACCTACACGGTCGCAGTCCTAGCCAAAGAACACGGGATTCCGTTCTACGTTGCCGCGCCTTTTTCCACCATCGATCTCGCCACCTCCGACGGCAGCAAAATTCCCATCGAGCAACGCAGCGCCAAAGAGATCACTCACATCGCCGGAAAACAGATGGTCCCCGACGGCGTCGAAATCGAGAATCCCGCCTTCGACGTCACCCCGGCAAAATACGTGACCGCCATCATCACCGAGCGGGGCATTGCCCGCGCCCCGTATGTAGAATGCCTGCGCGGCCTCGCGGGCAAAGAATCAATCGTTGAAGTCTAGCCACTTCACGCACCCCAAAATGGACGCGTAGGGACAGCCGCTTGTCGGTCGCGCCGAGCAGCACTCGGCAGCCGCCCTAACCTAAGACCAGACGCTGAAACCTTCCCGCATCTCCCATGGAACTTCCGACCCCAGCCGGCCGTATTATTGCTTGGAACAAGAGGGGGCCTCCCATGTTCACCTTTCTCCTGTGGTCGATTCTTTTCGTGCTCTGCTGGCCATTGGCCATGCTGGCGTTGATCGCGTATCCCTTCCTCTGGTTGTTACTGCTCCCCTTCCGCATCCTGGGAGTCGCTGTCCACGGAGTTCTGGAGATCGTCTATCTGGCCATCACGCTACCTTTCCGCCTGCTGGCAGTGCCGTTTCGGATCTAAATGGTTGAGGATTTTCAGCGGTGGCATCCGATGTCATAGAGACGCTGCTTGCCACGTCTCTTTTGGCAGCAGAAAGACGTAGCCAGCTAGGTCTCTAGGATTGCGCATATATCTGGGAGAAACCGCTGAAACGCGCCCCTAAGGCCCCGCGTCTGAATAAGCTGTGCAATTCTAGTTATCCCGAGGTAGAAGTGAATAGTTCCAGTCGCCATGAAAATCAGCTGGTACGAGATTGAGCTTGGCCATTTCTGAGTTAGGGATTTTGATTCCTTTGGGATACTTCCGGCGGGTCAACTTGGCTTTGATCTTGAGCCCAGTCCTAGTCTTGGTGTTGCCGATGAGTTGGACGATGGTTTCATAGCTGACCAACGGTCTGCCTCGCCAGTTCAGGGTAATGAAGGAAAACATGCGATGTTCAATCTTGTTCCACTTGCTGGTTCCGGGTGGGAAGTGCGATACGTGAATGTGCAGTCCAGTAAGATCCGCTAACCGCTGCATCCCAACCTTCCATAGCCGAGAACGGTTACTGTTGCTGCCACCGGCGTCCGCCATAATGAGCAACTCGATAGCTTCCGGATAGAGCTTACTGCCCATGTGCTTCCACCAGGATAGGATGCTGTCGGCAGCAAACTCCGCCGTGTCATGGTCAATTCCAACGCTGACCCAACCTTGATTACGGCCCACATCATAGACCCCATAGGGAACCGCCTTGCCCAATTCCTCATCCGGAAAATCATGAATCAAAGTCTTTTCCGGAGTTGCTTGGGGACGCCATTCTTGGCCGTCATTGCTGAAGTTTCCTACCAGTTCCTTCTTCTTCGTATCCACCGAAATGACCGGGCTACCCTGTTCCAGAAACCTCTGGGTCTGAGCATTGATATGCTCAAACTGAGCGTTGCGATCCGGATGATCGCTTCCTTCGATGGTCTTGGAGTTGCCTTGCAGACTGTATTTCATTTGATGGAGTAGATCGGCCACCTTTCGATCTCCAATGCGGAAGCCTTGCCGTTGCAACTCTTCCGCCAGCTTGCGCGTGCTCTTACAGGTCCAACGCAAAGCCGATTCCGGGTCCCCCCGTGTCGTCGGTGCCACCAACCTTTCCAATGCCTGGAGAAGCTTAGGCTCCACCAGGGACTTGCGTCCACCTCCGCTTCTACGGGCTCGCCCCGCGGCCATCGCTTTGCCGGGACCTTTGCTCAGCTCGCGCATTCCGGCATGGACCGTTGAACGAGACAGACCCGTCGCTTGCGCGATCACCGACACCCCGCCGTGGGGTAACGATTGGGCTTCACTTGCCGCCCACAGTCGGCGTTGCCGTTCGTCTAGTACCGACCGCAGAGCTTGATATTTCTTGCGAATGCCGGCGACTAGTTCCTTCCGTTCCATGCGGAAAGACTATACTATCCATCTCAAATGTGCAAAATCTTCGGCGCGCCTTCGCGAGTGGTGTGCTCCATGGCCACGATCACGCGCCGCGCTCCGGCTACCAGATCCATCGCCCCGCCCATGCCTTTCACCATTTTCCCCGGGATCATCCAATTTGCCAGCGTGCCTTCCTGGTCCACTTCCATCGCTCCCAGCACGCTCAAATCAATATGCCCGCCGCGAATCATGGCAAACGAATCGGCGCTGGAAAAATATGCCGTGCCCGCCATCTCGCTCACCGTCTCCTTGCCGGCATTAATCAGGTCGGCGTCTTCCTGCCCCTCGATCGGATAAGGCCCGATCCCCAACATCCCGTTCTCCGACTGAAGAATGACTTCAATCCCTGGCGGCACATGGTTCGCAATGAGCGTCGGCATGCCAATCCCGAGGTTCACATAGAACCCATCCCGCAACTCCCGCGCAATGCGCTTCACAATACGCTCACGCTTGTCGACGTCTTTGGCCAGCTTTGTCATCTTGGTTTCCTGATGGGTGTTCGGCCATCCCACCCTTTGTCAGCCTGAGCGAACCGCAGGACCCTCGAACCGCCGGCGTGTCCAGGAGTTCGTCCCCGCTCGCCACCGAAAGCTGTCAAACAGCGCCAGCCTTCCGCACCGTCCGCCTCTCAATCCGCTTCTCGTACAACTCACCCTGGAAAATGCGCTTCACATAGACGCTGGGCGTGTGAATCTGATCCCCATCCAACGCGCCCGCTTCCACCAGATGCTCCACTTCGGCAATCGTCACCTGAGCCGCCGCCGCCATCATGGGATTAAAATTCCGCGCCGTCTTTCGATACACCAGATTCCCCAGCGTGTCACCCTTCCAAGCTTTCACCAAGGCAAAGTCAGCATTCAGTGCGCGCTCCATCACGTACATTCGCCCATCGAACTCTCGGGTTTCTTTTCCTTCGGCGACAATGGTCCCAACTCCGGTGGGAGTAAAAAACGCCGGAATGCCGGCGCCGCCCGCGCGAATGCGCTCAGAAAACGTCCCCTGTGGCACCAGGTCAAGCTTGATGGAGCCCTGCAAAACCATTTGTTCCAGCAGCCGGTTCTCGCCCACATAACTACCAATGTGATGCCGAATCTGCCCCGCGGCCAGTAGCAAACCGTTGCCAACTCCGTCCACGCCCACGTTGTTGCTGATGGTGGTCAGATTCTTCGAGCCCTTGCGGAGCAGCGCGCGAATTAGGTTTTCCGGCATGCCGCACAACCCAAATCCGCCGATCATAATGGTGGCGCCGTCAAACACATCGCGAATGGCCTCATCCGCACTGGCCACAACTTTGTTCATAGCGAGGAGGATTCTAAATGAAAACTGATCCGGGAGACACGGGAAGGAGTTGTTGGTTTTTTGATGAGAAACCACAAACTCTAATCCCTGGAGCTTGTTGGCTCAACCATCGAAACTCAGCCATCAACAATTTTTTCTGCCAGACCCAACCCGCTTCAACTTGTGCGCGCGTTCAAACTCGTCCATCAATTGCCGCGAAGCCAAATTCTCCCGGATGTGCGCCAGCCGCTGTTCCACTTTGAACAGCGCGTCCTCAAGATGCTTGCGGTTGGTGATGGCAATGTCCCGCCACATCGAACCCCGAATTCATCCACCAGAGTCGCTGCCAGAGCCGTGGACACCATCTGCGGCAAGTGGCTGATCCACGCGCAAAGCCGATCGTGCTCGTCGGGGGGCAACATAGCGATCCGCGCTCCTACCTGGTCCACCCAACCCGCAAACTCGGCAAACAATCCTTGGTGAAGGTTCTGCTCCGGCAGCGGAGTGAAAAACCATACCGCTCCCTGAAACAAGTCCGGATCGGCATATTCCACGCCGCCATGTTCCTTCCCAGCCATCGGGTGCCCCGCCAGAAACCGCCGCCCCGCATCCCGCCCAAAAACTCTCAGAGCCTGCTCGGCGACCGCGGCTTTTGTGCTGCCTACGTCAGTGAGCAGCGTGCTTAGGGGAAGCGCCGAACTCAATCGCTGAATCAAATCGATGATCGACAGCACGGGCGTGGCTAACATCACGACTTGACTGCCCACCACCGAGCCCGCCAAATCCGAATGGCCATCGTCGATTGCGCCGCAGTTCCGCGCACGCTCCAGCACCGGATCCCGGTCGCATCCAACAATTCGCCCAGGAAATCGGCGCCTCTTCAGGGCCAGCCCAAAGGATCCGCCAATCAGGCCCGTCCCGACGATCGTGATTTGCCGAATCGCCATGAATCCATCACTTACAGCACCTGGTCACAGAGAACAAAACAACCCCTAAGACGTGAGGATCTTGCGTGGAAGATGTCCGATCGCGGGAAGCGCGATCAGTTCCAGCCGTTCGTAGTTGCCTTTTTGGCTGTCTCGGTGTCGCTGTGCTGAAAAATGGTTATCCGATCTTTCGTCCCACTGCCGGTGCGATCAGGCGCAACTGGTCCATCAACTTCGCGAACTGCTCTGGAAACAGCGACTGCGCCCCATCCGACAGCGCACGGTCCGGATCGCAATGCACTTCGATCAGCAGGGCATCGGCTCCCGCCGCGACCGATGCCCGAGCCATGGGAGCAACTTTGTCCCGGCGCCCGGTTCCATGCGACGGGTCGGCCGTCATGGGCAAATGCGAAAGCTTGTGAATGATCGGGATTGCGGAAATATCCATGGTATTGCGGGTGTAAGTCTCGAACGTGCGGATGCCGCGCTCGCACAAGATCACCTGGTAGTTTCCGCCGGCCATGATGTATTCCGCGGAAAGCAGAAGCTCTTCCAGGGTCGCAGCGATTCCGCGCTTCAGCAACACCGGCTTGCGAACCTTTCCGAGCTCGCGCAGCAAATTGAAGTTCTGCATGTTGCGCGCACCCACTTGCAAGATATCGACATAAGGGAGCATCAGCGCAATCTGCGAAATCTCCATGACTTCGCTAATCACCAGCAGCTTGAATTTGTCGCCCGCCTCGCGCAGCAGCTTGAGCGCCTCTTCGCCGTGTCCTTGAAACGAATACGGAGAGCTGCGCGGCTTGAACGCCCCACCCCGCAGCACCCGCGCTCCCACCTTCGCCACTGCTTCGGCTGTGTGGAAGAGCTGTTCGCGCGATTCCACCGAGCACGGACCCGCCATCACCACCACCTCGTTGCCGCCTATCTCCACCCCATTGGCGAGTCTCAGGATCGTGCCCTCCGGCCGGAAACTCCGTCCCGCCAGCTTGTAAGGCGCGCTTATTCGGTGGACCTCCTGGACACCGGGCAGAAGTTCAAGGTTGCGGATGTCGAAATCCACCTGCGAGCCCACCGCTCCCAGCACGGTCATGCGTGCCCCCGTGGAACGGTGTACCTCGAAGCCCATCTTCACCAAGTGTTCAATCACCTGCTGAATCTGGCCCTCATCCGCCGATTCTTGCATCGCAACGATCATAAGAACGCTTCAACGCTTCTACGGTCTGGCTCCCAGCTGGTAGCCACCTCGATGACGTCACCGCAGAAACGCAGCTCGACTGGCCGAGTGCTGACTGCCGATGGCTAATCCGTCGGTTCCCACTCGGTGTCTGCTCCTTCCCGTTTCCCCGCTTCCGCTCGCGGAACAATCTCATCTTTCTGAATATTGCGCATCACATCCATGATGCGCTCATAGATACGCACCAGTTCACGATTGGGCAGGGGACCCGAATTCATCTGCTGCACATTGGAAAAAACAGCCTGCTCCCGCTCCGGCTCGTAAACCGGCAAATTCGTATTCCGCTTCAGACGCCCGATTTCCTGTGCCGCCTGCGCCCGTTGACTCAGCAATTCCACCAGCCGCCGGTCCAGCTCATCGATCTTCTTCCGCCAATCTGCGATGTCCATGAAAAGCAGCTCTCAGAACGCAGCTCCGACCTGTCAGGCTTAAGCTCTCCGCAAAAACCAGGCCACCGAACAGCCATCGACCTCTCGAGCCTATGGAGACAGCTCGGCATCAGCTTGTCTTGGCTGACAGCTGACAGCTGACAGCTTTCCCACAAATTCTCCCACGGCAGCTGCCTCCCGTCCCCGATTCCGCTCGATGGTCTCGACAATCGCGCTGCCCACCACGGCCGCATCCGCAAACTCGCCCACCTCGGCGAATTGCTCCGCAGTCGATACGCCGAATCCCACCGCAACCGGAAGCTTGGTATATTTCCGCAGCCGTCGCACCAGCGTCTTGGCGTCGCCGGCCAGCTGCTGCCGTGCACCGGTAACGCCGGTTCGCGACACCGCATACACAAATCCGGTGGATGCCTCCGCCACGCTTCTCAGTCGCTCGTCGGTGCTGGTCGGCGCAGCCAGAAAAATCGTGGCTAGGCCAGTCTGCCGCATCTCCCGCAAATATTGCCCGGCTTCTTCCACCGGCAAATCCGTAAGCAGCGCACCGTCAAGGCCCGCATGCCGCGTCACTTTACAGAATTTCTCCAGCCCCATTCGCAGAATGGGATTCAAATAAGAAAATACAATCAACCCCGTCGACTGCGCCTGCTCCCGAATTTCAGCCGCCAGCTTGAGCACCTGTCCCAACGAGGTGCCGTGTTTGAGTGCCCGTTCGCTGGCTCGCTGGATGACCGGCCCATCCGCCACCGGATCGCTGAACGGCACGCCCAGCTCGATCACATCCGCCCCGGCCGCAATCGCCGCCAGCACGATCTCGCGCGTCGTCGCCAGATCCGGATCGCCGCAGGTCACGTACACCACGAGCGCCGGCTTTTTGTGGAAGATCAGAGGCATGGAGAAGAATTGTTGATTTTTGCTTGTTGCTTGCTGATTAAAAACCACAACGTAACGTGCATTCAATTTTCATTCAACCATGAAAAATCGCCAATCCACCATTCGCTTCCTCTTCCCTCATCCTTCGAGGTGGAGACTCTCCCGCATGATCCCCATGTCTTTATCTCCCCGCCCCGAAACATTCACAATCACTACATCCGACTTCTTCATCTTCGGCGCGCGCTTCACCGCTTCAGCCACGGCATGCGCAGACTCGAGCGCCGGAATAATTCCTTCAGTTCGCGCCAGTAGCGTCGTCGCCGCCAGTGCCTCCGCATCCGACGCCGGCAAGTACTCCGCCCGTCCCGCATCTCGCAATGCAGCATGCTCCGGACCAATCGACGGATAATCCAGCCCCGCCGAAATTGAATGGGTCAAAGCGATCTGCCCCGCCTCATCTTGCAGCACGTAAGAATACGT
>WNFG01005030.1_pt1 | contig 11126 bp, 13 predicted proteins | sample 5400431 | NCBI WGS metagenome assembly WNFG01 (sample SAMN13153346, study PRJNA577476) | soil metagenome | isolation source: 120 cm saprolite under Douglas fir tree site 2 hole 3 replicate 2 | place: USA:California | collected 2015-04-18
CTGGGACTACGACGAAGTCGGCGTGCACATGCTCTACGACGCGACGGTCAACGGCGAGCAGCGCAAGATCGTCGGCCATTTCGGGCGCAACGGTTTCTACTACACGATCGACCGCACCACCGGCAAATTCATCAAGGCGGACCAGTACGTGAACGATCTCAACTGGACCAAGGGGATCAATCCCAAGACCGGCAGGCCCCTCGATTACGATCCGAAGCTCGACGTGCAGATCTACAACCCGATAGCGCGCGCGCTGCGCGGCGACGGCAAGAAGCGCGCCTGCCCGACCTGGCACGGCGGCGTCGCGCACCAGCCGACGGCCTATCATCCGGTGAAGAAAATCGCCTACGGCGTCGGCATCGAAGGCTGCTTCACGCAGAACGGGGCGGCTGTGGTGTACAAATCCAAGGACGGCGACGTCGACGTGAAGGCGAGCGAGAAGCGCGAGTATTCAAGCGACCTCTATTACGGTTCGGTCACCGCTTTCGACACCACCAGCCACAGGGTCATCGCCAAGGCGATCACCGATATCGAGATCCGCTCGGGCGCGATCGTCACGGCCGGCGGCGTGGTGTTCACCGCGCTGCAGGACGGCTGGGTGATCGCCTATCACGACGAGACGCTCGAGGAGCTGTGGCGCTTCAACCTCGGCACGACGCTCAAAGGCGCGCCGGTGACCTACGCGATCGGGCCGAAGCAATATCTCGCGGTGCAGTCAGGCGGGCGCCACCTGCACCCGGTGAAGTTCGACAAGCTGGAGAATTCCAGTTACCTGTTCGTGTTCGCGCTGAACTGAGCTCAGTTCGGAAACTCGCCGCAGGCCTCGACCTCCGCGCCCCAGTATTCCTTGCACTTCGCGCGATTCATCGGGCCTTTGCCGATGACTTTCGCGAACAGGAAGTCGGCGAGCAGCTCGACCTCGCGCGGCTGAAGGGTGGCCGGCGGGTCGGGCAGACTCAATCCATTCGATTTCAGGTCGACCTGCTTCATGCCGTAGCAGCGCCCGTCGCTGTAGGCGAGCCTGTCGAAGGCGGGCATGCTCCTCCCCGGGCGCCCGCACTTGATCGCCACGATCAGAACGCCGCGTTCGAGCTTGGTCTCGCGGAGATTCGCACCGTCGGGCATCTGGCTGTCCATCTTGCGGCCGTCCGCGGCCCAGCCGTGACACGCCTGGCAATTTCCCTTCTGCAGGAAAAGTCTCATGCCCTCGGCGATGTCGGCCGCGTCGGGAAGCTGTGCTTGCGCGGCCGGGGCGACGAGCAGCCAAGCAACGAACACAGTGCCTATGGCCCCATGAAAAAGAGCTTTCTCCGTAAGCGGGACGAATTTCGCGTAGTACATCCAATACGTTAGTTCTTGGCTAGAAACTCCTTTGCCCGCGCGAGTTCGGGGCGCTCGCCGTCGGATTTCGCGGTAAGTCTCAGCAGGTCGGCGTAGTAGCCCTTTGCCTTGGCTTTATCTCCGGATAGTTCGGCGGCGCGCGCCGCGCCGAGAAGTCCGCGAAAGCGACCGGGCTCGATTTTGTGCGACGCTTCGAATTCCTTCAGCGCCAGCGCCGGCTGATTGAGTTCCAGCAGCATGTCACCCAGCAACTCGCGTGCCGGAACGACATGCCCCGGAGTCACCGGGTGTTTCTCGCTCGCATCCTCCATGTCGGCACCTTCGCGCATCATCCTCTGCGCTTCCTCCCTGTTTCCTTCGGCGAACGTGGCCCAAGCGGAAGCGACCTTGATCTGAATATCCGCCTGCTGCGCCCAGTAGGGAATCTTCGCTTGGATCATGTCCTGGCGCAGGGACTGCAGCTTATCGATCGCCCTGCGAACGGCAGGGGCGTCCCCGCTGCGTGCAGAGCCAAGTGCACGTGCGTAGCCCATCACGGCGGCGGCCTGCGGAAACTTCTCCCACTGAAAGTCCCGTTCTCCGGGCTGCGGGGAAACCTTGGCCGCATCCACCCAGCGCCCGCGCTCCAGTGCGTAACGCGAAGGAATCGCCGCCAACGCATAGGCAGTGACGAAATGCTCCGGGCTTACTGTCTTGAGGGCGTTGATTTCGTCCCGCACGTGTTTGGCGTCGCTGTCCCGGCCTTGCTGCAGGTACGCGTACTCCAGATAGTCCAAGGCGTGCAGGCTGTCGAAATGGTTCTTTGATGTCGCCACAGAACGAAGATTCGTCTCGATCGACTCGTCCCACAACCCGCGCCGGGTGAAGATGTGCCCCGGCATGTGCAGCGCATGCGCCGCCGACGGCGCAACGCTGGCATAGCGTCGCGCCGCAGGCAGGCCTTGCGCGGCGATCGGCGGATAATCATAGCTGTGGATCAGATAGTGAGCCACGCCGGGATGATCGGGTTGCGCGGCGGAAACCTTCTCCAGGATCGCTGCGGCCTTCAACTGATTCGCGAAGGTCTTGTCGGTGGGCAGTGCGGTCACATCGAGCACGAGCGCGTAGAACACGGAGGCTTCCGAGTCCTCGGAATAGCGCCGCGCGAGCTGCTCCATCGCGTTCGCGTACGCGAGCGCGCGGGTTCGATGATCCACCTTGTCCCAGTCTTTGTAGAACGCCTCGGTCGCGCCGATGTAGTCGCGTTCGCGCTGGCTCTTGGCCTGCGCAGCCTTGGCTCTTTCCACCGCGGCCCCGCCATCGGCCAGCGCCTTGGGAGAAGGTGGCCAAGCGAAGGGATTTCCATACATGAGCATCGCGCTTCCCCAGTGGGCCATTGCGCAACCTGGGTCTGCCTGCGCGATGGCGCCGAATGCCTTGAGCCCCTCATCGAACCAGAAAGAATGCAGCAGCGCCACCGCGCGCTCGAATTGCGGCTGCACCGTCGGGCTGCATGAAGTCGAGAAATGCACGGTGCCGAGTTTTTCGGCGCCGTCGTCATGCGCTAGCACGCCAGCGGCAGTAGCGAGGAACGCAGACGCAACTAGCGCCGAAATCAAATTCGCTTTCACGGTGACCTCCTTCTCAGGTGTTCCTTATGGGGTCTGGATTGCCGCGGCAATGCGCGCCCCCATAGCTTCGCCGCGCACCAGTATCGCAGCTTCCTTGGGTGGAATAAATATCGCAATCAGTAATAGACTGTTCCAGAAATCGGAGTAATAATTCCTGCCGTGGACAAGCTTCTGGCAATGACGGTCTTCGTACGCATCGTGGACAAGGGGAGCCTGACCGCGGCCGCGAACGCTCTCGATACGTCCCTGCCGACCGTGGTCCGGACCCTGGCGGCACTCGAGCGCCAGCTGGGCGTGTCGCTGCTGAACCGCACCACGCGCCGGATCCATCTGACCGACGCAGGCGCTCAATATCTCGAGTGCTGTCGCGTCATTCTTTCCGAGGTGCAGGACGCCGAGGCGAAATTGAACTCCAGTCAGGCCGAGCCGCAAGGCAGGCTGACGGTGACTGCATCGGTGTTATTCGGCCGGCGCTACGTCGCGCCGATCGTGAGCGAATTCATCCGGCGCCACCGGGACGTCAACGTGGAAATGTTGTTCGTCGATCGCGTCGTGAACGTGGTCGAGGAAGGCCTGGATGTCGCAGTCCGGGTCGGACATCTTCGGGATTCGTCGCTGGTGGCGATCAGGATCGGCGAAGTTCGCCGCGTGGTCTGCGCGAGCCCGCAATACCTTCGCCGCCACGGCGTCCCGCGCAATCCGGAGGAGGTCCGGTCGCATCGCTGCGTCAGGCACACGGGCACGTCGCCGCGAAACGAATGGAACTTCCGCATCGGCCGGCGCGCCGTGGCCATTCCGATCACCTGTGCGCTCGTCAGCAACGAGATCGACAGCACGTTGAACGCGTGCGTGAACGGCCTGGGTCTGGGCATGTTCCTGTCCTATCAGACCGCGCCGTACCGGAAGTCGAACAAGATCCGGTACGTCCTGGAAGAGTTTGAAATCGAGCCGATGCCGGTGCAGGTCGTTTATCCGCACACCCGGCGGCTGTCGACCACCGTGCGCGCCTTCGTCGACGAATGCGTCAGAAAACTTCGACAGGTGAGACTGGACTGAAGGACCTGCCGCTCAAAACCCGTACAGCTTCGCCGGATTGTCCACCAGGATCTTCTTGCGCAGCCCCGCGTCCGGCGCCCACACCGGCAGCAGGTTCAGCACCAGGCCGTCGTCGACCTGGAAGAGCGGCGTCAGCGCGCTCGCCTTGCGCCCGGAGCCCGAATTCGGGTGCGGCCAGTTCGTCCCCCAGAGGATGCGCTCGGGGTTAGCCGCGATCAGCGTGCGGGCGAGCGCTACGAAGGGAGCATAGTCCGCGCGCGGGCCGGCCGTGACCGAGATCTTGACGTAGGCCTTGCCCGAGCGCACCAGATCCACCAGGTCGGCGAAGCCGGGCTGCTGCACGCCGAGCTCCTCCCGCGCGTTGGCGAAATGATCGAACACGACCGGAACGGGGGAGGCGGCCACGAGGTCCTTGGTCGCCGTGACCATGGCGAGGTTCGTGTTCATCTGGACGTGCCAGTTGCGGCTCTTCACGCGCTCGACCGCCCTCTGCAGCCGCTGGCGGCCGACAGCCGGGTCGTTGGTGCCGCCGGTCGAGAGATTGAGCCGGATGCCGCACACGCCGGCCCGGCCCATGGCGTCCAACTCGCTCTCCGGCGTCTTGTCGTCGATGACCGCGACACCGCGCGCGTCGGCGCCTCGTGCTCTCATTCCGAAGAGAGTCGCCGAGTTGTCGGTGCCGTAGACGCTCGGCGTGACGATCACCACGCGCTTTATGCGTAGCGCGCGGTGCAGTGCCGCCATCTCCTCGGGCAGCGCCGTCTCCGGGGTATAGACGCGGCCGCCGAAGTACGGAAATTTCTCCGGGTCGCCGTGGATGTGGGTATGGCAATCGCAGGCGCCGGCGGGCACATCGAAATTCACCGGCGTGGCCGGCTGCGAGGCTTTGGCGAAACCGGTCCGAATGTGCATGGTGGCTCCGGCGGCAATCGCTCCGATCAGGAGTTCGCGTCGCGTCAGCATGGGTTCCCTCCCTGGTGGAATCTCGCCGAATCCGGATTATGTACCCGGGGAGTCGGGGTCTGCACCGTGCGTTGAACGGACCGGTGAGCTGCGCTACAGTAGCCGTGGACCGGAGAAGGAGAAACGAAATGTCCGTCGCGCTCGAAATCGAGGTCGTTCCCACCGGAACCGTGGGCGCCGAGATTCGTGGGGTGGATCTGGCGGCCGCGAGCGAGGCGCAAGTCCTCGCCGTCAAGAAAGCCTGGTACCGGCACGATGTCCTCGTATTCCACAACCAGGAAATGACCGACGACGATCTCCTCGCGTTCTCGAGGCATTTCGGCGCGCTCGATCCGCCGCCGAACCAGGGCGCGGGCCGCAAGTCTCCTCCGGGCTATCCGGACATCTACGTCGTGTCGAACGTGCTCGACCAGAAGGGCGAGCCGATCGGGGCGCTCGGCGACGGCGACGCGGCCTGGCACACCGACATGAGCTATATCGCGCAGCCGCCCGACGCTTCGATGCTCTACTCGCTCGAGATTCCGAAGTTCGGCGGCGACACCTGGTTCTGCGGGATGAAGGCGGTGCTCGCGAAAATGCCCAAGAGCCTCCTCGAACGCATCAGGACGCTCGACATCAAGCACGACGGCACCTACGATTCCGGAGGCTACGTCCGCAAGGGCATGACGCCTTCGAACGATCCGCGCACCTCGGCCGGCACGCCCCATCCGATGGTGATCCGCCACCCCGTGTCGGGCGACGCGGCGCTCTACCTCGGTCGCAGGCTGAACGCGTACATCATGGGCTTGGAAGTCGAAGAATCGGAGCGCCTGCTCGATGAGGTCTGGTCCCATGTCGAAGCGGCGGTGTACAAGCATCGCTGGGCGCTCGGTGACCTCGTCCTCTGGGACAACCGCACCACCATGCACCGCCGCGACGCCTTCGACCCCAAGTCGCGCCGCGTGATGCACCGCACGCAGATCAAAGGCTCGGGCGCGCCGGCGCGCGCCGCGCTCTAGCCTCCCGGACTACTCCAGCTTGATGTTGGCGTCGCGGATCACCGCGGCCCAGCTCTTGAGCTCGGTCTTCACGACGCGGTCGAGCTCCTCCGGGCTGCCGCCCACCGGGTCCGCACCCTGCTCGGTGAGTTTCTGCTTCACCTCCGGCAGGTGCACCGCCCGGGCGATCTCCTTCTGCATGCGTGCGACGATAGCCGCCGGCGTCTTCGCGGGGGCGAACATCGCGCACCAGGAATCGACCTCGTAGTCCGGCAGGTTCAGCTCCTCGGCGACGGTGGGAATGTCGGTTGCGGCAGCGGTGCGCTTCCGCGTCGTTACCGCGAGCGCACGCAGTTTCCCGGAGCGCACGGACGGGAGCCCCGCGGGCGCCGTTAGGAAGAGAAACGGAACTTGGCCCGCGATCGTGTCGGCGAGCGCCGGGCCGCCGCCCTTGTAGGGAACGTGGACTATGTCGATGCCGGCCCTGCGCTTCAGCAACTCGGCCGCGATGTGGCCGGGCGTGCCGCTGCCGGGCGAAGCGTAGGCGTAGAAGCCGGGGCGCTCCTTGGCCGCGGCGACCAGCTCGCGCAGCGTCTTCGCGGGCGCGTTCGGGTGCGCGGCGATGAGCTGCGGCACGCTCACGACGAGCGATACGGAAGCGAAGTCGCGCTCGACGTCGTAGTTGAGCTTGTAGAAGAAAGGATTGATGGTGTGCGAAGAGAGCGTGTACAGGAACGTGTAGCCGTCGGGCGCGCTCCTGGCCGCGGCCTCGGTGCCGACCGCGCCGCCGGCGCCGCCGCGGTTCTCGATGACGACAGTCTGCCCGAGGCTCTCCGAGAGCCTGGGCTGCACGATGCGCGCGGTGATGTCGACGGTGCCCCCGGGCGGGAAAGTCACGATGAAGCGGATGGGCTTGACGGGATAACTCTGCGCGAGCGCCTGCGATCCGATGGCGACGGCGCAGGCGGCGATCAGGCCGAGAGCGGCTTTGCTGGCGAACATTCCGTGTCCCCTTCCGTATTTTTCCGCCACTCTATTTCATTTTCCCCGTTCACGTGCCGCGAATATGCGGTAGGATCGCGCCACATAAAAAAGGGGAGGATGGGTATGCGCGTCGTCAGGATATTCACCAAGGACTCGGGAGACTCGGCGATCGAGGTCCGCGAGGTGCCGATGAACGGGGCGGACCGGCCCGTGTCGGAGACCTTCAGGTGCGACTCGATGTTTTTTCGCGAGACGCCCGAGGGCCACGTCCAGGATTTTCACAACGCTCCGCGGCGCCAGCTGATTTTCCTCACTTCGGGGATCCTCGAGCTCGAGGCGAGCGACGGCCTTCGCACCCTGTGCATGCCGGGAGACCTGATCTTCGCCGAGGACACGCAGGGCAGGGGCCACATCACCCGGTCGCTGCGCGACACGCGCGGCTTCGTGCACTTGAGCATGCCCGCGGATTTCGACGTCAGCCGCTGGCCGCTGGTCGACTGAAGGAGTGCCTCCGCCCTTAGAACGCATATTTTCCGACCAGGGCCAGATTGTTCGCCCTGTCGTTGAACCCGCTGCCCGGCCCTGCGAGCCTGCCGTACTGTTCGTACTCGAGACGCAGACCGACGTGCCTGTCGACGGTGTAAGCGACGCCGATGCCCACCAGCGCATCGGCGTGATCGGACGAACCCGCGACCCGCGCGCGGTTCGAGGCGGCGCCGGCCTTGGCCATAAGCGCCCAATGCCTGTCCAGGGGCAGCGTGGCGGTGAGAGCGAGGGACAGGGAGTCGGCGTTCGAGCCCCGATAGCTGCCGAGATCGGTGAAGGCCGCTTCGATCCCCCAATGCCGGTCGTGCTGGTAGCCCGCGAGTATTTTCACGGAGAACTCGCTGGAATCGGTGTTCGCTACTCCCACGCCGGCTCCCAGGTACACGTGCTGCGCACAGGCCGGCGCCGCCGCGAATACCGCGCTCAAAGCGGCTGCCGATAGAATCGTTTTCATGTTCTCTCCTTGAACCGTCGCGATTTGAAAGTATAGGCACGCTTCCCGGGAATTGTGTATCGGCCGGCCGCCGCTGCGGCGCTGCTCGCGGTAAGATTGCCTCCCACTTTGCAACCGAGGCCGGCAAACTTCATGACTCGTTCCGCCGGGCTTTCCGATGAAGCCCTGGACCTCGAGAAGCATCGGCCGGTGCTGCTGAAGTTCGCGCTGCTGCAGCTGCGCAACCGGGCACAGGCCGAGGACGCCGTCCAGGAGACTCTGATGGCGGCCATCCAGGGTGCGAAGAGTTTTGCCGGGAAGTCCTCGGTGCGCACCTGGCTGGTGGGGATCCTCAAGCACAAGATCATCGACCACATCCGCCGCGTCAGCCGCGAGCAGCCCCTCGATCTGCCGGACGCGGAGACGTCCCTGGGGGATTTCGATCCCCTGTACAAGGAGGACGGTCACTATGTCAGCGTGCCGGCCGAGTGGGGCGATCCCGAGGCGGCGCTCTCCCAGCGCAGGTTCTTCGAAACCCTCGAGCGCTGCCTGGAAGGCCTGCCGAAGAACACAGCGAGGGTTTTCATGATGCGGGAGGTGATGGGGCTCGAGACCGGCGATATCTGTAAGGAACTCGCCATCACGGCGACCAACTGCTGGGTGCTGCTATACAGGGCCCGCATGGGCCTGCGCGCTTGCCTGGAGGAGCGATGGTTCGCGGCGAGCGCATGACCGCGCGGCGACCGCGATGAAGCTGAAGCTCACCTGCAAAGAGGCGGGCCGCCTGATTTCCGAGGAGCTCGACCGGAAGCTCAGTCTCCCGCAACGCGCCGCGCTGCGGCTTCACCTCGCGGTCTGCGACGCCTGCACGCGGATCAGCGCGCAGTTTCGGTTTTTACGCCGCGCGGGGTCGCGCTACCCCGGACCCGAGCGCGACGGCGACGAGCCCTCGGGCGGCTGATGTGCGGTAGCATCGCTACCGAAGCCGGAAAACCTTCGAGCGCAGCTCGGCCTGCTGACACAACGCTGTCAGCAGGGAGGCTTCAACCTTTCAGTCGTGCGAATCCCGCACTTCACCTGAAGGAGACTGAAATGAAGAACGCAGTGGTCTGGAGCGAAATCGCGGTAGCCGATCTCAAGCGCGCGACGGCCTTCTACGAGAAGCTGCTCGACGGCAAGCTGAAAGCCGAGACTTTCGGTCCCTACGAAATCGCGCTCTTTCCGCACGCCGCCGACGGCATCGGCGGCTGCCTGATGAAAGGCGAAGGGTACGAGCCCTCGGGGAAGGGGACGGTGACCTATCTCGCTGCCGAGCCCGGCATCGACGCGGCGCTCAAGCGCGCGACCGCGGCGGGCGCGAAGGTGTTGATGCCCAAAATGGCGCTGCCCGGCAATCAGGGGTTCATCGCCCATGTGTCGGACTGCGAAGGCAACCGTATCGGACTGCACGCGATGAGCTAAAGAGGCCATGCGGCGCGCCGATCGCCTATTCCAGATCGTCCAGTTCCTGCGCGGCCGCCGTCTCACGACGGCCGCGTTTCTCGCCGGCCGGCTCGGCGTGTCGCTGCGCACGGTCTATCGCGACGTGCGCGACCTGTCGCTCTCCGGCGTCCCGGTCGAGGGCGAGGCGGGCGTCGGTTACCGGCTGCGCTCGGGCTTCGACGTTCCCCCGCTCATGTTCACGCTCAACGAGATCGAGGCGCTCGCGGTCGGCGCGCGCATGGTGGAGGCCTGGGGCGGGCCGGTGCTCGCCGACTCGGCGCGCACCGCGATGGAGAAGATCGTCGCGGCGCTGCCCGCCGACCGGCGCCTCGCCGTGGATAAGACGCGCCTGTACGCGCCGGCCTTCCACGTCGACGGCCGGGCCATGCGGCAGCTGGAATCGGTGCGCGAGGCGATCGGCTCGCGCCGCGTGCTGCGCCTCGATTACCGCGACTCGGGCGGAAAGCCGAGCGAGCGCGACGTCTGGCCGCTCGCGCTCTACTACTGGGGCCGCACCTGGACGATCGGAGCCTGGTGCGAGCGGCGAACAGACTTCCGCAATTTCCGCGTCGACCGGATCGCGGGCCTCGAGACGCTCGAGCGCCGCTACCCGGACGAGGCGGGCAAGCGGCTCGCCGATTTCATCCGCGCGATGGAGGCGCGGTGACGCGCAGCCGATCGTTCAGAACGAAACCTTTCCGATCAAGGCCAGGTTGTCCGCCCTGTCGTTGAAGCCGCTGCCGGGACCTGCGACCCTGCCGTACTGCTCGTACTCGAGGCGCAGACCGAAGCGCCTGCTGACGGTGTAGGCGACGCCGATCCCCACCAGCGCACCGCCCTGATCCGACGAACCCGCGACCCGCGTGTGATTCGAGGCGACGCCGGCTTTGGCCATGAGCGCCCAGCGCCTGTCCAGGGGCAGCGTGCCGGTGAAAGCGAGGGACAGCGAGTCGGCGCTCGAACCCCGGTAGCTGCCGAGATCGGTGTAGGCCGCTTCGATTCCCCAATGCCGGTCGTGCTGATAGCCTCCGAGGATTTTCCAGGAAAATTCGCTGGAGTCGGTGTTCGCAATTCCCAGCCCGGCTCCCACATACACCTGCGACTGCTGCGCCAAGGCCGGCGCCGCCGCGAGTGCCGCGCTCAAGGCCAGTACGGACAGAATCCTCTTCATCGCTCTCGCCGGCGATCCCTGCGCGTGCCGATGATCGTTCCCTTTCTCCCCAAGCGCTGATATCTCACCCGGCTTCATCTCGATGGTCCTCGCCCCGGGGGCCGGGTTCGGGGTCGGGCGGCCAGTTACGCCCGAGAAAGAAAAGCCCGAGGGATATGAAGGCCGTGATCCAGACGACGGTGACCGCGAGCGATCTGCCGTGCCACAACCCGGCGAACCAGCGATTGAAATCATCGAAAAGCAACGCGGCTTTTCCGCCGAAGCGCTGCAATTCGCGCCGGTACATCCTGCTGTCGGCGAGCGGTACCGGATAGGCCTTGCCGTCCACCATGACGATTTCAGAGCCTTCCAGATCCACGGCTTCGCCGGCCGTCACATAGATCAGGAGAGCGCTGCACAGGCCGACCACCGCAACCGCGATGGACCAAAGGGTGAGGCGTTTTTGCATCGCGCATTCTAGAACCAACACGCCAGGCGTGCGCGTCGGGTAGGTGCGGCGCCGGAGTGTGCATCCGGCACAAAACCGCTGTGCCGGGCTGGAGGATTCGCAGGCTTTTTTTTCG